>Ga0153917_1000543_pt1 | contig 23084 bp, 22 predicted proteins | sample TSFL001MetaG_FD_104695 | JGI IMG/M metagenome (GOLD analysis project Ga0153917, IMG submission 104695) | Attine ant fungus gardens microbial communities from Florida, USA - TSFL001 MetaG | ecosystem: Host-associated > Fungi > Mycelium > Unclassified | place: USA: Florida, Paynes Creek Historic... | reverse complement strand
ATCTGCGCCCCTTCGAGGTCGACGCCGCTCATGCGGGTCTGGGCGGTAAAGGGCACGAAGCTCGCCTTGAGGCCGGCCATGTCCCGGCCGCGGATATCGTATTTCTCCTTGGCGAGCACGACGATGGAACGGCCCTCCGGCGTCTCGTCGGCAAGCGAGGCAAGCTGGGCGGCATCGGCAAGCTCCTGTTCGGTGACGCCGCGCACCGGCCTGAAGGCCGTCGCCTGACGATTGCCGAGCGTGATGGTCCCGGTCTTGTCGAGCAGGAGCGTATCGACGTCGCCCGCCGCCTCCACCGCCCGCCCCGACATGGCGAGCACGTTGAAACGGACGAGGCGATCCATGCCGGCAATGCCGATGGCGGAGAGCAGTGCGCCGATAGTCGTCGGAATGAGCGTGACGAACAGGGCGACGAGCACGATGATCGGGATCGAACCGCCGGCATAGGCGGCGAAGCTCGGGATGGTGACGGTCGCCAGAACGAAGATCAGCGTCATGCCGGCAAGCAGGATGTTGAGCGCGATCTCGTTCGGCGTCTTCTGGCGCTCCGCCCCTTCGACCAGCGCGATCATGCGATCGAGGAAGGTCGAGCCGGCGGCGGCGGTGATGCGCACGCGGATCCAGTCGGAGAGGACCTGCGTGCCGCCCGTCACGGCCGAGCGGTCTCCGCCCGATTCCCGGATGACCGGAGCGGATTCGCCCGTGATCGCCGCCTCGTTCACCGAGGCGACGCCCTCGACGACTTCGCCGTCCGAGGGGATGATATCCCCGGCCTCGACGAGCACCAGATCGCCGACCTTGAGACTGGTGCCGGGCACCAGCCTGTACTCGGAGGAGCCGTTTGCCGCGAGCAGCTTGGCCTGGGTCTCGCTGCGGGCGCGGCGCAGCGAATCCGCCTGCGCCTTGCCCCGGCCCTCGGCGACCGCTTCGGCGAAATTGGCGAAGAGCACGGTAAACCAGAGCCAGAGATTGACCTGGAAGGAAAAGGCAAGGCCGCCGCCACCGGATGCCAGATCGCGCAGGAAGAGGAGCGACGTCAGCAGCGAGACGGTCGCCACGACGAACATAACGGGATTGCGGACGAGCGTGCGCGGGTTCAGCTTGGTGAATGCTGCGCCGATTGCCGGAACGAGAATGCGAGAATCGAGGATGCTCGCGGATTTTGCCTGGCTCATACGAGACTCCAGCGTTGAAACGGGCGCGGTCACCCGCGCAGAAATTCGATGATCGAAACGATGGCGATCATCGCGACCAGCATCATCAGGATGAGGTTGGAAGCACACCATCGGGCTGGCATCGCCCCCCTGCGAACGGGGGACGAAGGAGAGGAACCTGTCGTGCGAAGCGTCATGGCCAATCCTCAGAAGGTCTGTCCGGCCAGCATCGCGAGGTGTTCGACCACCGGGCCGAGCGCGAGCGCCGGGAAGAAGGTGAGCCCGCCGACGATCAGGATCGTGCCGACGAGCAGGCCGACGAAGAGCGGGCCGTCCGTCGGGAACGTGCCGGCGGAAGCCGGGACGGTCTTCTTGGCGATAAGCGAGCCGGCGATGGCCAGCGCCGGAATGATGACCAGGAAGCGCCCCATCAGCATGCCGAAGCCCAGCGTGACATTGTACCAGGGCGTGTTGCCGGTCAGGCCGCCGAAGGCCGAGCCGTTGTTGGCGGCCGCCGAGGTATAGGCATAGAGGATCTCGGAGAAGCCGTGCGGGCCGGCCGTGCCGACGGAGGCGACCGCCGTGGGTAGCACGCTGGCGATGGCCGTGAAGACAAGCATGGCAAGCGGCAGGCAGAGGATCGCGAGCACCGCCATCTTCATCTCCTTCGCCTCGATCTTCTTGCCGAGATATTCCGGCGTGCGGCCGACCATCAGGCCCGCCACGAAGACGGCCACGACGATGAAGAGGACGATGCCGTAGAAGCCCGCGCCGACGCCCCCGACGATAACCTCGCCGAGCTGCATGTTGATGAGCGGAATGAGCCCCCCGAGCGCCGTGAAACTGCCATGCATGGCGTTGACCGCACCGCAGGAGGCCGCCGTGGTGACGACCGCGAAGAGCGAGGAAAGAGCGATACCGAAGCGGGCTTCCTTGCCCTCCATATTGCCGCCCTGGAGGCCGAAGGCGTGCATGAGCGAATTGCCGGAGGCTTCCGCCCAGTAGGTAACCGTGACGCCGGCGAGGAACAGAACGCCCATGGCCGCAAGGATCGCCCAGCCCTGGCGCTGGTTGCCGACCATGCGGCCGAATACATTGGTGAAGGCCGCGCCGATCGCGAAGATCGAGACCATCTGAAGCATGTTCGAGAGGACGTCGGGGTTCTCGAAGGGGTGGGCGGAATTGGCGTTGAAGAAGCCGCCCCCGTTGGTGCCGAGCATCTTGATGGCAAGCTGCGAGGCGACCGGGCCGAGCGCGATGGTCTGCCTTGCGCCTTCCAGCGTCGTCGCCTCCACATAGGGGCCGAAGGTCTGCGGCACGCCGAGCGCCACATAGGCAAGCGTCAGCACGACGCAGACCGGCAGCAGCACGTAGAGCGTGGCGCGGGTCATATCGACCCAGAAATTACCGATCGTCTTGCCGGATGCACCCGCGAAGGCGCGGATGAGCGCGACGGCGATCGCCATGCCGGTGGCTGCGGAAACGAAGTTCTGCACCGTCAATCCCGCCATCTGGGTGAGATAGGACATGGTGCTCTCGCCGCCGTAGTTCTGCCAGTTGGTATTGGTGACGAAACTGACGGCGGTGTTGAAAGCGAGCTCCGGCGCGACGTCGGGCATGCCGGCGGGATTGAGCGGCAACGCGCCCTGCAGGCGCTGCAATGCGTAAAGCAGCAGCAGCCCGGCAAGGTTGAAGGCCAGCATGGCGACGGCATAAGCCGTCCAGCGCTGCTCCTCGCGTTCGCTGGTGCCGGCCAGCGCATAAAGGCCCCGCTCGACAGGAACGAGCACGGGGGAAAGGAAGGTACGCTCCCCGGCAAAGACGCGCGCCATATAGGCGCCGAGCGGTTTGACGAGGGCAAGGACGATCCCGCAGAAAAGAAGGATCTGTAGCCATCCGATGAAGGTCATGGGCAAAACTTTCGTTACCGGCAGCATTGCTTCCGTTCAGAAGCGTTCCGGGCGAATGAGGGCGTAGGCGAGGTAAATGGTCAGGAAGACGGCAACGGCGCCGCCGAACGCATAATCGAACGACATCGCACCCTCCCTCACAACCGTTCGCAGGCATGCGTGTAGACAACACAGAATGCGAAGAAGGCGAGCACCGCGCCTGTCAGGAGAACATCCATCATCACTCTGGACTCCGTTATCGGGGGCCAGACAAGCCGCGGACGCTCTTCAAAAGCGCACCGCGAAATCACCTGGCGCAGGGATCCTTCGATCTCCCGCGCTTCAATATGCAGCCGAACCGGATAGGCATTCGAGAGCGGCCGGAAGGTGAAAAAATAGGAATTCCATAGGAATTTCAGCCGGTGCGCCTCCGGCCTGTCGGCCTGCGCCCGAAGGCCGCCAGATGGCGATTTTCCGAACCCGCGCCGCTATCTCTCCAGCGTGACAGCGAAAGATCGGCCTCATGCCGGGCAGCAGCGATTAACGGCATCAAAAGCTTTTTGCCCTAACGGAGATGCATGACTTCGAGTGGGTTTCGAAACAGACGTCCGGTGGCCTTCCTGCTTCTAGTGATGCTGACATATTTCAGCACTGCATTGGCAAGCGCAGCGGATTCTTCCGAGATTCGCAGTTCCTGCTGGGCATCCGGCGATCTGTCGGAGGACGTGGTCGCGATAGCACGGCAGGAAAGCCGGTGGTCCTGCGGCACCCGGGAATTCTCCATCGATGCCGAGCGCGTGCTGCTCCGCTTCGACATCACACCCGACAATGCCCCTCCCCGATATCTCCTCTCAAGGCGAAGTGCACTTGAGACGGTGCATCTTCTGGCGATCGATAAGGAGGGCGCGGTCCGGCAAACTTCCGTCCCCGCCGCCGCCCTGCCCAGTTCGCTGGCTGGCGGGTACTTCAAGGCCTCCCTGCCGGAGGTGACGCGCGAGACCGCGCACGTCGTCGTCGCGATCGACCTGCCGAGCCATCGGATGACGCTGGAGGGGGCCTATCTTGCCCCGGCGGATCCGGCCGGCGGCAGGGATGACATGCGGTTCCTGCTGGTCCTGGCAGGGCTTGCAGGCATGCTCGTCATGCCCCTTATCTTCAATGCAGCGTTCTACCGGGCCCTGCGTGAATCTTTCGTTCTCTGGCACTCGGCCCTCACGCTTTCGCTGCTGATGACCGTTCTGGTTTCATCCGGCCTGTCAGTCGTGCTTTTCGATCCTCCGGCGATGACGTTGAGCTGGATGACGACATTGATCTTCGGGATGACGGTCGGGTCGGGAGCGATGTTCACCCACAGCTTCATCGAGCCCGGATTGATGCATCCGCTCCTGCGGCGTCTGCTACCCTATTGCGCGGTGTGGGCGATATGCCTGAGCGTGTTTCATGCGGCGTTTCCCTTCGTCGCGCGCCCCATGCAGGCGAGCGCCTACACGGCGGCGTTTGCGCCGATCCTCGGTATCTTCATATTGTCCATGATCGATTCTCTGCGTCGCGGAAGCCGCGCCGCGAGGTATCAGGCGATAGGCTACACACCGATAATCGTGGTCGGGCTGGTTCGTCTGGTGACGGGTGTTGTTCCCTGGCTGCACAGCACCGACGCCATGTTCCTGTTCTATGTGGGTTGCGCGTGTGAAGTCCTTTTCACGACGCTTGGCGTGGCAGAGCGCTTCGTCACCATGAAGCGCGAGCGGGATCGCGCACGCAACGAAGCCGAGCTGCTCGAACGGCTGTCCGAAACGGATGCGTTGACGGGATTGTTCAACCGGCGGGCCATCGAGCGCCAGTTCGAGCAGCTTCGAGGCGAAGGCTTCGCCGCGCTGGCTGTCATCGACCTCGACCATTTCAAGGCGATCAATGATGTGAACGGGCACAGCGTCGGAGACGAGGTGCTCAAGGCTGTGGGCAGTGCGCTCCAGGCAAGTCCTGACGTTCGCGCGTATCGCCTCGGCGGCGAGGAATTCATGCTTCTCTTGCGCGGAGACGATGCCGAAGCCCAGGCCGAGCTTCGCCGCCAGGCAATTCCCGCAATTGTCGCTCATGCCGTTTCGGGGCTCGGGCGCCCCGTGACTGCCAGCATGGGCGTGACGAACATCTTCGGCAGCGAAGGTTTCGCCGCACTTTACGAACGCGCCGACAAGCTGCTTTACGAAGCCAAGAGCGCGGGGCGCAACCGAACCCGCAGCGCGATCAAGGCGACGCCGGTGCTGGTGTCATTTCCAAACGACCAGGCGATGATCGCCTAGGCCGGTGCGCTGCTTGCCGCTTCATTCTGGCTCGGCCCATCACGACGATCCCACACCAGATTAACTTGCTGCCGTCCTCATCGTTTCGACAATCATCGCCGGGATTTGATGAGGCCGATCCCTAACGTCCGACATCGAGCGTGCGGAGAATGTCGATCAGCCGCGGTGCCATTTCGCGGATTTCCGTGAGATGGATGGCGGTCAGCCTTTCCAGGATGGCATCGGCCTTGTCCGTCAACGCGAGGGTCTGGCGGCGGCGGTCGGCAGGGTCGGAATGCCGTGTCACATAGCCGGCGGCAACGAGCCGGCCGACGAGTTCCGTCGCGGAATGGGGCGCGATCAGCAGCCGCTCGGCAAGCCGGCCGACGGTCATCGGCTCTTCATCGCGGTGCCCCCTTATCGTCAGGAGCGCCTGATGCTGCTGGGCGGGAAGCCCTTCGTGATGCGCCGCCGAGGTGCTGAAATCCATGAAGCGGCGCAGCGTGTAGCGCAGGTTCGAGAGCGCTTCGTAATCGGCATCGCTCAGCCTGTCCTTCGCCATTCTCCTCTCCCGCTTCCGTATTCCGGCCGCCGCCGGCATTTTCCGCAGCGACATCCCTCCACCGGCTTACCGCAGGTTGGGCCGGCGGGCTAGTGCGCCAAATGACCTTCTCGCCAGCCGGTAATCCCTGTTGATTTATATCGTATTACGATGTATCTGCGGCCGCCTTCACCATTTCAGCGACGGGAAAGCCATGCCCCAAACGAAGCCCCACCACCGCCCGCACGACTTCACGGGCGGCCTAGCCCGGCGCGAGGCCGGCGATTTCACGACGGACCGGCGCGTGCTCGCCCTGATAGGCATGGCGCTCATCGTCGGCAGCGGCGGCGCGCTCGCCGCCAAGCTCCTGGTGAGCCTGATCGCGCTCGTCACCAATCTCGCCTGGTTCGGGCAGTTCAGCCTTGCGGCAACCTCTCCAGCACAGGCCCCGCGCTCGCTCTGGATGGTCCTGACGCCCGCCATCGGCGGCCTGGTCATCGGCCTGATGGCGCGCTTCGGCTCGGAGAAGATCCGCGGCCACGGCATTCCTGAAGCCATCGAGGCGATCCTCATCGGCGGCAGCCGCATGTCGCCGAAGGTCGCGATCCTGAAACCGCTCTCCTCGGCGATCTCCATCGGCACGGGCGGCCCGTTCGGCGCCGAGGGGCCGATCATCATGACGGGCGGGGCGATCGGATCGCTCTTCGCCCAGTGCTTCCACATGAGCGCAGCCGAGCGCAAGACGCTGCTGGTGGCGGGCGCCGCCGCCGGCATGACCGCCATCTTCGGCTCGCCGATCGCCGCAGTGACGCTCGCCGTCGAGCTTCTGCTTTTCGAATGGAAGCCGCGCAGCTTCATTCCCGTTGCGATCGCCGCCTGCGTCTCGGCCTGCTGGCGTCCGTTCCTCTTCGAGGCGGGGGCTCTCTTTCCCCGGCAGTTCCACATGGACCTTCCGTGGTGGGGCATCGGCCTTTGCGCCGTCGCCGGCCTCATCGCCGGCCTGCAGTCCGGCCTCCTGACGATGCTGCTTTACCGGATCGAGGATGCCTTCGAGGCACTGCCGGTCCACTGGATGTGGTGCCCGGCGATCGGCGGCCTTGCCGTCGGCCTCGGCGGCCTGATCGAGCCGCGAGCGCTCGGCGTCGGCTACGACATCATCGACGGCCTCCTCAACAGCCGCATGCTGCCGCAGGCCGTGCTGACGATCCTGCTGGTCAAGGCCGCGGTTTGGCTGGTCTCGCTGTCGTCGGGCACGTCGGGCGGGGTGCTCGCGCCGCTTCTCATTCTCGGCGGGGCGCTCGGCTGGCTGGTCGGGCTGGTGTTTCCCGGCGATCCCGGCTTCTGGGCGCTGCTCGGCATGGCTGCGATGATGGGCGGCACGATGCGCGCGCCGCTGACCGGCACCTTCTTCGCGGTCGAACTCACCGGCGACGTCTCCAGCCTGCTACCGCTGCTTGCCGCGACGATCTCCGCCTATGCCGTCACCGTGCTTCTCCTGCGCCGCTCCATCCTGACCGAGAAGATCGCCCGGCGGGGCCAGCACATCACCCGCGAATACGGCATCGATCCCTTCGAATATGCCCGCGCCCGCGACATCATGATCGAGGCGGTCGATACGCTTCCCGCGCAGATGCGCGTGGGCGAGGCCTCCGCTTTCTTCGCCACCACGGAGAAGACGCACCGGATCTATCCGGTGATCGACGCGGACGGCCTGCTGAAGGGCGTCGTCTCGCGCGGCGATGCGCTGCGCTGGCAGCAGAACCCGGCACTCGCCGACCAGAGTCTCGACGAGCGGGTTTCCGATACGTCGGTGCCCGTCGCCCATCCGGAGGATACGATCGGCTATGTCGCCGACCTGATGCTTGCGACCGATGTCGGCCGCATTCCGGTGGTCGATCCGCAGAGCGGCCGGCTCGTGGGGCTGGTGGCGCGCAAGGACCTGCTGCGGCTGCGCCATGCCGCCAACACGCTGGAGAACGAGCGCAAGCCCTATCTCGGGCCGAGGAAGACGACGCCCGGAAAGGCCGGCTAGCGAAAAGGCCACCTCGGCACCGGGCTGCCCCTCAAGATCATTTCTTCAGGACGGGCCCGGTGTCGAAGCTGGCATCGACCTGCGCCATCCAGAGGCGGATCTGGTCGAAGAGAAGCGCGAAGTCGTAGCGCCATTCCAGGAGGAGGACCTGCCAGGCGCTGCCGTCCAGCGTGGCGAGACGCTGGTCGAGCCGCTGCCTGAGAGCGGCGAGCTGCCCGGATTGCAAGGCCTCCGCCTCGGCGCCATGCGCCGGATGGTGCGCCGCCTTCTGAAGCTGCCGATCCAGTTCGAGAAGCTCGCTCTTCAATGCTGCCAGATCCGTCGCCATCGGATGGTCCTCCGTTCGATGCAAAATAATTATATCGTGATACGATATATTTTCAAGGCCCGTGCCGGAGGAAGGGCCGTCGACATCCTTCCGGCAGCGGCGCAAAATGCGGGTAGTTACCGGCGGGCAAAGGACCTTTCCGCAGAAAATCACATCCCGCGGGAACCTCGCCGGAAGTCTGGCATCCAATGTCCGTTTCGAAGGAGCGTGCCGATGCCAGCCATGCCGACCATTCCCATAGCCGTCCCCGTGGAAGGGGAAGCCGATCTCGTCCGACGCGCTACGGCGGGCGAGGCGCAGGCTGTCCGTGCCATCATCAGGACCCATAACCAGCGGCTCTACCGGCTCGTGCGCGCCGTGCTGCGGAACAATGCCGATGCGGAGGACGTACTGCAGGAGGCCTATCTTCGCGCCTTCGCCAATCTCGGCCGCTTCCAGGGCGAGGCCTCGCTATCGACCTGGCTGTCGCGCATCGCGCTCAATGCCGCGCTGATGCGGCTTCGCGCGCAGAAGCGGATGAAGCGGGTCGCGCCTGCGCCGGAACTGGCGAAAGCCGAGATCATCCCCTTCCCCCTTGCCTCTTCCATTGCCGATCCGGAGCGCGTCATGGCGCAGCGACAGCTTCTTCACCTCGTCGAGGAGGCAACCGACGCGCTTCCCGAGACCTTCCGCCTCGTCTTCGTCGCCCGCGTCATCGAGGGCCTCAGCGTGGAGGAAACGGCGGCGCTGCTTGAGCTTGCCCCGGCAACGGTCAAGACCCGCCTGCACCGCGCTCGCAAGCTCATCCGCACCCAACTCGAGGAGCGGATCGGCCCAGTCCTCGTCGAGGCCTTTCCCTTCGCGGGGGTGCGCTGCGAGCGGCTGACGCAGGCCGTTCTCTCGAAACTCGGGCTTGCGGAATAGCGGGAACCTCTCAGCGGGGCCGGCATCCAATGCCGCGTCAACAAAACCGGCGCCGGCCACCCGGCGGCGCCAAGGAGAGCCCGATGAAAACCCTGATTTCCACTCTCGCCGCGACCTGCATGGCCCTGACCGCCTCTTTCGCGCTGGCCGCCGACAAGCCGACCGACCCGCAGATCGCCCATATCGCCTACAGCGCCGGCGTCATCGATGTCGAGGCCGCCAAGCTTGCCCTCCAGAAGACCAAGAACGCCGAGGTCAAGGCCTTCGCCGAATCCATGAAGAAGGACCACGAGGCCGTCAACGAGATGGCGCTGGCGCTGGTCAAGAAGCTCAAGGTCACGCCGGAGGACAACGCGACCAGCAAGGCGCTCGTCAAGGCCGCCGACGAGAAGCGCGCCGAACTCGGCAAGCTCGAAGGCAAGGCCTTCGACAAGGCCTATATCGAAAACGAGGTCGCCTACCACAAGCAGGTGAACGGCGCGCTGGAGACGCTGCTCATTCCCTCGGCGCAGAATGCGGAGCTGAAGAGCCTGCTGGAGACCGGCCTCAAGCTGTTCCAGGGCCATGAGCAGCATGCCGAACATGTCGCGGCGGATCTGAAATGACGACCTTGCTTCTCACCCGGAGGCAGGTGCTCGCCACCGGCGCGGCAATGCTCGCCGGCAGCACGCTCGCCCGCGCTCATGACGGCACGGTGCATGTCGCGATCAGGAATCTCGCGTTCCAGCCGGCCGAGATCGAGGTCAGGGCGGGCGAGACCATCGAATGGACGAACGACGATCCCTTCGCCCATACCGCCACCGTCAAGGGCGGCTGGGAGGTCATGATCCCGCCCGGCAAGAAAGCGACGCATGTCGTAACCGCCGGAGACACCGTCGACTACTATTGCCGGTTCCACCCCAACATGAAGGGGCGGATCAAGGTCGTCGATTAGCCGGCCGCCATCGGCGGCGGTCAGCCGAGCCGCCGGCGCAGGTTGTGGATATGCGACGCGCCGACCCCGCAGCAGCCGCCGATCATCGTCGCGCCGCTTTCCGCCCAGTCGCAGGCGAAGGCAACGTAGCGGCCCGCCGAGAGGTCGTCGCGGATGGCATGCAGCGCCTCGTTCGCCGCGCCCTCGTCCTCCGTGGTGAAGGCATTGGCATAGACGCCGATCTCGACCGGGCGGCCGCTTTCCGCGAGGATGGCGGCCGCGACCTCGACCGCCTGCCGCATCACCTCGGGCCGGCTGCAATTGAACAGCATCGCCGAAGCCTTAGAGGCCGCGATCCAGCGGGCCGCGTCCGCCACGCTCTCGCCGGAGCGCAGCGCGGGCGGCTGCGTTTCGGCGCCCGGCTCGTCCTGCAGCGTGAAGGAGATCCAGAAAGGTTTTCCGGTGGCCGCCACCGCCCGCTCCACGGCTTGTGCCTCCGCGATCAGGCTCAGCGTCTCGCCGAGAAAGACATCGACGAAGGGATCCAGCTCCTCGACCAGGACGCCGAGATAATCCTGCACGCGCTCCGGCTGGAAAAGCTGCGGCTCGTAGGACCCGAAGATCGGCGGCAAGGAACCTGCGACCTTGACCTTTCCTTCCCCGGCCGCATCCGCCGCCTCCCGCGCCAGCCGGCCGGCCAGCGCGATCAGCCGGCGTCCCTCCGCGCGAAACCGCGCCTCGCCGATATGGAAGGGCACCAGTGCATAGCTGTTCGTCGTGACGACATCCGCCCCGGCGGTAATGAATTCCGCATGCACCTGCCGGACGATATCCGGGCTTTCCATCAGCGCCACCGCCGACCATTCGGGCTGCCGCAGCTCGGCCCCGAGGCGGACCAGCTCGCGGCTCATGCCGCCGTCCAGAATTGTGATGCCCGTCATGAAATCCGCCTCCCATTGTCCGCCGGAGCGGCGAACATCCGTTTATCCCTCTCCTGCCAGAAGTCGCCGGCACGGTCCACAGCGCTCGCCCGAAACACGGGTGCTGGTCGATCGCGGGTAGGGAAAGGTCGGGCGGGCGGCCATAAGCCTCACGGCTCAGGCCGTCGCGTCCGCCATGGCGGTCCTTGCAAGCGCGAGGCGGATGGCCGCCGGGACGGGTTCGATGATGGGGACCTCGAAACGGACCCCCAGCGCGACGGCGTGAACGGCGAGCGGCCCGCCGCCGATGATGACCGCCTCCGCATGGTCCTCGGAGATCGCAAGGCCGCAGGCCTCCATGAGGCTTTCCTCCAGCCGCACCGGGTCGCTCATCACGCTGGCGACGTCGCCCTCCGTGAGGCGGACGCCGGTGAAGGATGCGGAAAAGCCATAAGCTTCCACCCGCTTTTCGATCGCGTCGACGAGGTCGGGCGTCGTGGTGACGATGGAGAAGCGCCGTCCGCCACTGGCCGCGTCGATGATGCCGGCCTCGGCGATGCCGGTGACCGGCACCGGCGAGAACCGCCGCAGCGCGTCGATGCCCGGATCGCCGAAGGCCGCGACGACGATGCCGGAATAGCGGGCAAGGTCGAGCGTCCTCACCAGTTCCACGACGGCGGAGGCCCCGACCGACAGCAGCGCGTCGTCATAGATGAGCGGCGCGCCGCGCCGGACCGTCGCGCCCTCCACCGCCTGGCCGGCAGGCGCGGTGTTGCGCGCGATCGCCACCATTTCCTCGGTCGTGGCGGCATTGGTGTTGGGATTGATGAGAAGCAGGGGCTTCATGGCCTATTCCTTGTGTGCGAAGGCAGCCGGGGGCATGCCCGTCCACCTTCGCCGATGGGTTCGCCGGGCGTTTCCGCCCGGCACTCTTCCTAGAGGTCCAGCAGGTTTTCGGGATTGGTCTTGACCATGGTGTGGATTTCTTCCGGTGTGAACTCCAGATCGAGAAGCGAGCTGATCAGGACACGCATGCCCTCGACGGGCGTCGGGCCGGAGCGGATGCCGTAGTCGGTGCCGACCACGAAATGCTCGATGCCGATTTCGCGGATCTGCCGTGCCCAGGGCACGATGCCGCTGAAGGCATCCGGCGAGCTGGCGATGCCGGCGATCTGGTCCGCCCATTCACGCTCCACATAATAGTTCGTGCGCGGCAGGCCGCGATGGAACATCCAGTCCGACACGCAGCCCTCGAGCAGCACGCCCTTCTTCGCAAGGTCCTTCTGCTGCTGCGTCGACAGGCGGACGCGGCAGGGATGGGCGACGACGATCTTCCTGATGCCGAACTCGATGGCCAGGTCCACGAGCCGGATCGCCTCTTCGGCGGAGATGTGCCCGGTATTGAGATGAACATGGGGATGATCGGCGATGAGCTGGAGAATCTCGGCAAGCTCGTCCGAAATCGGCCCCTCCAGCGGAATGCGGACCGCGCGGGACAATTCGTCTTTCGCGAATTTCGGATACTGGTCCTTGAAGTAGACCGGCTTTCCGTCGACGAAGGAGCCTTCGTGGCTCGCCATGTAATGGGTGCAATGAGCGCCGAAATGCACGAAGCGGGCGCCGGCGCCGTAATAGAGCGCCGTCTTGACCGCGCGCGGATTGAGGCCGCCGAAGTTGGAGGTGAGGATGATGCCGCCGAAGACATCGATGCCCGGCACCTGCCAGTTGACCAGCTGGGACGTGCCGTTGCTGACGCCGAGCGTGTGGTCATAGAAGACAAGCGCCTTCATGCCTGCCGCCTTCGCCTGCTCGGCGATCTCGAAGGGCGTCAGCCGGCCGGGGCAGGATTTCAGCCAGGGGCCGCTATGGACATGGATGTCGGTGGTGCCGACCATCAGCTCGTCCGGCAGGCTCATGGAGCGATTGTAGAAGGTTTCGCGCGGCAGCGGCTTTGCGGTCTCGGGGGCGTCGGTCACGTCGGTTCTCCTTGTATGCTGTTATAGTGGCCGCCGCCCGCAGCTTTCGGCATGCGGGCGGCGCGCCGGATCACGAAGCTGCAGCTTTTCCGGCCGGCAGGGCGGTGGTCTCGGCCGGCTCCTTGCGGATGAAGAGGAGGATCAGCAGCACGGCGATGAACTCCACCCCGGCGATGATGAAGAGGCCGGGCGAATAAACGCCGGTGGCGGTCTTGATGGCGCCGAGGAACTGCGGGGCGAAATAGCCGGCAAGGTTCGCGATAGAATTGATGAGCGCGACGCCGGCGGCAAGCGCCGTTCCCGACATGAAGCGCGGCGGCAGGCTCCAGAACACCGGGATGGAGCCCATCGTGCCGGCTGCCGAAAGGGCAAGCGCCGCGATGACGCCCGGCGCGCTGCCGGCTTCCTGGGCGAACGCCGCCAGCACGAGGCCCGTGGCGCCGAGCGCGGCGGCGACGGCCGTGTGCCAGCGGGATTCGTGACTGCGGTCGGAAAGCCAGCCATTGGTCATCATACCCATCCAGCCGAACAGGAAGATGCCCGACATGATCCAGCCGACCACCGTGATATCCGTAAAGCCGGCGGCGGTGATGAGGCTCGGCCCGTAGAAGGAGAGCGTCGCATTGCCGGTGATGATACAGAAGAGGGTGAGGATGAGAACCCAGACGTCCCGGCTGCGCAGCGCAGCACCGAACTTGTGCTCGCGGCCCTGCATCTGCGCCGCCTCCTGGTCGAGCTCATAGGCCACCTGGTCGCGCTCGGCCTGGCTCAGCCACTTTGCCTCGCTCGGCTTTGCGGTCATCACGAAGACGGCGAGCAGGCCGAGGATGATCGACGGGACGCCCTCGATGATGAAGAGCCATTGCCAGTCCCTGAAGCCCATCAGGCCGTCGGTGCTCGTCATGATATAGGCGGCGAGCGGACTGCCCAGAAGCAAAGCGATGGGCGAGGCGGACATGAAGATGGCGATGGCGCGCGAACGCCGGTGCGCCGGCAGCCAATAGGTGAGATAGAGGATGAGACCCGGGTGAAGACCGGCCTCGAAGGCGCCCTGCAGGAAGCGCAGCACGTAGAAATGCCAGGGCTGCGTGCACAGCGCCATCAGCACGGACACGACGCCCCAGCCTAGCGCGATGCGCAGAATAGTCTTCGGCGCGCCGATCTTCTGAAGAAGCAGGTTGCTCGGCACCTCGAACAGGAAATAGCCGAAGAAGAAGATGCCCGCCCCCGCGCCGTAGACGGCGTCGCTCCAGCCGAGGTCGTCGAGCATGGTGAGTTTGGCAAAGCCGACATTCACCCGGTCGAGCCATGCGAAGATATAGACCAGCGTGGCGAAGGGCAGAATTCGCCAGGCGATGCGCTTGAATGTCCGGTCCCTCTCCTCAAGGGTCGAGACCGTCGTTTTCGGTTTCGTTTCCACAGCTATCCTCCCATAGGACTGTGTCGCATGCCCAGCCGGAAGGCGAGCCTGCATATCTGATGGTTGCGCCGGCATCCGTCCCGTTTTCCAACCGCCGGCCGGCAGGCGGTCGTTCTTTCGAAGAGCAGCCGGAAACCTCCGCCGGCCACGACTTTATGAAAACACTTTTTCACAGAAGGCGTCTACAAAAAAATACATTCATGGAAAAACTATTTTCAGGCACGCCCTTCCGGCCTACGAAAAACGCCTTGAACCCCTTGTTATCACGGCTATTTCTATCAGCCTTGGCGAAAAGGCAGTTCCCTTCCCGGCCGGCAACGGCTAGAGTTCACGAAAGAAGATTTTCATGGACGCCCGGATGCAGCAGCCCGTTCCCAAGCAGTCATTTCTCCAGCGCATCAGAAACGAGTTGCGCCAGATGCATCCGGCGGAGCGGCGGCTGGCGGATTTCGTGCTCAGCTTTCCGGGGGAGCTTGCAAGCTATACCGCATCAGAGCTGGCGCGGCTGGCGAATGTCTCCAACGCCACCGTCTCACGCTTCGTGCAGCGGCTCGGCTATACGAATTACGAGGAAGCGCGCCGGCATGTGCGGTCCGAGCAGATGTCGGGCGCCGCGCTCTACCGCGTCGTGTCGCCCGCCGACCCGCCGGACCAGACGCTGCATGCCCATCTCCAGCAGATTCACGCCAATATCGACCGCTCCTTCGCGGCCATCACCTTGCAGGAGATCGACGACGTCGCGCAGGCGATGCTGTCGGCCCGCCGCGTCTGGATCGTCGGCTTCCGCACCAGCCAGTCCTTCGCCACCTACCTGCAATGGCAGGTCCAGCAGATCATCGAGAACACGGTGTCGCTTCCCCATGCCGGCCAGACGATGGCCGAGCATATCGCCAGCATCGGAAGGGAGGATTGCGTCATCGCCTACGGACTGCGCCGTCAGGTCCGCGCCTTCCCGCTCATCCTCTCGCAGATCGTCAAGACCGGCGCGAAGACGATGGTCGTGACGGACGACGACTGCGAGCGCCTTGGCGAGGTGACATGGCATTTCCGCTGCCAGACGGCAGCGGCGGGGCCGCTCTACAGCCATGTCGCCGTCATGGCCCTGACGGACCTGCTCGCGACCCGCGTGATGGAGCTTGCCGGCGCCAAGCGCCGCGGCCGCCTCTCGGCCATCGAGACGCTCCACGACGCGATCGAGGAAATCTAGGCTCAGCCGGCCCCCAGCAGGTCCAGCGCCTTCGCATGCAGCGCCTCGTCCCCCGCCGCCACGACGCAGCCGCGCCAGGCAAGGTCGAGCGGACCGCCCCGCCAGTCCGTCACGATGCCGCCGGCGCCCTCGATGATGGCGGTCGGCGCGAAGAGGTCGTAGGCGTCGAAGCCGGCATCGACGGCAAGGTCGGTGCGACCGCGGGCAAGGCAGGCATAACTGTAGCAGCTTCCGCCGTACTGGGTGAACTGCACGGCATCGTCGAGACGCGCGAAGGGTGCGCGGTCCGCTTCCGGAATGAAGCGCGGATTGGAGGATGTCATATAGGCGTCGGCAAGGGAGGTGCCCTTGCGGCAGCGGATCGCCTTGCCATTGTGCCATGCGCCCCGGCCGGAAATGCCCGTGAGCCGTTCGCCGGTGGCCGGAAGATCGATGACGCCGAGCAGCGGCTTGCCGCCGCGCGCCAGCGAAATCAGCGTGCCGTAGACGGGAATGCCTGCGACCCAGGCCGCCGTGCCGTCGATGGGATCGAGCACCCAGACGAATTCGGCGTCGAGCCGTTCGCTGCCATATTCCTCGCCCATGATGCCGTGGTCGGGGAAGGCCGCGTGGATTTCCTCGCGCAGCCGCGCCTCGACGGCGCGGTCGGTGGCGGTCACGAAACTCGCATCCTGCTTGAGGTCGACACGGGGCGCCTCCTGCGCGGCGGCAAGAAGCAGGGCGCGGGAGCTGTCGGCGATCTTTTCGGCGAAGGCGAGGAAGGTTTCGGCAATATCGGTCATGTCGGATCTCAATGGGCAAGAATCTGTCCGAGGAACGTGCGGGCGCGCTCGGATTTGGGGGCTGCGAAGAATTCGGCCGGCGTGGAGACCTCGACGATCTCGCCACGGTCCATGAAGACGATGCGGTCGGCCACCGAGCGGGCAAAGCCCATCTCGTGCGTCACGCAGACCATCGTCATGCCCTCGCGGGCAAGGTCGGTCATGACGTCCAGCACCTCCGAGATCATCTCCGGGTCAAGCGCGGAGGTAGGCTCGTCGAACAGCATGACCTCCGGGTTCATGCAGAGCGCGCGGGCGATCGCCACGCGCTGCTGCTGGCCGCCGGAAAGCTGGGAGGGATATTTGTGCGCCTGGTCGGGAATGCGCACGCGGTTGAGGTACTTCATCGCGATGGCCTCGGCCTCCGGCGTCGGCATCCGGCGCACCAGCCGGGGCGCGAGCGTCAGGTTTTCGAGCACCGTCATGTGCGGGAAGAGGTTGAAGCTCTGGAACACCATGCCCACCTCGCGCCGCACGAGGTCGATCTTCTTCTCGTCGTCCGTCAGCTCCTCGCCGCCGACGAGGATGCGACCGCTATTGTGCTCCTCCAGCCGGTTGATGCAGCGGATCATGGTCGATTTTCCCGAGCCGGACGGCCCGCAGACGACGACCTTCTCCCCCTTGGCGATCGTGAGGTCCACGTCCTTCAGGGCGTGGTAGGTGCCGTAGAACTTGTTCATCTTTTCCAGGACGATGATATCCGTCATGGCGTCAGGTCCTTCCTGCATGGCGGTTCGCATAGGTTTCGATCATCGAGAAGCCGGTCTGGATGATCCAGACGAGCACGAGGTAGATGATCGTCGCGGCGATGAAGATCTCGTAGGGGGCGAAGGTGTCGGCGACGATGGTGCGGGCGACGCCCGTCATCTCCATCAGCGTGACGGTGGAGGCGAGCGCGGTCGATTTCAGCATCGACACGATCTCGTTGCCGTAGGCCGGAAGCGCCAGCCGCACGGCGAGCGGCGCCGTGATGCGGCTTGCCCGCTGGAACTTGCTGAGGCCGAGCGCCTTGCCCGCCTCAACGAAGCCCTTGTCGACGCCCAGCACCCCGCCGCGCAGGATTTCCGAGACATAGGCGGCCGTGTTCAGCGAAAGCGCGATGACCGAGCACCAGTAGGGCTCGCGCAGGATCGGCCAGAGGATGCTGTGGCGGATGAAGCCGAACTGCGGCAGGCCGTGATAGATCACGAAGAGCTGCACGAGCAGCGGCGTGCCGCGGAAGAAGTAGATATAGGCCTTGGCCGGCCAGACCAGCCAGGCCCGTTTGGAAAGCCGCATCAGCAGGATGCCGACGGCGAGTACCAGCCCGATCAGGGTCGAGACGACGAGGAGGTTGAGCGTCAGCCCGAGACCGTGCAGGATCTTCGGCAGGCTGGTGGCGATCAGCGAGACGTCGAAATTCATCGTGCACCTCTCAGATGGCGGTTGGCGCGCAGTTCGAGCCAGGCGACGATAGAGGTGATGACGGTCGTCACGGCGAGGTAGATCAGGGCCACTGTCATGTAGAGCAGGAAGGGCCGGTGGATGATGGAATTCGCCATCTTGGCGACGAAGAGGATTTCCTCGAGGCCGATGATCGAGACGAGGGCCGTATCCTTCATGATGGACAGCATGTGGTTGCCGAAATTCGGCAGCGCCAGCCGCCACATCTGCGGAAAGCGCACATAGCGGAAGATCTGGTGGCGCTTGAGGCTGAGCGCCCGCGCCGCCTCGACCTGACCGCGGTCGACGCCAAGGAAGGCACCGCGGAAGGTCTCCGTCATATAGGCGCCGACGATGAGGCCGATCGCGATGGAGCCCGCCCAGAACGGCGGCAGGTCGATGAACTTCACCGACGGATCGAAGACCTGCACGAACCAGGTCAGCGTGATGGCCATGCCGAAATAGAAGAGCAGCAGCACCAGAAGCTCCGGCGCGCCGCGAAAGACGATGGTGTAGGCCTGGGCGATGCCGCGCAGGACGCGGCTGTTCGAAAGCTTGGCCGAAGCGCCGAGCAGCCCGCACACCACCGCAATGACGAGCGCGATGCAGAAGACCTGCAGCACCGTCAGCAGGCCGAAGAAGAAATCGTCCCACCAGCCGTCGAGTAGCGACATGGCGATACCTCCCTAGAGCAAGCCGGGCGCCGCACGGCGCGGCGCCCGCGGGTTCCTTTACTCGCCGACGCCCTTCCAGCCCGACGGCTGGATGGAGAAGGGGAAGTATTTGCTGCTGTACTTTTCGAGCGATCCGTCCTTGATCATGTCTTCCAGCGCCTTGTCGATCTTGGCGAGCAATTCGTCATTGCCCTTGCGCAGGCCGACGCCGACGCCCGGACCGAAATATTCGACTTCGTCGATCGGCGGCGAGACGAACTCGAAGCCTGCGCCGTTCTCCTTGCTGAGGAAATCGAGATAGGCCTTCATGGGGTTGGTGATGGCGATGTCGATACGGCCGTTCTGCAGGTCGAGCAGCATCGGCTGGGCGCCGTCATAGAGCACGATCTCGGCGCCCGGCAGTTTGGCTTCCACCCACTTGGCATAGGTCGAGGCGCGCTCGACGCCGAAGCGCAGGCCGTTGAAAGCCTCCGGGTTCGGCTTGCCGGCATCGTCGAAGAGCTTCAGCCCGGCATCCTTCGCCCCCAGGATTCGGCCGAGCGAGACGCGGTAGGGAATGGAGAAGTCGATCTTCTGCTTGCGCTCCTCGGTGATCGACATGGAGGCGACGATGAGGTCGAACTTGCTGGCGAGAAGCGCCGGCAGCATGCCGTCCCATTCCTGGCAGACATATTCGAGATCCACGCCGATGCGCTCGGCGATGCCCTTGGCGACATCGACGTCGTAGCCGGCCATCTCCCCCTCGGGCGTGCGATAGTTAAACGGGGCATAGGTGCATTCCATGCCGACGCGCAGGGTTTCCGCATGGGCAGGCATCGCGCCCGCCAAGCCTACAATTGCGGCGGACAACAGACCGATCATGAATTTCATGGCATTCCCCTTTTCTTGTTGGCTCGGGCCTTACGGCGGTCCTCTTCCGCCGGTGGGGAACGATGCGCCTGCGCAATGGGGGATGAAATCCACCCAAAGGATGATGGCCGGCATCACCCTCAGGGTGGATGGATTGTGTCGCGCGCTTGATCTAGCCCTTGTCTTCAGAAGGCAAAGGGAGAGCCATCATGAAATATGCACGCATGCCCATCGAGCTGGAATCGCCGGAACAGCTCGGCTACGACACGATCCGCTACAACCTCTCGGAAAGCTCGGTCGCCGACCGCAGGCTCGGCGAGCTGAATCTCAAGCTGGACGATATCCTGCTGTGTTACGGCGACCATCGCGGCGCGCCGGACCTGCGCCGCATGATCGCCGGCACGGGCACCGGCCTCTCGCCGGACGACGTGCTGGTGACCGCGGGCGCGGCGGGCGCGCTCTTCATCATCTCGACCTCGATGCTGCAGGCCGGCGACCACATCGTCGTGGTGCGGCCGAACTATGCCACGAACCTCGAGACGCCGCGGGCCATCGGCTGCGACATGAGCATCGTCGACCTCACCTTCGAGACCGGCTACCGGCTCGACCTTGCGGCGCTGGAAGCGGCGATCCGGCCGGAGACGAAATATCTCTCCGTCACCTATCCGCACAATCCGACGGGCGTGATGATCAGCGAGGAGGAACTGAAGGCGCTCGTCGCCCTCGTCGAACGCAAGGGCATTCGCCTGCTCTTCGACGAGACCTATCGCGAGATGACCTTCGGCACGATGCTGCCGGTGGCCGCCAGCCTCTCGGACCGGGTGATCAGCGTCTCCTCGCTTTCCAAGACCTACGGCATTCCGGGCATCCGCATCGGCTGGCTGATCACGCGCGATGCCGCGCTGATGGATACGTTCCTCGCCGCCCGCGAGCAGATCGGCATTTCCGGCAGCACCGTGGACGAATACATCGCCTATGTCGCGCTGCGCCAGCGCGGCGAATGGCTCGCCTTCAACAATGCCCGCATCGCCAGCGCCTTCGCCATCGTCAAGGAATGGATCGCCGCCGAACCGCTCGTCGAGTGGATCGAGCCCTCCGGCGGCTGCGTCTGCTTCCCGCGCATCGTGCCCTCGGCGAATGTCGACCTCGCCGCCTTCCACGAAAGCCTCTACAGCCGCCACCAGGCCTATGTCGGCCGCGGCCGCTGGTTCGAGCAGGACGACCGGCACTTCCGCATCGGCTATGCCTGGCCGACGGAAGACGAGCTGCGCAAGGGCCTTGCCGCGATCTCGGCGGCCATCCGCGAGAGCCTCAAGGGCTGAACAACGCGAAGGGGCGCGGTCGCCGCGCCCCTCTTCGCCCGGTTTTCTTTAGATATTGAGGCTGCGCAGGAAGGCGGAGAACAGTTCCTGCTGGGTCGACAGGTTGAGCTTGGCGTAGAGCTTCTGCCGGTGCGTCTTCACCGTCGCGATCGAGATGCCGAGGTGATAGCTGATCGATTCGCTGGAATGCCCCTTCAGGATGAGAAGCGCCACCTCCCGCTCGCGCGGGCTCAGCAGACCATGGCCGAAATCGCTGAAGAGATGGTCGATGGCGCGGGGCTGCTGGTGATTGCCGCTGCGGCCGAGATGTGCCCACAGCCGCCGGAAGACCGCCGTGATCAGCGGATGCGCCTCCCGCAGCCGCGCCACGGATGCCTCGTCGAAGCCGCCTTCGCTGCGGATGCGCGACAGGCTGATCTCCGCCATGTCGCCGCCCGGCAGGTCCATGGCGATGAGCAATTCCTCCATGCCTTCCGGCCATCCATGGGTGCGGTAGCCCAGTTCCTCGTCCTCGTGACGGCGGATTTCGAGACCGTGATAAAGACCGGAATCGAGATAATTGTCGGGAGCGAGATCCCGCATCAGGTAGACGCCGGCCGGCAGGCCGGCGAGATAGGCGTTGTAGAAGGGATTGAGCAGGTAGGTGCCGGCTATGAAAAGCTGGACCGCACGCTTGGCCCGTGGGCCCGAGAACGTATCGAAAACGTAGCTTGGGCCGCCCTCGCGCCGATGCACCACCGAAAGGGCAAGCTGGAAGGGCGCGACCGCCCCGATGGCTGCCAGAAGCGCTGGCGCACCGTCGGGCTGGTCATAGCGGTCGAGCGCATGGGCGAAGGGCGCTACCCAGTTGGCGGCGGGCGATTCTGGCATGGGTCCATCTGCTAAACTCCCGAAGGAAAACGATTACTTTCGCTCCTTTACGACAGGCTGTCGCTAGGCGACAAGCCTTTCGATCGCCGTGAGCGTGCGCTCGATCTCTTCGGCGGAATTGTAGTGGGCGATGCCGATGCGGACGACGCCCTCGTCTTCCGGCAGGCCGAGATGGCGGGCGGGCTCCAGCGCGTAATTGTGGCCGGACCAGATATTGATGTCCTCCGCCGCCAGCGCCTCGGCGAAGCGATGCGTCGAGACGCGCTCGTGGGTAAAGGAGATCGTCGGCACGCGGTGGGCGAAGAGGTTGGGATTGGCGATGCCGACCAGCCGGACGCCCGGAAGGGCCGTCAGCCCGCTGATCAGCCGGCGCGTCAGGGCCGCCTCGTAGGAATCGAACGACTGGTAGGCGCCTGCCATGCGCTCGCGCCGCGTGCCGGCATGGCCATTCGCCTCGCCCGCCCAGGCGAGATAGTCGATCGTCGCGGTGAGGCCGGCGAGAAGCTCCGTCTGCGGCGTCCCCGTGCAGAAGCGGTCCGGAATATCGTCGCTCTGGCAGCGCACGCGATGGGGCGGCAGCGCGCGCAGCAACTCCTCCCGTCCCCACAGCACACCGAGATGCGGGCCGAAGAACTTGTAGGAGGAGCAAACGAGGAAATCGCAGCCGATCGCCTGAACATCGGGCAGACGGTGTGGCGCGAGCTGCACCGCGTCGATCCAGACGAGCGCGCCCGCCGCCTTGGCCAGGGTCGTCAGCGCGGCGACGTCGTTGATGCTGCCGGTCATGTTGGACGCATAGTTGAGCGCGAGGAACTTCGTGCGTGGCGTGAGAAGGGCCGCAAGGTCCTCCGGCTCGATACGCCAGCTTTCCGTGTTGAAGGCAAGCCACTTCACCACCAGCCCGTAGGCTTCGGCCATCGCCAGCCAGGGCGAGACGTTTCCTTCGTGGTCCATCCGCGTGACGATGATCTCGTCGCCGGGCGAAAACGTCCTGCCGATGACGCGCCCCATCTGGAAGGCGAGCGTCGTCATGTTCGGGCCGATGATCATCTCCTGCCAGGAGGCCGCGTTGACGAATTCCGCCGCCGCATCGTGCGCCGTCCGCCAGATGGCGTCCGCGCGCTGCGAGGCGGCGAACCGGCCGCCGAGATTGGCGGATGCCGTCGCCATCGCATCGGCCACGGCCGCGATGACAGGCCGGGGAACGAGCGTTCCGGCGGGATTGTCGAGATAAGCGGTGCGGGAGCCGTCGAGGGCCGGGAAGGAAGCGCGGATCAGGTCGATGGGATAGGCGGTCATGGTCGGCACCCTTTGCAGAATACTGTATCTGCCTCCTGTGTGCCGCTTTCCGCCGGGCGCCGCCATCCTCCTAGAAGATGAGGGGCAAGGCCGCTCAGGTTCGCCCTGCGACCGTCACCGGCTTTGCCGGGAAGACGGTGCCCCCATGCGAGATGATCGGCTTTGCCGCCATCTCCCCTCTTACGTTCCGCAGCGCCATGGCGCAAACGACCGCGGCAAGGAGGATGGTTGTCAGCGACAGGTAGAACACGGCATCGTCCATTTT
>Ga0153917_1000542_pt1 | contig 23124 bp, 20 predicted proteins | sample TSFL001MetaG_FD_104695 | JGI IMG/M metagenome (GOLD analysis project Ga0153917, IMG submission 104695) | Attine ant fungus gardens microbial communities from Florida, USA - TSFL001 MetaG | ecosystem: Host-associated > Fungi > Mycelium > Unclassified | place: USA: Florida, Paynes Creek Historic... | reverse complement strand
TCGTATACTTCACATTTCCTCCCCAAATCGTCAAAAGCCAGTTAAAAATCTTAATCCCCGTCGGAATCGCGATAGCCATTGTGGCAACCGCAAAAATTGCATTTGCAATCGGGCCGAGACCAGTCGTGAACATGTGGTGCACCCATACCATAAAGCCCAGAAAGCCAATGAGCACGATTGCAAAAACCATTGAAGAATAGCCAAACAAACGCTTTCTGGCAAACACAGGGATGACCTCAGAAAAAATACCGAATGCAGGTAAAATTAGGATATAAACCTCCGGGTGGCCGAAGATCCAAAATAAATGCTCCCAAATGACCGTATTCCCGCCAAGCTCGGGATTAAAGAAATTGGTTCCGAACAGCCGATCCAGCATCATAAGAGCCAATCCAACCGTAAGCGGCGGAAAGGCAAACAAAATCAATGCCGAGGCCACAAATGTCGTCCATGTAAACAAAGGCAGTCTCATGTACGTCATACCCGGTGCCCTCATATTGATAATCGTGGCCAAAAAGTTAATCCCGGCTATCAGCGTCCCGAGCCCCGATATTTGGAGTCCGAGGACGAAAAAGTCTATGCCGTGCCCTTTTGAATGAAGCGAAAGGGAGGCATATGACGTCCAGCCCGCATCTGGCGCTCCGCCCAAAAACCAGCTTAGATTTAAGAAAATGCCTCCGAAAAAGAAGAGCCAAAAACCAAGCGCATTTAAAAATGGAAACGAAACGTCCCGAGCCCCGATCTGTAAAGGCACAACCGCATTCATCAAGGCAAATAAGAGCGGCATCGCAGCCAGAAAGATCATCGTCGTTCCGTGCATAGTCATTACTTCATTGTACGCTTGAGCACTGAGAAACGCATTTTCCGGCTTTGCTAGCTGAATTCTGATAAACATCGCTTCAATTCCCCCGACAAGAAAGAAGAATCCTCCTGCCGCTAAATAAAGAATCGCGATTTTTTTATGGTCCACCGTCGTCAAATAATCCCAAAGCATAGATCCGCGCGTCCGCTTTTCTGTAAGCGCATTCAACATATGTGACCTCCCCCAATATCTCCCTTTCTTCCCTACTTGCTTTCCGCTTTTAAGCCTTTTAAGTATTCATAAAGCGCATCTGTTTCACTGTCTGAGAGCTTTGGATATGTTCCTGTCATTTTGTTCCCCGGCTTTATGCTGTCAGGGTCCTTCAGCCAGGCCTTCACATTTTCTTTGTTGGCCTCTTTCACCCCTGCCACTTTTGTCCTTTCACCGAAAGTCGCCAAGTTGGGTGCCGTTCTAGCGGCTTCTGCACGCTTATCATTCGGCTCTACCGCATGGCAGCTCAGGCAGTTTTTCTCTTTAAACAGTTCTTCACCCTGCTTAGCCAAATCGCTCTCTGCTGTAGATTTATAGTTTTTCATTTCTTTTGTCCAGCCCTGAAATTCCTTTGCAGACATTGTCTTTACTTTAAAATCCATCAGCGCATGTGAAGGGCCGCAAAGCTCTGCACACTTTCCAAAAAACATATCTCCTGCCTCTTTGCTTCGTTTTGAATCAAATGTCAGGAAGAACTTATTTTCATTATCCGTATTCGTATCAAGTTTTCCTCCAACTGAAGGAATCCAGAAGGAATGTTTGACATCAGAAGCTTTTAAATTAAAATATACACGCTGGTCTGTCGGCACAATCAGCTCTTGGCTTGTGATGATGCCGTAATCAGGGTACTCAAACTCCCACCAGTATAAATTTGCCCGGACATTGACTACAAGAGCATCCTCAGCTTTGCGGCCTTTCTTATCCATTGGTGATGTGTCTGCTAGCTCCAGCGTATATAATACAACAGGGATCACAAGAATAATGAGCAGCAAAATCGGGATCACAGTCCATGTGATTTCTAAAAATTTATTCCCCTCTACCTGTTTCGGTATCGTGTTCTCACCGACCCGTGATCTTCTGAATCTCACAATCACATAAAAGAAGATAACAGATACTACTGCAACAACAACCACCATAATTAATGTGCTGAGCACTGTAAGGTCATACTGTTTATCAGCCACCTCGCCAGCAGGCTTGAGCGTGGATAAAAAAGGTTTTCCACATCCGCTTAATAGAAGCGGCACTAAGGCTAATAATAAAATAAGACGCCAATGCTTTACCATTTCACCCAACCCCTTTTCTGGTCAATACAAAGGCGGAAAGCAGATCAAAAGCCATCGCCTCCAGCCTATCACCAATAAAGCACTTACATTTCCTCTTCTCTTAAATTATGAGTTTTTTTACTCAAAATGCCATCTATGTATAAAAGTAAAGCCGCCTGATTAAACAAGAGGTCAAGGCGGCATTTACTAGTTGTCATCGTTTATTTTGAAGCGATAAAACAAGCATCATATCTATTTTTTAGAAAAGCGTCAAGACAACCATGGCAACGAAATAGATTGTCATGTAGTTAAGCGAGTAAACGAACATCTGCGTTGCCCACTTCATAATATTCTTGGAGCGGAATCCCATTAATCCAAGAATCAGCCAGCCGATATTTAACAGCAAACCGAGGATGACAATTGGAAGCCCTAGGCTGCCAAGGAAAAACGGAAGCGGCATCAGGCACGCAACCCACACAATAATTTGTCTTTTTGTCACTTCAAATCCGTATACGACAGGAAGCATCGGAATATTTGCAGCTCTGTAATCCTCAGTTTTCTTAATAGCCAATGCTAAGAAGTGAGGAATCTGCCAAATAAATAAAATCATGAATAACACCCATGCTACGACACCGATATTCCCTTCCACTGCCGTCCATCCAATAAGCGGCGGCACTGCACCTGAAACGCTTCCTACTACTGTGTTAATCGTATAGCGGCGTTTCGTCCACATTGTGTACAATACAACATACGTAAAGACTCCGATAAAACCGATAACAGCAGCCATGACAGTTGTCATCAGCAGCATGATCAATCCTAAAGCAACCAGCAAAATTCCAGACCATAACGCCTGACTCGGCTGAATTTTACCCGTAACCGTCGGTCTTACTTTCGTACGCTCCATAAGATGGTCAATGTCCCGGTCATACCAGTTATTGATCGCACAGGAGCCCGCAATAATCAGTGAAGACCCGATTAACGTAAGAAGAACGGTATTTATATTGCCTAAAAAACTCAAACCGGAAATATGTAGTGCAAGCCACATTCCAGTGAAAGTCGTGATGAGGTTAGAATTGACGATCCCTATTTTAATAAGGGACAGAAAATCTTTCCATGCCGTTGTTTCTTCAATTTGTCCGTCTATAGCTGTATCATTTAAGATTCTGGAGTTAGCCATAACGTAAACCTCCCTTACAAACCTAACGCAGGAAAATAAAATAACCTGCAACTCTATCATACAAGATAACATCTTGTAAAAAAACATCCTATTAAATATTAAACGACAAACAGGAATTTATTTGTGAACTTTTTATGAATTTTACCAAAGATGCAGGCAATCACCAAATCGGCATTGCGTTTACCTTATTTCTATCAGACCCGGCATGAATAATCAAGTGTACATTTTCCAGAAGCCGTTATTCTATTATATTTTTGTGAACAAAAGGCTCTGGGAATTGCCACAAAACACATATTCGCTTACACTTGGAACGTATATAAAATTGCAGCAGTATGTTGAGAAGGTGAATATTGTATGAATAAAGCATTAAAAGCTCTCGGTGTTCTGACGACATTTGTCATGCTAATTGTTTTAATCGGGGGTGCTCTCGTTACAAAAACAGGTTCCGGCCAAGGATGCGGCAGACAGTGGCCGCTGTGTCACGGCCGTTTTTTCCCTGAACTGAATCCGGCCTCAATTATTGAATGGAGCCACCGATTCGCAAGCGGGATCTCTATTATCCTTGTGTTAAGCCTTGCGTTTTGGTCATGGAGAAAAATCACGCCGATTTTCCGTGAAACAACGTTTCTCGCGATCATGTCAATTATCTTTTTATTTCTACAAGCATTGCTTGGCGCATTGGCTGTCGTATTCGGTTCGAACGCGCTGATAATGGCACTTCACTTTGGCATCTCATTAATTTCTTTTGCTTCAGTGCTTATTTTAACATTGCTCATATTTGAAGCTGATAAATCAGTCAGAAAACTGGTTAAGCCGCTTCAAATCGGCAAAAAGATGCAATTTCACATGATAGGAATTTTAATATATTCCTATATCGTTGTGTATACAGGCGCATATGTAAGGCACACTGAATCAAGTCTGGCATGTCCTAATGTGCCGCTATGCAGCCCGCTGAACAATGGACTTCCGACCCAATTCCATGAATGGGTGCAAATGGGCCACAGAGCAGCAGCCTTACTATTATTTGTATGGATTATTGTTGCCGCTGTTCACGCTATCACTTCCTATAAAGATCAAAAACAGATCTTTTGGGGATGGATCTCGTGTCTTATTTTCATCACATTACAAGCACTGTCCGGTATTATGATCGTATACACTGAACTGGCACTGGGCTTTGCACTTGCCCACTCGTTCTTTATTGCCTGTCTGTTTGGCGTTCTATGCTACTTCTTATTATTGATTGCTCGCTTCCGTTATGAATCCAGACAGTCATAAGGACTCTAGACCAAAGTCTTAACGGCTTTGGTCTTTTTCATGTCTTGTTTTGGCGCTTAATTGTTTCAATGGCCAGCCTTCGTATTAGTATCGCTTCATGAAAATAAACCCTTTTGGCCATGGATAATCAGATAGAGCCTATAGTAATATTCATGGCATACTACAAAGTATCTAAAAGATCGCCGGTATAAAAGCCTGTTTTATTTTTAAAAGGAAATGGCTTGTGACAGTACTACTGTATAATCTTTGAACGCCGCTTACATCTCTTCTAAAACAGTTTCACTCCGCATTTTCTATAAAAAACAAGAGTGTATATCAAATGATATACACTCTTTGTTTATTACGCTTTTTCAATTTCAAGGAGCAGATCTCCCGTTTGGATCGGCTCGCCATTTTTCACATGAACCTGCTTGATTGTTCCTGAGAAAGGGGCTTGAACCGTTGTTTCCATTTTCATCGCTTCATTAATCATCAAATGATCACCTTTATTGACTTTTGTACCTGCTTCAGCCAATACCTTAATAACGGTTCCAGGCATGGAAGCTGCGATGTGGCTTGGATTTGTCCGGTCTGCTTTCAGCCTTTCCTGAACGGAAGACTTAATGCTTTCATCTTTAATGACTACTTCACGCGGCTGCCCGTTCAGTTCGAAATAAACGACGCGAGTGGCGTCAGGCTGAGGCTCACCGATTGAAATCAGCTTAACAATCAGCGTTTTACCGCGCTCAATTTCAACTTCTATCTCTTCACCTAATGTCATGCCGTAGAAGAATGTCGGTGTATCTAAAACCGAGATGTCTCCGTAGCTTTCTGTCGTTTTCACATAATCAGTGAAAACTTTAGGGTAAAGGGCATACGCCACAGCGTCCTGATCTGAAATTTCCAAGTTATGCTGCTCTTTAAACTCCTGTTTGATCGCTTCAAATGACACCGGCTCAAGCAGTTCGCCCGGTCTGACTGTAATCGGCTCCTGCCCTTTTAAGATCAGCTTTTGCAGTTTTTCCGGGAATCCGCCATGAGGCTGGCCGATATTCCCTTTGAAAAGCTCCACAACAGAATCAGGGAAATCTAATGATTCGCCTTTTTCGTAAACGTCTTTTTCAGTTAGGTTGTTTTGCACCATATAGAGAGCCATATCTCCGACTACTTTTGAAGAAGGCGTTACCTTGACGATGTCACCGAACATATCGTTCACGCGTCTGTACATTTCCTTGACTTCATTCCAGCGGTCGCCAAGGCCTACTCCCTTGGCCTGCTGCTGCAGGTTGCTGTATTGGCCCCCTGGCATCTCGTGCTCATAAATTTCAGTATGCGGGGACTTCATTCCGCTTTCAAATTCACTATAATATTTACGCACTGACTCCCAATATTGGGACAGCAATTCAACGCCTTGGACATTCATTTCCGGACGGCGGTCGTTGCCTTCCATCGCATGATAAAATCCGCTCGCGCTAGGCTGTGACGTTAATCCCGCCATTGAGCTGACCGCCACATCTATGATATCAACACCGGCTTCTACAGCTTTCGCATACATATATATACCGTTGCCGCTCGTATCATGTGTATGAAGGTGAACCGGAATGTCGATCGTTTCTTTCAACGCAGAAACGAGTTCATATGCAGCCTGCGGTTTTAACAGCCCTGCCATATCTTTAATCCCGAGAATATGTGCACCGGCCGCCTCAAGCTCCTTCGCCATCGAAGTATAATAATCAAGGTCGTACTTCGTCCGGTTCTTGTCAAGGATATCTCCCGTGTAACAAATCGCAGCTTCTGCCACTTTGCCGGTATCCCGAACGGCATCAATGGCTAACGTCATCCCTTTTACCCAGTTTAAGCTGTCGAAAATACGAAACACATCAATACCGGATTGAGCTGATTGCTTCACAAATTCTTTAATCACATTATCCGGATAATTCGTATAGCCGACCGCATTTGATGAGCGAAGCAGCATCTGGAATAAGGTATTCGGCACTTCTTCGCGAAGATCCTCCAAACGTTTCCATGGATCCTCTTTCAGGAATCGATAGGCTACATCGAAGGTCGCGCCTCCCCACATTTCCATACTGAACAGTTCAGGCCATAATGCAGCCGTTGGATTTGCGATTTTTTTCAAATCATGCGATCTGATTCTAGTTGCCAATAACGATTGGTGGGCATCCCTGAATGTCGTATCTGTTAAAAGGACAGATTTCTGCTCCTTAACCCAATTTGCAAGCCCTTCTGCACCTTTTTCATCGAGAATTTGCTTTGTTCCTCTGGCAGGCTGCTGATCAGCGTCTACCTTTACGATTAACGGTTTGTCAAACGCCGGTTTTTCTTTTTTCCCGATTCCGGGGAAGCCGTTCACTGTCACATTGCCGATGTAAGTGAGCATTTTTGTTCCGCGGTCTTTTTGTTTAGGAAAAATAAATAATTCAGGCGTTGTGTCAATAAAAGACGTATCATATTGCCCTGTCAGGAACTTCTCATGTTTTGCAACGTTCTCAAGGAACGGAATGTTTGTTTTTATGCCTCTGATTCTAAACTCCTGAAGGTTTCGCACCATTTTGGCAGCTGCCTGTTCAAACGTTAAAGCCCAAGTTGAAAGCTTAACGAGAAGTGAATCATAGTATGGTGTGATCACGGCGCCCTGGAAGCTGTTTCCGGTATCAAGACGGACACCAAAACCGCCGCCTGAACGGTAAGCCATGATTTTTCCTGTATCAGGCATGAAATCATTTTGCGGATCCTCAGTCGTAACCCGTGACTGAATGGCATAGCCGATTGTAAAAATGTCCTTTTGCTCAGGAATATTTACTTTTTTGCTGTGAAGGCTGTGCCCTTGGGCAACAAGAATTTGTGTTTGAACAATATCGACACCAGTAATCATTTCTGTTATCGTGTGTTCAACTTGTACGCGAGGATTTACTTCAATAAAGTAGAACTCGTTGTTTGCAACAAGGAATTCGACCGTACCCGCATTTATATAGTTTACATTTTTCGCAAGCGCAACAGCCGCCTCACAAATTTGATCCCTTAATTCAGGTGACAGCGAAACACTCGGCGCCACTTCAATGACCTTTTGGTGGCGTCGTTGAACGGAACAATCCCTTTCAAAAAGATGGACGACATTGCCCTGTTTGTCTCCAATGACCTGAACCTCAATATGTTTCGGATTCTCAATTAATTTTTCTACATAAACTTCATCATTGCCAAAGGCTGCTTTCGCCTCTGATTTTGCACGCTCATATGCTTCTTTGACTTCACTTTCAGATCTGACAATCCGCATACCGCGGCCGCCGCCGCCAAGCGAAGCTTTAATGATAATTGGATAACCGTTAGCTTGTCCAAATTGTTCAACGGCTTCAAGCGTTTCTGCAGGACCGTCGCTTCCGGGAATCACGGGGATTCCGGCTTTTTCTGCCTGCTCACGCGCTTTTACCTTGTCACCAAACATATCGAGATGCTCGGATTTTGGACCAATGAATACGATGCCTTCTTCTTCACATCGTCTCGCAAAATGAATATTTTCAGATAAGAAACCGTATCCCGGATGAATTGCATCGACTTTGTTTCTTTTCGCAATATCAATGATTCCTTCAATATCCAGGTAAGCATCTATCGGTTTTTTCCCTTCACCGACTAAGTATGCTTCATCCGCCTTGTACCGATGGTAGGAACCGGAATCTTCTTTTGAATAGACCGCAACTGTACGAATATTCAACTCGGTACACGCTCGGAATATTCGGATTGCAATTTCTCCCCTGTTTGCTACTAATACTTTTTGTATCGATTGCTGAGACAAACTTTTTTCCCCCTTACCCGAATGGAATATAATCTATCATAGCGGAATATCCTTCCCCTGTACACACTTGTTTTTTACAGATAAACAGTTTTTTTGAGCTGTTTCTTTTTCATTCCCTTCGGCGCCAAGGGCTCTCTCTTTTTCTTATTCTCTGAATATTTCACAAACATGCTGATATTCGCTAATATCCCCATGCTTGCCAGCAGCAGCACTAAAGAAGAGCCCCCGTAACTAATAAATGGCAGCGTAACCCCTGTAATCGGAATTAATCCGCTGACACCGCCAAGGTTAATAAACGATTGGATGGCAATCATGCTTGAAATGCCGATCGCTAAAAGACTTCCAAACGGGTCCTCGCATTTTCTGGCTATATAAAAACCTTTAATAACGACAAAACCCAATAGGAAAATCACAAACAAAACCCCAAAAATGCCGAGCTCTTCAGCAATGACAGCCATAATAAAGTCAGTGTGTGATTCAGGCAGATATCCGTATTTTTGGATACTTTCACCGAGCCCCAGACCGAAAATGCCGCCTGAGCCGATCGCATAATAAGAATTGATCACTTGCAAACCTGATGAGTTTGCATACTTAAATGGGTCTTCAAGACTCTCAAAACGCGCTAAACGGCCTTCAGTTAAAATTTTATCCTGATTCAAATAGATAATCGGGCTGACTAAAATCAAAACAATTCCGCCCAGTATCACAAGCCTCATCAGTGTCTTTCCGCTGAATCCGGAGCACAAGATCATGCACGTCGCAATCAGCCCTATAATCATGGCTGTACCGAAATCTGGCTGCATGGCAATTAACCCGCAAATCACAAGCGTCATGACTACCGGAGGAGCTACACCCGTTAATAGATGGTCAATATAGCTTTGTTTTTTGGCATATACGGCTGCAAGGTATAAAATCACGACCAGTTTCACAAACTCCCCCGGCTGGACACTCATTCCGCCGATTTTAAACCAGCTCTGCGCGTTTCCGGCAACATGCCCGAAAACAAACAGTGAGATAAGCGCAAGAACAGAAACAAGCAGTATCCCCTTCTGAAACTTTTGATGGGCCAATGCCTTGTATGGAAACAAAGCCATGAGAATAAATAGAGCGCCACCTGCAATTAAAGCAAACAGCTGCCGCATGAAGAAAAAATTACTGCTTACTCCGTATCGAGAGACAGCCGTAATCATGCTTGAGCTGTATACCATCACCAAACCGAATCCGCACAGTAAAACAATTGCGAATATCAGTGAGTAATCATAAGATTTTAGCATTTTTTTTAACATAACATCCTCTTCCCTGCATCTAACTTTCATTTTCTATGGTTTTTATGTATTTATATTTTTTATTTTACTACAATTTATCAAACGAGACGAAGAATCTCTATACGTTTCGGAAGGAATGTGTAAAAAAAGACCGTCTTTGATGAGATGAGCGAAAAATAGCGGTTATAAAAAAACCCAAACTGTTAATAAGTTTGAGTTTTATCATTTATTTAGCTGTAAACGCGTCATGCAAAGCAGACAATTCGCGCTCCAATGTGTATAAAAGGTCTTTACCGTCTTTTTCATCAACCAATCCCAGGCGGACAGCAAAATCGATTTCCCTCGAAAGCCCGAACATTTGAGTATCTAAGACCTCTTCATATAGAGGACATTGAGGCATCGTTAAGTTATCCATTTGTACTCGGATCAGCTTCAAAATCTTCTCAGCGTCAACTTTTAAGAGTTCAAAAGCTTTTTGCCGATGGTCAACTATCATCTCTGAAGCCAAAAGTATCCCTCCGTTCCCCAGGCGAGTACCTAATTCTTCTATTTATCATAAAGGGTATCAACAGAAAATGCAAGAGGATTTAAGCATATGACATAAATTAAAAAATACTCAGCCTGTACATCTCAGACATTATTTCCAAAAGCTTTACACCTGCAATGCTGTTCCCTTTTTCGTCTAATGCCGGGCCGAATATGCCGATCCCAAAATCGTAAGGCGAAATACCCATAATCCCGCCGGATACGCCGCTTTTCGCAGGGATTCCGACCTTAATTGCGAATTCCCCGCTTGCATTGTACATTCCGCACGTCACCATAAATGTTTTGCAAATTCTTGCGACATCTTTTGAGATGACTTGCTCCCCAGTCTCAGGATTTCTGCCGTTCAATGCAAATACAGATCCGATTTTCGCTAAATCCAAGCTGCTCATCTCAATCGCGCATTGCTTCGTGTATAAATCCATTACTGCTTCTACATCATCCTCAAAAATGCCGTACTGCTTCATATAATAACACATTGCCCGATTAATCATTGAAGTGCTGTATTCGGATTCAGCCACTTCTCGGCAGTATGTAATCTCTTGGTTGTTTGTCAGCCTTCTAATAAAAGAAAGCAAATAATCAAGTCTCTCTTTCACCGTTCTTCCTCTAATCAGACTTGTCACTACCAATGCCCCGGCATTAATCATAGGGTTTAACGGCTTGCTCGGATTTACTGTTTCCAGCTTGATAATTGAATTAAACGGATCACCGGTCGGCTCCTGTCCAACATAACTGAAGACCTTATCTTTGCCGTATTCCATTAGCACCAAAGCAAGTACAAGGACTTTCGATATACTCTGAAGCGTAAATGTTTTTTCTACGTCACCTGCTGACAGACAAACATTATTGGAATAATAAATCGCCACTGACAGATCGTGTTTATCAGCTTTTGCCAAGGCGGGAATATAACTGGCTACCTCCCCCTTGTCCGTTACTTTTTTCGCCTTTTTCACTAAGGCTTCAAGCTCATCATTATGCCGGCATACCATGCAAACACCCTCGTTCCCTCAGCATTTCAATACACATAATTTGTACACAAAGTGACAATTCATGCGAAAACTTTTATAATTTTGAGAGAAGGGGGTCATATTATGAGCGTTATCCAAGTAAAAGGCAATGTTACATATCCGATTACCATTGATCCAAGCGTATGGATTTTTGATGATCGCAAATTTTTGTTTGACCACAAAGGGGACAGTCAAGACACATTACAATCTATCGGGGATGAATCCGACCTTGATTCAGAACGCGTCATCAGAGAGGGCCGGATTGCGCCGCCGACTTTAAAGACCGAAAAACAATACGAGAAGCAAAAACTGATGAACGGCAGTTTTGCAATGAGACTTGGGACTGTGCTGAAAAATGCCGAGCCAAACAGCTCTGCGACACAATGTGTATTTGTCACAAGTTCAGGAAAGGCCGCTGTCTCTCTGGAAACAGCTTTGAACAGTATTGTCCATTTCAGTGAGGCAGGCAAGCCGATTCAAGAAGGCGGCCCCGTGCATATTTACTTTGAAGACCCGGTTGATCATAAACAGCCGATAACCGATTTAAAAGAAATCGAAATCATTTAATGTTACAGCAAGTCAGCGGCAAGCTGGGCGAGACCTGATCTCTCACCTTTTAACAGTTTCACGCTGCCTGAGATGGGTTGTCCTTTAAACCGCTCAACCACATAGGCCAAACCATTGTTCAGACTGTCTAAATATGGGTGATCAATTTGTTCAGGATCGCCCATTAAGACTATTTTACTGCCCTCACCGACTCTCGTTAGCAATGTTTTTACCTCATGCCTGGTCAAATTTTGCGCTTCATCAATGATAATAAATTGATCTGGTATGCTTCTCCCTCTGATATAAGTCAGCGCCTCTACCTGAATTGAGCCAATTCCCGCCAAAATAGCCTCCAGCTCTCCTGGTTTTTTCGCATTGAACAGAAACTCTAAGTTGTCAAAAATCGGCTGCATCCAAGGCTTTAGCTTTTCCTCTTTTTCGCCTGGCAAATACCCGATGTCTTTGCCAACAGGAACAATTGGCCTTGCGACGACCAGCTTTTTATATATCCCCAAGTCTTCTGTCTGTAATAGCCCTGCCGCCAAGGCTAAGAGCGTCTTGCCGGTTCCCGCTTTTCCGATCAGGGTAACCAGCGGAATATCTTCCCGCAGCAAAAGCTCTAACGCCATTGTCTGCTGTACATTTTTCGGCCTGATTCCCCATATATGTTCATCATCAAATACGAGTCTTTTTAATACCGTTCCGGTTTTGTCTGCAATTCCGACTGCCGAGGAGGATCCTCCCAGCTCATCCTTCATTAAAGCAAATTGATTCGGATAAAACGCATGCTGCTTCACATCGTTTACTGAAATTTGATTTTTCCCGTAAAAAGAGCTGAACAGCTGCTGGCTGATATATATATCTTTATAGCCGCTGTACATTTCATCATTGTCCACAACCCTGTCATTTAAGAAATCTTCAGCAAGAAGTCCGATTGCGTCCGCTTTAACCCTAACAAGTACGTCCTTGCTGACGAGGATAACCGGCCTGCCATTTTCTTTGGTTTCTTCCTCTAGGCTTAGGTTTTTCGCAACAGCTAATATGCGATTATCGTTCGTCTTTTCAATAAAGATCTCTTGCAGCTGGTGAAACGAACGATGATTCAGTTCAATTCTCAGTGTGCCGCCGGTGTCAAGCGGTACATGCTCATGCAGCCTGCCTTTTTGCCTTAGCGCATCGATCAGCTTAGATACGTGCCTCGCATTCCTCCCAACTTCGTCCATATACCGTTTTTTTGAATCAACCTCTTCTAATACGACAGCAGGGATGACAACCTCGTTTTCTTCAAAAGAAAATATCGCGTTAGGATCCTGTAATAACACATTCGTATCTAACACATAAATTTTACTCAAGTCTCAGCCTCCTGATATAAGGGTCAAAGTTCTTCCTGCTTCTCTTTTGATGAAAAAGGTGAATGCCTGCTAAAATATATGTTTTTGTGCATAAAGATAGAAGGTTAATTCAACAATAAAATTAATGAAAGTATTTCAAGGAGGGAACCCGCAAGTGCGAATTCTTTTCATTATCATACAGCTGACGCTTATCCTGTCCGCTTGTGCCTATCAACAAGGAAAACAGGACCAGAATGTTGAAAAAGAATCAACAAGACAGCAGGAGACTAAACCGATTCACGTAAAGGACACAACTCAGGAAACAAAAGACAATGGAACAAGAGCTGATATAGCCAAGCACCTGGTCAGTGTTGCTGAAAAAAACCCTGACGTCAAGGATGCAACAGCTGTTGTGCTGGGAGGTTATGCTGTTGTTGGGATTGATGTCGATGACACTTTGGATAGAAGCAAAGTGGAAACCATCAAATACTCTGTAGCACAGGCTCTAAAAAATGATCGATATGGCGCCAACGCAGTTGTTATTGCAGATCCCGATACGGTCAGCCGCCTGCGTGAAATGAGCAGAGAAATCAGTGAGGGCCATCCGGTAACAGGCATACTGGATGAATTAGCTGCGATTGTCGGCAGAGTGCTTCCCGAAGTGCCTAACGATGTGATTGACAATGAAGACGAGCCGCAAACAAAGCAGCAAAATGATCAATTAAATAGAAAACAGCAGCAGGAAATGGAGAAGGAACAAAATGATCAATCAGATCATCATATGAAAAAGAACAACAATGATTAAGCTATAGCCTTGCGCTTTAGCTTTTTCTTATTTTGGACAGCTTCTAATCCGTGCTATAATACATGTTAGTGAAAGAGGTGATATGATGAGGGTCAAATGTTCTATTTGCGATAAAATTGAAACAATTGATGATGATACCCTGATCGCGAAACGGCTTCGAAACCGCCCGATCCATACATATATGTGCCAGGAATGCCACGATCGGATTGCCAAAAAAACAGAAGAACGGCTAAAAACGGGAAAATTTACTTTTCACCCGGGACAGCAGAAAAAAGAAAAAGTAAAAAAATAAAGCGGCCGCTTAACATACAGAACAAAAAAAGACTCAGCTTTCAGCTGAGTCTTTTATGATTTTGCAGACTGTCCCTTTTTCGACTGATACAGCCGAATTTTGTAAATGATTAAAATCAGCGCAGCGACGACCAATCCTTCTGCCACGGGCAAAAACACTCCTAAAAAAGTCAAAACAGTGCAGCCTAAAGCAAGAAATACATACACCACCGCTGATTTTAATACAGGAAGCCGTTTAGCAAATCCAAGCTTAAATACAATAACGGCCAACACAAAAATCGTGCCGTACAGCAGCCACATGCCTGCCGCAGGCTGCCGGTCTACTTGATATAGAGCGGCGAAGAACGACAGGCGTTCGCTTACGTCATTCAAAAAGATTCCCTCCCCTGTAAACGTACGGGTTCTATCTTTTCAAATTCTGCACGAGATTAAGACAATCCTGCTGTTTTTTTCTTTTTAGCCGCTTTTTCACGTTCGTTTTTATTGAGGATTTTCTTTCTTAAACGGATGGATTCAGGTGTTACTTCACAATATTCATCTTCGTTTAAGTACTCTAGAGACTCCTCAAGAGACATGATGCGCGCTTTTTTAATTGTCGTTGTCTGATCCTTTGTCGCAGAGCGGACGTTTGTTTGCTGTTTCATTTTGCTGACGTTAACAACAAGGTCATTGTCACGGTTATGCTCTCCAACGATCATTCCTTCGTATACTTCAGTTCCCGGCTCAACGAAGATGACACCGCGGTCTTCAATTCCTTGAATACCATAAGATGTCGCTTTTCCGTTTTCCATCGACACAAGCACACCTTGACGGCGTCCTCCGACTTGGCCCGCCTGCATCGGCTGGTAACTGTCAAACGTATGGTTCAGAATACCGAATCCGCGTGTTAATGATAGGAACTCAGTAGAGTAACCGATCAATCCGCGGGAAGGAACTGTAAAGATGAGACGGACTTGGCCGTTTCCATTATTGATCATATCAACCATTTCACCTTTGCGTGCTCCCATTGATTCCATGACAGAGCCAGTATGCTCTTCAGGTACATCAATTTGCACACGTTCAACAGGCTCACAGCGTACGCCGTCGATTTCTTTGATGATAACTTCAGGTTTTGACACTTGAAGCTCATAGCCCTCACGGCGCATATTTTCAATTAAAATTGACAAGTGCAGCTCACCGCGTCCGGAGACAACCCAAGCATCAGGAGAAGCTGTTGGCTCTACACGCAAGCTCACATCCGTCTGTAGCTGTGATTGAAGACGCTCTTCGATTTTACGAGCCGTTACATATTTGCCTTCACGGCCTGCAAACGGACTGTTATTCACGACAAATGTCATTTGAAGTGTCGGCTCATCAATGCGAAGTACTGGAAGCGGATCTTGATGGTCTACAGGACATACCGTTTCACCAACGTTGATATCTTCCATCCCGGATACCGCAACGAGGTCTCCCGCTTTTGCTTCTTCAATTTCCACACGCTTTAAGCCTTGGAAACCAAAAATCTTTGTTACACGGAATGACTTAGCCGTTCCGTCAAGCTTCATAAGAGAAACCTGCTGTCCGACTTTCATCGTGCCGCGGAATACGCGTCCGATTCCGATACGGCCTACATAGTCGTTGTAGTCAAGAAGGGCAACTTGGAATTGAAGCGGCTCCTCTGCATTATCAACAGGTGCCGGAACATGCTTAATAATCGTTTCATATAAAGCTTCCATGTTTTCATCCTGTTGTTTCGGATCAAGACTCGCTGTTCCATTAATCGCGGAAGCATATACTACTGGGAACTCGAGCTGCTCTTCATTGGCATCAAGCTCAATGAACAGATCAAGAACTTCATCGATTACTTCCTCAGGACGGGCAAAGTCACGGTCAATTTTGTTTACAACAACAACCGGATTCAGGTTTTGCTCAAGAGCTTTTTTCAGAACGAACCGAGTTTGAGGCATACAGCCTTCATATGCGTCAACGACAAGCACTACGCCGTCAACCATTTTCATAATCCGTTCTACTTCTCCCCCAAAGTCTGCGTGTCCAGGGGTGTCCAAAATATTGATACGTGTATCTTTATAGTTAATCGCAGTATTTTTCGCCAAAATTGTAATGCCGCGTTCGCGTTCAAGATCATTAGAGTCCATTGCGCGTTCAGCAACCTGTTCGTTGGCACGGAACGTACCAGCCTGATGTAAAAGCTGATCGACTAAAGTCGTTTTCCCATGGTCAACGTGGGCAATAATCGCGATGTTGCGAAGATCATTTCGAAGTTTCACTTTTTCATCTCCTAAAAAAATTAGATAACTTTCATATTATACCACACATCCTCTTTAAAAGCGTCACGTTTTTCAGTAAACTTAATATAAGACCTAAAAGGGGATGGAAAATATGAAAAAAACGAATTGGCTTTTACTATTATTTGCATTTGCAGCAGTTTTCAGCATTATGCTGATCGGCGTCTTTATCGCTGAAAAAAGCGCCATTGGCATTATCGCCAGCATTGTACTTGTTTGCGCCGTTATGGGCGGCGGATTTACATTGAAAAAGAAAATGCGCGAACAGGGCTTGCTTGATTAAAAGCATTGCCCCGCCGGCGACATTGTAATCAAAAAACACCGCAAAGAAAGCGGTGTTTTTCATTTCTTTAAGCCTTATCTCCTCTGTTTCTTAGTCAGGAAGATGCAAATCATCCTTCATACATCGACAATCGTTCTAACGATCACACGTGCAGCCCTCAAAAAGTAGTTCGGCAACGATACACATAAAATACCATAGCGCCTATTTCTCCACCGGTAATCACTCCCTATAATGGAATTTGTAGCACAATTCATAAAAGGGAGAGAAGAAACATGAAGAACACATTTGTAAAAAAAGCGATGCTAACGACTGCCGCAATGACCTCAGCTGCTCTATTAACGTTCGGTCCTGATGCAGCCAGCGCAAAAACACCGGATGATCACACTGATGTTTATGTTCAGCATCAGACAGTCACAAACGAAGATATCAATGCATTTATTGATATTCTAAATCAATGTATATACGAACAAGACGGTGTATATTATTTCGACAGCGAAAAAGCTGTCGAGTTAGGAATGACAAAAGAAGAGGCTCAAGTCATCGCAAAATTGTGGGAATCGACATCAGAATTTTTCAGCATTGTTTCACAATGTGTGTATCTCGAGGATGGAGATTATAAATTCGATACAGAAAAAGCAGTTGAACTTGGCTTCACAGAAAAAGAAGCACTTGCACTTGAACAATTTTTCTCCGCTGTTTCCTTAAAGATTCACATTCTTCAAGCAGCCATTGTGCTGCGAGATGATGTATACAGCTATGATAAAGATGCAGCGGTACAAGCAGGTGCAACGCCGCTGCAAGCTGACGTTTATGAAAAACTCTTCAGTGCCCTGTCACAAGAACAGCTTGCCGCTATCTACGATATGATTCATCCCCAGGCTTAATCTAAAAAAGCGCTTGTCAGACGGACAAGCGCTTTGCTTTATATCAGCAGTTTGATGATCAGCATCACGGCAAACGCCGCTCCAAACCAGCAGGCAGCTTTTATGATCAGTAAACCATAGTACCTCTGTTTAAAACGCATTTCTTCTTCCGGCAGAAAAGCCTCCTCAACAGCCTGCTCACTTTCCAATTCAAATGGCTCAGCCATCGTGTCATACATGTCTCTGCAGTTGCTGCATATTTTTAAATGCTCTTCTATAATGTGTTCCGTTTCTCTTTTACAATCACCTTCAAGATACAGAGGAAGCAGGTCTCTTACTAGAAAGCAGGTCATATCCGCTCCTCCTCTCTCCTTTTCGTCATGTTTTTCTTCAGCTCTAATCTAGCCCGGTGCAATGTGGTTTTCACCTTAGAAAGACTCCATCCTAATATCTCAGCGATTTCTTCATAAGAAAGCTCTTGGAATTCTCTTAAAATCAAAACCGATTGATGATGATCTTTTAACTTCAGGAGCTCCTGCCGCAGCGTTTCGCTTTTTACCGTTCGTGACAGATACTGTTCAGGCTGCTCATAAGTTGTTTGCGTTAACCCTTCATTTTTGCTGATATCAGTATATTGGTATTTGACATCCCTGCGGTACCAATTGATAAAGGTGTGATGGGCAATGGTGTAGAGCCATGTTCTGATGGAAGAATGCCCCCTAAACGAGGCCAGACCGTTAAGAGCTTTCACAAACGTGTCTTGCGCTAAGTCCTTGGCTGTTTCAAGGTGATGAGTCCTTCTGAATAAATAATTTAAAATTTCTTGATAATACTGCCGATACAAGTCCTCAATGGAATCCCTATGCTTCATTAAAAGTAAAACCACACCGTCATCCAAATGGCCAATAAAATGAAACAGATATACATGGAAGACAGGTATACTTTCATGTATCTGATTTGGCTTTCTTCTTCAGCACCGGGACTTCTCTTTAAACAAGTTTTACTCTTTAAGTCTTCCGCATTCTTTTGAAATAGGGGCTCATGCTGTTTCATCCATTCCATTGATTCATCCTCTAGCTCTCCATCTTTATACAGGTCGTATAAGTCTAAATAAACGGACTCTTTTTCTTTATGATTCATAAAGACTTTTCACCTCTTGTGTTTCTCCATCCACTACATAGGCATCATGGCGATTTGAACCAAACGGCTGAATAATGATCAGCCATGCATAATGCCGTTCATCCCCTCTTTGAACGATAATCGGACGCATACGCTTTTTGTAAATGACATCCTGATAGGAAGAAGCTACTTTTTCATAAGCCAATGTTCCATTACGATACGTATAGGGGAATGGCTGATGAGGTGTATCGCTGTATACATAAACGTTTAGCTGACCTTGATCTTCAAAAAACTCATATACTTTAGAAGAATCAGTATACATTACCAGGTCACTTTTCCTGCTTTTTTTCTTCATTTCTGATACATCAGCATCGAAGACTGTTAATACCTGCCGCTGCAGCCGGCTGTTAGTCAGTGAAATTTCCTTTTTCATAGGAATCGAGAGACTGTGTAAACTACCGGATTCTCCATCAAACTCCAATACAATTCCATCTTTTGTTTCAACACGCACCATGCTTCCGAGCAGGCTGTCGCTTTCAATATCAGTGATCTGATAAGGCTGTTTTGATATGTTCAGCGCTGTAAACATTTGTTCCACTTTGTCGTGGATGTCTTGTTCTGTTATATGAACATGCAATAGAGAGTCAAGCTGATAAATCGAAGGATCTTCACTAAAACCCATTAAGGTTTCCTTTTCCCAATAAAATACCGCGCCATCATCAGCATGATCTTTTTTATGAAGTCGGTTTTTCAGGTAAATACGCACGACTGTCTGGCCGTCCTCATTTGATACCTTTGTTTCGATATGATCCTTATGTAACACACGTCCGTGTCGCTCAAGAAAAGAGATGGACTTCCGCTTGTACTCCTGATTCGTTAGTTTTTTCCCATGCGCTTTTTGTAAGTATTCATAATTACGAATCAGCTGCGATACTTCATCTACCTCAGCTTTATAACTCTTGCTTTCAAATGAGTAGAAATAATGCACATCCATGTTCGTATCGTGCAAATAAAGTGTTTCATCCGTAGGAAAAAATGACTTTAGTATCTGTTCCGCTTTTTCTGATGAAATGTGCTCCTCGACATAATTGAATGAATCATGGACATTTATCGGTTTTGATACAATGAAAGCAGCCGTTCCTATGTTAAATATCGGATTTAAAAGAAGGACAAAAAACACCATGACAGCCATCGTCAGCCACTTATTCACACGCACATAAACCTTCCCTGACTTTTGGAACAGATGATAGCTCATCAAAAATCCCGCCATTGTCAAATAAATCGTATATGGCATTACTGCACCATAATCTTTTGAGATTTGATTGGGATATGGCGCAAGCAGCAAGACAAGCAGTCCGATAATCAACGTATAAAATAAACCTAGCAAGATCTTATTCGTTCTCCAATACAGCTTGAAAAACACTACATTCAACACAATGGGAAGAGTGATGATGAAAAACAGGAACACGAATGCAATCGGCTCCATCCCATCCGGGTATTCCTTCCAATACGAAAAGAAACTAAAAATCATTTGTACGATCGGCAAACTGACAACGGCCAGGTCGAACGTATAAAACATACCCTTTCCGCCATGATCACGAGGCATCAGCATGTAGTGAAAAGCCGTTAGCAGCACATAACCGTATAACAAAAAATGCACCAACGGCCTCAGTTCATTGCCGTCCTCTCTCATGTAAGCGCTGGTGAAATTTGTTGATTCCACCTGGTGAATGAGTTCAACAGACACACCTGCCAGCAGCACAATCCGCAATATAACACCTGCTAAGAACACCGTGCGGTACCGGTTGATTTTGGGGTGATGCACCAATAGATATAAGCCCGCCAGAACAACAATTGACCATTGAATCAGCAAGGTGCTTTGTCTGCTTAATATAAAATAACGTTCGAAATGCAATACATAATGGCTGAATAACTCCAACACGAACAACAATCCTTTACTTCTTATTAAGGCCTCATTCGGTTAGACAGCGAGCTTTTCAAAAAGTTTCAATAAAAAAAACAAAAATATCTCATCTTCCCCTTGATATGTAAAAAACAGAACTCTTGGATGAACCATCACATGACACTTGACTCATCTTGATATTATTCAACAAAAACAAACACAGGACAATACTATCAATTTTGTCTAGTTATGTTAGTTTTTGTTGAGTATTCCAGAATGCTAGTTTAATATAACAATATAAAGATTTTTCAGTATTTTCAAAAAGGGGGATTCATTGTGGGTTTAGGTAAGAAATTGTCTGTTGCTGTCGCTGCTTCGTTTATGAGTTTGTCCATCAGCCTTCCTGGTGTTCAGGCTGCTGAAGGTCATCAGCTTAAAGAGAATCAAACAAATTTCCTCTCCAAAAACGCAATTGCTCAATCAGAACTATCTGCACCAAATGACAAGGCTGTCAAACAATTTTTGAAAAAGAACAGCAACATTTTTAAAGGTGATCCTGCCAAAAGGCTGAAGCTTGTTGAAAGCACGACTGATGCTCTTGGGTACAAGCACTTCCGGTATGCGCCTGTCGTTAACGGAGTGCCGATTAAAGATTCGCAAGTGATCGTTCACGTCGATAAATCCGACAATGTCTATGCGGTCAATGGAGAATTACACAATCAATCTGCTGCAAAAACAGAAAACAGACAAAAAGTCTCCTCTGAAAAAGCGCTGGCACTTGCTTTCAAAGCTATCGGCAAATCACCAGATGCTGTCTCTAACGGAGCGGCCAAAAACAGCGATAAAGCTGAATTAAAAGCTGTAGAAACAAAGGACGGCAGCTATCGTCTTGCTTACGACGTGACGATTCGCTATGTCGAGCCTGAACCTGCAAACTGGGAAGTCTTAGTTGACGCCGAAACAGGCAGCATTTTAAAACAGCAAAATAAAGTAGAACATGCCGCCGCCACCGGAAGCGGAACAACTCTAAAGGGCGCAACTGTTCCTTTGAACATCTCTTATGAAAGCGGAAAATACGTTCTAAGAGATCTTTCAAAACCAACAGGCACCCAAATCATCACATATGACTTACAAAACAGACAAAGCCGCCTTCCGGGCACGCTTGTCTCAAGCACAACGAAAACATTTACATCTTCATCACAGCGGGCAGCCGTTGACGCACACTATAACCTCGGAAAAGTGTACGATTATTTTTATTCAAACTTTAAACGAAACAGCTATGATAACAAAGGCAGTAAAATCGTTTCTTCCGTTCATTATGGCACTAAGTACAACAATGCTGCCTGGATAGGAGACCAAATGATTTACGGTGACGGCGATGGTTCATTCTTCTCTCCGCTTTCCGGCTCATTAGATGTGACTGCACATGAAATGACTCATGGCGTCACTCAAGAAACGGCCAACTTGATTTATGAAAATCAGCCGGGAGCATTAAACGAATCATTCTCTGACGTATTCGGTTACTTTAACGATACAGAAGACTGGGACATCGGTGAAGACATTACAGTCAGCCAGCCTGCTCTCCGCAGCCTGTCCAATCCGACAAAATACGATCAGCCTGACAATTACGCAGATTATCAAAACCTTCCAAACACAGATGAAGGCGATTACGGCGGCGTACACACAAACAGCGGAATCCCAAACAAAGCCGCTTACAACACAATTACAAAGCTTGGTGTATCTAAATCACAGCAAATCTATTACCGTGCGTTAACAACGTACCTCACGCCTTCTTCAACGTTCAAAGATGCCAAGGCAGCTCTCATTCAGTCTGCCCGTGACCTTTACGGCTCAACTGATGCCGCTAAAGTTGAAGCAGCCTGGAATGCTGTTGGATTGTAATATTAGGAAAAGCCTGAGATCCCTCAGGCTTTTTTTGTTACATGTATTCATTTCTCTCTTCAGCATGAAAGGATGATGTTAAAAGATCAGAAACCGCTTCTGATTTGCAAAAAAACAGCCGCAAGTGAGCAGCACAGGGAAAACGGTAGTCGATCTTCCCTGATTCAACGCGCAAATTTGATAGAGAAATTCTTCTAACGACACTTGTTATGTGAAGGATTGCACGTCCAGAAAAGAGCAAAAACATTGACAAAAAAATTATTTATGCTAAAATTTACTATTAATATATTTGTGTGTATAATAAGATTCTCCTGGCCAGGGGAATCTTATTTTTTTGTGGGAGGATCATTTCATGAGGAAAAATGAGTCCAGCTTAACGTCTTTGGTTTCAGCTTTTGCCCGTGCATATCACAGCCGATATGACACCCCTCTTATTTTTGATGATTTTATGGCAAAAGAACTCATTAATGAAAAAGAGTTTACAAATATCAGTGAAAATATGATTCAAGGAATATCGTTTTTCAACAAAGAGATCGCCGAACGTCTTCAAAACCCTGAAAAAATATTAAAATGGGTTGTACAAATTCAGTTGTCGCCCACGCCCCTGGCACGTGCATCTTATTGTGA
>Ga0153917_1000535_pt1 | contig 23424 bp, 13 predicted proteins | sample TSFL001MetaG_FD_104695 | JGI IMG/M metagenome (GOLD analysis project Ga0153917, IMG submission 104695) | Attine ant fungus gardens microbial communities from Florida, USA - TSFL001 MetaG | ecosystem: Host-associated > Fungi > Mycelium > Unclassified | place: USA: Florida, Paynes Creek Historic... | reverse complement strand
CGCGACTGGCGGCGCTGGCTGGCACGCATGGATGCACTGGACATCAGCATCGACCAGGGCCAGGTGTTCGACACCCTTGACCAGGGCATCTCGGCAGCTCAGCAGGGGCTGGGTATTTCGGTGGTCGACCTGGTGCTGGCCAGTGCCGACCTGGCGGCCGGGCGCCTGGTGACGCCGTTCAAGCATGCGGTATCCACCGGTGACGGTTACTACATGACGTGGCTCAAGAGCAGTCCCAAGGCGCGGCAGATGAGCAAGCTGCGCGACTTCCTGCTGGCCCAGGTGCCGCCGCTGGCCTACAAAGACATCGACTACCTGTATGGCTGATGCTCCGCTCCGGCATGACGGCTTCGTGCCCGGCGGTTCACTGGCGTAGAATCGTCGCCATCAACCGCACAGACGATTCGAGGACAACGCAGTGGAGTTGCAGCAGGGCTTTGTCCTTACCCGTCATTGGCATGACACGCCCGAAGGCACCTGCGTGGAGTTCTGGCTGGCCACAGACACCGGGCCACGGCTGGTGCGCCTGGCACCTCAGGAATCGGTGGCGTTCATCCCCCTGGCGCAGGCTGCGCAGGCCCGTTTGCTGCTGGCCGACGAGGCCGCCGTGCAACTCAAGGCGCTGCGCCTGAAAGACTTCGAGCTGCGCCCTATGCTCGGCCTCTACACCCGCCAGCACCGTCAGCTGATGCAGCTGGAGCAGCGTCTGCGCAGTGCCGGCATAGACGTTTTCGAAGCTGACATCCGCCCGCCGGAGCGCTACCTGATGGAGCGCTTCATCACCGCTCCGGTGCAGTTCACCGGTCAGCCGGACGCAGAGGGCGTGTACCATGACGCCCAACTCAAACCCCTGGAGGGTTACCGCCCGGCGCTTCGCCTGGTGTCCCTGGACATCGAGACCAGCGAGCGCGGCGAGTTGTACAGTATCGCCCTGGAAGGCTGCGGCCAGCGCCAGGTCTACATGCTTGGCCCGGCCAACGGCGATGCGGCGGCGGTGGATTTCGAGCTGCACTATTGCGAGGATCGCGCCGGCCTGCTGCAGTGCCTGAACCAGTGGATGGCCAAGCATGACCCGGATGCGATTATCGGCTGGAACCTGGTGCAGTTCGACCTGCGCCTGTTGCACGAGCACGCCAGGCAGCTGCAGGTGCCGCTGACGCTAGGCCGCGCAGGCGCGCCAATGACATTGCGCAGCCATGCCGGCGGTGGCCATGTGTTCGCCGAAGCACCGGGGCGGCTGTTGATCGATGGCATCGAGGCCTTGCGCTCGGCGACCTGGAGTTTTCCCTCGTTCAGCCTGGAAAACGTCGCCCAGACCTTGCTGGGCGAAGGCAAGGCCATCGACACCCCCTACCAGCGCATGGACGAGATCAACCGCCGCTTCGCCGAGGACAAGCCCGCCCTGGCCCGCTACAACCTGAGGGACTGCGAGCTGGTCACGCGCATCTTCGCCCACACCCGGCTGCTGGACTTCCTGCTCGAGCGCGCTTCGGTCACTGGCCTGGCGGTTGATCGCAGCGGTGGTTCGGTGGCTGCCTTCTGCCACTTGTACATTCCCCATATGCACCGGCTGGGCTACGTCGCCCCGAGTCTGGGCAGCCGCCCGGAGGAGGCCAGCCCGGGCGGCTTCGTCATGGATTCGCGACCGGGCCTGTACGACTCGGTGCTGGTGCTGGATTACAAGAGCTTGTACCCGTCGATCATTCGTACGTTCCTGATTGACCCGGTGGGCCTGGTCGAGGGCCTGCGCCAGCCGGATGAGGCGCATTCGGTCGAAGGCTTTCGCGGGGCGCGCTTTTCTCGCAGCCAGCATTGCCTGCCGGCCATCGTCCAACGGGTGTGGCAGGGCAGGGAAGCTGCCAAACGTGAGGGAAATGCGCCACTGTCGCAGGCCCTCAAGATCATCATGAACGCCTTCTACGGCGTGCTTGGCTCCAGCGGTTGCCGGTTCTTCGACCCACGGCTGGCCTCGTCGATCACCCTGCGTGGCCACCAGATCATGCGCCAGACCCGGGCCTTGATCGAGGCCCAGGGTTATGACGTGATCTACGGCGATACCGACTCCACCTTCGTCTGGCTCAAAGGTGCCCATGACGAGGCTGACGCCACCCGGATCGGAAAGGCGCTGGTGGCTGAAGTCAACCACTGGTGGCGTGAGCACCTGGCACAGACAATGGGGCTGGACAGTGCCCTGGAGCTGCAGTTCGAAACCCACTATCGACGCTTTCTGATGCCGACCATTCGCGGCACCGACGAGGGCAGCAAGAAGCGCTATGCCGGCCTGGTGCAGCGCGCCGACGGCAGCCAGGACATGGTCTTCAAGGGGCTGGAGTCGGTCCGCACCGACTGGTCGCCGCTGGCCCGTGAATTCCAGCAGGTGCTGTATGGCCGGATCTTCCGCGGTGAACCTTACCGCGAGTACGTGCGCGATTACGTGCGCCGCACCCTGGCGGGCGAGCTGGATGAGCTGCTGGTGTACCGCAAGCGCTTGCGCCGGCCATTGGCAGACTATCAGCGCAATGTGCCGCCTCACGTACGCGCGGCGCGCCTGGCCGACGATCACAACCATCGCCTTGGCCGGCCGCTGCAGTACCAGCGTGGCGGCTGGATCAGCTACCTGATCACCACCGCCGGCCCGGAACCGTTGGAGAACCTGCAGGCGCCTGTCGATTACCACCATTACCTGACCCGCCAGTTACAGCCGGTGGCCGATGCCATCCTGCCATTCGTGGGCGATGCCTTCGGAGCGCTCACCGACCGCCAGTTGTCGCTGTTCTGACCCTCCTTGCGGTAGTTATCTGGCGCCAGCGGCGGGCGTGGCCTGCCTAGCCTCGTGCATCCATCACACGAGGAAGCATGGCATGGCAGACAGCACGCAACAGGGCGATGGGGCAGACCAGGCATTGGCCCTTGCCGAGGCTTATCAGGACCTGATGGTCGCCCGGCGCTTGCCGGGCTGGATGAAGGCGCTGCCGGCTGGACATTGGGATGAACTGGCCCATGCGTTGCGCCAGGGCCTGGAGAGCCGGCGCCAGATCAAGGCGGCACTGGCACGTGTCGAAGCGCTCGAACCGTTTCTCCGGGCCAGGCTGCAACCTGCGCTGGATGAGCGCTTCGGGCCAGGCCTGGACATCGACAAGGTCTATTTCCGCCGCTGGTACACCTTCTATGCCCGAGGCAAGGTGCAGTATGGCTGGACACGCCATCCCGCCCTGGATAGCGATTACTACGACATACCCTTGATCGAGGCCGCGCAGCTCAATTTCACCGAGGCCGAGACCGGTCCGTTGGGCCAGCCACGCAAGAACACGCTGGTCGACGAACAGGGCGAGCGGGTGACTGTGGCCAGCGCGGTCGAGTTTGCCAAAGTCTGCAGGCAGCTGGACATTGGCGCACAGTATCAGGCGCATCTGCGGGTGATACTCGACGCCGCTGTCAGCGCGCATTTCTGCCAGTTGGCCAGCGCCACGCTGCTGGCCGATGCCTGCAAGGCACACGCCGGGCAGGTGCTCAGTGAGGCGGAGCTGGGCTGGGTGAAAACCCTGTGCCGCGACGGGCATCTGGACGCACTTGGCCATTTGCCGGTGGTTGCCAAACGCCTGGAGCTGCTTGGCTGCCCATTGCAGCAAGTGCTGGTGCTGGAGCACGTGGACCGGGGCTTTTTCTTTGACACCAGCAAACGGCTGCTGGTGCACATCCCGGGCGATCCGCATGGCCCCTGGCTGGCCTGTGACAACTTGCGACGCCTGGCCGTATTGCTGGGCAACCGCCTGCGCCAGGGGCAGTACCGGCGCTTCTTCAGCCGTTTCGTGCTGCCTCGCGACAGCCAAGCGTTCTTCACCGGCTACTACGCGCTGTATGGCGATTTGGCAGCGTGGGCGACGCGCTCTCTGGATGAACGCCTGCGCCCTTGCCCGCGCCGGGTTATCGAACACCTGGCCGATACACGCATCCGCCAGATCAAGGACGACGCGGCGGTCATCCTGACGCCGGTGGCGCAGCTCGACCGTGAGGTACAGAAGGCCCACCAGCGGCGCTTGGCCGCCGAAGGCTGGACCTGGTTGAGCATTGCCGGTTTCTATATTCCGCTGCTGGGCGGCGTGTTGCTGGCCGTCATGGCCTGGCAGCTGCTGGAAGAGGTAATCCAGGCTGTCGAAGACTGGCGCGATGATGCCACCTCGGCGGCGCTCGACCATGTGCTCAACGTCGCCAGGCAAGTCGCCGTGATCGGTGCGACCGCAGCGGGCGTGGCCCTGGCCGGCAGGGCCTGGACGGGCGCGCGAGTGGTGGACGAGCTGGTGCCGGCGCGCCTGGAAGATGGCCGCGAGAAGCTCTGGAACCAGGACATCGCGGCGTTTCGCAGCGAGGCGCCGCCTGCCGAGGTGCAGCCAGACGAGCGCGGCCTGTATGAAGCGGCGGGCCAGCACTGGGTCGCCATGGGCGGCCACTATTTTGCCCTGCGGCAAACCGCGCAAGGTCAGTGGCAATTGCTACCGCGAAACGGTCACGGGCCGCTGTTGCACGACAATGGCGCGGGCGCCTGGCGGCTGGCCAGCGAGCATCCTGGGCAATGGCAGGGGCGCCACTACCTGTGGCGCCGCCTGGGGCAGCCGTTCGCCGAACTGAGTGATTTGCAGATCGACCGGCTGATGCAAGTGCATCAGCTCAATGAAGACAACCTGCGTGCCTGGCATGTGCATGGCCAGCCAGTCGAGGTAGACCTGCTCGACAGCCTGGAGCGCATCCGCCTGGTGCAGCGCATTGCCGACCTGGCACGCGACCTGCGCGCCGGTGCGACGGTCGCGGATGACAGTCTGCTGGCCTATGCGCGGCATCTGCCAGGTGCCGAGACGGCCAGCGACCTGCAGTTGGCGGCGCTGATCGAAACGCGCAAGCGCATGCTGTTCCAGTTTGTCCACGATGACGGGCAATTTACCGAAAGCCGTGCGATCGCCGCGCTGCGCCGGCAATTTCCACGTTTGCATCAGCGTGCTGCCAATGAGCTGGTGCGCACGGCCGACCCCGAGGAGCAGGCGCAACTTGCCGATACGGGTCGTGTGCCGCTGCGCCTGGCCACTGCCGCCCGGGCGCGGGCAGCACGTATTCGCCGCATCCAGCTGTACGAGGCACTGCTGTTCGATGTGCCGCAAACCCTCGACCTGGCCCGCATCAGTCTGCAACTGCTCAACCGCTTTCCGGCTACGCTGCGCTGGGCGTTGTCCGAAGGGGCTAGCGAGTTCCCCTTGCTACGCATGAGCACGGGTGCGCGTGATGCGGATCTGGTATACGACCGTGGCCAGTTCAGCTGGCGTGACCCGTTGACCGGCGCTCAGGGGGAGCCAGGCGAGCTGTTCCAGACCATGGCCAGTGCCTATCGACGTGACGAAATAGCCACACTGCTGCGTGGCCAACCGGCAACGGCAGGCTTGCGTGAAGCAGTCGCCAGCAGCGCCTTGCAACAGCCTGAGGTCGTCGAGCAGTGGCTGTCCGCACATGGCACCACCCAACGTTGGTTCGTTGCGCCGCAACTGGCTCAGGGGCGGCTGGGTTATCCGCTCAGCGGCCGCGGCATGTGGAAGTGGTTCAAACCCAGGAGCTTGCTGGACCGCGCCCGGGAAATTTACCCCGGCTTCGACGACTCCCAGCGTCGGCAGTGGCTGCAAACCTTGATCGGCACCCCTGAACAGGTGGAGCAAGCCTTGGCCCAGCTCAAACGCGAACTGGGTTCGCTGAGGCGCCAGCTGAATGCCTGGGCAGACGAGCCGACCAGCCGCTCCGATGCGTCCGCCCGCAGGGCATTCAAGGATGCGCTGGTCGACCTCTGGCAGCGGCGGACGGGTTTGCAGCCCGACACGTCGCTGTTGCAGGCCGAGTACAGCTGGGCACCGGGGCGCATCCGCCTGCAGCAGTTGCCCGAGTTGCCTGCCCAGGTGCGTTTCGGTCATGTCACGGCATTGGCATTCAACGACATGCAACTGGAAGAAGTGCCGAACAGTTTTTTCAAAGCGTTCCCCAGGTTGCGTCGCCTGCGCATGTCGGGCAACCGGTTGACCCGCATTCCCCAGGCGCTGGGCGAACTTCAACAATTGAAAGTGCTGGATTTGTCGCGCAACCGCATCGCGCTGGACCCGGTCCAGTACCGCACTTTGCAGCGCTGCGCGCAGCTTGAGTACCTCAACCTTGGGCACAACCCCTTGGGCCTGACGTTTTCGGTTTCCTCGATGACCGGGCTGGTGGAGCTGCATTTGCGCTATGCCCGGATCCGTCAATTGCCGTATGGCGTGATGGGTTGCGAACATTTGCGCCAGCTGGACCTGTTCGACAGTGCTATCCGTGAGATGCCGGATGGCTTCTTTGCCTCGAGGGTGTGGCTGCAAGGTAATGTCCAGTTCTCGCCCAACCAACTGGTTGCGAGCGATCGCGCGTTGGCGCAACGCGCATTGAGTGCGCCCGGCTCGTCGGCAGCCGCGGCGCAATGGCGTTGGCTGGACCACCTCGATGACACGCTGCGGGCCACCTTCGAAACCACTTGGAACGCGTTGCAGCAACGCCGTGGAAGTGAGCTGTTCTTCGAATGGTTGAGGCGTTTGCTCGATACCGCCGAGTTCCACACGCCTAAGGGTGCCAGGCTACTGGCCAGCCGCGTGCACGACCTGCTGCAGACGATGCAGGCCAACCCGGCACTGGCCGAGGAACTGTTCATCTACGCCGGGGAAATGTCCTGCACCGACAGCGTTACCCAGCGCATGGCCGACATGGAGGTGCGCGTGCTGGTCTGGGAGGCCGAGCATGCGCCGGTGCAAGAGGGCAGTGAAAGCCGCCTGCTCGACCTCGGTCGGCGCCTGTGGCGCCTGGACAAGGTTCGGGAGATCGCGCGGCGCGACATGGACGCAGGGGTGGTCGGCGATGACCAGGTCGAAGTGGTGCTGGCCTATGAGGTAGGGCTGCGGCGCAGGTTGCACCTGCCGACCCGGACCACCGATACCCGCTATACCGATCGAAAGGTGGATGAGGCGCGTTTGGCGCTGACCTGCCAGCGCGTGCTGGCCGACGAATCGGAGCAGGCGCTGGCGCGGTCGCTGGTAGCGCATGAATTCTGGAGCGGCTACCTGAAAAAGCACCACAGGGACGCGTTCAAGGCATTGCTGGCGCCGTTCCGGGCGCGTCTGGAGTGGATCGAGCGGCAAACCGAAGAAGGGGAGGATACCACCGGCCAGTTCGCGCAACTGGCAGATGAACAGGCCAATGCCGAGCGTGAGCGATTGATGCAATACACCCTCGAAGCGCTGCGACGCCGCTACCCATGATGCGCGCGGGCGTCGGCTGCCCCCCAGCTCACGCCAGGTGTTAACTATGTAGACGCTTGCCCATGCGCAGCAGCCATAGCCTCGGAGCCCAATCCAAACAGAGGGCTCCGATCATGGCCACCGAACCATTGCAAACCACCGACCTGACCAAGGTTTTGCCGGGCAGCCAGGACCTGTCGAAGCTTTACCAGACACAGAGTCAAGAGCTGTTGAACGATTTCACCCTGGCCATGCAGCAGACCTACCAGGACAACCTGATCGCCCAGCGTCTGCCAGCCTGGCTGCAAGCCTTGACGCTCGAGCAGTTGACTGAGCTGAACACGGCGCTGAACACCGGCCTGCGTTGCCGCCGGCTACTGGACGCCCGGCTCAAGGGTATCCAGGCCATCGAAGCCTTCTGCGTCCCCTTGTTGCAGCAGGCACTCGTGCCACTGACCGGGCCAGGGCATGACGTCGTCACACTGGCGTTCGACCAGGGCGTGAGCAAACCGCTCAAGACCTGGGCGCCCATCCGCACGCCGCTTGCGCGGCTTTTCTACAAGACCTTGCCGTTACTGGAAGTCGCCTTGTGGAACTTCACTGTGGACGAAGCCAAGGTCGGCGGTCAGCCGTCGGGCAATTGCCTGGTCGATGCGAATGGCAATGAGATGGCCAGGCCATCCGCCGTGGAGTTCGCCCAGTTGTGCCGGAAACTCGACCTTGGTGCCCGCTACCAGGCGCATCTGGACACGGTACTGCTCCCGCCAGCGGGTACCGAACCGGGCGCATCTGTAGCGGCATTGCTCAAACAGGCGTTAATGGCGGACATGCTGGTCGACGCCTACAAGGCCCGCTACCACCACAAGGTGCTGTCAGCCAGCGAGTTGCAACTGATCATCGGGCTGTGCCGCGACGGTGTGGTCGGCAAGCTCGATGGCGACCTGGTCAAGCCCCGGCAGTTGCGCCTGCTCGGGCACGATCTGGAGCAGATCGTGGTGTTCGATGTGTTGGCGGATGGTTGGCTGTTCGGCAAGAACCGCAGGCGGGTGCTGGTGTACATCCCCGGCGACCCGCACGGCCCCTGGAGTGTCCATGACGATCTGCAGGCGTTCGCCAGGGCGGTGCCCGGCAAACGCCTGCGCGAAGCGCGCTACCAGCAGTTCTTCAAACGTTTCCTGCCGCAACGTGGGCGTGCCGGCTTCATGGCCCAGGTCAATGCATTGCTTGGTGACCTGGCGATATGGGCGACGCGCGACCTGCAGGAGCATCTCACGGACTATCCGTTGCCGTTGTTCGATCGCCTGGCGGCAGCCCGCATCGATCAGATAAAGCGTGATGCGGCTTCTGTGCTGGAGCCGGTGGCCGCACTCGACCGCCGTCTGCAGCAAGCCCATCATCAACGCTTGGCTTCCGATGCCGGATTGCTGCTGTCGCTGGTGGGCTTGTTCGTGCCGGCGGTGGGGATGGGCCTGTTGGCATTGCTGGCCTGGGACCTGCTCGAAGAGGTGTTCGAAGGCATTGAAAGCTGGCGCGAGGGCGATTGCAGCGACGCGCTGGACCATGTACTCAACGTGGGGAAGAACACGGCGCAGATCATCGCGCTGGCCGTGGCGGGTAAAGGCGCCACGCGTCTGTGGCAGGGCGCAGAACGCGTCGATGCGCTGGTGGCGACGACCTTGGAGGATGGCTCGCAGAAGCTCTGGACCCAGGACATCACCGCCTGGCGAGGCACGTCGCCCGCGGCGGCCAGCATCGACGCCCGCAGGGTTGCCAGCCAGGGCGAGCGGCATTGGCTCAATCTCGATGGGCATGACTATGAGGTGCAGCCGCTTGGCGCCGACGGCGCCTGGCAACTGCGCCCGCGCGCCGGCCACGGTCCGCTGTTGGCCGATAATGGCAGCGGCGCCTGGCGCCTGGTGACTGACGACCCGGCAGGCTGGTCGAACACCCAGCACATGTTCCGCCGTTTTGGCGGGCCGGTACGGGCGCTCGATGACCAACAGATTGACCGGGTGCTCGAGATTCATGGCCTGGATGCCGATCAGTTGCGCGGCCTGCATGTGCGCGGCGAAACGCTGCCAGCCGAGGTGCTGGATACCGTGCAGCGTGTGCAACTGGCGCAGCGCGTCGATGAGCTGGGCAATCGCCTGGACCTTGGCGTGGCGGTCAGCGATACCCAGGCGCTGGCCGAAGCCAACGGCCTGCCGGGCGCGGCGTCATTGAACGGGCCGGCACTCGCCACCCTGGTGCGCAGGTATAGGCGACGGCTGATCGGGCAGCTGTACGACCTGTCATCAGCGGCCTTGACCGTCAACGAATCTGCCTTGCTGCGGATGTTTCCCAGCCTGCACCTGCGGGCCGCCCGCGAGCTGCTGGCGCAGGCGAACCCCGCTGACCTGTCGCGCCTTGCCAGCACCGGCCGGGTACCCCTGCGCCTGGCCGAGGCGGCGCGGCGCAGTACCTGGCGGATACGGGTGACCCGTGTGCACGAGGCCTTTGCCCTGGACACGGCGCAGAGCGCTGATCTGGCGCGGGTAGCGCTGGGGCTGCTGAAGTACCTGCCAGGCTTGTCGCAGCTACCTTGGCAGTTGTTCGAAGCGCGTGTCGGCGGGCCGCTGCTAGGTGAGGCTCACGGTGTGGGTGAGGGCTTGCAACTGGTGCATGAGACGGGGCAGTTCCGTGCATTTCGCGGCGCCGTTGCACTGGGCGCACCCGGTGAGTTGTTTGCAACCATCCAGGGCGCGCTGAGTGAGTCCCAGCGCGCCGCATTGGCGCTTGCCGAGCCATTCCCGGTTCGCCTGCGCGAGCGCCTGGGGCAGCTGGCGCGACAACATGCCGATCAGATGGAGGCGCTGCTGGGCATCGTCACCCGGCCGGGTGGGGCAGCCGCCTTGCAGCGTCTGAATGGCTCGCTCCCTGGCTTTGCGCTCAGTGGCCGCGGCGCGATCCGGGCCCTGGCACCGCAGGCGCTGCACCCGGAAGTCCGGCGCATCTACCCTGCCTTTAGCGACACACAGGTCGTCGAGTGGCTGGCCGGTCTGCAACGCGACGGCCTCAATGCCTGGGAGCAATTGCCGCGGCTGCGGCAGCAGTTGCTTGACCTTGAGGAACGCCTGCATCGCTGGCACGTCGAGCGTCGCCAGGATGCAGGCAGCAGGCAGGCGCGCGGGCGCATCAAGGCGCGCCTGATCGCCTTGTGGCGGCGCATTCCCGAGCCGCGTGAACGGTTGGACACCTTGAGTTTCACCGGCATGCAGCCAGGGCGGTTGCCGGACCTGCCGGACGCCCTGCGCTTCGACGGGGTGACCGAGCTGCGCCTGACCGGCATGGGCTTGCGCAGCATTGCGCCGTCGTTCATGGCCGCTTTCCCGCATCTGCGCAGCTTGCGGCTGCCCGGCAACCGGCTGACGCGCTTGCCCGCGCAACGGGTGCTCGCCGAGCTGGAAGAACTGGACCTGTACAACAACCTGATTGCCCTGGACGCTACCCAAGCAGCGCTGCTTGCCAGCTGCGAGCGCCTGCAGGTGATCAACCTGGCGCACAACCCGTTGACGCGGTCGTTTTCCGTCAGCGGCCTGGCACGTTTGAACCGGTTGTACCTGAACAGCACCGGCATCGACACGGTGCCCAACGGCCTCCAGGATTGCCCGTTGCTGACCATGGCCGACCTGCGCGACAACCGCATTACCCGCCTGCCTCGGGAATTGCTGGAGACGCCGGTGTGGACCGGGCGCACGCTTCGGCTGGAGGCCAACCCGTTGCTGGCCGAGCAGCTGGCACGCTTGCGCACGGCCACGCAGCAAGCCGGTCCTGACACGTTGCTCGTCGAGCAGTGGGCGGCGGCATTACCTGCCAGCCTGCGCCATGGTTTCATCGAAACCTGGCGCGCGGTGCAGGCCAGGCCTGGCGCTGCCGGGGTGATGCAACTGTTGCGGGAGCTGCAGCTGACCGCCCATTTCCGCCGCTTGCCTCACGTGGTCGGGCTGCGGGTGTATCGGCTGCTGGCCAACATGCAGGCGAACGAGCAACTGTGCGAAGAGCTGATCGAGCATGTCGACGACGACCTGACCTGCCAGGATGGTCAGCTGTGGCGACTACAGCTGCTTGAGGCGCGAATGAATGCCTGGCAGGCCGCCAGCGAGGCAGCTCCCGGGCAGGCCCTGGTCGCCCAGTTGCGCTTCGGCAGGCGCCTGCGCCGACTTTACCGGGTCCAGGAACTGGTAGAGGCACAGGTGAGCCGCTGGGAAGCGGCAGGTGAGCAGGTCGACCCGCTGGAAGTGGTACTGGGCTATCAGTTGGCCTTGCGCGAGCACCTGGAACTGCCCATCGAGGCCGACCAGATGGCGTACCCGCAGATGGCGCGGCTGGATGTCGGCATCATGGAGCGTATCCGTGATCAGGTGCTGGCCGAAGAGTCCCAGGCGGAGCTGGCCGAGTGGTTGGTCGATCAGCGGTTCTGGCAGGACACGCTGGAAAAAAACCACGAGGCCGCGTTCGAGGCTTTCAACGCGCCTTACTTTGCGCGGCTGGAGCACCTGGAACAGACACCGCTGGAATCCGCCGACAGTATCCATGGCGAGCAGAAGCGGGGGAGGAGGGTGTTGATGATTCGTTTGACCGAGCAGGCGATGGACAGCGTGCCCGGGGAGCAGGCGATCATGCTCTGACGGGTTTGCACAGGCATGGTCGCCGGCAAGCCGGCGCGGTAGATAGCTGACGCCTGGATGCGATGTGCCTTGCATAGGCTCGTGGCTCTTGCCCAATCAGGAGCCACGCCCATGACCCGCCAAGCCAGTACCCCAGCGTCCACCTTCGACAGCCTGGCATTCGAGCAAGCTGCACAGGACTGCTTCATTCGCCAACATTTGCCCACCTGGCTGCTCGGCGCCACAGAGCGCGAGCTCGATGCCCTGGGTGTTGCCCTGCGCGAGAGCCTCAAAGCCCGCCAGCAGGTGAAGCGCGCGCTGGCAGACATCCAGCCCGTCGAACCCTTCGTGCGTGCCCTGCTGGAGCCTGCGATGTCAGAGCGGTTTGGCACGGGCTTCGACCTCGACCAGTGGACCTTTCGCTCTGGACGGCGCGGTGGGCCGGTGATCAACGCGCAGCCAGTGGGTGCGCATCTGAGCGAACTGGTTTATGGCTCGACCACGTTGCTGGAGGCCGCCTTGCGCAACTTCACGGCGGCTCAGACCAGACCAGGCGGGCATCCCAAAGGCAACCGTCTGGAAACCGACTTGCAGCCAAAGCCCAAGGCGCCTTCGGCCTCGGCGTTCGCCACGCTTTGTCGTGATGTCGATGCGGGGGGGCTGTACCAACGACACTTGAAAGCCGTGTCAGAGCAGCATGCACTGGCTGCGCAGCTGGCCACCTTGCAGCGTTGGGACATGCTGGTCGATGCCTACAAAGCGAAGTGCCGAGGTGTGCTCAGCGAACCGGAATGGCTCATGGTGGAAGCGCTCTGCCGCACCGGCACCGCGCCCGATCTGCAAGGGGCGCCGGTGGTGGTCAAGCAACTGCGCGTGCTTGGCTGCGATCTGGAGCAGATCGTCGTGCTCGATGTCATCGACGTAGGTCTGTTGCGCAACAGCAGCCAGCGCGTGCTGGTATACATTCCCGGTGATCCGGATGGCCCCTGGAGCGCCCATGACAACCTGCTGCGCTTCGCCCGCACCGTGCTCGGCCAGCGCCTGCGCAAGGCCGATTACCGGGCGTTCTTCAGGCGTTTCGTGCGCCGGCGCGACAGCCAGCGCTTCTTCGCACCGGTCATCGAGGGCTACAGGGACTTGGCCATCTGGGCCAATATCGACCTCGATGAGCACATGCATGCCTATGCGCTGCCGGTGTTCGACACGCTGGGCAGCCGACAGGTCAAACAGATCAGGGACGACGCGGCGATGATCGCGGTACCGGTGGCCGACCTGGACCGCCAGGTGCAGGCTGAACACGACCAGCGCCTGGCCAGCGAAGGCTGGACCCTGCTAAACCTGGCCGGGTTCTTCGTCCCCGCCATTGGCGCCGCGTTGTTGGCGATCACGGCCTGGCAGTTACTGGGCGAGGTGTTTCACGGCATCGAGGCCTGGCACGAAGGTGACGACAGCGAGGCGCTGGAGCATGTGCTCAATGTTGGCAAGGACGTGGCGGCGATTGCCGTCACCGCCGTGGGCGTGGGGGTCGCCAGCCGGGTTTGGCAACGCAGCGGCTGGGTGGACAGCCTGGTACCGGCGCGACTGGCAAGCGGTGCTGAAAAACTCTGGGACCAGAACCTCGTGCCCTATCGCGGCGAGCCACCGCTGGACGCTGGCGTGGCAGATGCCCGGGGTGTGCGCCGCCTCGGCGAGCAGGCGTGGATCGAGATGGATGGACAACATTACCCGGTGCAGGCGCGTGACGAGGACGGCGGCTGGCAGCTGGCGCCGCAGCAGGGCCTGGCCCCGGCATTGTTGCACAACGGCGACGGCGCCTGGCGGTTGCGCAGCGAACAGCCGGCGCAATGGGCTGACACTTATCGTCTGTTCCGGCGATTGGGGACGCGCTATGGAAAGCTGGATGACGAGCAGATCGATGAAGTGCTGACCCTGCATGGCTTGAGCGCTGATCACCTGCGGGCTTGGCACATGGAGGGCAGGCGCGTGCCCTTCGAAGTGACCGACAGTGTCGTGCGCATTCGCCTTGACCAGCATATCCGCCGCCTGGTGTCGCAGTTGCGCAGTGGTCAGGCGGTCGATGACGCAACGCTGCTGGCCCGGGCGAGGGCGCTGGAAGGGGCGGCGCAGCTGTCAGACCAGGCCCTGGCGGAATGGCTGTGGCAGCGCCGGCGCACGCTGCTCGGGCAGCTTCATGAGGGCTTGCAGGCAAGCAGCAACGCGGGTGTGCAGAGCCTGCGGCGGATGTTCCCGCAATTGCCGCGTCGCGCCGCTTCAGCGCTGGTGCGGGCGGCCCATGTCGGTGATCGTCAGCGCCTGCTCGATGAGGGGCGGGTACCGTTGCGCCTGGCAGAAGCTGCCCGGGCGGTGGTACGACGCGTCCGTGTGGCCAGGGTGTATGAGGCGCTGCGCCTCGACACGCCACAGAACGCCGACCTGGCACGGGTGGTCATCGGCTTGTTGCGTTTTTTGCCTGGTGAGGCATCGACGGTGCGTTGGCAGCTGCTGCAAGGTGACCTGGGCAGGCCTCTGCCAACCGGAACGGAGCAGGGCAGCCAGGTGGCCAACCTGCTCCACGAGGCGGGGACGTTCCGGCTGGTCGATGCCGCAGGCTCAACCCGCGCCGGGCCTGGTGAACTGTTCGAGGTCATGGCCGTTGCCTATGGGCCTGGCCAGCGTGACGCGCTCGAAATTGGCGAACCCTTCGCCCATAACCTGCGGGTGATGATCGGCCACCAAGCGCTGCAACGCCGGGAGACCGTGGAGCAGTTGCTCGACGGCGGGCCCCGGCGTGCCTGGTTCCGCGCGCCGAGGCGGCTCGAGGACGGGCGCATCGGCTACCCGCTGAGCGGGCGCAGCCCCGGTGCCAATTCGCGTCGAGGGCGGCCGCAGGCGTTGTTCGTGCGCGTACGCGCCATCTACCCGGGGTTCAATGATGCCCAGGTACTCGCCTGGTTGACTGACATGCACGATGCCGGCCGGCCGATAGAAGCCGAGCTGACCCGTCTGGCCCGTGAGCTGGAGCTACTGCAGCAGCACCTGCAGCGCTGGTGTCGGCGTGCCGCCAGTGTGGCGGGGGAAGATGAACGGCGCTTCTTCGCCGATTCGCTGGTCAATTGCTGGCAACGCAGGACCACGGTGCTGACGCCCAGCAGCGAAGGTATCGTCAACTACCGCTTCACGCTCTACGCCGCAACGCCCGGGGGCTTGCCGGAGCTGCCCGCGGATGTGAGTTTCGCCCACGTGCATGAACTTGGCCTGATGGAGATGGGCCTCAGGAACATTCCCGAAGCCTTCATGCGCGCGTTCCCCAACTTGCGCGTGCTGGAGCTGTCCGGTAACCGGCTGCGTCACCTGCCGACGAACCTCGAACACCTGCAGGCGCTGCGTGAACTGGACGTGTCCAACAACCGTATCGTGCTCGACGCACCGCAGGTGGCGAGCCTTGCCAATTGCATGCAGCTGGAATACCTCAACCTCTCATTCAACCCGTTGGGCCGTGCGCCTTCGGTCATCGGGCTCGGCCAGCTGCGCCGTCTGCTGCTCAGTAGCAGCAATATCTCAGTGTTGCCGCCAGGTCTGCTGGACAGTCCCGAGTTGCTCCTGGCGGACCTGCGCGACAACCGCATCCACAGCCTGCCGGAACGCTTCTATCGGGCGCCGCAATGGATCCGCCGCATCATCCTGCTGGCCGGTAACCCGCTGTCCGAAGCACACAGCGTGCGCTTGCGTGCGGCCTTGCCGCAGGAGGCCAGCCTGTTGCTGCAGCAACCTAACGTGCGCGACTTCGCCCCCGCCCGCCAGCGCTGGCTGGATGCGATGGGCAGCCCTCGTCGCCCGGAACTGTCATCGCACTGGGAACTGATGGAGACCGAGCCTGGCGCGGGAGATTTCTATCACCTGCTGGGGCGCCTGCTGGACAGCGCGGATTTCCGCCAGAACCCACAATATCTGGCCGGGCGAGTATTCAGGATGCTCGAGGCGATGCACGGTAATGCCAGCTTGCGCGAGCAGATATTCAGCCAGGTCAGCCGCGACCTGACGTGCCAGGACAGTGCGGCCCTTGCATTCTCGAACCTGGAAGTCAGCCTGCTGGCATGGCGGGCGAGGCTCAATGCGGCCAGTGGAGCAGAGGAGCAGGCGTTGATGCACCTGGGCCAGCAACTGTGGCGCCTGGATGAAGTCGACCGCATTGCCCTGGAGGACATTCGCCAGCGCCGTGCCGGCGGTGGCAACCCGGATGAAATCGAAGTGGTGCTGGCTTACCGCCTGGCGTTGCGCGAAACACTGGATCTGCCGCTGGAGCCGAGCGACATGCTGTTTGCCGAGGTGGCCGGGCTGACCCCGCAGCGTATCAGTGCGGCGCGTGAACAGGTGCTGGCGCGCGAGAACCCGGACAGCCTGGCCCAGTCGATAGTCGACCAATCGTTCTGGCAGGAACACTTGCAGCAGACCGAGCGAAGCCGGCTGGAGGCTCTGGATGCGCCGTACCATGCACGGATAGCGCGGTTGATGGACAGCGACACGGTGCCCGAAGGCGAGCGGGTGGCGCAGATGGAGGCCGCCCACACGTCACGTCAGTGGGCCCGCCGCAGCCTCATGCTGGAGCTGACCTTGGCCATCCTCAACAACGACAGCTCCAGTGCGCTGCGTTGACCCGCTGCGGCGTTGATGGGCTATGCTCATCAACGTCGGGAAAGGGATTGATCGGTTCGCGGACACTGGCTGTTACCTTTCCCTTGTGCTGACGACGCACCGGCTGGTTTAGGCTTTCGCGTAGGATCTTTCTCCAAGATCTGTAGTCTTTGGTTTATCGAGAGAATAAGGAGATGCGCATGCTCGTTCGGTCACTGTCCCTTGCCACCCTGCTTGCCGTCGCCGGTCCGGTGCTGGCCGCCGACAGCGATGCTCCGCTGGCCAAGGAGGTGGGCAAAGCCAGGCCATTGGTGGTGATTGCGCCCAGCAGCGCCGACCCGACCTTGCGCGGTTTGAACGAAGCATTGAAGGACCCCGCCACCCAGGCCTCCTTCAAGGAACGCGACCTGGTGCTGTTCAGTGTGGCCAACATGATGGGCAAGCGGGAGGACAAGAACCTCGAACAGCAGGCGACCATGGCCCTTATTCGCGAACTCAAGCTGGGCGCGAGCAAGGGCACCAAGGTCATTCTGGTTGGCAAGGACGGCGAACGGCATGTGCTCAAGGACGACGATTCGGGTGAAAAGATCGACCCGCAAGTGATCTTCAAGGCGGTAGACGAATTGCCTGCTGCCGAAAAGGCCGTGACTGCCCCAGAGCCTGTGGCCGCCGCGCCGGAAACCAAGGGCAAGGACAACAAGCCCGCGAAGCCGGCCAAACCCGCCAAGCCCGCCGCTCCGCCCAAGCCTCTGGAGGATTGAGCCTGCAGGGTTAGCGCTGGTATCCGACGCAGTTTCTCGCAGCAGTCTTACACCCAGTGGCGTCCCTTCCGCGCCCTGTCGCCGACCTCGGCGATAGGGCTGCGGTGCAGCGGTGCGGTCCAATGGCTCCACTTTTCAACCACAGTGGAGCTTGACCATGACCCATGAACGTAAATCTCTCGGCCTGCTGGGCGCTGCATTGCTCGGTAGCATGGCCGTCGCCAACAGCGCCTTTGCCGTCGAGCCACTACCCCAGGGCTACCTGCTTGCCGACGCCAAGGCTTCGGCAGAAGGCAAATGCGGTGAAGGCAAATGTGGTGGCAATGGCAAGGCCACCCAAAGCGAAGGCAAATGTGGCGAAGGCAAGTGCGGTGGTGACGCCAAGGCTGGCCACGGCAAAGCCGACGCCTGACCTTCACCCAGATCAAGCCACGGCGCTCGGGCTCCTGGCAGCCGTGGCGCCGTGGCTTGCCGCGGAGATCATCCATGAATACTGCACCTTTGTTAGTCGGCTTGGGCCTGCGCCGGGGGCTCATGGCCGAGCTGTTGAGCGTCAAGGTGGGCGAAGTGGACTTTCTGGAATGCGCTCCGGAAAACTGGATCGGCGTTGGTGGCGCCTACGGGCGTGACCTGTCGTTACTGGCCGAGCGCTTTCCACTGGCCTGTCACGGGCTGTCACTGTCGCTGGGCGGCTGCCTGCCGTTGAACCAGACCTTGCTTGAACAGACCCGGCGTTTTCTCGATCAGCATCGGGTGCGCCTGTACAGTGAGCACCTCAGCTATTGCACCGATGATGGTTATCTCTACGACCTGATGCCCATCCCCTTCACCGAAGAGGCCGTGCATCATGTCAGTGCGCGCATCCGTCAGGTACAAGATGTGTTGCAACGTCGCATAGCGGTCGAGAACATCAGCTACTACGCAGCGCCTTATCAGGCCATGAGTGAGCTGGAGTTCATTCGGGCGGTGCTCGACGAGGCCGACTGCGACCTGCTGCTGGATGTCAACAACGTTCAGGTCAATGCCTGTAATCACCGCTATGACGCCCAAGCCTTTCTGGATGGGCTGCCTGTGGCGAGGGTCACGGGCATGCATGTGGCGGGGCATCATGACGAAGGCACTGAACTGAAGGTCGACACCCACGGTGCCGCCGTCAGTCCGCATGTCTGGTCGCTGTTCTATAGTGCCTGCAAACGTTTCGGTATTCAGCCTACCGTGCTGGAGCGTGACTTCAATTACCCGATCATGGCCGAACTGCTGGCGGAAGTTGCGCGTATTCGCGCCGTGCAACAGGAGGCGGTCGATGCACGATCCATTGCGTGAACAACAGCACTGTCTGGCACGGCATCTGCGTGATCCGCAACGTCATGCACCCCCTCGTGGCCTGGAGGGGCGGCGCCTGAAGTTGTACAGAACCTTGTTCTACGGTGGTATCGAGGCGCTGCTGGCGGGCAGCTTTCCAGTGCTGCGGCAGACCTTGGGTGATCAGCGCTGGCATGCGCGAGTGCATGATTTCTATGCCAATTACCGCTGTCAGTCACCCCTGTTCACCGAGATCCCGGCTGCTTTCGTCGATTACTTGCAGGGTATCGAACCCGATACCCCCTGGCAGCCGGAGCTGGCCCACTACGAAATGATCGAATCGCAGCTGTACCTGAGCGATGCCCGGGACCCTGAGCATGACCCGCAGGGTGACTTGCTGCAAGGCGAGCCGGTGCTGTCGAGCAGGGCATGCGTCCTGTCCTACCGCTGGCCTGTGGACTGCATTGGCCCGACGTTCCAGCCGCTCCAGGCGCCTGCGCAACCGACCTTGCTACTGGTCTATCGTGACGCCGCTTTGCAGGTGCGCTTCGCTCGCCTTTCGCCCATGGCGTACCGATTGCTGACCCAGGTTCAGGGTTGTGGTCGGCAGCGGTTGCAGGCGCTGGGTGCAGACTTGCAGGCCGGTCTGGCACTGCTCGAAAACCTGCGGGAGCAAGGCGTGGTCATCGGTACGCGATGAAGCAAGAGGGGCTGCCTGGCAGCCCCTTTGCGCATTACCCCAAGATGCGCTTTCTGATCCAGTGATCCAGGCTCAAGCATCCCGAGCCTTTAAGCAGCAACGGCGTCAGTGCTACCAGATAGATCAGCGGCAGTTTGAAGTTGCCGAAGCCCTGGTCGGTGATGGCATAGCCCTGGGCCAGTTCTGCCAGGCTCGACCAGTGTGCGGGCCAATGCACGGCAGCAATCGCCACCACGGTCACCACCATCAGTCCAGCCGATGCCAGCCGCGTACCCAGGCCAAGCAGCAACAACAGCGGCAGCAGCAGCTCCGCCCACATCGACAGCTGCCAGTTGAGCTCTGCGGGCAGCACATTGAAAGGAAACGGGAAATTCGCCTGCAGATCGCCGAACCAGTTGCTGCCGTTGAACTTTTCCCAGCCGGACTCGAAAAACTCCCAGGCCAGGAACAGCCGCAACGGCAGGTCGGCGCTCCAGTTGCCAAGGTGATCGAACGTCGTGAAGGTGCGGGTCAGTGTGTTCATGTGGGTCGTCTCTTGTCAGGAAAGGGCAGAGGTTGCGCGGCGTTGCTGGTGAGCCAGCTTGGCGGTCAGCTTGAGCGCCGCAGCGCTGAACATCAGGGCGAACGCCAGCGGGTACCAGCCGCCAAGGGGGATGCGTTTGTAGAACGACAGGCAGAACACCCCGGCCAGTACCCACATGCCGGTGCTGTGCAGGGCTTTCCAGGCACGGCCGCCGAGCAGGCGCATCGGGGCCTTGAACGACGTCAGGGTGAGCAGCACCAGGAACAGGTAGCCGATACTGCCGGGCAGGCTCGAGGTGACGGTGCGCCCAGCCCAGAACAGATCAGGGAATTGCTGGGCGTAGCGGTAGATCAACAGGCCATGCACGGTATGCGAAAAGGCGAAGGCCAGGCCTACGTAGCGCCGCTCGCGGAGCAACCGACGGCTGCCGTTGCCGGGCAGCAGCGTGACCAGCGACGAGGCCAGGAAGGCCAGCAAAAACAGCGCGAAAGAACTGCGTGCGGTGGCGCGGATGGCGCTGCGCAGGCCATCCGCACCGGGCGGATGGCTGAGCAGTACCACGGCGGTCATGAACAAGGTCAGGCCAGCAAGGGCGGCGAACAGCTTCCAACCGGAGGGCATGGACAGCAGCTTCATGGATGAGATCTCCCGGGTGTCATGGTGTGACCGGGAGTGTGTACGGGACGGGTATCTGCAGTGTGTCGGTGAAAGTGGCTTTGTGTATCGGACTGTAGCCATCGGGGCTGTAGGGCGGCCTCTTCAGGCCGCCGCTCAGGGGCGCTACAGCTCAATCTGCGCGCATAACCCTCCGCTTTTCCGGTTGCTCAGCGTCAGCCTGCCACCCATGGCCTGGGTCAGTTGCTGGGCAATGGCCAGGCCGAGGCCGGTGCCGCCGGTACTGCGATTGCGCGAGCTTTCTACCCGGTAGAACGGCTTGAGTACCTCGTCCAGCTCATCGGCGGGTATCCCCGGGCCTTCATCGAGGACCCGAATCAGCGTCTTGCCCCGCTCGCGGCTGACTTCAAGCTGCGCCTTGCCGGCAAATTTCAGCGCATTGTCCACCAGGTTCACCAGCACACGGCGCAAAGCATGCGGGCGCGTTTCCAGCAGACTGCCGGTAGCGCCCTGGCGTTCCACCTGGGCGCCACTGTCCTGGTAGTCGAACACCACGCTGTCGAGGAAGGCGTCGAGGTTGATCCGGCAGGGCGCCTCGGTGTTGATGTCCATGCTGCGAGCGTAGGCCACGCCTTCGCGGACCAGGTGCTCCATGGCGTCCAGGTCATGCCAGAGCTTGTCTTTCTCGACGCTGTCGTCCATCACCTCGACCCGCAGTTTCATGCGCGTGATCGGTGTTTGCAGGTCGTGGGAAATGGCAGCAAGCAACTGCATGCGCTCTTTGAGGTAGGCGGCGATGCGTGCCTGCAGGGCATTGAACGCCACGGCGGCGTACTTGACCTCGCGCGGGCCGCTCTCATCCAGCAGCACGCCAGGCTTGTCCGGGTCGAGGGTGTCCACTGCCTGGACCAGGCGGGTGAGCGGCCCGATGGCCAGGCGCACGGCGAGCCAGGTGCAGAAGAGCAGTACCGCCAGCTGGATCAGCAGAACCAGCGGCAACCAGCGCGCTACCGGGACGGGTGCAGGCGTGACATCGATGGTCAGTGGCGCACCATCGGCCAGGCGCAGGTGGGCCTGGAAGTGGGCGTTGGGGCCGGGAATGTCCTGGAAGGTCAGCGGGTACTGGGCACCGATGGCCTTGACGATCGATTCGGCAGCCATGGGAGGATCGGTGCTGGGCATCGCTGAACCCTGCAAGCCTTCGTCCAGCCGGTAGCGATAGGTGCGCCGCTCCAGCCTCGGCAGCCAGGCTGCACGCTCGGCGGCAGGCAGGCGGTCGAGGATGGCCACCGAGGTGACCACATCCTGCTCGAGGTTGCTGAGCATCATCGAGCGGCTGCTGATGTAGCGCTCGTATGCCTGCAGGCTGAACGACAAGCCATAGGCCAGCACCAGCCCGGTGAAGAAGATCAGCGCCAGGCGTGAGGCGAGGGTGCGCGGCCATTTCATGCCGGTGACTCGAGCAGTTGCACGGCCAGCGAGAACACATAGCCCTCACTGCGAACGGTCTTGATGCAGCTCGGCTCTCGGGCATCGTCGCCCAGGCGCTGACGCAGGCGGCTGACCAGCAGGTCGATGGAGCGGTCGAAGATGTCCGCCTCGCGGCCTTGGGTCAGGTTCAGCAACTGCTCGCGGCTGAGCACACGTTGCGGATGGTCGAGGAACACCCGCAACAGGCGGTATTCGGCGCCGCTCAGCGCCACCAGTGTGCCTTCGCTGTCGAGCAGGTGGCGGGCGGTGGTGTCCAGGCGCCACTGGCCGAAGGCGAGCATGCGGCTGCTTTCACTGATGGTCAGGTTCGGTGGCAGCATGCGGGTGCGGCGCAGCACGGCATTGATGCGCGCCAGCAGTTCGCGGGCGGAGAACGGCTTGGTCAGGTAGTCGTCGGCGCCCATTTCCAGGCCGATGATGCGGTCGGTCTCGTCGTTGCGTGCGGTCAGCATCAGAACCGGCGTGTTGCGGTGCTTGCCGGCACGCAGTTCGCGGCACAGCAGCAGGCCGTCGTCGCCAGGCATCATGATGTCGAGGACGATCAGGTCGACGCTGTTGGCCTCGAGGAACGCGCGCATCTGCCGGCCGTCGGCGACGATGCTGGTGCGCAAACCACTCTTTTTCAGGTAATTGCCGACCAGCTCGCGGATCTCACGGTCGTCGTCGACGATCAGGATGTGATCGACATGTTCCATTTGCAGCGTTCCTTTTCAAAAGGGGAGTGGGCGCAGTGTACCCAGCGCGTAGGGACTTGCCTGTGCGGTTTTGTATTGCAGTGTATCTGGGCTGGGTGGAGATACAGCAGGAAGCAGATCACAGGCCGGGGCGACACATTCGAGATACCTGGCGGGCGTGAAATGGCTCTCACCGGGGAGCAGTGATCCCCATTCCCGAAAAGTTGCAAGGAGAGATGCCATGAACTTCAAGACCATCGCCAGCGCCAGCGTGTTCGCCGTGCTCAGCTTCGGTGCCGTTGCCGCCAATGCCAGTTCCACGTCGATGAACGACGCCAGCGTCATGCAGTACCGCTACGGCGATCACCTGGATGTAAAGAAGGTGCTGTCGCTGAAAGACGACCAGCGCAATGCCTGCGGCCCGGTCAAGACGCGCATGGACTACCTCGACTCCCAAGGCCAGTACCAGAGCGTCGAATACCGCAGCTACGCCACGAGCGGTTGCCATGACAACTGATCGCCGAGGGCTGCTGAAGGTGGCGAGCGTGGCCTTGGCGCTGGTTGGCCTGGGCCTCGCTGGAGGGCAATTGATGGCTCGCGACAGTTACGGCAGCATGCCGTCGCTGGCCGGTGCCAGCCAGTGGCTCAACTCGCCACCCTTGGACGCCCCGGCGCTCAAGGGCAAGGTGGTGCTGGTGGACTTCTGGACCTGGGACTGCATCAATTGCCAGCGCAGCCTGCCGCACGTCAACGACTGGGCACGGCGCTATGCCGACCAGGGCCTGGTGGTGGTG
>Ga0153917_1000533_pt1 | contig 23481 bp, 21 predicted proteins | sample TSFL001MetaG_FD_104695 | JGI IMG/M metagenome (GOLD analysis project Ga0153917, IMG submission 104695) | Attine ant fungus gardens microbial communities from Florida, USA - TSFL001 MetaG | ecosystem: Host-associated > Fungi > Mycelium > Unclassified | place: USA: Florida, Paynes Creek Historic... | reverse complement strand
GCGCCCGTGGCGCAGCCGAAGCGCACCTGGTTCCAGCGCCTGCGCGAGGGCCTTGCCCGCACCTCCTCGCAGCTCACCGGCCAGATCACCAGCCTCTTCACCAAGCGCAAGCTCGACGACGACACGCTGCAGGACCTCGAAGACCTGCTGATCCAGGCCGATCTCGGCGTGGAGACGGCACTGCGCATCACCGACACGCTCGCCTCCGAGCGCTACGGCAAGGACGTGACCGGCGCGGATGTCTCGCGCATCATGTCGGCGGAGATCACCAAGGTCCTCGAACCCGTGGCGAAGCCGCTGGAGCTCGACCTCAGCCACAAGCCGCATGTCATCCTCGTCGTCGGGGTCAACGGCACCGGCAAGACCACGACCATCGGCAAGCTCGCCGCCAAGCTTTCCGGCGCGGGCCTGAAGGTCATGCTGGCGGCCGGCGATACGTTCCGCGCCGCCGCCATCGAGCAGCTCAAGATCTGGGCAGATCGCACCGGCTCCGACATCGTTTCCTCCAAGCTCGGCGCCGATGCGGCGGGGCTTGCCTACGAAGCTTACGAGCAGGCCAAGCTGAAGAAGAGCGACGTCCTCATCGTCGACACCGCCGGCCGTCTCCAGAACAAGGCCGAGCTGATGGCGGAACTGGAGAAGATCGTGCGCGTCCTCGGCAAGCTCGATCCCGACGCCCCGCACACAGTGCTCCAGACGCTCGACGCCACGACCGGCCAGAACGCGATGAACCAGGTGGAGATTTTCCGCAACGTCGCGGGGGTCTCGGGCCTGATCATGACAAAATTGGACGGTACGGCCCGCGGCGGCATCCTTGTGGCGATTGCCGCCAAGCACAAGCTGCCGGTCTATTTCATCGGTGTCGGCGAAGGGATCGACGATCTCGAACCCTTCGAGGCCAAGGATTTCGCGGAAGCGATCGCAGGAGTTGGAGCATGAGCAAGGCAACGCTGGACGCACCGGCCAAGGAAGAGGAGAAGGTCAGCCCCCTCCTCAAGATGGTGCTGGAACTCGGCCCCCTCGTCGTCTTCTTCTTCGCCAATTCGCGCGGCGAATGGCTGGCGTCGCATTTTCCGGTGCTGGCCGAGATGGGCGGGCCGATCTTCATCGCCACCGGCCTCTTCATGGCCGCAACGGCCATCGCGCTCGTCGTCTCGTGGATCCTGACGCGCACCCTGCCGATGATGCCGCTGATCTCGGGCGTCGTCGTCTTCGTCTTCGGCGCGCTGACGCTCTGGCTGCAGAACGACACCTTCATCAAGATGAAGCCGACCATCGTCAACACGCTGTTCGGCGCCATCCTGCTCGGCGGGCTTTTCTTCGGCAAGTCGCTGCTCGGCTACGTCTTCCACGCCGCCTTCAAGCTGACGGACGAGGGCTGGCGCAAGCTGACGCTGCGCTGGGGCCTGTTCTTCATCGTGCTCGCCGTGATGAACGAGGTGGTCTGGCGCAATTTCTCGACCGATTTCTGGGTCGCCTTCAAGGTCTGGGGCACCATGCCCATCACCATCCTCTTCACGCTCTCGCAGATGCCGCTGATCATGCGCCATTCGGCCGAGCAGCCGGAAGAAGAAAAGGCGCCGTAAGCCTCACGCGTAGGCGAAATCCGCCGTCTTGCTGATCAGCACGGCTTTCAGCTTTTCCAGCGCCCGGTTCTCGATCTGGCGCACGCGCTCCTTCGAGATGCCGAGGAGGACGCCCAGTTCCTCGAGCGTCGCGCCATTCTCGGCGAGGCGGCGGGCGCGGATGATCTTCATCTCGCGCTCGTTGAGCTGGCCGAGCGCCGAGTGCAGCCAGTGATGACGGCGTTCGCCGTCGATGCTGCCCTCGGCCTGCTCGTCGGGCAGGGGCGCGTCGCTGGTGAGGAAATCGAGGCGGTTCGAGCCCTCGCCGCCCTCCCCTACAGAAAGCGGCGCCTGGAGGGAGACGTCGGAGGCGGAAAGCCGCGCATCCATGGTGCGCACATCCGCCGTGCTGACCCCGAGGGCCGCCGCGATCTCCTGATGGATCGCCTCGCTCGTCAGATGGTCGTCGCCGCGGGCGAGCCGGGCGCGAAGGCGCCGGAGGTTGAAGAAGAGCGCCTTCTGTGCGGAGCTTGTGCCGCCGCGCACGATGGACCAGTTGCGCAGCACATAGTCCTGGATGGAGGCGCGGATCCACCAGCTTGCATAGGTGGAGAAGCGCACCTGCCGCTCCGGCTCGAAGCGGGCTGCCGCTTCCAGCAGGCCGATATAGCCTTCCTGCACGAGATCGCCGAGCGGCAGGCCGAAGTTGCGGAACTTGCCGGCCATCGAGACGACGAGGCGCATATGGGCCATGGCGATGCGATTGCGCGCATGCTGGTCGTGATTGTCCTTCCAGGCATGGGCGAGGGCCTGCTCCTCCTCCCTTTCCAGATAGGGGGCGGACATAGCGAGCTTGATCATGCGGCGGTCTGCGGTCGTCGTAGCCATGGCGGTCTCTCCACGTGAACCGAGGCGGCGAGAGGCACTATCTCTCGTCTGCGTGACGATGACGTTTCAGAGGAGCCTGCGGATCGCTCGAAAAGGGCTTCGAGCGAAGAAAGCGGCTGTTCCACTCCCGCGGCCGCCCGGAGCCGGTCGTCCTCGGGCGTTCAAACGGGTGCGGCGCAAAAAAGTTCCAATAAAAAACCCGGCTGTCGCCAGCCGGGCTTTAAATTTCGACGTTGCGCCCTAGATCAGGCCGCTTCGTCCTGCGAGTCGTCTTCCTCGATGGCCTTGCCGCGCTTCGGACCCTTGGCGAGGTTCGTCTCGACGAGACGGACGGCTTCGGTTTCCGACATCTTGTTCACGGCGGCGATTTCGCGGGCCATGCGGTCGAGAGCGGCTTCATAGAGCTGACGCTCGGAATAGGACTGTTCCGGCTGGTTCTCGGCGCGATAGAGGTCACGGACCACTTCGGCGATCGAGATCAGGTCGCCCGAATTGATCTTGGCATCGTATTCCTGCGCGCGGCGCGACCACATGGTGCGCTTCACGCGGGCCTTGCCCTGGACAACCTTCAGCGCGCGGTCGACGAAATCGGTCTCCGACAGTTTGCGCATGCCGATGGAAACGGCCTTGGCAACCGGCACCTTGAGACGCATCTTGTCCTTCTCGAAATCGATGACAAAAAGCTCGAGCTTCATGCCGGCGACTTCCTGCTCTTCGATGGCGACGATCTGGCCGACGCCGTGAGCGGGATAGACGATCGACTCGCCGGTCTTGAAGCCCTGGCGCGTGGAAGATTTCTTCTGCTGGGTCGTCATTCTATTCAAATACTCCCTGTTACGCTCCCCGGCGACGGCCGGGGTGGGTCCGGGGACCCGGGAAAGACGGGGGGCACCTTGGGGGTGTCACCACTGGTCCGTCCGCCATGCGCAAAAACGTCCCTTTCGACGCGATCACATTTGAGCAACCGAGGTTGCCTATGGGAGGTGAGCGACGTTGAGGGATCGTTAGCTTTCGTGGTGGTGTTCGGGCACGCAAAATGCCGCGATTTGGATCAGTATCCGGACCCTATCACAAAAAAGTGCCGAAATCAATAATTTGCTTCGCATGGGTCATCAAGCCTGCCCTATCGCGCTTTTCGCGCGAGCATGCTTTTTTCCCCAGCTTCGGTCATTGCCGCCCGGTGCCGGGCGATCGCGCCCGGCCGGCGGGGTCAGTCGCCCTGGCCGGGCTTCGGCGAGAAATACTGCTCGTACTTGCCTTCCACGCCGTCCATTTCCTTGGCTTCCGGCATCGCGTCGCGCTTGATCGTGATGTTCGGCCAGACCGAGGCGAATTCCGAATTGATCTTCAGCCACTTGTCGAGGCCCGGCTCGGTATCCGGCTTGATGGCCTCGGCGGGACATTCCGGTTCGCAGACGCCGCAGTCGATGCATTCGTCGGGATGGATGACGAGAAAGTTCTCGCCCTCGTAGAAGCAGTCGACGGGGCACACTTCCACACAGTCCGTGTACTTGCAGCGGATGCAGTTGTCGGTCACGACATACGTCATGCTTCACTCCAGAATCGTCATAAGGCGGCGGAGGCGGGGCCATCCGGCGCCGCAGAACCTGTCACGCAGTCGGCTTGCCGGACAGAAGAGGGCCGCGCTCGCGCAGGCTGTCCGGTGGCTGAGGTAAAGGCTTTGCGGGCGCTTTGCAAGCGTAATACATGCGCCGCCTGACGCGGGCGAGGTATAGAATTCTAATCCTCGTCGTCGCCGGGAAAAGCCTGGAGCCGGTCGGTTTCCCGGCGCTCCCGCTTCGTCGGCCGTCCGGCGCCCCGTTCGCGCGTCGCCTGCGCGAAGAGATTGCGCTCCTCGCGGGGCGGAGGGGGCGGCGTCATGTCGCTGTAAAGAAGACGGGCTTCCTCATAGGGGCCGCGGCGCACGCCGGGCTGGAGCACCTTGACCACCGTGTCGTGCCGGTCGAGCGAGAGGACGATAACGTCGCCCGACCGCACCGCATGCGAGGGTTGGCGGACACTGACGCCGTTGACGCTGACATCGCCCGCCTCGACGGACTTCGCCGCGAGCGAGCGGGACTTGCGCAGCCGCGCGAAGAACAGCCACTTGTCGATGCGCTGTCGCGCCTGACCCGCGGGCTGTTCCTCATTATGCGCCATCGGCCTACTTCTTCATCTGCTCCTTGAGCGCCGCAAGCTTGGCGAAGGGCGAATCCGGGTCGATCGGCTTTTCCTTGCGGGGCGGCCGGGCCTCGAACTTCGCCTGCTGCGGCTTGCCGCCACGGTCGTTGCGCTCGCCGCGATCCGGGCGGTTGCCGCCCTGCGGCTTTCCGTCGCGGCCCTTGTTCTGGTCCGGGCGGCCGCGGCCGCCTTCCCGGCGCTCGCCACGCTCACCGGCCGGCTGGCCGCGATGACGCTCGCCGCCGCGGCGTTCGCCCTGGCCCTGACGGTCGCCGTGGCGCTGGCCCTGACGCTGATTGTCGTGGCGCGAGCCCGGACGCCAGAGGAGGACGGGCTTGGCCTCGGCCGGCTCGCCTTCGCCGGCCGCTTCCGCGACCGGGGCTTCCGCAGTCTCGGCAACGGGTGCCTCGGTGGCCGCAGCCGGAGCCTCGACTGTCTCGACCGGGGCTTCAGCCGTCGCTTCGCCTTCGTCGGACGCATCGGCGTCATGCTCGTCAGAGGTCTCCGCACTCACTTCCGCTTCAGCCGGGGTTTCCGGAGCAGCAACGGCCGGGGCCTGCGCGGCGAGGAAGGCGGCGGCCTCCTCGGCCTTCACGCTGTCGGCGCGGTAGCCGAGACCCTTGAGGATCTCCTCCATGTCGTCCGGCGTCGCGCCGAGGATGGAGAGCATGGCGGTCGTCGCCATGAAGCGGCGGCCGTCATAGGCGCCTTCCGGGCGCGGCGTGCCGGGCTTCCACTGCAGGAGTGGACGGATGAGGTCGGCAAGACGCTCGAGGATGTCGATGCGCACGGCGCGCTTGCCGAGGAAACGGAAGCCGGCCAGCTTGTAGAAGGCGCGCTCGTAGCTCGGATCGGTGACGACCGAGGTGCGGCCGGCGGCCAGCACCGGGATGAGGTCGCCATAGCCCGGCTTGTCGAGGCCGTCGTTCTTCAGCGCCCAGAGCAGCGTGATGAGTTCGGCCGGAGCGGGCTTCAAGAGCGCCGGCATGAAGATATGGTAGGCGCCGAAGCGGATACCGTGCTTGCGCATGGAAGCGCGGGCATCCTGGTCGAGCGCCTTCACGTCGTCGGCGACGTCGCGGCGGAACAGCACGCCGAGGCTTTCCACGAGCTGGAAGGCGAGGCCCTTGGCAAGGCCCTGCAGGTCTTCCGCGCGGGAAAGATCGTCCAGCGGCTTCAGCACGGTCGCGATGTGATGGTTCACGAAGCGCTCGATGCGGGCGGCGACATGGTCGCGCGCATTGCCTGTCAGCTGCTCGTCGGAGAGCAGGATGACACGCGGGCGCATGATATGGTCGGAGGCCGAAAGGCGGGCGACGGGATCGCCCAGCCAGCGCACGGTGCCGTCCGAGCTCAGCGCGAGATCGGCATTGCCGGCGGCATGCAGGCGTGCGGCACGGGCCTCGAACTCCAGCGCGAGCGCCTTCTGCGCAGCCGCCTGCACGGCCTTCGCATCGGGGCCTTCCGTCCCGGCGGCCAGCGTGAACCGGAAACCGGCCAACTGCCCGACATGATGTCCCTCTACGAAGACATCGCCATTCACACTGATTTCAGCTTCCAGCATCGCATTCTCTCTCAGGCGCTTCATGAGCACAGATGTCCTGCGATCAACAAAGCGTTTCGTCAACCGTTCATGTAGCGCATCGGACAATCGGTCTTCGATTTCCCGCGTCTTTTCCTGCCAGTGTGTCGGATCGGCAAGCCATCCGGGTCGATTCGACACATAGGTCCAGGTCCTTATCTGCGCGATTCGTGCCGAAAGCGTGTCGATCTCGCCATCGGTCCGGTCGGCCCGGCGGACCTGATCCGCCAGAAAATCCTCGTTCACCGTGCCACGCTTTACCAGGTCCGCATAGAGCGTCGAGATGAGATCGGCATGCTGGGCGGGCGTGATGCGGCGATAATCGGGAAGCGCGCAGGCTTCCCAGAGCTTTTCGACACGCTCGGGGGTCGTCGCAAGGTCCCGGACATCCGGGTAGCGCGAAAGATGGTCCAGCGCCTGCTGGTCGACGGCCGGCAGCGCCCGTGTCAGCCCCCCTATCGGCGGCGGCGCGTCGAGCGACTGGCGCAGCGATTGCAGGGAGGAATAGTCGAAGCGGGTCGTGCGCCATTGCAGCACTTTCACCGGATCGAAATGATGCGTCTCGATGCGCTTGACCAGCTCGTCGTCGAAGGGATCGACGCGGCCCGTCACGCCGAAGGTGCCGTCGCGCAGGTGCCGGCCGGCACGGCCGGCGATCTGGGCGAGCTCGGCCGGGTTGAGGTTGCGGAACTGGTAGCCGTCGAATTTTCGATCCTGCGCGAAGGCGACATGGTCGACGTCGAGGTTGAGGCCCATGCCGATGGCATCGGTGGCGACGAGATATTCGACGTCGCCCTCCTGGTAGAGCGCGACCTGCGCATTGCGGGTACGCGGCGAGAGCGCGCCGAGCACCACCGCCGCCCCGCCGCGCTGGCGGCGGATGAGTTCGGCGATGGCATAGACCTCATCGGCCGAGAAGGCGACGATGGCGGTGCGCTGCGGCAGGCGCGTGATCTTCTTCGAGCCGGAATAGAAGAGCTGCGACAGGCGCGGCCGCTCGATGACATGGATGCCGGGCAGGAGCTGCTCGAGGATCGGCTTCATGGTAGCCGCGCCGAGCAGCAGCGTCTCGTCGCGGCCCCTCAGATGCAGCACCCGGTCGGTGAAGATGTGGCCGCGTTCCAGATCGCCGGCAAGCTGCACCTCGTCGATGGCGACGAAGGCGGCGCGCGTCTCGCGCGGCATCGCCTCCACCGTGCAGACAGAGAAGCGCGCCATATGCGGCGTGATCTTCTCCTCGCCGGTGACGAGCGCGACATTGTGCTGGCCGACCTTCTCGACGAGGCGCGTATAGACCTCGCGCGCGAGAAGGCGCAGAGGCAGGCCGATGACGCCCGTCTCATGTGCCACCATGCGTTCGATTGCGTAGTGGGTCTTGCCCGTATTGGTCGGGCCGAGCACCGCGGTCACCCCGCGGCCGCTCAGGATCATGGGTGCTTGCGACAAGACATGCCCCGGCAGGTTTCAGTTTCGGGCTCACAGATGCCCATCGGGGCGGCCGATGGCAAGGGGGGAGGCGAAATAGGGCGGTTTTCCCGATGCTTTGCAAGAGTCTGGAACAGGGCGCGAACGAAACGGAGACGAATCGATGACTCTGGGTGATTCAGGGTTTGTTCTTTCACCGGATCGGCAAAACCCACCGGCAAGCAACGTTTGAAGAAATTTTTACCTGGCATTGCAGAATCGTTGTTTTGCAATCTATTATTTACGCAGCGATCCCGAACGGATGCCGGACAAGATTTGGTTGCCGGGAGGGCGACAACTGGAAAAGCGGCGCTTTCTATTTCCCGCGGCTTTGTCCGTGGTGGGCATTTTGCTACTGATCAGCTTCCTGCCCTTCCTTCTTAAATTTCTTGGCTACGAATATGTCCCTTCGGGACAATGGGTATCCGATTCATATCTGCCAAGTCTCGTCGTTGGACTGGGTCTCGCGGCCCTATTCTTCGTACCCGGCGCCTTTTTCATATATAAAAGACCAAAGAAGGGCCGGGATAATACACCTTATTTGTTATTGTTTCCCTTTGTCGGATATGCCGTCGGCAGAATTATAACCGTGATATCCATCCCGATGATCATAGCTTTATTGTCAGGATATCAGATCGCCCATGTCTTTACCGTAGGCAAGTCCGACGGACTGGCCAGAGGAAAATGCACCTTCCCGGTTTCCCTCAAGGAATTGCCCTGGTTCTACGACAATCTTTGCTACGTCCCGGATGATCTGAGAGCGCGAATGGCACCGGGCGACAAGATCGCCCTTGCCGGGCGCGGCACACGCTTCGGCGTCTTCGTGGAACAGTTGGGCGGGCTTCGCTGAGCGCGCCGCTTTGAAAGCTTGATCGCCCGAAGCCTATACGAGATGGTCGCGCAGATCCGCCCCGTCCCAGCCGCCGCCCGCCTCGTAGAGCGGAAACACCTCTTCCGTCAGATACGGTCCGCCGCCGACCGATTCCTTTGAGGACATCAGCACGAAGCGGTTCACGGTGAAGGGCGCGGTGTGGAAGTTTCCGCGGCCGGAGAGGTAATGGGCGACGTCCTCGGTGCGGGCGTTGCGCAGGCGCGCTAGCGTGACGTGCGGGGTGAACTTGCGCGGATCGGCGGGAAGGCCGAGGCGCTGGCAGATGCGCTCGACCTCGCCCTGCAGCGCGTACATTTCCGGCGCCTGCGTGACACCGGCGAAGACCGAATGCGGCTTCTTCGAGCCGAAGGAGCCGATGCCGGAAAGCGCGAGCTGGAATTCCGGGCGCTCGATGCGGTCGAGCCGGTCGACCACCTCGTCGGCGGTGCGCCCGTCGATATCGCCGATGAAGCGCAGGGTGATGTGGAAGTTCTCGACGTCGATCCAGCGGGCTCCGGGAAGTCCGCCTCTCAGGAGCGAGAGGCTCATCGCCGCGTTGCGCGGCACTTCGAGGGCGACGAAAAGTCTCGGCATGGCGACTTCTCCCTGCTGGAAAGTAACGTCAGCGAATCACGCAACGGATTTTTGCGCAACCCTAATTTCGCACCCGCGAGAACTACTCCCCTGCCTTGATCGACGTCAGGAAGGTCTCGACCGTCGGCAGGATGGACTGGACCATGACGTCCACGCCCGCCGGGTTCGGATGCATTCCATCCTCGATCTGGAGGTTCGCCTTGGTGACGACCCCGTCGAGGAAGAACGGATAGAGCGGAACGCCGTGCTTTTCCGAAAGGCGTCCGTAGATGCCATTGAAGCGTTCGGCATAATCCGGGCCCATGTTGGGCGGGGCGAGCATGCCGGCGAGCAGCACCGCGATGCCGCGCTCCTTGAGCCGCGTCAGCATGGCGTCGAGGTTCTTTTCGGTCTCCTCCGGCGCGATGCCGCGCAGCGCATCGTTGGCGCCGAGCTCGAGGATGACGCCCTGCGTCCCGTCGGGGATCGACCAGTCGAGGCGGGCAACGCCGCTGGAGGTCGTGTCGCCCGAGACGCCGGCATTGGCGACCTCGACCTCATGGCCTTTCGCCCGAAGAGCCGCCTCCAGCTTCACCGGGAAGGCGTCGGCGGCCGGAAGCTGGTAGCCGGCCATCAGGCTGTCGCCGAAGCCGACGAGCTTGACAGGTTCGGCCCGGGCGATGCCCGTGGATAACAAAGCTGTGATGGCAAGTGAGGCGAAAAATCCGAGCGCCGCTTTAAACGACATGATGCTGATCCTAGATTGCTGGCATTCCAGTCTTTTCCATACATATAGGGCAGAATTCCTTGGCCAGAACCATCATCGATCTGAAAAAAGCCGATCTCACCCTCGGACGGGCGGCCGCATCCGTGCATGTCCTCAAGGGGATCGACCTGACGATCGATGCGGGCGAATCGGTCGGCATCGTCGGGCCGTCGGGCTCCGGCAAGTCGACGCTGCTGATGGTGCTGGCAGGCCTCGAACGGCTGGACGGCGGCGAGATCCATATCGACGGCGCCGCCCTGCATGCGATGAACGAGGACAGGGTGGCCGATTTCCGCGGCCGCAATATCGGCATCGTCTTCCAGTCCTTCCACCTCATTCCCAACATGACGGCGCTGGAAAACATCGCCGTGCCGCTGGAGCTTGCCAATGTGCGCGACGCCTTCGATATCGCGCGGCGCGAGCTGGAGGCCGTCGGGCTCGGCGAGCGCCTGTCGCACTATCCCGGCCAGCTTTCGGGCGGCGAGCAGCAGCGCGTCGCCATCGCCCGGGCGCTCGCGCCATCGCCGAAGCTGCTGATCGCCGACGAGCCGACCGGTAACCTCGACACGGAGACCGGCCGCCAGATCGCCGACCTCCTCTTCTCCAAGCAGGCCGAGCGCGGCATGACACTGGTGCTGGTGACGCACGATCCGGCGCTTGCCGCCCGCTGCGGCCGGCAGGTCGCCATGCGCTCGGGCGAGATCGTCTCGGGTGCCGCGCCCCTGCGCGCGCTTGCCGAAGCGGTGCCGGCATGAGGGCCGGCGCGGTCCTCCGCCAGGTTCCGCTCGCCCTTCGCCTTGCCTTGCGCGAAATGCGCGGCGGCCTGAAGGGCTTCTACATCTTCCTCGCCTGCATCGCGCTCGGCACGGCGGCGATTGCCGGTGTCAATTCGGTGTCGAGCGCCATTACGCAGGCGATAGCCTCGCAGGGCCAGACGCTGCTGGCCGGCGACGTGCGCTTCGAATTCCGCAACCGCTTCGCCACACCCGAGGAGCTGAACTATTTCGAGGGCCTCGGCGCGGTTTCCAGGACCACGGGCCTGCGCTCCATGGTGCGCCTGCCGGACGGCTCCGACCAGACGCTGGTGGAGGCGAAGGGCGTCGACGGCGCCTATCCGCTCTACGGCACGCTGGAGACCGAGCCGCAGAAGCCGGCCGCGGCGCTCTTCGCCAAAGAAGGCGATGCCTATGGCGCGGCCGTCGCGCCGCTGCTGCTCGACCGGCTCGGCCTTGCCGTCGGCGACGAGATCCTGCTCGGCACGGCGAAGATCCGCATCGCCGCCACGCTCACGCGCGAGCCGGACGCCGTCTCTGAAGGCTTCGGCTTCGCTCCCCGCCTGATGCTGTCCGAAGAGGCCCTGCGGGCGAGCGGACTGGTGCAGACGGGCAGCCTCGTGGAGAATGCCTATCGCATCCGCCTTGCGAAACCCGATCTTTCGCCGGCCGCCATCCGCGCGGAAGCCAACAAGGCCTTCCCGACGGCCGGCTGGTCGATCCGCACGGCCGACAGCGCGGCGCCGGCGCTGACCGCCAACATCACCCGCTTCTCGCAGTTCCTGACGCTGGTCGGCCTGACGGCGCTGATCGTCGGGGGCGTCGGCGTGGCGAACGCCGTGCGCGCCTATCTCGATTCCAAGCGCTCGGTGATCGCGACCTTCAAGTGCCTCGGCGCACCGGCCTCGCTCGTCGCGCTCGTCTATCTCGCGCAGATCGCGCTGATCGCCTCGATCGGCATCCTGATCGGCCTTGCGGTCGGCGCCCTGATGCCGCCGGTGGCGATGCAGTTCCTCGGCGGCGTGCTGCCGGTATCGGCCAAGGCGGAGCTCTACCCCTTCGCGCTGCTGCTTGCCGCCGTCTTCGGCCTGCTGACGGCGCTCGCCTTCGCCATCATGCCGCTCGGCCATGCCCGCGAGGTGCCGGCCACCGCGCTCTTCCGCGAGCAGGGCTTCGAGGCGGGTCGCCTGCCGGGCTGGCCCTATATTCTGGGCGCCGCGCTCTTCCTTGCGGCGCTGGCCGGCCTTGCCGTCTACACGGCCTATGACCGCTACATCGCGCTCGTCTTCCTCGGCGCCATCGCCTTCGCCTTCGTCGTGCTCAGGGCCGTCGCCATGCTGATCACCGCGCTGGCGCGGCGCAGCCCGCGGGTCAATTCGCCGGCGCTCCGGCTCGCGGTCGGCAACATCCACCGGCCGGGCGCGCTGACCTCCTCCGTCGTGCTGTCGCTCGGCCTCGGCCTTGCCCTCCTCGTCACGCTGACGCTGATCGACGGAAACTTGCGCCGCGAGCTGACCGGCAACCTGCCGGAGCGCGCGCCGAACTTCTTCTTCGTCGATATCCAGGGCAGCGAGCTCGACGGCTTCCGCAACGTGCTGAAGGCGAACATGCCCGAGGGCAAGATCATCGAGGTGCCGATGTTGCGCGGCCGGGTGATGGAGCTCGACGGTGTCGACGTCGCCAAGGTCAAGGTTCCACCGGAGGGGCAATGGGTGCTGCGCGGCGACCGCGGCATCACCTATGCCAAGCGCGTGCCGGAAAACTCGACGCTTTCGGAAGGGACCTGGTGGCCGGAGGACTATTCCGGCGAACCGCTGGTGTCCTTCTCCACCGAGGAGGGCCGCGAGCTCGGCCTGAAGATCGGCGATACGGTGACCGTCAACGTGCTCGGCCGCAACATCACCGCACGCATCGCCAATTTCCGCAATGTCGAGTGGGAATCGCTGTCGATCAACTTCGTCATGGTCTTCTCGCCGAACACCTTCGCCGGCGCGCCGCATGCCTGGCTCGCCACCGTGATCGACCCGGGCGCGACGGCGGCGCAGGAGGCGGCGACGCTGAAGGCGATCACCAATGCCTATCCCACCGTCACCAGCGTGCGCGTCAAGGACGCGCTCGACGTGGTGAACGAACTGGTCGGGCAGCTCGCCACCGCCATAAGGGCGGCCGCCGCCGTCGCGCTGGTCGCCTCCATCCTCGTGCTCGCCGGGGCGCTCGCCGCCGGCAACCGGGCGCGCGTGCACGACGCGGTGGTGCTGAAGACGCTCGGCGCGACGCGGGCGACGCTCATCCGCGCCTTCAGCTACGAATACCTGATGCTGGGGCTGGCAACCGCCGTCTTCGCGCTCTTCGCCGGCGGGGCGGCTGCCTGGTTCGTGGTGAGCCGCATCATGAAGCTGCCGTCGAGCTTCCTGCCCGACGTCGCGGTGATGACGGTCGCGACCGCGCTTATCCTCACCGTCGGCATCGGCCTTGCGGGGACCTGGCGCATTCTAGGGCAGAAGGCCGCGCCCGTGCTGCGCGAGCTCTGAAAAACGACCGGCCCGCACCCTCCGCCGAGGTTGCGGGTCTTGTGCGGAACACAATTCATGCTCATATTCACGTCAGGCAAGCTGGAGCCCCGCAGCGGCTGCCCGGAACCGCCCGCAAGGCAGGGACCGACACCGTAATCCCATGGGGCTTGAACCAAGAGGACAACATGGCTGATCTCCGCAATTACCAGACCCGACCGGCGGGCGCCCAGGCCGGCGCCGTCATCGACGAGGGCCTGCGCTCCTATATGCTTCGGGTCTACAACCTGATGGCGCTGGGTCTTGCGATCACCGGCCTCGTGGCGTTCTTCGCTTCCCAGGCCGCGATTTCCGGCGGCCAGCTCACGGCCTTCGGCCAGGCGATCTATCTGAGCCCGTTGCGCTGGGTCGTGATGCTCGCCCCGCTGGCGCTGGTCTTCTTCCTGAGCTTCCGCATCCACACGATGAGCGTTTCGGCCGCGCAGACGACCTTTTGGGTCTATGCCGGCCTGATGGGCCTGTCGCTGTCGTCGATCTTCCTGATCTACACCGGCGCCAGCATCGCGCAGACCTTCTTCGTCTCGGCCGCCGCCTTCGGCGCCCTGTCGCTCTACGGCTACACGACGAAGCGTGACCTCTCCGCGATCGGCTCGTTCCTGGTCATGGGCCTCTTCGGCCTGATCATCGCCTCGCTCGTCAACCTGTTCCTCAAGTCCTCGGCGCTCGACTTCGCGATCTCCGCGATCGGCGTGCTGGTCTTCGCCGGCCTGACGGCATGGGACACGCAGAAGATCAAGGAAATGTACTTCGAGGCCGACGACGTCGCCATGGCCGGCCGCAAGGCCATCATGGGCGCGCTGACGCTCTACCTCGACTTCATCAACCTCTTCCTGTTCCTGCTGCGCTTCCTCGGCAACCGCGACTGATGCCAGCAGGCCGGATGGCCGATGAAAAAACCCCGCCGGAAACGGCGGGGTTTTTGTTTGCGCATCCGGAAGGCGCGGCCGGGTGAAGAGCCGGCAGCCTTGCCGTTTATTCGGTGATGATCTTGAACTTGTCGCCCGGCTTGACCGTGCTCGTCGCAGTCATGGCGTTGATCAGCCGGAAGAGATCGAGCTTGCGCTCCGTCCCCATCATGCGCGCCGAGAGCGAGGCGATCGTATCGCCGGCGCGCGCGGTGACGACGCGCACACGCAACGGCTTCAGCGAGGCGGCTTCCTCCGCCGTCAGCTTGCGGAACGAGTTCCTGAGGATCGCCGCCGTCGGCTCCAGCGCCTTGGAGCCCGTCGGCACCGCCGTCAGGAAGCGGTAGATCTGGTTGTCGATGCGCACCACGGTGACGTCGAATTCCCAGCGGTCGGCGGCGGCCCGCGCGGTCGCGCCCGGCAGGCCGTTGATCGACACCGGCCGGATCGTCTCGGGCTTGAGGCCCGTCACCCAGCCGCTCGAAATGTAGTTGACGAGATCCTGCCCCTTGCTGTCGGCGACGCCGTCGAAGCGGATCGCGACGTCGCCCGGGCCGGTCGCAAGCACCGCATCGGCCTTGTTATCGATCTGGAAGCCTTCCGGCACGTCGAAACGGATGCCGAGCTTGCCGTGCAGGAAGGTCTGGCCGCGCACATAGCCCTCTTCCGGCGCGTCGCCGTAGAGCAGCCCGTCGATGCCGGCGAGATAGTAGTCGCGGCCGCGGTCGCCGACCGTGCCCTCCGCCCCGAAGGCGCGGGCATGCAGGCGCGCGAGCTCGACCCGCTGCGGCGCGTTCGGATGGCTCGACAGGAAGTCGAGGCTCTGGTCGGCCTCCGGATCGACCGCCGTGAAGCGGGCATAGCCGGCCATGGAATCGAGGAAGCGCGCGGCCGCATAGGGATCGTAGCCCGCCTCGCCCAGCATGCGCACGCCGATGACGTCGGCCTGGAGCTCCTGGTTGCGCGAGAAGGCGGCAAGGCGCAGCTTGCCGCGCGCCAGCGCCTGCTTGCCGGCGATGTTGCTGGACAGCACCTCGGCGACGACGCGGCTCGCGATGACCTCGGCCTCTTCCTTCTTCTGCCGCTCGATGCCGTGGTTGGCGGTGACATGCGCCATTTCATGCGAGAGCACGGCGGCGACTTCCGAGGCGTCGTTGGCGAGCGCCAGCAGGCCGCGCGTCACGTAGAGATAGCCGCCCGGCAGCGCGAAGGCGTTGATGGCCGGCGAATTGAGGATGGTGATGCGGTAGGACTGGTTCGGGTTTTCCGAAACGGCCGTCAGCGCGCCGGTAATGCGGGCGACGAGGCGCTCGGTCTTGGCGTCCTTATACTCGCCGCCATAGCTCGCCACGATGCGCGGGTGCTCGCGGGCGCCCATCTGGGCGCGCGGATCGTTCTTCTGCACCTCTTCGACGATCTGCGGATTGGAAGAGGGCGAGATCGTCGGCTCATAGCTCTGCTCGATGAGCGACTGGCAACCCGAAAGCAGCGTGCCCGCGAGCAGCAGGGCCGCGACGGGTCTCACGACCCCGCGCCCGGATACCATTGCAGCTCCCTGCGTCGCTTTCGCCATGTCTCTTGCCCAAGCCCCTGAATGGGTTCGCGCCCGTACCACAGCCTTCGGCCGCGGCGCGAGCGCGCATCGCCTTCGAACGGATGAGATAGACGCGCCATACCCGGCCGGCAACTCCCGATTCGACAAACGGTTTTCCTGTGGCTCCGGTGACACAGGGGGGCGACCAAATTGTGGCGTCCGCCCCGGTCAAATCGCCCCGCCCCGCGCTAAAGGCCGGAACGGCCGAGGAATTTTGCAACGGGAGGTGGTTCGAGGCGTGCAAGAAAATCCGCCGCCGGCGCATCGAGGAGGATCGAGCCGGCCTCCAGGAACAGCACCCGCTCGGCAAGGCGGCTGATGTCCTCGGGCTGGTGGGTGATGAAGAGGAGCGTGCTCTTCGTCTCGGCATGAAGCTCGGCGATCAGCCGCGCCATGTCCGCCCGCATGGCCGGATCGAGCGCGGCGAAGGGCTCGTCGAGCAGCAGGATCGGCCGGCGGCGCACCAGCGCGCGGGCGAGCGCCACGCGCTGCCGTTCGCCGCCGGAAAGCGAGCCCGGCAGGCGCTTTTCGTAGCCGGCAAGGCCGACGCGAGCGAGGGCGGCGCCGATCGCCGCGCGGCCAGCCGCATCCAGCCTCAGGCCCGGATCGATTCCGAGACCGATATTGTCGGCGGCGGAAAGGTGGGCGAAGAGGTTGTTGTCCTGGAAGACGATGGAGACCGGCCGCTCCGCCGGATCGTGGCCGGCCATGTCCTCGCCGAACAACCTCACGCTGCCGCTTGCCGGCTTCTCGAAACCGGCGATGACGTTGAAGAGCGTCGACTTGCCGGCGCCCGAAGGACCAGCAACGGCAACGGCAGCTCCCGCCGGAATGGCGCAATTGAACGTCAGGCGTTTTTCCGCGAAGCGCACGGTGACATCGGCAAGGGAAATGGCGGGATCAGGCATCGGAGCCGGGTCTTTCGGTTTGGCGCTCGGCGGCGGTCGAAGGCAGCGTCAGCAGCAGGCATAACACGCCGAGGATCAGCGCGATGCCTGCGGCATCGGCCGTGCGGTAGCTCGCCATGCGGGAATAGAGCAGCCAGGGCAGCGTGACGAAACCCTCCGCGCCGAAGATGGCGACGGCCCCGAGATCGCCGAGCGACAGCGCCATGGCGAAGGCGAAGGCGGTGAGGAAAGGTTTCTTCAGCGCCGGCCAGTCGATGCGCAGGAAACGCCACCAGCCGGTGACGCCGAGGCTGAGCGCAAGGCGCGCGGTGCGAGAGAGATGCGTGCGATAGGCGGGCTCCAGCACGCGGATGACGAAGGGCAGCGCCATCAGCGCATTGAGCACGGTGACGACGAAGGGCGCGAAGCGGCCGGTCTCACCGAAGGTGCGCAGCATCAGGAACCAGCCCGTGGCGACGACGACCGGCGGCACGAGCAGGATCAGCGAGCCGACCGCCGGCAGCGCGCGGCCCATCAGCCGCGTGGCGCCACCGCCGTCACCGCTTTCGGCAAGGCGCGGCACCAACACGACGGGAAGGGCGACGGCAAGGCTGAGGGCGGCGGAGGCGAGCGAGATGGCAAGGCTGGTGGCGAGCGCGCGGTGGAGCTGCGCATCGGCAGCCAGCCTGCCGAAATCGGCGGCAAGGCCCGAGACGAGAATGGCGGCGAGCGGGGCGGCGGTGAAGAGCGTGAAAAGGAGGATGACGAGGCCATCCGGGACGCGCCGCCGGCGGCCGTCAAAGCGGCGGATGGCGCGGCCGGCGGTCATGCCCTCCTCCGGCGGGCGGCCGAAGAGCGAGATGAGCCAGAGCAGCGCCGCCGTCACCGCGATCTGCAGGAAAGCGAGCAGCACGGCGCGCTCAGGATCGAAATCGAAGCGCAGCGCCTGGTAGATCGCGACCTCGATGGTCGTGGCCGCCGGCCCGCCGCCGAGGGTGAGCACGATGGTGAAGCTCGTCGCGCAGAGCATGAAGACGAGGCCGGCGATGCCGGGCAGCACGCGGCGGATGACCGGCCATTCGATGAGCCGGAAGACCGCGCCCCCGCCCATGCCGAGATTGGCCGAGGACAGCCAGTATTCCGGCGGAATGCGGTCGAGCGCCGCGAGCATGAAACGTGCGGCGAGCGGCAGGTTGAAAAAGACATGGGCGATGAGGATGCCGGCGAGCCCGTAGACGCTGACCGGGCTTTCGAGGCCGGCAATGCGCAGGAGATCGTTGACGACGCCCTGCCGCCCCCAGATCCCGACGACGCCGAGCGCGGCGACCAGCGCCGGCAGGCCGAGCGGCACGACGGAGAGGCGGACGATCCAGACGCGGCCGGGAAAGGTCCGCTGCCTTGCGAGCGCGCGGGCGACAGGGATGGCGAGCAGGACGGAGAGCAGCGTCGAAAGCGCCGCCTGCATCAGCGTGAACCGGGCGACGCGGCCGATATAGGCGTCGAGCAGCGGTGCGCCGCTGCCGCCGCCCGCATGGGCGAGCAGCACGGCAGTCGCCGCGCCGACGAAGACGAGCACGCCGCCGAGGGCAAGGCCCCCGGCGATGTCCAGCATCCGTCGTTCGGCGCGGGCGAAGATCATCCTATTTCGCGCTCATCGCGCCGAGCCATTCGTCGATCCAGGCCTTGCGGTTCGCCGCGACCTCGTCGGACGGCATCAGGAAGGTCTTTTCCGGCTTCACCAGCGCGTCGAAGGCGGCCGGCAGCGGATCGCGGGTCTTGGCGGCCGGCATCATCCAGTTGGTTTCCGGGATGATCGACTGGAAATCCGGCCCCGTCATGAAGGTGAGGAACTGGCGGGCGAGGTCCTTGTCATGGGAGGTGCGCGTCAGGCCGGCGACCTCGATCTGGATATAGTGGCCCTCGGAGAAGGCGGCAGCCTTGTAGCGCTCGGTGTTCTCCGCGATCACGTGGTAGGCCGGCGAGGTCGTGTAGGAGAGCACCATCGGCGCCTCGCCCATGGTGAAGAGGCCATAGGCTTCCGACCAGCCGGGGGTGACGGTCAGCACGCGGTTCTTCAGCTTTGCCCAGGCTTCCGCCGACTTGTCGCCATAGACGGATTTGACCCAGAGCAGCAGGCCGAGGCCGGGCGTCGAGGTGCGCGGGTCCTCGATGACGATCTTCTGCGACGGGTCGCCCTCGACCAGCTCCTTGAGGCTTGTCGGCGGGTTCTTCAGCGCCTCGGTATCGTAGACGACCGCGAAGTGGCCGTAGTCGTAGGGCAGGAACGTATCGTCGGAGAAGCCGCCCGGAACGGTGAGGCCTTCCGGCTTAAGGCCGTGCGGCTCGAAGAGACCGGTCGCCTTGGCTTCCGAGATCAGGTTGGTGTCGAGGCCGAGCACCACGTCGGCCTTGGTGCCCTCGCCCTCCAGCTTGAGGCGGGTCAAAAGCTCGACGCCGTCGGCGACGCCGACCCATTCGACCTTGCAGCCGCAGGTCTTTTCGAAGGTCTCCTTGACCTTCGGCCCCGGGCCCCATTCGGCAACGAAGCTCTCATAGGTGTAGACGGTCAGCGTCTTTTCCTGTGCGAAGGCGGGAAAGGCGAGGGTTGCGGCGAGCACCGCGATGGAAGAAAGAAATGCCGCGCGCATCAGCGCCTCCTTGTCTGGTCACAAACGGGAATAGGGCGCTGGATTGAGCCGTCTAATCCCTCCGCCGGTACGAGCCGGATCAGGTTCTTCGGGTTGGCAGACGCCTCTCAGCCGGCAGGTCAAAAACCCGCGGGGCACCCCGTTAGAGCGGAAGAAGGCATAATCCCGCGCGCTTCGGCGCGCAAGGGGTGGAGGCGGAAACCGTGTGACGGAAGACGGCCCTGCATGGGGCTGCCCCTCACCCTAACCCTCTCCCCGCAAGCGGGGAGAGGGGACGTGCCCCACGAACGGTTGCTGATTGGGGAAAACGGCGCGGCATATCCCTTCGCCCCGCAGCCAAGGAGAAGGTGGCCGGCAGGCCGGATGGGGGGCGAGCGCTCCCGCGATTACCCAACCCTTTTGAGAGTTATCAGCCGCCAGCAGCGGGCGTCCCGAGCGCCTTCTCGATGGCCGGATAGAGCCCGCCCTTCAGGCTCTTTTCGTCGAACGGACCGACCCGCTTGTAGAGGATCGTCCCATCCGGCCCGACGAGATAGGATTCCGGGATGCCGTAGACGCCCCAGTCGATCGCCATCTTGCCGACGGGATCGAGGCCGATGGCCGAGAAGGGATTGCCGAGCTCGCCGAGGAAGCGCAGCGCATTTTCGCTGCCGTCCTTGTAGTTGACGCCGACGACGGTGATGCGCGGGTCCTTCGACAACGCCAGGATGACCGGATGCTCCTGCCGGCACGGCACGCACCAAGAGGCCCAGAAATTGACGAGCGTCAGCTTGCCCTTACCCGTCTGCGCCGTCAGTGCCGGAACCGGCGCACCGTCCTTCGTGGCGCCGGCGAGCGGTTCGAGATCGCGGAACGGCGCCTTGGTGCCGATCAGCGCGGAGGGGATTTCCGAGATGTCGCGGCCGGAATTGAGCTGCGTCCAGAAGATCAGCGCCAGGCCGAGGAAGATTGCCAGCGGCAGCGCGGCGAGAATCAGGCGCGTGCGCTTGCCCGCGCCCTCGGCATTGCCTTCGCTCTCGCTCATGGATTGCCCTCGCTGCGCGCCGAACGGCGGCGGATGCCGGCGGCTTCGAGCTGCTCGATCTCGCGGCGGCGGCCGCGATGGTCGAGCCAGACCCAGAGCACGAGGCCGAGCGTGACGGCGAAGGCGGCGATATAGGATACCGCGACGTAGAAGGTATGGCTCATGCGGCGCCTCCAGCACGGCCGGCGGCGCGGGCCGTGTGGCGGCGCAGCACCGCGATGCGGCGGCGCAGGATCTCGTTGCGCATGGCAAGGATATGCAGCGTGAAGAAGAGCATGGTGAAGGCGACGGCCATGATGAGGAGCGGCCAGAGGAATTCCGGATCGATGGTCGGTCCGCCCATGCGGATGACGCTCGCCGGCTGGTGCAGCGTGTTCCACCACTCGACCGAGAACTTGATGATCGGGATGTTGACGAAGCCGACGAGGATCAGCACGGCGCTGACCTTGGCGGCGCGGGTCGGGTCGTCCATGGCGCGGCCGAGGGCGATGAGGCCGAGATACATCAGGAAGAGCACGAAGACGGAGGTGAGCCGCGCATCCCACACCCACCAGGTGCCCCACATGGGCTTGCCCCAGAGCGAGCCGGTGATGAGCGCGACGAGTGTGAAACAGGCGCCGATGGGCGCGGCGGCCTTGGCCGAGACGTCGGCGAGCGGATGGCGCCAGACGAGCGTGCCGAGCGCCGAGAGCGCCATGACCGAATAGCACATCATGGAAAGCCAGGCGGCCGGCACATGCACATACATGATGCGCACCGTCTCGCCCTGCTGGTAATCGCCAGTCGTGGTGAAGGAGAGGTAGAGCCCCGCCGCAAAGAGACAGAGCGTCAGCCCGGCAAGCCAGGGCCAGACGATGGCGACCAGCGCCAGGAACCGCGTCGGGTTGGCGAGGTCGCTGAATTTGCGGATGGCAAGGCTCGGTTCGTTCATGATGGTTCTTTAACGCGGAAGCACCCGGTCTTCAATTGATCTGCCGCAATCACTTTCTCGTCAGTCGCTCGAAAGACGAAGGGCCGCAGCCGCGGCGACCGGGCCGATGACGGCGAAGGCGAGGTTGAGCGCGACGAGGATGAGGAAGGGCGGCAGGAAGGGCGCCGGTTCCTGGATCGCCGCATAGACCGCACTCACGCCGAAGATCAGCACGGGAATGGCGAGCGGCAGGACGAGGATGGAGACCAGCAGCCCGCCGCGCGGCAGCGCCACCGCCACCGCCGCGCCCGCCGCGCCGATGAAGGTGATGGCGGGCGTGCCGGCAAGCAGCGTCAGCGTCGTCGCGCCGATCGCGGTCTCGTCCATGTTCATGAAGAGGCCGAGCAGCGGCGAGGCGATGACCAGCGGCAATCCGGTCGCGAGCCAATGGGCGAGGCATTTGACGAAGACCGTCAGCACCAGCGGCGTCTCCTGCATCAGCAGAAGATCGAGCGAGCCGTCCTCGCGCTCGGCCTGGAACAGTCGGTCGAGGCCGAGCAGGGAGGCGAGCAGCGCGCCGATCCACAGGATCGCGGGCCCGATTCGGGCGAGGAGATTGAGGTCCGGCCCGACGCCGAAGGGGATGACGGCGACGACCGTCATGAAGAAGAGCACGCCGACCAGCGCGCCGCCGCCGGCGCGCACGGAGAGCTTGAGGTCGCGGAGGAGGAGGGCGATCATGTGGCGATCCTCCCGCGTTGAGGTCTTGGCGCACCCCCCTCTGCCCTGCCGGGCATCTCCCCCATAAGGGGGGAGATGGAATCGTGGCCGGGTTCCGCCCCGAGCAGGCGATGCACATTACGGGATGTCCTCGCTCCCAGCCAATCTCCCCCCCTGTGGGGGAGATGCCCGGCAGGGCAGAGGGGGGTAGCCACGGACACGCCCATCACCACATATCCTCCATGATCCCGGCAAACCCCGTCATCCGCAATTCCTTCACCCCCTCCAGCCCCAGCGGCTGGTGCGTCGCGGCAATCGCGATGCCGCCGCGGGCAAGGTGGGCGGTGACGAGACCGGCGAACATCGCCTCGGCGGCGGCATCGAGCGCCGCCGTCGGCTCGTCGAGGATCCAGACCGGGCGCCAGGAAACGAGGAGCTTGGCCATCGCCATGCGGCGCTGCTGGCCGGCCGAGAGATAGCCGAAGGGAAGATGCGCGATGCCGCCGAGGCCGATAGCCTCGACTGCCTCCATGACCGGCACGCCCGCCCCGCCGGCAAAGTCGCCGAAGAAGGATTTCCAGAAGGACAGGTTCTCCTCGACGGTGAGCTCTCGCTTCATCGCGTTGCGGTGGCCGAGATAGTGCGCGGCCTCACCGATCTGGCCGACCGGTTGCGCTGCAGCAAGGAATTTCGCGGTTCCCGCATGCGCCGGCAGGAGGCCCGCCAGAACCCGCAGCAGCGTCGACTTGCCGGAGCCGTTCGGCCCCTTGACGACGAGGGCTTCGCCGCTGGCGATTTCAAAGGAAATATCTTGGAAAATCAGGTCTTCGCCGCGCTTGGCGCTCAATCCCTCGGCGACGAGCCGCATGGCTTTTCACTTTCCCTTTACGACCTTGGTCGCAACGCAAAAAAATTGTCCCGATTTACCGTCAGGCGCTCTGGATCGTTTCTTAGAAATTATCTATAACGCCCGCAACACGCCAGCGGTCGGCGTGAATTTCATCCAAGCGCCGAACACGGGAATGATTTCCGCGTACGGACAGCGGAAATGGCCGCACCCGCATCCCATTCGCGCCTCAGGCGCTCGGGCGTTCGTACGTCAGCTTTCTGGCGCCAGACGAGACGGGGTATAAAGTGTCCAAATCCCTAGACAGTTTCAATTGTCGCTCGACCCTCACGGTCAACGGCACCGACTATGTGTATTACAGCTTGCCCAAGGCCGAAGCGAACGGCCTTGCCGGCGTCTCGAAGCTGCCCTACTCGATGAAGGTGCTTCTTGAGAACCTGCTGCGCTTCGAGGACGGCCGCTCGGTCACCAAGGAGCATATCCTGTCCGTCGCCGAATGGCTGACGAACAAGGGCACGGTCGAAAACGAGATCGCCTATCGCCCGGCGCGCGTCCTGATGCAGGACTTCACCGGCGTTCCCGCCGTGGTCGACCTTGCGGCCATGCGCGACGCGATGGTCTCGCTCGGCGGCGACCCGGAGAAGATCAACCCGCTCGTTCCCGTCGACCTCGTCATCGACCACTCGGTCATCGTCGACGAATTCGGCACGCCG
>Ga0153917_1000532_pt1 | contig 23552 bp, 21 predicted proteins | sample TSFL001MetaG_FD_104695 | JGI IMG/M metagenome (GOLD analysis project Ga0153917, IMG submission 104695) | Attine ant fungus gardens microbial communities from Florida, USA - TSFL001 MetaG | ecosystem: Host-associated > Fungi > Mycelium > Unclassified | place: USA: Florida, Paynes Creek Historic... | reverse complement strand
GAGTAAGGCCAGGATGTCAAACACGCCCATCGAGCTTAAAGGCAGTAGCTTCACCTTATCAGTGGTTCATTTGCATGATGCAAAACCCGAGGTTATTCGTCAGGCGTTAGAAGACAAAATCGCTCAGGCGCCCGCATTTCTCAGACACGCGCCCGTGGTCATTAACGTTAGCGACCTGGATGCGCCGGTAAACTGGCAGCAGCTGCAACAGGCGGTATCCGCCACCGGTCTGCGCATTGTCGGCATCAGCGGCTGTAAAAATGACGCGCTGAAAGCCGAAATCGATCGCGCCGGCCTGCCGCTGCTGAATGAAGGTAAAGAAAAAGCGCCCCGTTCGGCGGCGCCTGAAGTCGCTTCCCCTGCCCCATCGGTTGAAATTGATACGTCAGTCACCAAAACGCGCCTGATCGATCTGCCGGTTCGTTCCGGCCAGCGTATTTATGCGCCACATTGCGATCTGATCGTGACTAATCACGTTAGCGCAGGCGCAGAACTGATTGCCGATGGCAATATACATATTTATGGCAACATGCGTGGACGCGCGCTGGCTGGCGCCAGCGGCGACCGCGATGCGCAAATTTTTTGTACCCACCTGGCGGCGGAGCTGGTCTCCATCGCAGGGGTTTACTGGCTGAGCGATAACATCCCGGCCGAATTTTATGGCAAAGCGGCACGTCTGCAGCTGGCAGATAACGCTTTGGCTGTTCAACCGTTGAATTAATCCCTTTTTAACAAGGAATTTCTATGGCACGCATTATTGTTGTTACATCGGGTAAAGGAGGCGTTGGCAAGACCACCTCCAGCGCGGCCATCGCTACTGGTTTGGCCCAGAAGGGAAAGAAAACCGTCGTTATCGATTTTGATATCGGCCTGCGTAACCTCGACCTGATCATGGGTTGCGAACGTCGCGTCGTATATGATTTTGTTAACGTTATTCAGGGCGATGCCACGCTTAACCAGGCGCTGATTAAAGATAAGCGCACGGAAAATCTTTATATCCTGCCAGCTTCCCAGACCCGCGACAAAGACGCACTCACCCGTGAGGGGGTGGAAAAAGTGCTCGATGAGCTGAAAAAGATGGAGTTCGATTTCATCGTCTGCGACTCTCCGGCGGGTATCGAAACCGGCGCCCTGATGGCGCTGTACTTCGCGGATGAAGCTATCATCACCACCAACCCTGAAGTCTCTTCCGTACGCGACTCCGACCGCATTCTGGGTATTCTTGCCTCAAAATCCCGCCGGGCGGAAAATGGCCAGGATCCTATTAAGGAACACCTGCTGCTCACCCGCTACAACCCGGGCCGCGTCAGTAAAGGTGACATGCTGAGCATGGAAGACGTGCTGGAGATCCTGCGCATTAAGCTGGTCGGCGTTATCCCGGAAGATCAGTCCGTGCTCCGGGCCTCCAACCAGGGTGAACCTGTCATCCTCGACGCCAACGCCGACGCGGGTAAAGCCTATGCTGATACCGTGGACCGTCTGCTTGGTGAAGAACGTCCTTTCCGCTTCATTGAAGAAGAGAAGAAAGGTTTCCTCAAACGCCTGTTCGGAGGATAAGTTATGGCATTACTGGACTTTTTTCTCTCGCGGAAAAAAAGCACCGCCAATATCGCAAAAGAGCGACTGCAAATTATCGTGGCGGAACGTCGCCGCAGCGACGCTGAGCCGCACTATCTGCCTCAGCTGCGTAAAGACATTCTGGAAGTGATTTGTAAATACGTGCAGATCGACCCGGAAATGGTCACGGTACAGCTGGAGCAAAAGGACGGGGATATCTCGATTCTGGAGCTCAACGTCACCCTGCCGGAAGCGGAAGAGTCACGTTCGTAATCTGTCATGCCGGGTAGCATCACGCCTGCCCGGCAGACTGTTTTAACTAGCGCGGATATTCCGCCAGCAGCACCTTCAGGCGATCGGCCATCAGTTCCCCACGCCAGCCTGCCACCAGCTCCGGCAGTCCGTTTTGCGGCTTCAGCATCCAGTGCCAGTTTAACAGCTGGTTGATCTGACGACGCGACGCCAGCAGCTCGGCGCTCAGTTTGCTCTCTGCTGCCACTTCCTGCACCAGCGCCTTAATATCTTTAAACGCTTTGCGATAGCCCGGCATATCCATCAGGTTCAGCAGCGGCTCGGGCAGCTCCTCCTCCGGGATCTGCTGCGCTTTTGCCACCAGCGCCAGCAGGGTTTTGCCGTGATAGCGGATCTCGCTGCCGGAAAGGCCAATGCTGTCCAGCTCTCCGAGCGTGGCCGGCATATAGCGCGCCACGCCCCAGAGATGCTCTTCACGCACCACGAAGTTGACCGCCAGATCGCGCTCGCGCGCTTTACGCAGGCGCCAGTCCGCCAGCAACTGCAGGCAGGCCAGCTGGCGGGTACGCAGCTGGGAAGCGTTATTGATATCGCGCCAGGCCTCTTTCGGATCGGTGGTCTCCTGACGGCGCAGCTGCGTCATCCGGCACTCGTCCAGCGCCGCCGCCAGCCAGCCGGAGGCGTCCGCCTCTTTCATCAGCTGTCCGGCGATCGGCAGCAGATAGAAGACGTCTGCCGCCGCATAGTCGAGCTGACGCTCCGTCAGCGGACGTGCCAGCCAGTCGGTACGGGATTCGCTCTTATCGATAACCAGCCCGGTGTACTCCTCCACCATCGCGGCAAAGCCCCAGGAGAGCGGGCGACCAGAAAAGGCGGCCAGGATCTGAGTGTCGATCAGCGGCTGCGGCATGATGCCGAAGGTATTAAGGAAAACTTCCAGATCTTCACTACCGGCATGCAGGTATTTGGTGATGGCGGTATCGAGCAGCAGGTCGCGCAGCGGCGCCCAGTCGGTAATGCCCAGCGGGTCAATCAGCGCGACACGCTTGCCGTCGTACATCTGGATCAGACCCAGCTGCGGATAGTAAGTGCGGGTCCGGACAAACTCGGTATCCAGGGCGACAGCGGGCGCGTCGCGCGTGACGTCGCACAGGGAGGCAAGATCGTCGTTGGTGGTGATCATCTGGTAATTCAAATCATTTTCTCTTTGGTTTGCGCCCATAAAAAAACGCTGGCCCGGCCAGCGTTGTGGGGTGACTAACACGAAGCTTAAGCCTTATTGTCTACTCTGGCACGCGCTTCGTCACGTAATTCTCGTCGTAATATCTTTCCGACGTTGGATTTTGGCAGCTCATCGCGAAACTCCACCAGTTTCGGCACTTTATAGCCGGTAAGCTGGCGGCGGCAGAAGGTAATCAGCGCCTCTTCGGTGAGCGACAGATCTTTTTTCACCACAAAGATCTTCACCGTTTCGCCGCTGCTGCCCGCCGGCACGCCGACAGCGGCCACCTCCTGCACCCCGTTGTGCTGCATCACCACATCTTCGATCTCGTTCGGATAGACGTTAAAGCCGGAGACCAGGATCATATCTTTTTTGCGATCGACAATGCGCAGGAAACCTTCGTCGTCCATTACCGCGATATCTCCGGTGTGCAGCCAGCCATCTTTAATGATCTCGTCGGTCGCATCCGGGCGCTGCCAGTAGCCCAGCATCACCTGCGGACCACGTACGCAAAGCTCGCCCGGCTCGCCGTGGGGCACCTCGCGGTTTTCATCGTCCACCAGCTTCGCCTCGGTAGAAGGCACCGGCAGGCCAATGCTGCCGCTGTGATAGTCGATATCGTGCGGATTGACGCTCACCAGCGGCGCGCACTCGGTCAGGCCGTAGCCCTCGAGCAGATATTGCCCGGTCAGCTTCACCCAGCGATCTGCTACCGCCTGCTGGACCGGCATCCCGCCGCCGGCAGAGAGATGCAGGGTAGAGAAGTCGAGCTGCTGGAACTCTTTGTTATTCAGCAAGGCATTAAAGAGCGTGTTGACCCCGGTCATGGCGGTAAAGGGATATTTCGCCAGCTCTTTCACCAGCCCCGGAATATCGCGCGGGTTAGTAATCAACACGTTTTGCCCGCCCAGCTCGATAAACAGCAGGCAGTTCATGGTCAGGGCAAAGATGTGGTACAGCGGCAGCGCGGTGATCACCAGCTCTTTGCCCCGGTGCAGCAGCGGGCCGTAGGTGGCGTTCACCTGTTCAAGGTTGGCCAGCATATTGCGATGGGTAAGCATCGCCCCTTTTGCCACGCCGGTAGTGCCACCGGTGTACTGCAGGAAGGCGAGATCTTCTGAGACGATCTCCGGCTTCACGTACTGCATCCGGTAGCCAGTTTGCAGGGCGCTGCGGAAAGAGATCGCGTCCGGCAGATGGTATTTCGGCACCAGCCGTTTGACGTATTTCACCACGAAGTTGACCAGCGTGCCTTTGGCGGTGGAAAGCTGATCCCCCATGCGCGTCAGGATGACGTGCTTCACCTGGGTTTTATCCACCACCTTTTCCAGGGTGTGGGCAAAGTTAGAGACGATAATAATCGCCGCCGCCCCGCTGTCGTTTAGCTGGTGCTCCAGCTCGCGCGGCGTATAGAGCGGGTTAACGTTCACCACGATCATACCGGCACGCAAAATACCAAACAGCGCCACCGGATACTGCAGCAGGTTAGGCATCATCAGCGCCACCCGGTCGCCTTTCTGCAGGCCCAGGCCCTGCTGTAAATAGGCGGCAAAAGCCCGGCTGCGCTCCTCCAGCTTGCGGAAGGTCATCACCTCGCCCATGTTCACAAACGCGGGCTGGTCGGCGTAGCGCGCCACCGAGTGTTCAAACAGTTCAACCAGGGATTGATAGCGGTCAGGATTGATCTCCGCAGGAACATCTGCGGGATAACGGTTTAGCCAAACCTTATTCAATGAATCACCTCTGAAATGAGTATTTGTCGTCATCACAACCCCGGTTGAATACAAAGTGTTAACATTATATTAACTCAGCGTACCAGTTTATTAATTGTCCGCTTTCAGGGGTGCGAAGCAGGTCACTATTTATTTTTCTTATAACCGTATAAAAAGCGAAACAGCGGCAAGGCCGCTGTTTCTTTATCAGTAATAACAGTAAGTTACTCTGTTACTACGGTCTGAACGCGTGCGGGACCAGGGTTATACCAGCCCCAGCCGCCATAGCCACCGTAGCGGTATGGATAAGCACCCCACATCCAGGGATCGATCGGCTGCGGCGGCATCATCACCTGCTGGGTAAGGTGCCAGCGCTTATAGCCGTTGGCCTGCATGGTCATAAACTTATAGGGGGTGTTCCCCACCTTGCCCTCTACCGAACCGGTGATTGGCCCGACGACGGTGACCAACTGCCCGCGGAAATCTACCGGGTCCAGGAAACCGTTAACGTCCGCGTAGATGCGCCCGCGTGACGCTTCGCCCAGCATCGGGCGCGCGCCGCTATCCAGCGGGACGGTGGCGATCTCCAGCCGGGTTTTGCCCTGCTGGTTATAGATCTCAACCACTTTACCGCCGAAGCGCGCCTCCTGGCCGACGTATAACTCAGGCGCGTTCATCACCCGCACCAGATCCTGCTGCGGCGTGGGGCTACTGCCTTTGATGGCATCGGGGACGGATACGCATCCGCTTAATGCCAGCGCGACCGCGCCGGCCGCCAACAGGCGTACTGCATTTTTATGAACCGCCATGATGCGACTCCTTTTTCTCAGTTCCTGTTACTGAGATTCACGCGCGGCCCGGAAGTTTCTTCCAGGCCACCTCGTTTCGTAAATAAACCGGTTCGGCTTTCTCCACCGCAACGGTTTTACCGGCGGCAAAGAGCTGGCAGGCAATGGGCAGCATATCTTCAGCTTCTGGCAGCAGGACCTTGCCCTCTTGCAGGGTCAGGCCGCTGTCGTGAGCCATGTCCGGCCAGGCTTTCCAGCCGGTGCCGACGGTAGCCCAGCTGCCGGAGAGCTGCTTAAGACGCTCGCTGACCGCTTCGGGTTTCAGCACCGCTTCGCTCGCTTCGCCGTGCCAGACGCCCTGCTCATCGCGGGTATACTCCGCCCAGTAGACTTCACCCATGCGCGCATCGATGGCCGCCAGCACGCGGGTAGCCCCGGTGAGACGCCACGCGCCCTGCGCCATGGTTGCCAGGGTGGAGACGCCAATCATCGGCAGATCGGCGCCCAGCGCCAGCCCCTGGGCGATACCAATACCGATACGCACGCCGGTAAAGCTGCCCGGACCGCGGCCAAAGGCCAGCGCGTCGAGGTCGGTTAAGGAGGTTTCGCCCTGGGTGAGGATCGTCTTCACCAGCGGCAAAATGCGCTGGGTGTGTTCCCGGGGGCACTCTTCGAAATGAGCAAAGATGGCACCGTCATTCCACAGGGCAACGGAACAGGCCTCTGTGGCGGTATCAATAGCCAGAATTCGCATTGGTTGTCGCGCTCTCGCAGTGGGTCAGTCACAAAATGGCGCGCATCTTAGCACACTCCGGGGCAAATTACTCCGCTCCCGGCGCGGCGAGAAAGCGCACCGCCCGATTAATGTCCCGCGTGCGGGGCGCCGGCGGCAGGCTGGCAATAAAGGTGGCGCCGTAGGGGCGCATCACCAGCCGGTTGTCGCAGATGACCAGCACGCCCCGGTCGTCCACGTCGCGGATGAGACGCCCTACCCCCTGCTTAAGGGTGATCACCGCATCCGGGAGCTGGACCTCGTCGAAGGGATCGCCCCCGCGCAGGCGGCAATCTTCCATGCGCGCCTTCAGCAGCGGATCGTCCGGCGAGGTAAAGGGCAGTTTATCGATGATCACCAGCGACAGGGCATCGCCGCGCACGTCCACCCCTTCCCAGAAGCTGCTGGTCGCCACCAGCAGGGCGTTGCCGTGGCTGACAAACTGCTGCAGCAGCTGGCCTTTGCTGGTCTCACCCTGCAACAGCACCGGCAGCGTCATGGTAGCGCGGAACTGCTCGGCCAGATCGCGCATCATCGCATGGGAGGTGCAGAGCATAAAGCAGCGGCCATTATTGGCCTCGATCATCGGCTTCAGCATCGCCGCCAGATGGCGCGCGGCGCCGGGCTGATTGGGCAGCGGCAGGTTGCGCGGGACGCAGAGCAGCGCCTGGGTCGCGTAATCGAACGGGCTTGGCAGCAGCAGCGATTCCGCCTCGTTGATGCCAAGACGTTCGGTAAAGTGGTGCAGATCGTCGTTCACCGACAGGGTCGCGGAGGTGAAGATCCAGCTCCCCGGCTTATCGGCCATCACCTCTTTGAATTTATCCGCCACCGTCAGCGGCGTCAGGGCCATGGTGAAGTGGCGGGAATTGCATTCGTACCAGTAGCTGTAGCCCGGCTGGTTGATCTCTTTCAGGCGCTTTAGGCGGGCGCGGTAGAGGGTGGCGCGCTCGAAGGCGGCGTCCAGCAGGGCGGAGCGGCCAAGGGAGAGCTTTGCCACGTCGTAGCAGAGCTCCAGGGCATCATCCAGCAGCAGCAGGGCGCGCTGGATGGTGTTATCCGCCAGCAGCTCGCGCAGGTTGCCGCGAAAACCGGGGTCCCCGAGCTGCAGGCGAAAATCCTGGGTGCTTTGCGCCAGGCGATCGGCACACTTTTGCAGCTGCTGGGTATCTTTTAGTTCGGTGCGGTAGGCAATGGTGAAATCTTTGGCCAGGTCCAGCAGCTGGCGGCTGGAGAGGGACTGGCCGAAATACTGGCTGGCGATGTCCGGGAGCTGGTGGGCTTCGTCGAAAATCATCACCTCCGCCTCGGGGATCAGCTCGCCAAAACCGCTCTCTTTCACCACCATATCGGCGAGAAACAGGTGATGGTTAACCACCACCACGTCGGCCTCCATCGCCGTTTTGCGCGCCTTCACCACGAAGCAATCTTTGTACAGCGGGCAGTCGCTGCCCAGACAATTGTCGTTGGTGCTGGTAACCAGCGGCCAGGCGGCGGAGTCTTCCGCCACGCTGGCGCAGGTGCTGATATCACCATCCAGCGTCTGGTTGGCCCAGGCGCGCAGAATGATGACGTCGCTGAGGGTCTGCACCGGCAGGTCGCCCCCCGCCAGCGCCTGCTGTTCAAGGCGTTCGAGACAGAGGTAGTTAGAGCGCCCCTTAAGCAGGGCCAGGCGGCCTTTATATTTGAGCGCTTTGGCAACGGTGGGCAGATCGCGGCTGTAGAGCTGATCCTGCAGGGCCTTAGAGCCGGTGGAGATGATCACTTTTTTCTTTGCCCGCAGCGCCGGGGCCAGGTAGGCGTAGGTTTTACCGGTGCCCGTCCCCGCCTCGACCACCAGCGGCTGGACCTTATCAATGGCGTGCGCGACGGCGTGGGCCATCTGACGCTGGGGTTCACGCGGTTTAAAACCCGGAATTGCTTTTGCTAACTGCCCGTCTGCTGCGAAATCGTCTGCCACTCTGCCCCCTGTATTTTTGCACAGGGATTATGTCAGGCCGCTCGTCCGGGCGCCAGTCGAGAGTGACGGGGGCGCCACAATATGGCAGTCTTGCCTGCGAAACGAAAATAAGAGGAGACGTTTATGTCAATTGTGCGCATTGATGCCGAAGCCCGCTGGTCAGATGTGGTCATCCACAACCAGACGCTGTACTACACCGGGGTGCCGGAGAACCTGGAGGCCGACGCCTTCGAGCAAACCGCGAACACCCTGGCGCAGATCGACGCCGTGCTGCAAAAGCAGGGCAGCGATAAGTCGCGCATTCTGGATGCGACCATTTTCCTGGCCAATAAAGAGGACTTTGCGGCCATGAACAAGGCCTGGGACGCATGGGTAGTGGCGGGCCATGCGCCTGTACGCTGTACCGTACAGGCCACGCTGATGAAACCGCAATATAAGGTTGAGATAAAGATTATCGCCGCGGTTTAACGCCGGGATTACTCTTCTTCATCATCCTCGAAACGCGCCACGATCCGCTCGCCGGTATGGGTGGCGCGAAGCTCTTCTGCCACCAGGGAGATAGCCTGACCGCTGCTCATTCCCTGGGACATCAGTTCCTGAATGCGCTCTACCGCTTTCTGCTGCTGTTCGTGGCTCAGTGAAGGTAAACCTGCAAACATCGTCAACTCCTGCTAAATTACCAGCGCTAATTATTCCACGCTGCCCGGTAGTATGCCACACATGAACTCGTTATCTCCCACCGTTATTCCCCTACCCTGGCGCCAGGATGCCGCTGAAGGCTGGTTTGCGCCTCTGAGCCACCTGCCATGGGCGATGCTGCTCCACTCCGGTCACGCGGACCATCCCTGTAGCCGCTTCGATATTCTGGTGGCGGATCCCGTCGCTACCCTGGTCACCGACGGGGATACCACCCGCATTTTGCGGGGGAGCGCCGTCACGCACTCGACGCACTGCCCGCTGACCCTGCTTCAGGAGACGCTGGACGCGTTGGGGCTGAATGCCGAACCGCACCCCAACCTGCCCTTCCAGGGCGGTGCGCTGGGGCTGTTTGGCTACGATCTGGGCCGCCGCTTCGAGCAGTTGCCCGAGCGGGCTGCGCGGGATATCAGCCTGCCGGATATGGCGGTGGGGCTATACGACTGGGCGCTGATTGTCGATAACCAAGAGCAGCGGGTGTCACTGGTGTGCCACGGGGATGCCCAGGCGCGCCTGGCGTGGCTGGAGGCGCAGCGCCGCCCTTCCCTGCCCGCATTCCGCCTGACCTCCGGCTGGCGCGCCAATATGACCGCCCAGCAGTACGACGAAAAATTCCAGCGGGTGCAGGCCTACCTGCAGAGCGGCGACTGTTATCAGGTGAACCTTGCTCAGCGTTTTCAGGCCAGCTACGAGGGGGACGAGTGGCAGGCCTTTACCCGTCTGAACGCGCAAAACCGCGCCCCCTTCAGCGCCTTTGTGCGCCTGGATGAGGGGGCAATTCTGAGCCTGTCGCCGGAGCGTTTTATTCATTTATATGATGGCAACATCCAGACCCGCCCCATTAAGGGTACCCTGCCGCGCCTGGCCGATGCCCAGGCCGATCGCCAGCAGGCGGAACGGCTGGCCGCCTCGCCGAAAGATCGTGCCGAAAACCTGATGATTGTCGATCTGATGCGCAACGACATCGGACGGGTGGCGGAGCCCGGCAGCGTGCGGGTCCCGGAATTGTTCGTGGTGGAGCCCTTCCCGGCGGTGCACCACCTGGTGAGCACCATTACCGCCCGCCTGCCCGCCTCCCGTACCGCCTGCGACCTGCTGCGGGCCGCCTTCCCGGGTGGCTCCATTACCGGCGCGCCAAAAGTGCGGGCGATGGCGATCATCGACGAGCTTGAACCCCAGCGCCGCAATGCCTGGTGCGGCAGCATCGGCTACATCAGCGCCTGCGGCGGCATGGACACCAGCATCACCATTCGCACCCTGACGGCCTTTTGCGGGCAGCTATACTGCTCTGCGGGAGGCGGGATCGTGGCCGACAGCCTGTCGGCGGCGGAGTATCAGGAGACCTTTGATAAAGTGAACCGAATTTTGCAGCAGCTGGAGAGGTAATGCGTGGACGCCAATAATCTGACTCTGGACGATTTTTTATCGCGTTTTCAGCTTTTACGCCCGCAGGTGAACGGCGCCTCGCTTAACCAGCGCCAGGCAGCGGTATTGATCCCGGTGGTGCGCCGCGAGCAGCCGGGGCTGCTGTTAACCCAGCGCTCGCCGCGGATGCGCAAACATGCCGGCCAGGTGGCCTTTCCCGGCGGCGCGGTAGACAGTACCGACGCCTCGCTGATTGCCGCCGCCCTGCGTGAGGCGCAGGAGGAAGTAGCCATTCCGCCGGAAACGGTGGAGGTGATTGGCGTGCTGCCGCCGGTGGATAGCGTGACCGGTTTTCAGGTAACGCCGGTGGTGGGGTTAATCCCGCCCGATCTGCACTATCACGCCAGCGAAGATGAGGTGGCGGCGGTGTTCGAAATGCCGCTGGCGGAAGCCCTGCGTCTGGGCCGTTATCATCCGCTGGATATTCACCGTCGCGGGGACCAGCATCGGGTATGGCTCTCCTGGTATCAGCATTATTTTGTCTGGGGCATGACCGCGGGGATTATTCGTGAGCTGGCGCTGCAAATCGGCCTGAAGCCTTGACTATACTTTACATTGACGATTTTTTATCGGCTTTGCGACCCTCCTCTCGCTATTAGTTAAATCGCCTTTAGCTATTAGTTTAATTCATGTGAATAGTTGTGCTGACGGCAGGGTTCCCCCATACACTATGCGCAGTTATAACATCGTTACTGGAAATCCGGTAACCCTGTCAGGAGTGTTAAAGTGATTAGTATATTCGACATGTTCAAAGTGGGGATTGGCCCCTCCTCTTCCCACACTGTCGGGCCGATGAAGGCCGGTAAACAGTTCGTCGATGACCTGGTCGAAAAAGGATTACTGGAAAGCGTTACCCGTGTTGCCGTGGACGTCTACGGCTCGCTCTCGTTAACGGGTAAAGGCCACCACACCGATATCGCCATTATTATGGGTCTGGCCGGAAACATGCCGGACACCGTAGATATTGACGCCATTCCGGCGTTTATTCGCGACGTGGAAACACGTGGCCGCCTGCTGCTGGCTAACGGCCAGCATGAAGTGGACTTCCCGCAGGATGACGGCATGCGTTTTCGCAGCGATAACCTCTCCCTGCACGAAAACGGCATGCAGATCCACGCCTTCAGCGGCGAAAAAGTGGTCTACAGCAAAACCTATTACTCCATCGGCGGCGGCTTTATCGTTGATGAAGAGCACTTCGGCCAGGATACCGCGGGCGATGTGAAGGTGCCTTACCCCTTCAAATCCGCTCAGGAGATGCTCGGCTACTGCAAAGAGACCGGTTTGTCGCTCTCCGGCATGGTGATGCAGAACGAGCTGGCACTGCACAGCAAGCAAGAGATTGAAGACTATTTTGCCAACGTCTGGCAGACCATGCGCGCCTGTATCGATCGCGGTATCAATACCGAAGGCGTCCTGCCCGGGCCGCTGCGCGTACCGCGCCGCGCCTCCGCCCTGCGCCGCATGCTGGTGACCAGCGATAAGTTCTCCAGCGATCCGATGGTGGTGGTGGACTGGGTGAACATGTTTGCCCTGGCGGTGAACGAAGAGAACGCCGCCGGTGGCCGCGTGGTGACCGCCCCGACCAACGGCGCCTGCGGGATCGTCCCGGCGGTGCTGGCCTACTACGATCACTTTATCGAACCCGTTACCCCGGAAATCTATATCCGCTACTTCCTCGCCGCCGGTGCGGTAGGGGCGCTCTATAAGATGAACGCCTCCATCTCCGGTGCCGAAGTAGGCTGTCAGGGTGAAGTGGGCGTCGCCTGCTCTATGGCCGCGGCGGGCCTGGCGGAACTGCTGGGCGCCAGCCCGGAGCAGGTCTGCGTGGCCGCAGAGATCGGCATGGAACATAACCTTGGTTTAACCTGCGACCCGGTCGCCGGTCAGGTACAGGTGCCCTGCATCGAGCGTAACGCTATTGCCTCGGTGAAGGCGATCAACGCCTCGCGTATGGCGATGCGCCGCACCAGCGAGCCGCGCGTCTCGCTGGATAAGGTGATCGAAACCATGTACGAAACCGGTAAAGATATGAACGCCAAATACCGCGAAACCTCGCGCGGCGGCCTGGCTATCAAGGTGCAGTGCGACTAATACTCTCCTTCGCCCATCTGCAACGGATGGGCGAATTTTATCTCCGCGTCTCGTCTCCGTAATATTTCCCCACTACACTTTCTCTGTTGCCTGCGGCATTGGGTGCCTCTGGCTTATCGGAAGACCCCTGCATGCAAACTGCGCAAAGGATAATTAATAATTATCGTCGAAAACGCCTCATGGTTTGCGTGGCGGTTGCGCTTATTACTCTGATAACCACCCTCGCCTTTCGCTTTATTTCCCAGCGCAATATCAATGAACACCGCACCCTCGTCTTTATCAGCCATGCCGTAGAAACCCTGGATAAAACCCTGTTGCCACTCCAGGCGAGCCGGGAACGGCTGTTACCTCTGGTAGGTCGCCCCTGTCTGAGCACGCACCTGCTGCTACGCCGCCAGGCCGCGATGCTGCAGACGGTGCGCAGCCTGGGGCTGATCAAGGACGGCATTCTCTACTGCTCCAGTATTTTTGGTAACCGCGATATCCCGATCCGCGAGCTTCAGCCCGCGCTGCCCTCGCCAGATCCTCTGCTGGTTCTCTCTACCGATAGGTCGTTACTGAAGGGCAGCCCGGTGCTTATCCAATGGTACCCCCTGCCCGGCAGCAGCGAAGACGGGGTGATGCAGGTGGTAAATATCGATCTTATTGCCCGGATGATCCTTGAGCCGCAAAAACCCTTTATCAGTGACGTCAGCCTGAGCGTGGGTAATAAGCATCTGCGCTACGGCATGGGCGTCACCGATACCCTGATCTTTCCAGAAAACGAGGTGGTATACCGGCAAGGGTCAGATAAATTCCCTTTTACCATCACCGTCAGCGGCCCCGGCCCCACCGGGCTGGCGCTAAAAAACCTGCCGACCCAGCTCCCGCTGGCCCTTTTGCTAAGCCTGCTGCTGGGGTATATCGCCTGGCTGGCCACCGCGAATCGCATGAGCTTTACCTGGGAGATTAACCTCGGGCTTGCCGCCCACGAGTTTGAGCTGTTCTGCCAGCCGCTGGTTAACGCGCGTAACCAGCAGTGCGTGGGGGTGGAGATCCTGCTGCGCTGGAACAACCCGCGCCAGGGATGGATCTCGCCGGATGTCTTTATTCCCCTTGCCGAAGAGCACAACCTGATCGTCCCCCTTACCCGCTATGTTATCGATGAGACGGTACAGCAGCTGTCGCTCTTTCCTGCCGAGGCCGGGTTCCATATCGGTTTGAACGTTGCCGCCAGCCATTTTCGCCAGGGGACGTTACTGCGCGATCTGAACAACAGCTGGTTTCACGCCCAACCGGTGCAGCAGCTCGTCATAGAGCTTACCGAGCGGGATGCGCTGCGGGATGTGGATTACCGCATCGTGCGCGAACTGCATCGCAAAGGGCTCAAGCTGGCGATTGACGATTTTGGCACCGGCAACAGCTCGCTCTCCTGGCTGGAGAAGCTGCGCCCGGACGTGCTGAAAATAGACAAATCCTTTACTACCGCTATTGGAACGGACGCGGTGAACTCAACGGTGACCGATATCATTATTGCCCTGGGGCAGCGGCTGAATATTGAACTGGTGGCGGAAGGGGTGGAGACGGCCGCACAGGCGCGTTATCTGCGCCGCCATGGGGTACATATTTTGCAGGGATATTTATATGCGCGGCCGATGCCGCTGCGGGACTTTCCGAAGTGGCTGGCGGAGAGCAGCTCTCCGCCAGCGCCGCATAACGGGCACATGATGCCCGTTATGCCGTTACGTTAATTACTCTTCTTCGTCGTCGTGCTCTGACTGCTCTTTAACAATGCGTACCAGATCAACGCGGTAGTCGTTAGCCGTCACTATGGTTATCTTCAGCGGCGGCAGTTCAAGCACGTCGCCGGCGCGGGGGATCTGGCCGTTAATGGCGATCACCAGGCCCGCCACGGTGGCGATATCATCGTCGTGGTTGGTCAGGTGCTCCAGCCCCAGCGTCTGCTGCAGCGCATGGAGGTCGGTTGCGCCTTTCACCAGCCAGCTGCCGTTATCGTGAACGATCTCCGGGGTTTCGTCGGCGTCCGGGAATTCACCGGCGATAGCTTCCAGCACGTCCAGCGGCGTTACCAGCCCCTGCACCACGCCAAACTCGTTGGTGACGATGACAAAGCTGCCCCGGGCACGACGCAGCACGCCCAGCAGGTTGATCGGATCGAGCGTCTCCGGCACCACGATAGCCGGGGAGGCAGAGGCGATAGCTTCCACATCCACACCCTCTTCCAGCGCTACCAGCAGCTCTTTGGCGCGTACCACGCCGATGATTTCATCCAGCTCGCCGCGACACACCGGGAACAGGCTGTGGGGAGACGAGAGCAGCTGCTGGCGAATTTCATCCACGCTCAGGCTGGCGTCCACCCAGCTGATTTCGCCGCGCGGGGTCATAATGCCGCGCAGAGAACGCGAGGCCAGCGAGAGCACGCCGTTAATCATATAACGCTCTTCTTCCACGAACGCCCCTTCCGGTACCGGAACGGTAACGTGGTTGTCACTCTCCTGCTGTACCGTTGCCTGTCGGCGGCCACCCATCAGGCGCAGGATGGCATCCGCCGTACGGGCGCGCAGCGGCTGGTTTGACTGCTGGCGAATAAAGTTACGACGTGCCACCTGGTTAAAGAATTCGATGATGATTGAGAAACCAATCGCCGCGTACAGATAGCCTTTCGGAATATGGAAGCCGAAACCTTCTGCCACCAGGCTCAGGCCGATCATCAGCAGGAAGCTCAGACAGAGCACCACCACCGTCGGGTGTTCGTTGACGAAACGCGTCAGTGGCTTAGAGGCCAACAGCATGACCGCCATCGCAATGACAACCGCCGCCATCATTACCGGCAGGTGGTTAACCATCCCCACGGCGGTAATGACCGCATCGAGGGAGAAGACGGCATCCAGCACCACGATTTGCAGCACCACGACCCAGAAGCTGGCATAGCCTTTGCCGTGTCCGTCGTCATGCTGACGGTTTTCGAGCCGCTCATGGAGTTCCGTCGTCGCTTTGAACAGGAGGAAAAGTCCCCCCACCAGCATAATCAGGTCACGCCCTGAGAAGGTGAAGTCCCACACGCTGAACAGCGGTTTCGTCAGGGTCACCATCCAGGAGATCACCGACAGCAGCGCAAGACGCATGATCAGCGCCAGCGACAGACCAATAAGTCGGGCTTTATCACGCTGTTTAGGCGGCAGTTTGTCCGCAAGAATGGCGATAAATACCAGGTTGTCGATACCGAGGACGATCTCAAGCACGATAAGCGTGAGTAAGCCTACCCAGATTTGCGGGTCCATTAAGAATTCCATGACAAGCTCCTGCTAAAGGAATGGCAAAACGGCACCGTGTTAATCACGGGCGAAGCGGTAAAAGACGAAGCGAATGAGTGGCGCGAATCGCCGAAAAGGCGGGCCGAAGGTGGCCTGAAAGATGACTGGCGTCGGTGACGGTCCATACGGTGGGCTTTAGCCCTGTACTCCTGAAAAGTAAACGGAGGCTAAACATAACAGAGATAATGGCTATTTAGCAAAGATTTACCTTCCTTTGCAAACAGATGTAACAGCATTAATTTCGCGATGCAAACTATCGCTTAGTTAAAGCTAAATTACGGATCTTCATCACATAAATTATTTTTTCACTCTCTAAAATTAATCGCGGATGTCTTAGTGAGTTCAACTCTAACCCTTATCTGAATCGATTCGCTACGGATACGATTTCTGATGCCCTCGTCACACAGGTGCATAAACGATAATAAATGGAGGTAGCAAGTGACCATTGCTATTGTAATAGGCACACATGGTTGGGCTGCAGAGCAGTTGCTTAAAACGGCAGAGATGCTGCTGGGCGAGCAGGAAAACGTCGGTTGGATCGACTTTGTTCCCGGCGAAAACGCCGAGACCTTAATCGAAAAATACACGGCGCAACTGGAAAAACTCGATACCAGCAGCGGTGTGCTGTTCCTCGTCGACACTTGGGGCGGCAGTCCGTTTAACGCAGCCAGCCGCATCGTTGTCGATAGAGATCTGCATGAAGTTGTCGCCGGGGTCAACATCCCGATGCTGGTCGAAACGCTGATGGCGCGCGACGATAACCCCTCCTTCGACGAGCTGGTGGCGTTGGCGGTAGAAACCGGACGCGAAGGCGTGAAAGCGCTGAAAGCCCAGCCGGTAGAAAAACCGGCACCAGCGGCCGCCGCAGCCCCTGCCCCGAAAGCTGCCACCCCGGCCAAACCGATGGGCCCGAATGATTATATGGTTATCGGCCTTGCGCGTATTGATGACCGTCTGATCCACGGCCAGGTGGCAACACGCTGGACTAAAGAGACCAACGTGCGGCGTATTATCGTGGTCAGCGACGAAGTTGCCGCCGACACCGTGCGTAAAACCCTTCTCACCCAGGTAGCTCCTCCGGGCGTAACCGCCCACGTGGTGGACGTTGCCAAAATGATCCGCGTTTATAACAACCCGAAATATGCGGGCGAGCGCGTGATGCTGCTATTCACCAACCCGACAGACGTCGAACGTGTTGTTGAGGGTGGCGTAAAAATTACCTCCGTTAACATTGGTGGTATGGCATTCCGTCAGGGCAAAACCCAGGTTAACAACGCGATTTCAGTCGATGAGAAAGATATCGAGGCATTCAACAAGCTGAATGCGCGCGGTATCGAGCTGGAAGCCCGTAAGGTTTCTACCGATCAGAAACTGAAAATGATGGATTTGATTGGCAAAGTTGGGAAATAACCCCGCGCTGATTTTTCACACGAAGCTTATGTTATAGGAGAAGTACAATGGAGATTACCACTCTTCAGATTGTGCTGGTGTTCATCGTCGCCTGTATTGCGGGTATGGAATCCGTACTTGATGAATTTCAGTTCCACCGCCCGTTGGTCGCCTGTACCTTAATCGGCGCCGTACTCGGCGATATGAAAACCGGTATTATTATCGGTGGTACCCTTGAGATGATCGCCCTGGGCTGGATGAACATCGGTGCCGCCGTGGCGCCGGATGCGGCGCTGGCCTCTATTATCTCAACCGTTCTGGTTATCGCCGGGCACCAGAGCATCGGCGCCGGTATCGCGCTGGCTATTCCGTTGGCGGCGGCAGGCCAGGTGCTGACCATTATCGTTCGTACCATTACCGTTGCCTTCCAGCATGCGGCGGACAAGGCGGCCGATAGCGGCAACCTGACGGCGCTCTCCTGGCTCCACGTCTCGTCGCTGTTCCTGCAGGCGATGCGTATCGCTATCCCGGCGGTAATCGTTGCCATCTCCGTAGGCACCAGCGAAGTACAGAACATGCTGAACGCCATTCCGGAAGTGGTCACCGGCGGTCTGAACATCGCTGGCGGCATGATCGTAGTGGTCGGTTACGCAATGGTCATCAACATGATGCGCGCGGGCTACCTGATGCCGTTCTTCTACCTCGGCTTCGTCACCGCCGCATTTACTAACTTCAACCTGGTTGCTCTGGGTGTGATTGGCGCGGTAATGGCCATCCTCTACATTCAGCTGAGCCCGAAATATAACCGCGTAGCCGGTGCGCCGGTGCAGGCCGCGGGTAATAACGATCTTGATAACGAACTGGACTAACAGGTGAGCGACATGGTTGATATGACTAAAACTACCCCTGAGCGGAAACTCACTCAGAGTGATATTCGTGGCGTGTTCATCCGTTCTAACCTGTTCCAGGGGTCATGGAACTTTGAACGTATGCAGGCGCTGGGCTTCTGCTTCTCAATGGTGCCGGCGATTAAACGCCTCTATCCGGAAAACAACGAAGCGCGTCGTCAGGCAATTAAGCGCCACCTGGAGTTTTTCAACACCCATCCTTACGTGGCAGCACCGGTACTGGGCGTCACCCTGGCGATGGAAGAGCAGCGTGCCAACGGCGCGGAGATCGACGACGGCGCCATCAACGGTATCAAAGTGGGCCTGATGGGGCCGCTGGCTGGCGTAGGCGACCCGATCTTCTGGGGTACGGTTCGTCCAGTCTTTGCCGCCCTTGGCGCAGGTATCGCCATGAGCGGCAGCCTGCTCGGACCGCTGCTGTTCTTCATTCTGTTTAATGCGGTGCGCCTGGCCACCCGTTATTACGGCGTGGCGTACGGCTACCGTAAAGGGGTCGATATCGTTAAGGATATGGGCGGCGGCTTCCTGCAAAAACTGACCGAGGGGGCGTCGATCCTTGGCCTCTTTGTCATGGGGGCGCTGGTTAACAAGTGGACGCATGTGAACATTCCGCTGGTGGTCTCACGCATCACCGACCAGACCGGGAAAGAGAACGTCACCACCGTGCAGACCATCCTCGACCAGCTGATGCCGGGCCTGGTGCCGCTGCTGCTGACCTTCGCCTGTATGTGGCTGCTGCGCAAGAAAGTGAACCCGCTGTGGATCATCGTGGGCTTCTTCGTGATTGGTATTGCCGGTTACGCGGTAGGCCTGCTGGGTCTCTAAGTTTTGGCAGTAAACGCCGGGGGCTTGCCCCCGGTTTTTTTATCCGGAGGATGAATGACGATCACGGACATCGTACTGGTTTTATTTATTGTTGTGCTTCTGGCTTATGCCCTTTATGACGAATGGATCATGCCTCGCCGCCACGGCGCCACGCTGCTCACCATCCCCCTGCTCCGTCGCGGCCGAGTCGATGCCTTTATCTTTGCCGGCCTGCTGGTCATCCTGATTTATAACAACGTAATGCAGCACGGTGCATTATTAACCACATGGTTATTATGTACGCTGGCATTAATGGCGATTTACCTGTTCTGGATCCGGGCCCCGAAGATCATCTTCAAATCGACTGGGTTCTTTTTCGCCAATGTGTGGATAGAATATAACCGTATTAAAGAGATGAATTTATCGGAAGACGGCGTGCTGGTGATGCAATTAGAGCAGCGGCGTCTGCTTATTCGCGTGCGGAATATTGACGATCTGAAAAAGATATACAAACTACTGGTTAAAACTCAGTAAGTTACAATTATAGCACTGGCTATATTTTAGGGCATTTCCCAAATGGGATTTATAGCCAGAGCTATATTATCAAGATCTCATTCACTCATATTAATTAACGTTATTCTTACACCCGGACGAAATGAAAATCGTTTTCAGCCACCCCGTCAATTAATACTTCTCACTGTTGTGATATGTCCGCAAAATATGTTAAGGTTGCGCCCGTCGTTGGGGAGTAGCCGATTTCCAGTCCTCTGGAAATGTACGTGTCAACATACTCGTTGCAAAACGTGGCGCGTACGGATTGTTCAGCATGTGGCAGAACAGTCAGGCGAGACCATAGATACATCAACTGCTGTTTACTGGGGGCAGTGATGTGTCATATGGAGAACCCCGGTCTGGACACGTTATGAACCTCTCAGCAACAATTCTTCTGGCCTTTGGCATGTCGATGGACGCTTTTGCCGCCTCGATGGGAAAAGGCGCGACGCTCCACAAACCCTCTTTCTCTGAAGCTCTGCGTACCGGTCTGATCTTTGGCGCTATCGAAACCCTGACGCCGCTTCTCGGCTGGGGACTGGGCATGCTGGCCAGCCAGTTTGTGCTGGAGTGGAACCACTGGATCGCCTTTGTTCTGCTGGTCTTCCTCGGCGGCCGCATGGTGATTGAGGGCCTGCGTAATACCGCCTGCGACGATGAAGAGCCGGTGCGCCGTCACGGTTTCTGGCTGCTGGTGACCACCGCCATCGCCACCAGCCTGGATGCTATGGCGGTCGGCGTCGGGCTGGCGTTCCTGCAGGTCAATATCATTGCCACCGCGCTGGCCATCGGCTGCGCCACCCTGATTATGTCCACGCTGGGTATGATGATTGGCCGGTTTATCGGCCCGCTGCTTGGCAAGCGCGCCGAAATCCTGGGTGGGGTTGTGCTGATTGGTATTGGCGCGCAGATCCTCTGGAGCCACTTCGCCGGTTAACCGACCCGCTGCCAGCAGTGGATACTAAAATCCGTCTGGCAGCAAAACCGCGTCTCTTTTGCCAGCGCTGACCAGACCTCCGCTTTTGCTCGCCAGGCGAACGGCGTCATCTGCAACAGCGCCACCGCCTCATCTCCGCTAAGCTCCATTCCGTAGGCCAGGCTTTGCTCCTGCACCAGCCTGAAGCCAGCAAGCTGCTCCGAATGGGGCGCATGCAGCAGCACCTCGTCGTAGATCAGCCCTTTCAGCTCCATCAGATGCCGCGGCCCTGGCGTAACGGTGATCACCCATCCGCCCTCTTTCACCACCCGCGCCAGCTCTTCGCCTTTGCAGGGCGCGTAAATACGGATCACCGCATCCATACTCGCCTCCTCAAAGGGCAGACGGTGGCTGGAGGCCACGCAAAAGGTGACATCGCCGTAGCGCTTTGCCGCCGCGCGAATAGCCGCCTTAGAGACATCCAGCCCAAAGGTCACGGCGCCCTTCTGGCGCGCCGTTTCGGCAAAGGCGGCGGTGTAGTAACCCTCGCCGCAGCCGATATCCAGAATAGCGCTTGCCCCTGCGGGCAGATGGGTCTCCAGCAGCCCGGCGACAGTGTCCCGCAGTGGCTGATAATGGCCCGCATCGAGAAACGCCCGGCGCGCCTGCATCATCTCCGCGCTATCGCCGGGATCGCGCGAGCGCTTGTGCTGCACCGGCAGCAGATTGACATAGCCTTCTTTTGCGCTGTCGTAGCGATGCCCCTGCGGGCAGAGGTAGCTTTTATCGGTACGCGATAACGGTGCGTGACAAAGTGGACAACAGAAGGTCATGGCAACTCCGGGCAATCGTAAAGGGCGAGAGTGTACCGCTAATCGCCCCGCTATAAAACGGCTTATCGCATCACGATAAGGTGGCTGGAATCGGGGGCCAGGCCGTCGGGTGGAACATTTTCGATCCTCAGCACATCGCCCATAATCTGGCTAAAGACCGGCGCCGATACCGCACCGCCGTAGTAGGCGCCGTTCTGCGGATCGTTAATCACCACCGCCAGCGCGTATCGGGGCCGGCTGGCCGGGGCCACCCCGGCGGTGTAGGCCACATATTTGTCCACGTATTTGCCGCTCTCATCGATTTTTTTCGCCGTGCCGGTTTTTACCGCCACCCGATAATCGCGCACCGCCGCTTTTATCCCGCCGCCGCCGGGCAGGGCGACGCTCTCCATCATATGTTCTACTTCTTTGACTATCGCGGGCGGCATTACCTGAGTACCTACCACCGGAGGGTCAATACGGGTAATGGAGAGCGGGCGCTCCAGGCCGTAGCTGCCAATAGTGGCGTATACGTGCGCCAGCTGCAGGGGGGTGACCATCAGCCCGTAGCCAAAGGAAAAGGTGGCGCGGTCAAGCTGGCTCCAGAATTTGCGCTCGGGCATCAGGCCGCTGCTCTCGCCCGTTAACCCCAGCCCGGTGCTGCGCCCAAAGCCGAAGCCTTTATAGGTATCCAGCAGGCGCTGGATGGGCATCGCCAGCGACAGGCGGGAGACGCCGGTATCGCTCGATTTTTGCAGGATCCCGGTCATGGTCAGTTCGGGGTAATATCCCACATCACGGATGCGGTGGCCCGCCAGGGTGTAGGGATGGGTATCAATAACGCTATCTGGCTGCACCAGCCCCTGCTGCAGGGCGGTCATCAGCACCAGCGGCTTGACGGTTGAGCCGGGCTCAAAAGTGTCGCTGATGGCGCGGTTACGGAAATCATTTAGCGTTGCCCCTTCACGGTTATTGGGGTTGAAGTCCGGGAAGCTGGCCATGCTCAGGATCTCGCCGGTCTGGATATTGATCAGCACGGCGGCGCCAGATTCGGCCTTATTCCAGGCGACGGCGTTATCCAGCGCATCTTCGGTAATAGTCTGTAGCCGCTCGTCAATGCTCAGCTGAATAGTGTGCGCCGGCACCGGCGGCTGCTCGGTGATGTTTTCGACAACGTGACCATAGCGATCTTTACGCACCAGACGCAGACCGGGCTTACCGCTAAGCGCGCGGTTAAAACTCTTCTCAATACCTTCGATGCCCTGACCATCGATATTGGTAAAGCCAATCAGATTTGCCGCCACGTGCCCTGCCGGATAAAAGCGCCGGGATTCGTCCCGCAGGCTGATACCCGGCAGATGCAGCTTCTCTATCCATTTCGCCTGAGCCGGGTCAACCTGGCGGGCAAGATAGATAAAGCGGCCTTTGGGATTGCTGTTGATGCGTTTAGCCAACACATCGAGAGAGAGATGCAGCGCGCTGGCGAGAGCCTGCCAGCGGTCATCGAACCCCACGCCCCCTTTTTCCAGCACGGTTTTGGGATCGGCCCATACCGCCTGCACCGGCACGCTCACCGCCAGCGGCCGCCCTTCCCTGTCAACAATCATTCCGCGCGGAGCATCAATAGGCACTTCGCGCAGCGAGCGCATATCCTCCTGCTGCACCAGCTTGTCGGGTTTAATGATTTGCAGCCAGGCGACGCGACCCAGCAGTAAGATCAGGCTGGCTGAGATGGCTGTACAGAGTAACGCGAAACGTAGGGGGGTGAAATTTGCTGCGGCATTAAAGGGTTTCTTTTTCACCAGGGCTCCAGAGCAATTAAATAACGCTCTGATTTAACGGGAAATCCGTTCGCCAGGGGCGAAAACAATGCTAATACTCTCGCAGCTTTGCAACAAACTGCAAACAGGAGGGGTATAGTGAAATACTTTGAAAAACAGATATTAAAAAGCCCCGCTTAAAGCGAGGCTTTATAGCTGCATCTGAATGCCGGATTAGGGGCTTCAGAAGTGGCAGGGTTCGATCAGATAGCGGTTACGTTAACAGCAGCCGGACCTTTCTGGCCGTCCTGAATTTCGAACTCAACGTTCTGGCCTTCAGCCAGAGTTTTGAAGCCATTACCCTGGATAGCAGAGAAGTGTACGAATACATCTTTGCTGCCGTCAGCCGGAGTAATGAAACCAAAACCTTTAGATTCGTTGAACCACTTAACTTGACCTTTAATCTTTGCCATTTGCAAAATTCCTTAGAGTGTATTCATAGCCCGCAGGCATTAACTGAGATAAAACTGAGACATTACTGCATGAGGCACTAATATAAGGTTCGGCAGAGAAGCGGTATTCAACGACAACGTGTTTACTCAGGACTTCTTTACTGAAAATG
>Ga0153917_1000531_pt1 | contig 23558 bp, 22 predicted proteins | sample TSFL001MetaG_FD_104695 | JGI IMG/M metagenome (GOLD analysis project Ga0153917, IMG submission 104695) | Attine ant fungus gardens microbial communities from Florida, USA - TSFL001 MetaG | ecosystem: Host-associated > Fungi > Mycelium > Unclassified | place: USA: Florida, Paynes Creek Historic... | reverse complement strand
TCAGAGAGAAGCACGGTTTGTTCCAGATGCCGTCTGTAAGCAACATGGCATCTGACAACCTTCGTTCCGAACGCGGCATGTAAAAGTCCGTTTTGCTTCAGTGAAGAGGGCAGAAACAGGGTATTTTCACTGGTTTTGTCTATGCCGATCAAAAACCGTTTACGATTCACGCGGAAGAACTCCTTTCTGGCTTTGCTCAGAAAACAGGTACTGGCAGCGTTTTAGAGGACAAGTGTACAGCTGTTCTTTTTGTTCGGGTGAGACACGCAGGATCGACTTCCTGCCCGGTTTGGAATTGATATCTAAAATCCAAATTCTCCCGTCCTTCGCAAGACATATATCAAGGCCGAGTTCAAACAGCGGCCCGTAGCGCTCGTCAAGATAATAAGGAACCGATTGGGTAATCGAAAACACATCATCCAGTAAGACCACTTGCTGTTTTTTCGGTATATCCTCAAACCATGAGTCAAATGTCAGCGCATCAGATCCGCCTGACAAATTGGCCAGCAGCCCGTGTTTATATCCGCGCCGCACTGCCTTTCCGACTGTATTCCATTCACCTGCTTCGTTTTTTTCCATAAATAGGCGAATATCACAAGGGTATTGTTCCTTATCTTGAATGTTTAAGTAAGGCTGAAGCAAATATTGATGCTGAAGCACTTTTTTGCACCATGTTTTAAAAGAAGTCTGGTTGGAAAACGTTTTTGTCTGCTTATCCTTTCCGATGTGATAAGTAGCGGTGATGTTTTTCTTGCCTAGCTTCAAAAGAATCACGCCTCTGCCTCCTGCGCCGAATGCCGGTTTAAGGATACAGGCTTTTTCTTTGGATAAAAAGGAATGAATTTGTTCATAGCGGCTCACCTTCATTGTTTCCGGAATATAGGGGTTGATTACAGAATTCTGCTGCAAATCGTGAAGGACGGTCCACTTATCGGGAAGACCCCGCCCGATAAATTCCGTTTTCGGATATTTTTTAAGCCACTCAACGATTGGTTTTGCTTTTTGGGAATGTGAATCCTTGCCGTAAAAACAGCGATCATAAATATAATCTGGAATCGCCATTTCAGTTTCGTTCCATGTGCTGCTGGCGGAATGATAGACCGATGCTTTGACACGCAAGGTGTCAGGTAAAATATCAAATGGTGTAAACCGGACGAAACGTATGCCAAATTCGGGTGCTCTTTTGGCCAGTTCTGCGGAATAATCCGCTTCATGCTGGCGGGATAAGGACATAAAACCGAGTGTTATCATGATGAGACTCCCCCTTTTATTCAAAAGCTGCTGGCGGGTGTCAGCAGCTTTACGGTAAAAACATTCAGGATGAACGCAGCTGACAGTATTCTACTTTACAGATTACGATTCTTTACCTTGCCCTATTCCAAAAGAACAAGCTGATTTTCTGAGAACTGGAATTTGTCTCCTCGTTTGCTAAGTGGTTGCTTCAGCCTCTATAATACGTATAGGTACATAGTCTATATGAAAAAAGCTGAAGCACAGATGGAGGAAGATGAATAGGAATGGGTATTGCAGGAACCTTTATTTTTATGATCGTGATCGGCGCTGCCATTGGAGCGGTGACCAATCATTTAGCAATTCAAATGCTGTTTAGGCCATATAAAGCGTACTATTTGTTTGGGAAACGAGTTCCTTTTACGCCCGGGCTGATTCCGAGACGGCGGGATGAACTTGCAAAACAAATGGGACTGGTGGTGGTCAATCATCTTTTAACCCCTGAAGGCATTAAAAAGCGGCTCGTCTCTGATGCAGCTAAAACGCAGGCTCTTCGATTGGGGGAACAGCTGATTCAAAAGCTGTCACTTTCTGAGGTGACAGTAAAAGAAGCGCTTGAAAAAGCCGGGGTGAAGCGTCCTGATGAAGCGGCAGATGCATGGATCAGCAGCTGGACGGATGATAAGCTGAATGAGCTTTTCCGCCGATACGGGAATCAATCGTTAAAAGAGCTGGTGCCTTTAGAGGTGCAGGAAAAGCTTGAGGAAAAGATTCCGATGATTTCAGAATATATATTGTCACGGAGTGTCCGTTATTTTGAAAGTGATGAAGGGAAAATCCGGCTCGGCAATATGATTGATGACTTTTTAAAGGAGCGCGGCATGCTTGGAAGCATGGTGCAAATGTTTCTCGGCAATTCAAGCTTGGCGGATCGCGTGCTGCCGGAGCTGCTAAAATTTTTGCGGAATGAGGAAACAAATAAACTGCTTTCTGATCTCTTAAAAAACGAATGGGGCAAGCTGAGAGAGTATACGTTTAATGAAGCAGACGAAAAATGGAATGCAAAGGCGCTCATTTTCAGCTTGAAACGAAGAGTGCTGCAAGCATTTTCGACTGCCGCTTTCTTTGACAATACGATTGGCGCGCTTGCCGTCCGTTATGAATCTGAGCTGACTCAGCACATGCTGCCGGCACTGTTAGACAAATTGCTTGAAGGGGTTTCGTCCAACCTTGAAAGTGTCTTTAAACGGTTGCGTCTTGAGGAAATCGTCAAGGAGCAGGTGGATCAGTTCCCGGTGGAGCGTCTTGAAGAAATGGTGCTGTCTATTTCAAAAAAAGAATTTAAAATGATTACCTATTTGGGAGGCCTCCTCGGCGGAATGATAGGCGCGGTTCAAGCACTGTTTGTCATCCTTTTTTAAGAAGAAATGGTCTTTGATTAATGAAAGGAGTTCCATAGTCTGTTATAGTGGAGTGGTATGTCAAACGGCAATGATGAAAGGAGCTATTTACAATGGCTGTTAATTTTTATGATGTAGCGTATGATCTGGAAAATGCTTTACGCGGGAGCGAAGAGTTCACCCGTTTAAAAAACCTTTACGACGAAGTGAACGCAGACGAATCAGCGAAACGCATGTTTGAAAACTTCCGTGATGTGCAGCTTAGACTCCAGCAAAAACAAATGGCAGGGGAAGAAATTACACAAGAAGAAGTGACACAGGCTCAAAAAACAGTTGCGCTTGTACAGCAGCACGAAAAAATTTCTCAGCTGATGGAAGCGGAGCAGCGCATGAGCATGCTGATCGGTGAATTGAACAAAATCATTATGAAGCCTTTAGAAGAGCTTTACGGCAGTGTTGAAGGCTAATCAGTAAAATCCCTTCTTGGAAAAGAAGGGATTTTTTATTCATTCAGCCAACTTGGAAATCCAATGAATCTTTCACCTCTCCATTGATGATCACTGATAATGTATGAATTCCTTTGTAATGCTTTCTGGTAGTCAGATCCTTGAAGGATTGGATTCTTGTGTATGACTTCGTTTCGTTTTTTCTTATATTTGTTTCTGTTATTTTAAATACTTTCTGATGACGCTGGCCTCTTGCTTTTACAAAATCAATTGCGTACTCAATTCTTACTTTTTGATCCCTGTCTGAATGAATATAGAAAGAAAATTCAATGCTTTCGCCAATAGCTACCCGACTGGGCTGACATGTTAAATCATGTAGTTGTATCGAATCAGCATTTTCATAACCAAAAAGCGCTAAGGCCTGTTTATCACCCTTTTTTAATAAGGTCCGATAGGCGTGTTTGATAATCCAATCTGTATGGGGATGTGTTCCATACCATTGATCCGCGACTTTTTGCAGCAAATGAGGATGTGTTTTTGATATATCATTAAGATTGTTGGCCACGCTTTTTCTTACATATAAGGACTCGTCCTGCATCAGCTTCTCAAGGATCGGCAATACGAGAGAAGGGTCCGATTTCAAAGCCGGTATCGATTTTCCCCATGGCAGGCGGGGCCTGCTTCCTTCGCTCGCAAGTCTTCTCACGTGTTCATTTTCATGCTCAGACCATGTACGCAATTGTGCAATCATTTTTTCTTGATCTAATAGCAAAAAAGGCCTTACAGCGAATTCTGAGGTCGAATATTGCGTAAAGTATTCCAATGCCTTTATTGATTCTTCCCAATGCGCCAACCCGTACTGTTCCACATAATCAGGGAATAAAATTCCGCTGAGTCCTTTAAAATGAGGAGCTGTCTCCCGTAAAATGGCCAGAGCTTCAACGTATTGTTTTGGCAAAGTTTCGTATAAAGAAACTGTCATGCGGCGCATCCGCTCTTTTAAAGTGAGTTCAGGCCAGGTTTCGAGCTGTAACGTATCCTTGAATTTGTCTTTGTTAAAGTCAGGATAGGATGACCTTACATGGTGGATCAATCGAGTTAACAGTTCTTCATTAAATATTTCTTTTAAATCAGCCATATAAACACCGCTTTTTCGTTTAGTATTTATATTGTACGGGAATGTATGTTCCTAATCAAGTGATGAAATCCAATAATTAACAACGAATCCTACCAGGGATATACAAAAGCTGATTACTTTTTTTAGTTAAAAAAACCCTTGTCATCGGCAAGGAAAACTGAGATAATAGCATTGAAAGCGCCTACACTTACCTATTTCAAATGGATACGGTCGCATATCATGCCGTTATATAGAGGGGATAAGCAACAGAGAGTAAGTGTTCGGAGCGCATCATTGGTCAAAAAAGGGGTTCCTGATACATGATTTTTCGTAAATCGAAATAACGATATTAGGGAGAATGGCTGCTTCGATCGTATCCTATCAACAAGCCATACATAAAGTCTGCTGAGCCAGGCTTTTTTTGCTTTAAGAAAAGGTTGTTCTAAACACAGAGACAGGGTCATATCCTATACACAAGTACAGTCATCAAGGAGGGGGACATCTCTGTGTCAAAACAATTGCTTGCCTTAAATATAGATGGAGCGCTGCTTCGGTCGAACGGGAAGATTCATCAGGCAACGAAAGACGCCATTGAATATGTAAAGAAAAAAGGGATTTACGTCACACTCGTGACCAACCGCCACTTTCGTTCAGCACAGAAAATAGCGAAATCGCTAAAGCTTGATGCCAAGCTGATCACCCATAGCGGGGCATATATTGCTGAGAAAATAGACACCCCGTTTTTTGAAAAAAGAATTTCTGATGACCATACCTTTAACATTGTTCAAGTGCTGGAGAGCTATCAATGCAATATTCGGCTTCTTCACGAAAAGTATTCCATTGGAAACAAGAAAAAGGTGAATTCGAATTTATTGGGGAAAGCGCTCATTCATCCGTCTGACCCGATCTTTTATCCAGTCCAGTTCGTTGAATCATTAAGCGATCTCCTCATGGATGAGCCAGTGAGTGCACCCGTCATCGAGGTGTACACAGAGCACGACATTCAGCATGACATTACAGAAACGATTACAAAAGCCTTCCCTGCGGTGGACGTGATTCGCGTAAACGATGAGAAGCTGAATATCGTCCCGAAAGGTGTCTCGAAGGAAGCGGGTCTGGCACTCGTCGCTTCAGAACTGGGCCTGAATATGGATGATGTCGTGGCCATTGGGCATCAGTATGACGATATGCCGATGATCGAACTTGCCGGTCTTGGGGTAGCGATGGGGAATGCCGTTCCGGAATTGAAGAGAAAGGCAGATTGGGTCACAAGGTCCAATGACGAGCAAGGTGTCGCTTACATGATGAAGGAATATTTCCGAATGCAGCAGCGAAAAGGATTTCTTGATAAGTTCCACATGAAACGTGTGTAAAAAGCCGCTCGCGCCCTGACAGGCGCGGCGGCTTTTTTGCCGGATTGATTTTAGCGGTTTATTTCTGTACACTAAAGAAAGTTTTGAATCTGATAAATTAGGTGATGAAGTTGCAAATAAAAATAGAAGGCATACATGATGACCGCCTGCATCGCCCTCTGCAAAATATTGCAAATTTGTTTTATGAAGAGTGCGAGCTTGTGTATAGCGGAGAGGAGCCCGCAGATGTTGTCATTTCTTTAGCGTTGTCACAAACGGATGAGCATGTGACGGTTTCGGGAGAAGTGAAGGGAACTGGCATAAAGGAACAGCATACAAAATCCTTTTCTCCAGGCTTGAATGAAAAAGAAGCTTTTAAGCAAGTGAAAAACACAATGTCTTATGTGTATCTCAATCTTCTTCAGGCGCATACGGGCATTACGCAGAAGTGGGGAATCCTCACAGGAATCCGGCCTACAAAGCTGCTTCATAAAAAGCTGCAAAGCGGAATACCCAAGGAGCAAGCGCATGCTGAATTGAAAAAAGACTATTTAATTCACGATGAAAAAATCAAGCTCATGCAGGAAATTGTTGACCGTCAGCTGGCGGCAGTTCCGGATTTGTACCGAGTAAAGGATGAAGTCAGCATTTATATCGGCATTCCGTTCTGCCCGACAAAATGTGCGTATTGCACATTCCCTGCGTACGCTATCCAAGGACAGGCGGGCAGAGTCGGATCATTCCTTTGGGGACTGCATTTCGAAATGCAGAAAATCGGTGAATGGCTGAAGGAGCATGATGTTAAGGTGACAACCATTTACTTTGGCGGCGGGACGCCGACAAGCATTACAGCGGAGGAGATGGATCTGCTATATGAAGAAATGGTCCGCTCCTTCCCGGATGTGAAAAACATTCGTGAGATTACGGTGGAGGCCGGTCGTCCTGACACGATTACAGAAGAAAAACTCGCCGTTTTAAACAAATATGACATTGATCGGATCAGCATCAATCCGCAATCCTATGAAAACGAAACGCTAAAGGCGATCGGGCGGCACCATACGGTTGAAGAGACCATTGAGAAATATCATCTGTCACGCCAGCACGGCATGAATAATATCAACATGGACTTGATTATTGGTTTGCCTGGGGAAGGCGTGAAGGAGTTCAGGCACAGTCTTTCAGAAACAGAAAAGCTGATGCCGGAATCCCTTACCGTTCATACTCTTTCATTTAAACGGGCGTCAGAAATGACGAGAAACAAGCATAAGTACAAAGTTGCCGGCAGGGAAGAGGTTTCTCAAATGATGGAAGACGCGGTAGCCTGGACGAAAGAGCATGGGTACGCGCCTTATTATTTATACCGCCAGAAAAACATTCTTGGAAACCTTGAAAACGTCGGATACTCTTTGCCGGGACAAGAAAGCATCTACAACATTATGATTATGGAAGAGGTGCAGACGATTATCGGCATCGGCTGCGGCGCTGCCAGTAAATTTATTGATCGGGATACAGGGAAAATCACGCATTTTGCGAATCCGAAAGATCCAAAATCGTACAATGAGCGCTTCGAGCACTACACGGACGAAAAAATCAAATATTTAGAGCAGATTTTTGAGAAAACGACAAAGCAGCACTGATCACAGTGCTGCTTTTTTTATCCCTGTTTTTTTGCGGGCTGAACATCAGGCTTCCATTTAAATACCTTGTTCAGCAAGCGGTAAATTCGTTTTGATTCCTTTGTTACAAGCGGTCCCAAAATCGCCAGAATGAGGACATATAATGCGGCAAACGGCTTTAATGTGGCTGACAGTCCGCCGGCTATTCCGAGATTCGCAACGATAATCGAAAATTCTCCCCGCGATACGATCGTCAGCCCGATATTCGATGAAGCCTTATGAGAAAGCCCTGCGCGTCGTCCTGCCACCATTCCGGCGATAAAATTTCCCAGAATGGTCAAAATCACTGCACCCAACGCTAGCCAAACCGCTTCACCGAGCGAAAACGGATCGATGCTGAGGCCGAAGCTGAAAAAGAACATCGCACCGAAGAAGTCACGAAACGGAACGACAAGGTGCTCAATCCTATCGGAATGCTCTGTTTCTGAAAAGACCAAACCGAGCAGCAGCGCGCCGATGGCTTCCGCTACATGGATCGTCTCTGAAAACCCGGCGATAAAAAAGAGCGCTGCGAAAATGACAATAATAAACACTTCATTTGAGCGAATGTCCAATAGTTTGTTCAACAGCGGCGGGAGTTTTCTGGCTGCGATAAAAAACAGCAGCATATAACCGAAGGCGATCAAAATGGACAAGAGCGCACTTCCTGCGGATGTCGCATCACCTAGCACAAGGCCGGAAACAACGGACAGATATACGGCAAGGAAGATATCTTCAAACATAATGATGCCGAGAATCAGTTCGGTTTCGGGATTGGCGGTTCTTTTTAAATCAACGAGCACTTTTGCGACAATCGCACTTGACGAGATTGTGATGACGCCTGCGAGGACGAGGACTTCCAGAAAGGAAAACCCGGTGATAAACCCGTAAAGCAGCCCGAGGGTGAAGTTAATCAAGATATAAATCGTTCCGCCCACCGCGATTGATTTTCCTGATTTGATTAATTTCCCAACGGAGAATTCGAGTCCGAGATAGAAGAGGAGGAACAGTACGCCCATTCGCCCGAAAAACTCGATGATTTCACTGCTTTCAATAAATGTAAGATCAATAATCCCCATTTTCGGCGCGTGCGGTCCAACCAGCATGCCCAGCACAATCAGAAATGGAATAATTGAAAATTTAATTTTGTTGGCGATCACGCTGGCGATTGCCACAAGCACAAGTGCAGTTCCGACTTCAAATACAAGATGGTCCATCGGCGCTCACACGCCCTCTCCAGAAAGAAAATCGTGAATCAGCTTCTTCAGATGCTTTCTCTCACCTGAGAGGACAAGGGTGTCATTTTCTTCAATAATCGAATCGGCTCCGGGATTTAGGAGCTTTTCCTGATTGTGTTTGATGATGGCAATCACAGTGACATCGTAGTTCTGGCGGACATCAAGCTCTCCGAGTGTGCGCCCGATCGATTTGGCGCCTTTTTCGACCTTAAACCATTCAATAATAAGATCGCTGAAGGCCATTTCGATGGACTCCAGAGCTTGCGGTTTATAGACCATGCCTCCGAGAATAGCTGCAATTTGCCTTGCCTCAGAATCATCCAATGAAATATTTGAAAGGAGTTCATCCGGATCTCGGTCATTAAACCGGTAAATTTCCCTTCTTCCGTCATCATGAATGATAATCGTCATTTTTTCGCGGCTTCTCGTTTCGATTTCAAACTTTTTGCCGATGCCCGGCAGATCGTTTTCTTTAATATTCAATGAAAATCCCTCCGAATGTAGTGTTGGCAATATGGGGTGAGTTACAAATAAAACTTGAGAAAATTATATTCGGAGGTAATTAGACTGGTATTTGACAGGGGCGGCACAAGCCTTTTCCAGCCTGTTTATCAGCGGTTCGTCAAGGGGCTTGACAGAGAGCTGCCTGATAGAGTGCGCCAGCGGGCTGTACGCGTTGATCAGCTCAGCAGGCTGCATGCTGCCCGGCGACGGTGTTTTTGCCGATTGTGTTTCCTGCGGATATGAGGACATAGGCACATAGCTGTCAGTGCTTGCTTCAAGCTGGGAAGGCAGCACCACGTCCGAAGGGGGAAAGTACACCATAAATAAACTTAACAGAAAACTGATCAGCAATTTATCCATGTTTCTTTCCTCCTTTCTCATCAAGATATCCCTTCTTTTTCACTATATAAAACTTTATGTGTTCATTCAAACAATATGCATTTTTTCAGTATCTATTGACCTTGAAAAATATGAAGGTTTATTTGGGGATGACGGGGAATGTATAGGAGAAAGAAAAAAGAAAGCGTATACATGGAGGTGCTTCATATGGAGTTTATTCAATATGAATGTGATGGGGCTGTTGCAGAGATTATCCTGAATCGCCCTGACGCCCATCACGCCCTGAATGAACAGATGCTGTCTGAATTGAAGGAGGCGGTCGAAATGGCGTCTGCAAGCGAAGCGCTCATCGTTCTCCTGAGAGGAAGCGGGAAAGGCTTTTCCGCGGGCGGTGATATCAGGATGATGACGTCAGAGCATGAACCTGATCAATTTAAACGACTGATGGATACGATTGAGGCTGTCACCCTGAATTTATACCAGATGAAGAAAGTGACAATTGCAGCCATTCACGGTGCTGCTGCGGGATTGGGTCTGAGTTTGGCGCTTTGTGCGGACATTGTGCTCGCTGAAAAAAACGCCGTTCTCGCGATGAATTTTATTGGCATTGGGCTTGTTCCGGACGGCGGCGGACATTATTTACTGAAGAAAAGAATCGGCGAAGCAAAAGCGAAAAAGCTGATTTGGAGCGGGGAAAAACTATCTGCCTCGGAAGCTGCCGATATGGGGCTTCTAGATGGAACATTTACCGGAGATCCTGCCGAAGGTGCAAGACCCTTTATCGAAACCCTGTTGGCCTCACCTCTTTTGGCGATGATCGAAACGAAAGCCATCTTTCAAAGCCTCCATCTTGAAGAACTGAAAAAGGTGCTTTCTCTTGAGCGCAACGCCCAAGAGAAAATGAGAATGACCAAGGATCATCAAGAAGGGATCCGTGCCTTTTTAGAGAAACGGGAACCAAAGTTTCAAGCGTAACAGATCAGCCGGAAAGCTGATCATCTGTGAAACAAAATCAGCTTTCCGGCTGCATTGACTAAACGATGAGTATGACTGTGAAGCTCTTTTTCTTTTAAGATGACTTCACCATGCGTTTTTGCCGCTTCTTCATTTTCCGCTTCGAATCGTTCGTTTACCAGTGTGTTCCCCGAAGGATCAAAAACGGTTAGGAAATAATCAGCCATCTGGTTTCTCCTCCATTTTCAAGATTTATCAGTCTTTCTTCATTTATATTCTAACCAGGAAATGAAAATCCTCTATTATGTTTCATCCAAAATTAGTATATAATGGGTCAGGGAAGGAGGAGATTCGGTGCTTACAATTGATCACGTAACGAAGACATTCGGAAATTACAAAGCTGTTGACGGATTGGACTTAGATATTCCGGAACAGCAAATGTTCGGTCTGTTAGGCGCAAACGGAGCGGGAAAAACGACGACGTTTCGCATGATCCTAGGATTATTAAGCATTACGGAGGGCTCAATCAGCTGGAAGGGCCGTCCTGTGAATTATCATATCAGCAACAAAATCGGTTATTTGCCGGAAGAGCGGGGTCTTTATCCGAAAATGAAGGTAAAGGATCAGCTTGTCTATCTCGCCAGATTAAAAGGGATGGAGAAGCGGGAGGCTGTAAAAGAGCTCGGGACATGGCTTGAACGCTTCAATATTACAGATTACGAGAATAAGAAGGTGGAAGAGCTTTCAAAGGGGAATCAGCAAAAAATCCAATTCATTTCGGCAGTTTTGCATAAGCCGGAGCTGCTGATTCTTGATGAACCTTTCAGCGGCCTGGACCCTGTCAATGTTGAGCTGTTAAAAGAGGCTGTGATCTCGCTGAAAAACAGCGGCGTTTCTATTTTATTTTCAAGCCATCGGATGGAACATGTGGAGGAGCTTTGTGAGAACCTTTGCATATTGCAGAAAGGAAGACCGGTCGTGCAAGGCAAGCTGAAGGAGATAAAGCGTTCCTTCGGCAAAAAGAATGTGACCATTCACTCCGATGACGATCTGCGCTTTTTGCAGTCACATGAGGGTATTCTTCAATGGAAGGAAACGGCCGACGGCGTCAAGCTGCAGATCGCCAATGAAGACATCTCTCAAGAGATTTTTGCGATGCTTCAGGGAAAAGGGTTTATCAGAAAGTTTGAGCTTGAAGAGCCGTCACTGCATGATATTTTTATAGAAAAGGTGGGGGCCGTCTATGAATAAATTTTGGATCATGCTCTCTCATACATACAAAAATAAGATTATGGCAAAATCCTTTATTATTTCGACTGTCATCACGGTGCTGCTTGTTTTAGCTGTAACGAATCTGGAGTCGATCATTTCTTTGTTTCAAGGTGACGATGCGAAAGAAAAAATCGCTGTTGTTGATGAAACAAACGAATTATATCTGGTTTTTTCAAAGCAGCTGAAAGCGGTGGATAGAGACGGCGATCTTGAGGTGAAGCTGTCGAAGCAATCGGAGGATGTGGTGACAAAGCAAGTCAAAGATGAAGCGTTCGATGGCATGCTCATCATCAAACGAGATGAAAAAGGGACCATTTCAGGAACATATAAAGCATTAACGATTTCTGATGAAAGCACGTATCAAACGCTGCAGCAGGCGCTGACGCAAACCAAAACGGCTGTCGGAACGGCCGAGCTCGGCGTGTCGCAGGAAACGATCAGCAGCCTTTATGCGCCCGTTACTGTGGGGCAGCAGGCGCTGAAAGAAGGAGCGAAGTCTGAGGAAGAGCTTGGCCAGACGGTAGGGCTTGTTTACATTATGCTGTTTGTCATTTATTTTTCAGTGATTATGTATGCCAGCATGATTGCGATGGAGGTCGCAACTGAAAAGTCTTCACGCGTCATGGAAATCCTGATCTCAAGCATGCCGCCGATCCAGCAAATGTTTGCAAAGCTGCTTGGCATCGGGCTTGTCGGGATCACACAGCTTGCTATCATTATCGGAGCCGGCTCTCTGTCTCTTAAGCTGAACCAAAAGAGCGAAACGGCATCATCTGTCGGCGGATTCCTTAATCTGACCGACGTATCGGCAACGACTGTCATCTATGCTGTCATTTTCTTTTTGCTCGGATACTTTTTATACGCGACACTCGCCGCGTTTCTCGGCAGCGTTGTCAGCAGAATAGAAGACGTGCAGCAAACGATCACGCCGATGACGCTTTTGGTTGTCGCCGGTTTTATGATCGCGATGTTCGGATTGAATGCGCCTGATGCAGGATTTATTACGGTAACTTCGTTTATTCCGTTCTTTACGCCAATGATTATGTTCTTGCGCGTCGGCATGCTTGATATTCCATTCTGGCAGGCGGCAGCCGGAATCGGAATCACACTGCTCACCATTGTCATACTGGCTGTTATCGGCGCCAGAATTTATAAAGGTGGTGTATTGATTTACAGCAATTCAAGCGCGTTCAAAGCGATCAAACAAGCGCTTCGTTTAGCGAAAAACTGATTGGAAAACAGCCTGGGGATTCTCAGGCTGTTTCTTTATTGACAGAACGTGCATTCGTAAGAATTCGGTGCTAAAATAAGGGTACTTCATCCTGGAAAGGAGCAGAATGTTGACTGATCTAACCTTTATTCATGCGGCAGATCTTCATCTCGACAGCCCGTTTTACGGGATATCGCATCTGCCGGAGCCGATTTTTGCCCGGATTAAAGAAAGCACGTTTGCAAGCGTGAGACATATAATAAACGCCGCGGAGAGAGAACACGTTGATTTCATTTTGCTGGCGGGGGATCTGTTTGACGAAGCAAATCGAAGCTTAAAGGCCCAGCTCTTTTTGAAAAAACAGTTTGAAAGACTCAGAGAGTGCGGAATTTCGGTGTACGTCATCTTTGGGAATCACGATCATCTCGGCGGGGAGTGGACGCCGATTGAATGGCCTGAGAATGTCCATATTTTTTCGTCCGCTGTTCCAGAAGAAAAATCGTTTTTTAAAGAAGGCAGGCGCATAGCGAGCATTTACGGCTTCAGCTATCAGGCCAGAGCCGTGACGGAAAACCAAGCCGCCCGCTATCGGAGATCAACTGACGCGCCGTTTCATATCGGTATGCTCCACGGCACGCTGTCAGGATCTGAAGGACATGATCCGTATTGCCCGTTTACACATGACGACCTCGTGAAAAGCGGGATGGATTATTGGGCGCTTGGCCATATACATAAACGCCAGGTTCTATCTGCCGAGCACCCGGCAGTCATTTACCCGGGAAACACACAAGCACGCCATATGAAGGAGACGGGAGATAAAGGCTATTATCTCGTTCATGTGACAAACGGAAATATATCTTATGAATTTCAGAGAGCTCATGATGTCCTGTGGGAAAAAGCGGCGGTTGACGTGACGGAGGCAAAGAATATGACCGTTCTCTTCCAAATGGTGGAGAACACGTTTTCGAAGCTGCGAAAAAAGGGGAGCCCTGTTTGTGTAAGACTTGTTTTACAAGGAACTGCGCCAGAATGGCTGCTGAAGGCGCCAAAAGGCACCTTGGAAGAGTTTCTTGAAACGCTTCAGGAGCAAGAAGCGGAAGAGGAACTTTTCGTTTGGCCTCTTGCATTGGATGATGAGACAGAAAACGAAGCTAACGTAACAAACCTTGATCCTTTTTTTGGCGGTTTATTTGAAGACATAGATCGCAGTGATCTGTCAGACGTGCTGGAAGGGCTTGAGCGGCATCCAGTGTATAGAAGGCACGCAGACCGGTTTAGCCAAGAGGAGGTAAAGGAAATAAAAGAACAGGCACAGATTTTATTGAAAAAGCAGCTTAAGGTGCTTGAACCATGAGGCGGTGACAGCTTTGCGAATTATATCTTTACATATCTACCAATATGGAAAATTTTCTAATCGGACCTTTCGCTTTTCCGCCTCTCCTGTCCAAGTTATCTACGGATTAAATGAGGCAGGAAAAACGACGATGATGTCATTTATTGAAAGCATGCTGTTCGGTTTTCCGAAAACGAAAAAATATGAACCGAAATCAGGCGGTGTCTACGGTGGTGTTCTTGAAGCTGAACATCCTGAGTATGGGGTGCTGAAGATCGAACGGACGAAAGGGACTGCCGAAAAGCTAAGAGTGTATACAGAAAAGGGCGAAGTAAAGCAGGGAGATGTTTTAAAACGCCTGTTCCAGGGCACAGACAGGTCGTTGTACAAAGCTATATATTCGTTTGATGTATTCGGGTTGCAGGAAATTCATGCCTTTAACCGGGACAAGATAGGGGAATTTTTGTTGTTTTCCAGCTTGTTTGGTGCTGAAGCCGTATCAAAGCTTGATTCAAGGCTGACGAAGGAAAGCGAAAGGCTCTATAAACCAAATGGGCGAAACCCTCAATTGAATCAGGAGCTGGAAACGCTTAAGCAGCTGGCAGTGAAGCTAAAACAGGCTGAAGCAGAGGAAGCGGGCTATCATCAGCTTCTCGAGGAAAAACGAACGCTTGAAACCCGCCTTGCAGCCGCGGAAACCGAATTGAAAGAGACGGCAGGACATATCCGAATGATTGAGGGAGCGATTGAGCGAAAGCCGCTGCTAAATGAAAAAGCGACACTTGAACAGGTGATTGCAGAATTTCCGGAACATGCAGGACAATTTCCTGCTGACGGACTGCATCAGCTGGAAAAGTATGAATCCCATCTTCACCCGAAATCAGCACAGCTTGAGGCGCTTCGGGTGAAGATGGCGGGGTTGGACAAACAGAGGCAAAAGCTTATCCCCGATAAAGAACTATTGGTAAAAGAAACGCTGATACAAGAGCTTTCGGCAGCGTTTCATATGTACCAATCCTGGGGAGAACAGCTGGCAGCCATTCAGGCACAGCTGCGCCAGACGTCTGCGCAGACAGCGGCAGGGCTGGAACAGCTCAATAAAGCGGATGAAAATGAGCTCCTGAATATGAACACCTCATATGATTACGAATGGCAGCTTCAGCAAGCGGTGCAGCAATATGTACAGGCAAGAGACAGAAAACGGCAGCTTGACGAGACGTTTGAACTTGCCCGGAAAGAGCTGGAAGACGCTGAAAAGGCCGTTCATGCCGCTTCGTCCGCGATTCTTGAAAACAGCCAAAGAAAAGATAAAGAAGCAACTCTTAGAGCATATGATGAAGCACAGGGGCAGCACCAAGAGCAAGCGAAGCTCAGAGAACAGCTGAAGTTTTTTGAAAGACAGCAGGCTAAACAGAAAAAGATTGTCATTGCAGCTGGTATGTTGTTCATCGTTCTCTTTTCTCTGCTGCAGCAATGGATTCCCGCAATAAGTTTCGGCGCTGCGCTGATTGTGTATTGGCTTGTATCAGGAAAAAAAACATCTTCTCGAAACAGCCGGGAGACAAGACAGCCAATGACGGATATTTCACCAGCAGAAGCTGAAAAGCTGAGAGAAGCGTTATGGGAGGACGACCGCAATAAGCAGCATCTTCTCACGCAGCGAGCAGCGCTCCAGCAAAAAGAGGCGGCGTATGAAAGGGTCATCCAGCAGTTTGAACAGTGGGAAGCCGATATGGCCCCGTCCTTTACACAGATCGAGCGTTTTATGAATGAGCTCGGATTTAACGAAGACCCATCGTTTTTGCTTGATGCATACAGCTTAATGAAGGATGTCAAAAAAGAAGTGAAGAAAAAACATGAGCTGACCATTGAAGCAGGCAGGCTGAAAAAGCACCGGAGAACATTCGAAGAACGCGTCAGCATGCTACATCCTCATAGTCAGGACATCTCCATCTCGGACGCCCTTCACACTTTGCGAAAAAACATTGAACGTGAAAAAGAAATCGAGAAGCAAAAAAAGGAAATTGAAACAGATATTCATTATACAAAGGAACAGATGCTTGAGCTTGAGCAAGAAATACAGTATTTTCACGTACAGATCGAACAGTTATTTGCCAAGGCAGCTGTAAAAGACAGAGATGCGTTTTTTGCCATAGCCGGCATCAACAGGCAATTGAAGGATACGGAGAACAAGCTTCATCACGTAAACGCACAGCTTCAAGGCGGGCACCCAGAGGAGCTTGAACTGGCGGATTCCAATACGCTTTCTGAATTGAAAAACAAGCAATTCGTCGAGAATGAAAGAAAAGAGCGGCTGACTGAGGAGATCGAGCGGCTCCGCAGCCAAATCGCACTGCTCTCCGTCAGACAGGAACAATTAGAGGCTTCAGGATTGGTCTCAGACCTCAAGCTTCAAACCGAAATGCAAAAAGAACGTGTGAAAGAAACTGCTAAAAAATGGGCCTCCATACAAATGGTCAAACAGGTGATCAAAAACAAATTGGAGCGGCATAAAAAGGTTGAGCTTCCGCGCCTTCTGGAGACGGCAGGAGAATTCTTCCGCCCCCTGACTGACGGAAACTACCAAACCATTTATTTTTCCGAAACGGATGATTCGATCATGGTTATGCATCGCGATGGAACTGTCTATCATGCGGAAGAGCTGTCACAAGGGACGTGTGAACAGCTGTATACAGCGATCCGATTTGCTCTGGCTGTTACGCGCCAGGGTGGGTCAAAGCTTCCGTTTCAGCTTGACGACAGCTTTGTTCATTTTGATCATGAAAGGCTGAAACGTGTATTACATGTTCTGTATGATTTAACCGAAGGCGGAAGGCAGATTTTGTATTTTACATGCCATGACCATGTGAAAGATGCATTTCATAGCAGCCAAATTATCCATTTGGTGTCATAAAAGAGGTTCTATAGCTGAAAATCGGTATGTGATATACTGGTATTATGTAAGATACGGAGGGAGCTTTAATAGAATGGCTAAAGGGATTATGCTACATGAGGTTGGCGAACAGGTGGACCAGTATCTATTGATTAAATCCTCGACGAAAGGGATTGCAAGCAATGGAAAACCGTTTTTGACGCTGATGCTGCAAGACCAGTCAGGCGATATTGAAGCAAAGCTGTGGGATGCCAAGCAAAGTGATGAAGTGACCTATGCGCCGCAAACGATTGTCAAGGTCGTCGGCGATGTTCACCATTACCGCGGACGCACCCAGCTGAAGCTAAGAAATATTAGACCGGTAAGCGAGCAAGAAAACGTCAATATTGATGATTTTTTAGAAACCGCGCCGATTCCGAAAAATGAAATGATGGATACCATCACTCAATATATATTTGAAATGAAAAATCCGAATATCCAGCGAATCACAAGGTTTTTAGTGAAAAAACATGAAGCTGAATTTATGGATTATCCGGCGGCTACGAAAAACCACCATGAGTTTGTCTCAGGTTTGGCGTATCATGTTGTCTCTATGCTGAACCTGGCGAAAGCAATAGCAGATTTATATCCGTCTCTTGATCGTGATCTGCTTTATGCCGGGGTTATCCTGCATGATCTTGGAAAGGTGAAGGAGCTGTCCGGCCCTGTTTCCACTTCATACACGGTTGAAGGCAATTTGCTCGGCCATATTTCGATTATGGTGACAGAGCTTTCAAAAGCGGCTGAGGAGCTTCAAATCGATTCTGAAGAGGTGTTAATTCTTCAGCACTTGATTTTGAGTCACCATGGCAAAGCGGAATGGGGCAGCCCGAAACCGCCGATGGTGAAAGAAGCGGAAATTCTTCACTATATAGACAATCTGGATGCAAAAATGAATATGATGGACAGAGCGCTTGAGCGTGTGAAGCCGGGCGAGTATACTGAACGTGTATTTGCGCTGGAAAACCGTTCCTTTTATAAACCGACATTTCATAAATAACTTAAAAAGGACTGATGCTGACATATTCAGCTCAGTCCTTTTTGTTGCGTCTTTCCCGCACATAACTCGTCTCACTCCCGCATATGGTTAAGAATAAAGAATCTATGCAAAGGGGGAGGAGCCCGTGTTATTTTTTCCATGGTGGGTGTATCTTTGTATTGTAGGCATCATTTTCAGCGCATATAAACTTGTGGCGGCAGCCAAAGAGGAAGAAAAAGTAGACCAGGCTTTTATTGAAAAAGAAGGGCAGATTTATATGGAGAGGATGGAAAAGGAGCGAGAACGCCGCAGTTCTCAGCAGCATGAAGAAGAAAATCAAAACCATTCCATCGCATAAAAGAAGCTGTGCGGCTCAATGAGCCTGCACAGCTTTTTTATTACTTAGAACTGCTTGAAGATGAAGAAGTGCTGTTGCTTGTTGAAGATGTATTAAATGTGTCTTTCAGATCTTTATCTTTTACTTCGATATCAGCTTTCTTCATGACTTTTTGAACAGCTTCCTGAACAGCTGCGTTGTCATTTAGTTTTTGTTCAAGCACTTCAGATTTCAGTTCTTTTTTCATATCATCGTATTTGCCGCGTTCTTCTGTCTTTTTAATGATATGGTAGCCGTATTGTGTTTTGACAGGATCACTGACTTCACCTGTTTTTAATTTGAATGCAGCTTTGCTGAACGTTTCGTCCATTTGGCCTTCTTTTGCAAACCAGCCAAGATCCCCGCCTTTTGAAGCAGAGCTGTCTGTTGAGTATTCTTTCGCAAGATCTTCAAACTTCTCGCCTTTTTTAAGCTTTTTCTCTACTTCTTCAGCTGTCTTTTTATCAGCGACAAGGATGTGGCTTGCACGGATTTTACCTTTTAAGCCTTCCCAGTACTCTTTGATATCGGCGTCTGTTACTTTGATGTTATCTTTAGCCGCTTTTTGTGTGAGTAATTCATATTTTACTTGTTCTTTCAGGTAATCCTTGCCATATTGCTTTTCGAGGGCAGTATATTGATCCCCAAGCTGCGTTTTGTATTCTTTCAGCTTGTTATCAATTTCTTTATCCGAAACTTTATACTTCTTGTCCAACACTTTTTCTTGCACCAGCTGTGTCAGGACGCTTGCGCCAGCAGTTTTCTTCATGTTTGTGTAAAGCTCGCCTTTTGTTACATCGCCTGCGTCTGTTTTTGCGATGACTTCTTTGTCGCCGCTGCTGCAAGCACTGAGAGCGAGGATGCTTGTAGCAGTGATAGCTGCTATTGCGATTTTCTTCATGGTTTTCAAACACTCCTAATCATTCCAAATTAAATTACCTATGCGTATCATAACATATTGTGGCTTTCTGTAAAAAGATTTTAAATAAAGGGCATTCGTCTAGTCAAACTTTTGCTGATGACATACTTATATATTGATCAAGAAAAGGAGGTATGTAACATGAGCGGAGGATACTCTAACGGATTCGCGTTGCTCGTAGTACTGTTCATTTTGCTTATCATCGTAGGTGCAGCTTACATCTACTAAGCAGCCCGAGGATCGCTTGCAACATAAGCGATCCTTTATTTTCACTAGCGCCTAATCGTTTCAAACATGAATTGCATAACATGTAATTGGTAAATAAAGCTTTTTACAGGAGGTGCTTTTTAAGATGGGTGAAGTTTTTGCAGGCGGATTCGCTTTATTGGTTGTGTTATTTATTTTATTGATTATCATCGGCGCTTCTTGGCTGTACTAATCAACATAAAAAAGCATAGCTGCTCAATCGCAGCTATGCTTTCTTTCGTTTTACACTGTAAAGGAGATCTCCACAAACGAAGAGATCAGTAAAATTAATATAGATACATTAATAAATCGGAATACCTTATCTTGCCGCTCTTCAGGAATCTCTCTGACAAGGCATAATGTATTGGTGAGCCTGTTTATGAAATATAAAATAAACACGGCAGCCACGATAAAATAGAATAAAATGATGGGAGATTCCCCCTCTCTCTGAACTGTCCCATATTACATTACCAAATATTTATTAAAAAAGATAGAATGCAAATTGAAAAATCGCTGCCACCACCAGAGGATAGCTACTTTTCAACAAGAATATCCAAGCCGTCTGCTTCCTGATCAATAAAAGCGGTTTTCGGCGCTTTTATCAGCTTGAGGGCCAGCAGGAAGTCAGGCAGACAGTAGCCGGCGTGAATGCCTGAGATCATGCAGAAATAATGAGCGTGATTCGGAAACGCCAGTGCGGCGTAAAACAATACCGGTGTAATCAGCAAGAACGGGCTTACCAGTGAAATCAGCATTGTTGTTTTTGGTATTCGTTTCCATGTGCGCATGCGCAATATGTAAAACTTTTTTTCTATTTTTCTTTTTTTGCAGATGATTGGCAGGACATGGATGACTTTATGTACAAATAAAATAACGACGAGCAAACCGCCGAATAAAGGTACATATTCATCGCTTAAGCTTGTGCCAGGCCGCAGCAGCTCAAAAGCTAAAAAGGTAGAGATAAAAACCAAAATCATAAAACATACAGCAGTTAATATTATGCGAACGGCGCCATAATCGTTCATGAGATTTATGGTCTTCCAGCAATTCATCAAAGTCATCCTTCCATACATCTTGAGTAGAATCTCAAAATAATTTACTCCTCCCATGAGAAAAAATCAATGCTTTTTTAAGAAAAAATATCATCCGGCAGGTATTTTTTTGAAACAAGCAAACAAACTGCGAAATATGGGGTTAGAACTTTCTTCTCAGTGAATTATCAGCTAAAATAAGATTAAAGATAGAAAGAAGTGGTGTGGATGGATTCGATGGGTCATCGCATTGAGCGATTAGAATATTACATACAATTATTAGTGAAAACAGTGGATATGGACAGGTACCCCTTCTATGCGCTTCTCATTGATAAAGGGCTGAGCAAGGAAGAAGGGGAAGAGGTTATGAGGATATGCGATGAATTGTCGGAAGAACTGGCAACACAAAAAGCGCAAGGATTTGTAACCTTTGATAAGCTCCTCGCGCTTTTTGCCGGACAGCTGAATGAAAAGTTAGATGTTCATGAAACGATTTTTGCCCTGTACGAGCAGGGGCTTTACCAAGAGCTGATGGAAGTCTTTATCGACATCATGAAGCATTTTGATTAACTGTTTACAGGTTCGAGCTCTTCTGCCGGTTCATCCGCCGCACTGTCCTTTGCTTTTTTCTTCAGTTTTCCGTTTACGCTTTCAAAGTCATTGTCAATGTTGGTAAGTGACGTTTCGAAAATTTCCATAAAATCATCGCCGTAGATATGGCGTATCATACACATCATTTCTGCCACTTCAGGAAATTTTCCGAATAAATGGTACAGAGGCTGTGACCCTTTAAAAACAGCGTTGCGTGTCGGATCAAATTCCTCAAGCAAGCTCCAGAATACCTCGGTGCCTTCCTCAGTCAATTGGACGTATGTGTTCCGTTTATCATTCAGCCGTTTGGAGAATCTTAAATATCCCCGTTCTTCCAGCTTTTTTGAAAAGTTGAATGCGGTTGATACGTGCATGACCCCGAATTTCGCGATTTCAGAAATGGAAGCTCCATTCAATTGATACGCAATCCATAAAATATGATGCTCATTAATATTCAGGTCATACGGTTTGAGCCATTGCTGCCAATCCTTCTCGATCGATTTCCAAAGAGCCTTGCTAAGCTGAGCCATTTTCTGGGTGAAGACCAGAGCTTCTTTCACATCATAGGGCGGTTCCACTCGATTCATTACGTCACCTGCTTCTCTTTTTCTTTTTCTCTATTATGCCAATAAAATAAAGATTAATAAAGATGAAAATGTAAGAATTTTTTAATAAATTCACAAACCATTGCGGCGGAAGGGTTTATCGGCCTTAAAAAAATACGGGTCCAATTTCGGCCCGCATTTTTTTCTTTTGAATAGGATATTAGTTTTGTAAGGTTTTCTCCAGCTGTCTGATTTTCTCTTCAATATCAGCAATTTCTTTTTGCAGATCCTGCTGGTGAGGCTTGATCTCTTCCTGCCATTTTTTAATTGACGTTTGGAGCTCGCCGCCTACGTCTTTAATAACATCTGTGCTTTCTTTTGCCGCCTTGATCAGCTGGTCTTTTAACGCAAGCCCGTCTGATTTTAAGCGTTTAATCGTTTCTTCTAAAGAATCATAATTGGTTTTCATTTTTTCACGCAGCTGCTTTCCTGAGGAAGGTGCAGTAAGAAGAACCGCTGCTCCTCCGATGATGCCGCCTACGAATAGTCCTGTTAATAGAGAACGTCCGCTCGCCATTACAATCACCCCGTCTTTTTCTTCAAAATAAGATTTCATTCAGCATTTTTCATTTTTGTTGAAAGCCTGAACTTCTATACATAGCTTGCTTTATTTTAGCATATTTTTAAGTGAAAAGGAGGGAGAAGGTTGTCTGTCTTTTTGATTGTGTTATCCTGCATCACCCTTGCCTTCGCTACAGGCGCTGTTTACTATATCAGACTTCTCAGCCAGGCTGCTTCTTATCCGCCCAAGAAGGTTATCCGGCAGAAAGCGCTTGTTTGTTCAACCGGAACCGCCTTTACACTATGTCTTATCTTTTTCACAAAACTCCTCGCTTAAAACATGCTGACATGCTGCGGGCGCTCTGTTTTAAAAAAACCTCTCCCGGAAGCGGAAGAGGTTTTGTGTGACAATTATTTAGCAGCTTCCACAAAGCTCGAACGTCTTAAAATGGTTTGCACAATCGGATAAATAATGATCATTGAGATTGTATTCAGCACAGCAGCCGGCAGAACAACAGCTGCGAACAATGCGGCGAAACCGCCAGGCAAACCGACGATCAATAAAGCTGAAGATAGAAACACAATTCCCGATAAGATGGTCCCGATTACTGTCAGCACTGCGGCTGCACCTGTTTTCCGGCTCTTTCTGAACAAGAGAAACAGGGAGAAGAACAGAAACGCTGATACGGGTTTGTCGATGATGTTAGGGATCTGTCCGGCTGGAAATGCGGTTGTAAGCGCGGAAATGATTCCGGTCACGATCCCGATGACGAGTACATTTTGCACCCGCGGGAACAGCAGAATGCCCATGAACATCATGATCAGCATCATATCTGGTTTCATGCCGCCTAAAAAGGGCGGAATAATGGAATGAAGCGCTGCGCCGATTGCGGCAAACAGGGCCATGATGACTAACTCTTTTGTTTTCATATCTATGCTCTCCTCTGCTAAGCTTTTGCCCTCCAATAATATGCTCATCATTTATTGCGAAGGCTTTATAAGAATGTGTTATGCAAACAGTATACCAAACGAACGGTTTGCATAGCCAGACTTTTTACTCATTTTCCTGCTGGAATTTCTTCATGAACGCCGCTAGTTTTTCACAGTCTTCGAGAGACACCGCGTTATAAATAGAAGCGCGGCAGCCTCCCACTGAACGGTGTCCGCCAAGGCCGACCATCTTCACACCTTTTGCTTTCTGAACGAATGTTTTCGTTAATTCGTCATCCCGAAGCGTGAAGGTCACATTCATGCGTGAGCGGCTGTCCTTTCTGGCATGTCCTTTATAGAATCCGTTGCTTTCATCAATACAGCTGTAGAGAACCTGC
>Ga0153917_1000530_pt1 | contig 23560 bp, 25 predicted proteins | sample TSFL001MetaG_FD_104695 | JGI IMG/M metagenome (GOLD analysis project Ga0153917, IMG submission 104695) | Attine ant fungus gardens microbial communities from Florida, USA - TSFL001 MetaG | ecosystem: Host-associated > Fungi > Mycelium > Unclassified | place: USA: Florida, Paynes Creek Historic... | reverse complement strand
AGCTTATTCCCTCCGGCTATCGGGTCGGGCACCAGCCTGCATCCTTGCAGGCTATGCCCTCTCGGCGCATCCCTGCGCCTCGCCCCGGCCTGCGGTCAACGCTTCGGCGATTTTCAGCCGGACAAGGGCGTCGCTGTGGGTGCATGACCTTTTTCAGCCATTTTATCGCTGTGGAAATGTAAAACAGGAAGTATTAGCTGTACTGCCTTACTCTCGCCACTAGCTCCTCCACGCTCTCGATCCTGTCGGCAATCACAATCAGCGCTCTGCCAAGATGGATCGCGTGGCGCAGGCATTCGTGGCGCATGGCGTCATCCTGGATAGTGTCGAGATCCGCCACGTGCGACAAGCCTACGCTGCGGCGAATTAGCTCGGTGCCGCAGAAGCCGATGCTGTCCTTCCACACTTTTTTCAGAAACTCAGACGCGTAGCCCGGCTCGCGCAGCGTCGCGTCGCGGCTCTTTTCGCTCGCCAGCGCCTGGAAGCGCTCGGCGAAGGTGGTCCAGAGCGTCTGAATATCGATCAGGCGCTGCTCGCGGGCGGCGGCGGCATCGCGAATACCAAGATGGCCCGGCAGGCCGCAGAAATTGAGCAGCAGGTTGCCAATGGCGGTGCCGATATCAAAGCCAATCGGGCCGAAGTAACCAAATTCGGCATCGATGGCCTTCAGGCTGCCGTCGGCGACAAAAATGGAGCCGCTGTGAATATCTCCATGCAGCAGCGCCTCGGCCTGTGAAAAGAAGCGGTGCTTCAGCGAGGCGACGGCGATTTTTAGCTGGGCGTCTTCCCGAAGGGCCGCGACATCCTGCTCCAGCTCGGCGGGGTAGTTATTGCGCTCGTGGATCTGGTAGGGATCGGTAAAGAACAGATCCTCGGTGATCTCGCACATCTCCGGATTGATAAACTGCGCCACCTGCGTCTTTTTGGCGTGCGGGTGCAGATAAAAATCGCTGGTGTGAAACAGGGTATGAGCCAGGTACTCCCCGAGCTGGCGCGCGGCTTCCGGGTAGTAGTTGTTTTTGATCAGCTCCCCGCGCCAGATCTTATGGCTGGAGAGATCTTCCATCACCATCACCGCCAGTTCAGGGTCGAAATGGTGGATTTTGACCGTATGCTGCGGGCTGTGCTGATAGTGCTCCACCAGGGTCTGCGCTTCGAGACGCGCCCGATCCAGGGTGAGCGGCCAGGATTCTCCCACGCAGCGCACATAGGGCAGCGCCTGCTTGACCACGATGCGGCTGACGCCTGCGTTGTCAAAAATTTTAAAGACCAGATTGAGGTTGCCGTCGCCCACTTCCTGCGCCTCTACCAGCGATGAGGGGTCATCAAGGCCGCCAAACTGCTGGGCATAGGCCACGGCATCCTGAGCGGTAAAGGTACGGTATTGCGACATTGCCTGTTCCTCATCTGTACGGGTAATAAAGACATTTAGACGTCTATACATCTGAATTTTATCCTGACACAATGTGCTACAACAACGCAACAGAGAATTAACGACATGCAGAGATTACAGACGACCAGCCTGCGGGTGACCGGAAATCAGCTATTTATTCTCGACCAGCAGGCGCTTCCACAGGAGAAACGCTGGCTGGATGCCAGTAGCACAGAGGCGCTGGTGGGGCATATTCATGCCCTGCGGGTGCGCGGTGCGCCGCTGATTGGCCTCTCCGCCAGCCTGCTGCTGGCGCTGCTGGCCGAAAACGGCAAAAGCCGGGACGAGCTGGCCGGGGCGCTGGAGATCCTGCGTGCATCGCGCCCGACGGCGGTTAATCTGATGAACAATCTCGATCGCATGAAGCAGGCGCTCTGGCAGGAGGATTATGTCCCGGCGCTGGTGGCCGAAGCGCTGCGTCTTATCGACGAAGATAAGCAGCTGTGCGACGCCATCGCCCGGGCGGGCAGTGCGCTGGTAAAACCGGGCAGCCGACTGCTGACCCACTGCAATACCGGCGGGCTGGCGACGGCGGGAGTGGGGACGGCGCTGGGGGTGATTGCCCTTGCGCATCAGCAGGGCAGGGTGAGCAACGTCTGGGTGGATGAGACTCGTCCGCTGTTGCAGGGCGGCAGGCTTACTGCCTGGGAGCTGGGAGAGCTGGGCGTGCCTTATCAGCTGATTACCGATTCAATGGCCGCCAGCCTGATGGCGAAAGGGCAGGTGGACGCCGTGTGGGTGGGGGCCGACCGCATCGCCGCAAACGGTGACGTGGCCAATAAAATCGGCACCTACTCGCTGGCGGTACTGGCGAAGTTCCACGGTATTCCGTTCTACGTGGCGGCACCGCAAACCACCCTCGATCCAGGGTGTCCGAACGGCGAAGCGATCCCGATCGAGCAGCGCGATCCCCGGGAAGTCACCGGCGTGGCCGGCAGCTTTGGCGCCGTGCAGTGGGCCCCGGACGATGCCCATGTCTATAACCCGGCATTCGACGTTACCCCGGCTGCGCTGATTAGCGGCTGGGTGCTGGATAGCGGGGTGGTATTGCCGGATGAGGTGGCAAAGGGGAGGTTTAATTAATTATCAATCGATTGAATGCGTATTTTGGGGTTAAGAGTTTTATAAAGCGGTGAGTGTAGCTTCATGTAATGACAATCTAATCGCGATGCCTGGTCCGGCTGAAAATCGCTGAGGCGTTGACCGCAGGCCGGGGCGAGGCGCAGGGATGCGCCGAGAGGGCATAGCCTGCAAGGATGCAGGCTGGTGCCCGACCCGAAAGCCGAAGGGAATAAGCCGAAGGTACCGCGAAGCGGCGATTTTCCTGGCCGGGAGCCGGGATTGCAAAGGGGGCGGCGGCGAGCCCCTTTTGCACGTTCACCGGTGCAGGTGTGCCAGAGAAGCAGTGGTCGTGAGGTGAACGGAATTACCGCTTGAGCCGCATGTTCCCCTCACCCTAACCCTCTCCCCGAAGGGGCGAGGGAACTGGGCTGTGCGGTCTGGTGCCCTCACCCCAGCCCTCTCCCACGGGGAGAGGGAGCAAACACTAAAAAAGCAACTGGCGTTGCTTTTTGCTTTTACCTATGGCAACCGCGGATACGCATCCGCAATCCCATCTCCGGTAAACTGCGCCACCCACCCCTCCGGGTTATCGAAAATCCGGATCGCGGTAAAGTTCGGTTCAGACCCCATATCAAACCAGTGCGGCGTGCCGGCGGGTACGGAGATCAGGTCGTTCTTCTCGCACAGCACCTGGTAAACCTGGTTGCCAATATGCAGGCAGAACAGGCCCGCCCCCTCCACAAAGAAACGCACCTCGTCTTCGCCGTGGGTATGTTCGTTGAGAAACTTCGCGCGCAACGCCTCTTTTTGCGGGTTATCGGCGCGCAGGCTTATCACATCCCAGCTCTGATAACCTTTCTCGGCCACCAGCTTATCAATGGCGTGCTGATAAGCATTAATCACCGTCTCCGGCGCCGGGTCGGATCCTAAGTCGCGGTCGGCTTGCCAGCGTTCAAAACGTACGCCGCGGGCGTTAAGTTTTTCGGCAATAGCGGCGGCGTCGGTGCTGTGCCACTCGGGCTGGCTGGCCTCTTTATCTGAATAGATAGTTAATGCGCTCATGACGGGATCTGCTCCGGATTAATGTCATCAAACTGGTGCACCTGATGGTGATGGCTGGCGCCGTCATCCTCATCGCGGATCAGCTGCAGGGTACGAAAACCGGCCTGCCCGGCGGCGTCCAGCTCCTGATGAATATCCGACAGGAACAGGATCTGCGAAGGAGAGAGGCCGATCTGGGCAGCGATGTTCTGATAAGAGCTGACGTCACGCTTGGCACCCACGTGCGTATCGAAATAGCCGCTGAAGAGATGAGTAATATCACCTTCGTCGCTGTAGCCAAATAACAGTTTTTGCGCTGCAACGGAGCCAGAGGAATAAACATAGAGATCAATGCCTTGCCCCTTCCACTTTTCAAGGGCGGGCAGCACGTCCGGGTAGAGATGGCCGGTAAAATCGCCGTTAACGTAGCCGTCGTGCCAGATGATCCCCTGCAGGGCCTTCAGGGCGGTGGATTTGCGATCCTCATCCATAAATTGGAACAGGGTGTCGATAAGTTCGCTGACGCTGGCCTGAGGCTGTTCAATCTCATCGCGCAGGTTATCCAGAATGGACTTCACCGGCTCGGCGTACTGCTGGGCAGTCACAAAGGCCGCCAGCCGCTCGCGCGCGTAGGGGAACAACACATTATGGACAAAACGAATATCGCTGGTGGTGCCCTCAATATCCGTCACAATCGCGCGAATCATACTCTCTCCAGTTGTCGTAAACGCATTTCGCATTCAAATAAGAATTCAAGTCCTTCCAGGTGGCGGCGGGCTTCGGCCACATCGCGCCCCCAGCAGGTTAAGCCATGGCCGCGCAGAAGAAAACCATAATTCAGCGGGCGTTCCCGGGCGTAGTTGGCGATACGCGAGGCGAGGGCATCGATATCCTGGTCGTTATCGAAAACCGCGACGGAGAGGGTAGCCAGGTGGCTGGTCTGGCCGCTGAGAGATTTCTGCATCTCGAAGCCACTGATATTCAGCTCCGGCGTTTTAACGATGCGCGACAATACCGTGGCGTTCACCGTGTGGACGTGCAGCACGGCGTTGGCGTCCGGAAAGAGGCGATAAATCAGGGTATGCAGGCCGGTTTCTGCCGAGGGTTTACGGCCGGAAGGGGCGCGATTGGTGGCGATCTCTACCTGCAAAAAATCCGCAGGCGTAAGGCTGCCTTTATCTTTGCCCGATTCGCTCAACCAGCAGAAGGCCGCATCCTGGCGCACGGACATATTGCCGCCGGTAGCCGGCGCCCAGCCTTTGGCGCCGATCCAGCGACAGGCATCGACCAGTTGCGTGAGTTGCAGGTTCTCTCTCATTTCCGTTATCCCTCTGTCGACCCGTATGGACGTCTAAGCGTCTTGATTGCCAAAGACTAACATCGTGTTATAGTGGCAGCAACATAAGTATTACATACAGGCACAACAACATGACATCTAACCCGTTGATTCCAGAGAGTAAATTTCCCCATCTCGGCACCACTATCTTCACGCAAATGAGCGCCCTCGCGCAGGAGCACAACGCGATTAACCTCTCGCAGGGCTTTCCGGATTTCGACGGGCCGGGCTATTTGCAGGCGCGGCTGGCGCATCATGTAGCCCTGGGTGCCAACCAGTACGCACCCATGACCGGGGCGCAGCCGCTGCGCGACGCTATCGCCGATAAAACGGCGGAGCTGTATGGCTATAAACCTGATGCCGGTAGCGAGATTACGGTAACGGCGGGGGCGACGGAGGCGCTGTATGCGGCCATTACCGCCCTGGTGCGTACCGGCGATGAGGTTATCTGCTTCGATCCCAGCTACGACAGCTACGCGCCGGCGATTGAGCTGGCGGGCGGGGTGGTGAAGCGAGTGGCGTTGCAGCCGCCGCACTTCCGCCCGGACTGGCAGAAATTTGCCGCGCTGCTGAGCACGAAAACCCGGCTGGTGATTCTCAATACGCCGCATAACCCCTCGGCCACGGTGTGGCAAAAGGCCGATTTTGCGGCCCTGTGGCAGGCGATTGCGGAGCATGAGATCTATGTGCTGAGCGATGAAGTATACGAACACATTTGTTTTGCCGAAGAGGGGCATGCCAGCGTGCTGGCGCATCCGCAGCTGCGTGAGCGGGCTATTGCCGTCTCATCCTTTGGCAAAACCTTTCATATGACCGGCTGGAAAGTGGGTTACTGCGTGGCGCCTGCCGCCATCAGCGCCGAACTGCGCAAGGTGCACCAGTATCTCACCTTTGCGGTTAATACCCCGGCCCAGCTGGCGATAGCCGACATGCTCCGTCATGAGCCGGAGCACTACCGTGAACTGTCGGCGTTTTATCGCGCCCGCCGGGATCTTTTTATCAATGCCTTACGCGACAGCCGCCTGAAAATTCTGCCCTGCGAGGGCACCTATTTCCTGCTGGCTGATTACAGCGCCATTTCCGATCTTGATGATGTGAGCTTTTGCCAGTGGCTGACCAGAGAGGCAGGGGTCGCCGCGATCCCGCTTTCGGTATTCTGCGCCGACCCCTTTCCACATAAATTAATTCGCCTCTGCTTTGCTAAACAGGAGAGCACGCTGCTGGCCGCCGCAGAACGCCTGAAAAGGTTATAAGGCTAAGCATTATTTCGCTTACTAAATACGTCGGATAAATTAATCCGGCGTATATATTACAGCAGAATGAAACTAACAGCAGGAAGCGCTATCAGTCGTACTTAAATCCTTCCGTGGTAACTTTTTCAAGGAAGGTAGAGAAAAGACTACTGCCTATTGCTGCCCGGTTATACATCATATAAATGTTTAAATCCGGCAGGGTGTAACCCGTCTCCACTTTTTTTAACTGCAGGGTATCGCGATATTGTTGATAAGCAATTTCAGGAATATAACCCAACAAATTGGAGGCGCTAATCATATTAATGAGCGAGAAAAAGGAGTCGCTGCGAAAACCAATCTTTCGGTCCGGCACACGCTGTTCCGCGTCGGCGCGGACGTTGTTTAAGCCGGCATCGGTGGACATAAAGTAGGTGAATTTTTCAGTGCTTAACTGCTCCGGAGTAGCCGTATCACCAATACGCGGGTGTGACTGCCGGCAGACCAGTACAATCTTCAGGGTCATGAAGGGGGTGCAGACAACTGAGCGGTTGTTAGTCGGCGAGAACGGGAATACCAGATCGGCTTTACGGTAGGCCAGCAGATCTTCGGCAGACTCTTTTGATAACAGAAGATCGTGGTATTCAATCTCGTAATTATGCTCGCGAATCAGCATTTTCATCGGCGCAAAAAGCCGGTCCGGGGTCAGCACCTGGGGAGCATAGATCACCACGCTTTTTTGCAGCGTTGAGCTGTGCATGATGTTAATCGTCTGCTCGAGCTGATTCAGATTTTCTTCAAGATGTTTATGTAAATTAACGCCAACGGTCGTGGGCGTGATGCCTTTACCTGCCCGGATAAAGAGGGGATCGTTCAGCTGGTTTCTCAAACGCTGTAGGGACTGACTTACCGCTGAAGGGGTAATAAAAAGCGTCTCCGCGGCCTTACTGATGCTGAGATGTTGATAGATACACTCAAAAATTACCAGAAGGTTCAGGTCAAATTTTTTGAGGTCATAGAGATTAGCCATGGTTCATCCTGATTAGCTGTTTTGCCACGAATAGCGTATACACAATAACTATAGAAGTTAGCCAGTTATTCACCATCCTTTGGAATTCCTGACTTAAGTGCCCTTAAATTTAAGCTTAATATATCATGGTTGATGATTAGTTAAATTAAACGAAGGGTATATGCGAGGATAATTTTATTCTCATTAAAAAAAGCGGAATTATTGCAATCCCGCTTGTCACGATGAATCAGGGCGTTGTCATCATTATTTTGAGCTGTTCGGCGTCGGGCAGTCCTGCCACTTGCTGTAATTCATTCTGTTTATTCATGTAATAGATGGCAGGCGTAGCCGACGCACCCAGGGCATCCATAATGGCTTCGTTATCTTTTAACGTTTTTAATAGCGCCGACGGAGGCGTTTGCGCCACGGTAAGCGGCAGCTTACCGCCGGATTTCTCGTAATCATGCCAGGTTTTAGCAGGATCTTTTGCGGCAAGAATGGCGGCCGCCGCACCGCTGCTCTCCGGTTTGATTACCCCTACCAGCAGCGTGCGCAGCTGTACTTTGCCTGACTCAACCCAGGGACGCGCCTGCTGCCAGAACTGCAGGCAGTATGGACAGAAGGGATCGGCGAAAAGATAGATAACTTTGGGGGCGTCCTTATTACCGTCCTGCAGCCAGTGGGCTTTTTCCATGCGCTGCCAGAGCTCGCGCCCGGCCGGCGCGTAGATCTCTTTTTGAATCACCTGCTCGCTGAGGTTAGTGCCCTGCGCATCATACATATAGCCCGATATGGCATGCTTGCCGTCCGGCGTCAGGTAGATAGTGACGCCCATATCCTGATATTTACCCAGCCAGCCTTTCATACCGCCCGGCGCCTCAAAGGATTTGATAATGGTAATCCCCTGTTTTTCAATGGCTTTAACCGGGGCGGGCAGCTCTTCGGCATGGGCAAAAAGGGGCAGAAGCGTAAGTAAGAGGCTGCGTTTCAAGGGAAAATCCTTATCTGTTCAGTGAAAAGAGAGGGGGTAGGCAAAACCTATCACAGCCATAGGCATTAATACGATATTGCCAATTGCCCTTTCGCGGTGCGGGTGTTGTAATCTTCGATGCTGTTACACGCCTGCTAAAGGTAATGTAGCGCGTAATGCTTTGCCAGCATTGGCTGGCACTGAAGTTCAGGTATCAGGGCTGCCGGTTCAGGCGGCCCTTTTACGTTAAACAGTTCACATTGTGGTTTTAGCGAGTTGTTAGGTATGACTGATTGATTTGATAATGCAAACGCATTAGCTCATCGACAGAAAGTTAGGTACCTTACATCTCAACGAAAACACGGAGGAAGTATAGATGTCCTTAATTAACACCAAAATTAAACCTTTCAAAAACCAGGCGTTCAAAAACGGTGAATTCGTAGAAGTTACCGAAAAAGATACTGAAGGCCGCTGGAGCGTATTCTTCTTCTATCCGGCTGACTTCACCTTCGTATGCCCGACTGAACTGGGCGACGTTGCTGACCATTACGAAGAGCTGCAGAAGCTGGGCGTAGACGTTTACTCCGTATCTACTGACACCCACTTCACTCACAAAGCGTGGCACAGCAGCTCCGAAACCATCGCAAAAATCAAATATGCGATGATCGGCGACCCGACTGGCGCCCTGACCCGTAACTTCGAAAACATGCGTGAAGACGAAGGCCTGGCCGACCGTGGCACCTTCATCGTTGACCCGCAGGGTATCATTCAGGCGATCGAAGTTACTGCTGAAGGTATCGGCCGCGACGCGTCTGACCTGCTGCGTAAGATCAAAGCTGCACAGTACGTTGCTGCGCACCCAGGCGAAGTTTGCCCGGCTAAATGGAAAGAAGGCGAAGCGACTCTGGCTCCGTCTCTGGACCTGGTCGGCAAAATCTAATTTTCCGTCGTCTTTCACGCCATAATGGCGTTGGCGTCGCCTGCTCACCCCGGTCACTTACATGTGTAAGCTCCCGGGGATTCACAGGCTAGCCGCCTTGCTCTGGCGCGAAATACTTAGGAAAAGAGTTTATCAATGGGTGCATCTGCACCCATTTTATTCCAACACCATGATTCAAGTTGCATTCAGGCAGCCCGTACAAGGCAGCTTGCATGATGATGTTTTATAAGCAGGAGATAAATAATGCTCGACACAAACATGAAAACCCAGCTCAAAGCCTACCTGGAGAAGCTGACTAAACCTGTTGAGCTGATTGCCACGCTGGACAACAGCGCTAAATCGGCAGAAATCAAGGAACTGCTGGCGGAAATCGCTGAACTGTCACCGAAAGTGACCTTTAAAGAAGATAATAGCTTGCCGGTGCGTAAGCCATCCTTCCTGATCACCAACCCGGGCGGTACCCAGGGACCGCGTTTTGCAGGCTCTCCGCTGGGTCATGAATTTACCTCGCTGGTGCTGGCGCTGCTGTGGACCGGTGGTCACCCGTCGAAAGAGGCGCAGGCGCTGCTGGAGCAGATCCGCGATCTGGACGGTGATTTTGAGTTTGAGACTTACTACTCGCTCTCCTGCCACAACTGCCCGGACGTAGTGCAGGCGCTGAACCTGATGGCGGTACTGAACCCGCGCATCAAACATACCGCTATCGATGGCGGCGTGTTCCAGAACGAAATCACCGAACGTAACGTGATGGGCGTTCCGGCCGTATTTATGAACGGTAAAGAGTTTGGTCAGGGCCGTATGACGCTGACTGAAATCGTGGCAAAAGTGGACACCGGTGCAGAAAAACGTGCGGCAGAAGAGCTGAACAAGCGTGACGCTTACGATGTGCTGATTGTGGGTTCCGGCCCGGCAGGCGCAGCGGCGGCGGTCTACTCTGCCCGTAAAGGTATTCGTACCGGCCTGATGGGCGAGCGTTTCGGCGGCCAGGTGCTCGACACCGTGGATATCGAAAACTACATCTCTGTGCCGAAAACCGAAGGTCAGAAGCTGGCGGGCGCCCTGAAAGCGCACGTGAGCGATTACGACGTTGACGTTATCGACAGCCAGAGTGCCAGCAAGCTGGTTCCGGCATCACAGGAAGGCGGTTACCACCAGATTGAAACCGCATCCGGCGCGGTACTGAAAGCACGCAGCATTATCATTGCTACCGGCGCGAAGTGGCGCAACATGAACGTACCGGGCGAAGATCAGTATCGTACCAAAGGCGTGACCTACTGCCCGCACTGCGACGGCCCGCTGTTCAAAGGCAAGCGCGTAGCGGTGATCGGCGGCGGTAACTCCGGCGTTGAAGCGGCAATCGACCTGGCGGGTATCGTGGAACACGTGACCCTGCTGGAATTTGCCCCGGAAATGAAAGCTGACCAGGTGCTGCAGGATAAAGTCCGTAGCCTGAAAAACGTGGATATCGTGCTCAATGCCCAGACCACAGAAGTGAAGGGCGACGGCAGCAAAGTGACCGGTCTTGAGTATCGCGACCGCATCAGCGGCGACGTGCACAGCGTGGCGCTGTCCGGCATCTTCGTACAGATTGGCCTGCTGCCAAATACCACCTGGCTGGAAGGCGCTATCGAGCGTAACCGCATGGGCGAGATCATCATCGACGCCAAATGCGAAACCAGCGTGAAGGGCGTGTTTGCCGCCGGCGACTGCACCACCGTGCCGTACAAACAGATCATCATCGCTACCGGCGAAGGGGCAAAAGCGTCTCTGAGCTCGTTTGATTATCTGATCCGCACCAAAACTGCATAAAAAAAGTAAGACTACACCTGCAATGTGAAGAGGCTACCCGAGGGTAGCCTCTTTTTTTATCTCAACGCTTTTATCTCACCACCAGCACCGGCACAAAGGCGTGACGGATCACGCTGGAGGCGTTTGAACCCAGTAGATGGGTAGAGATAGAGGGGTTACGCGAACCAATCACCACCACGTCGGCCTTCAGCTCGCTGGCCACTTCGTTGACCACATCGCGCACGTTGCCAAAGCAGACGTGGGTGTGGATCCGGGAAGGATCTATGCTGAAGTGACTCACCATGCTCTTCAGCCGCGTCTCTGCCTCCTGCTTAATGTGATCTTCGAAGCGACGGATATCGGCGGCGAAGCGGTACAGGCCAAAGCTGGCCGAGCCGGGCAGGACGTGCAGCAGGTGGATGATGCCATCCTGTTGTGCCAGGAATTCGGCGTGACGGATGGCTTTATCGCTCAGTTCCATTTCAAACACATCAACCGGCATAATGATTGTCTGGTACATAAGGCTTTCTCCCTGTTAATTAACGCTATATCCATTCAACCACAAAATATTTGTGGTTTCTGCTAACCCGGTGACACTTTTCACCCGCTGTGATTGCGGTGCGCCTCTTTTCGCGCTTTCCGCCAGGAATAATCCCAAAGCCGAACAATTTTTCAGCAGAGCGCCGCCGCTGACTACCCTTTTAAAGGTATCCCACTCTTTTTTCTGTTCCCGGAGGTTGCATGAGAGCACTGACATATCATGGCGCACACGATGTTCGCGTGGAAAATGTTGCCGATCCTGGCATCGAACAGCCGGACGATATTATTTTGCGCGTTACGGCCACGGCAATTTGTGGATCGGATCTGCACCTGTATCACGGCAAAATTCCGCAGATCAAACACGGCGATATTTTTGGCCATGAATTTATGGGGGAAGTGGTAGAAACCGGTAGCGGCGTAAAAGATTTGCAGAAGGGCGATCGCGTGGTGATCCCCTTCGTCATCGCCTGCGGCGACTGCTTTTTCTGCCAGATGCATCAGTATGCCGCCTGTGAAAGTACCAACAAAGGCCCGGGCGCGGCGCTGAACAAGAAGCAGATCCCACCTCCGGCAGCGCTGTTTGGCTATAGCCACCTCTATGGTGGGGTGCCCGGCGGACAGGCGGAATATGTGCGCGTGCCAAAAGGGAACGTCGGACCGTTCAAAGTACCGCCGCTGTTGTCGGATGATAAGGCGCTGTTCCTCTCCGATATCCTGCCCACGGCCTGGCAGGCGGTTAAAAATGCCCAGATAGGTAAAGGCTCCAGCGTGGCGGTATATGGTGCCGGTCCGGTGGGTTTGCTGAGTATTGCCTGCGCGCGCCTGCTGGGTGCGGAACAAATTTTTGTGGTCGATCACCACGATTACCGACTGCGCTTCGCCGCCATGCGCTATGGCGCCATCCCCATCAACTTTGACGTGGATGACGACGCGGCGGAAAAAATTATTGAGCAGACGGCGGGTAACCGCGGGGTGGATGCGGTCATTGATGCGGTTGGTTTTGAGGCCAAGGGGAGTACCACCGAAACCGTGCTCACCAACCTTAAGCTGGAGGGCAGCAGCGGCAAGGCGCTGCGTCAGTGTATCGCCGCCGTACGCCGGGGTGGGGTCGTCAGCGTGCCGGGCGTTTATGCAGGCTTTATTCACGCCTTCATGTTTGGCGATGCGTTCGACAAAGGGCTGACATTCAAAATGGGGCAGACCCATGTTCATGCCTGGCTGGGTGAGCTGCTGCCGCTTATTGAGCAGGGGCTGCTGACGCCGGAAGAGATCGTCACCCACTATTTGCCCTTTGAAGAGGCTGCGCGCGGCTATGAGATTTTCGAAAAGCGGCAGGAAGATTGTCGGAAAATCATTCTGGTGCCGGGAGCAGAAAGCGCAGAGGTAGCGAAAGAGCGTGCGACGGGGCTGGTGAATCCGATGCCGGGCGGAGTATGAGGTTAGCGGTGGCGTTCAAGAAACAGTACGGCCATGACGATGATCGCCATTACCGCGATAAAAAACAGTGAGATAGCCAGCACCTCATTCATGACCGTCCCCGCGGCACTAAAACAGCTTAAGCCTGGATTAACGGGTTTTTACGCTCAATAAGAGAAATGGGTGAAATTGCAGAAAGAGGATGCGTAAGCATCCTCTGTGCAAAGCGAAATCGCCAGGTCAGATGGATTAGCGCAGGTACTCGCCTGCTGCTTCAGGCTGCCAGAGCAGTTCCAGCACCTCGAGGTGGGTAGTAGTACCGCCCGGAAGCGTCCAGTGGATACTGTCGCCGGTGCGCAGGCCAATAAGCGCTGCACCCACCGGCGCCAGTACTGAAAGCTGGGTGCTGCTGTCGGTCATCTGAGCCGGGTAGACCAGGGTGCGCGTGCGCACTTCGCCGGTGGTCAGATCGCGAAAGGTTACCTTGCTGTTCATCGTAACCACATCATGAGGCATCTCCTGCGGCGCACACATCTGTGCGCGATCCAGTTCGGCATTCAGGGCCCCGGCAACGGGCAACGAGGCAAAAGCCGGTTGTTCCAGCAGGCGATCGATACGTTCAGCATCGAGCTCATTAATGATAATTGTTGGTCTGGACATTATTTACTCCATGTCTTTATTGCTGCGACAACCGCAGAAGTGGTCCCAAAAGAAAACCCTCGCCGTCTGGCAGCGAGGGTTTTACGTCCGTTGATGATACTGAGTCTGACGCCGGGTTTGAAGTGACCTGGCTCACATTCATGCCGCAGATTACTCCTCTGCGCCTTTCGTATGATTTTAGCCGTCTTAACGTGATCCTCGGCTAAATTGCGTTATATTTTTTCAAGCGCCTCTGGTGAGACGCCACCGCCGACAGACGACGCGCTGCTGGCGGTAATCACGTCGTAAATTCTGCTGGATTACGCTACGCTGATCCTCCTGGGGCAGGGGAATGAGCGAAGCGCAATTTATCTCCTGCCGGTCACTATTCTTTCCGTTCAGAGAGCGCCATGTATTTTTATGAACCTTCCCTGGGGCACGGGCTGCCGCACGATCCCTTAAATGCCATTATCGGCCCGCGTCCGATCGGCTGGATTGCCTCCAGCAATCAGGCGGGGCAGCACAACCTGGCGCCCTACAGCTTCTTTAACTGCTTTAACTACCATCCGCCCATCATCGGTTTTGCCAGCAGCGGCTGGAAAGACAGTGTGCGTAATATTGTGGAGACCGGCGAGTTTGTCTGGAACCTGACCACCCGCGACCTCGCCAGCGCCATGAATGAAACCTCTGCCAGCCTGCCGCAGGGCGAAGATGAATTTGTCCGCGCCGGGCTCAACAAAGCAGAAAGCCGACTGGTGAAGGTCCCGCGCGTGGCGGAAAGCCCGGTGAACTTTGAGTGTCGCCTGTCGCAATGCATTCAGCTTACCGCAGCTAACGGCGATCCGATTGAAAGCTGGCTGGTGCTGGGCGAAGTGGTAGGGATCCACATTGATGAGGCGCTGCTTCAGGAGGGGATTTACCAGACGGCCCGCGCCCAGCCCGTACTGCGCGCCGGGGGACCTTCCGCCTACTTCGCCATCAGCGAGGCGCAGCGGTTTGATATGGTACGCCCGGACGCGCGCAAATAGAGACTCAGTAGCCTACTTTATCCAGCACAAACTGCTTACCGCAGTTGCCAGGGTGCGGCTGCGGGGCAAAAGAGGCGCTGGAGAGCGGCATGTTGATGCTGGCGGCCTTCAGGGAGATCTGCATCTCCGTCAGATAGGCCGGATTGCCGTTACAGCTTAATTTGAAAGCCTTCACCGTCTCTTTACCAAAGCTTCTGGCCACGGCGGCGTCAAAGGCGCGTCGGCTGATGGTCTTACCGTAGTTTGCCGCAATAAATTGCCCCAGCGGGCTGGCTTTCACTTCCTGATTCATGCGCACCATGGTGCCGAAGTAGGCGTCCGGATCAAAGCCGAAGCAGACCCCGTGCTTGGCATATTCATACCGTTCGAGGCAGGAATTTCCTCCGGCGCCCGGCATATCTTCACTCAGTTTTGCCGCCCCGGTAAGGGATAGGCCGGTTTCTGCCGCTGCGCATTTCCGGTTGGCCCAGGCTTCCGGCATGTTGGGTATCGGACGGGTGGCGCAGCCAAAACGCATCCAGCGGCGCTCATCGACCCCGCGTGCGGCGATTGATTTTGGTAAGCCAGGCCACAGGCCGTGCACCGTCAGCAGCGCCGTTTTATCCGCACTCTCTTTTTGCAGGCGGCACTCGTCGGGCTCGCTGCGATTGCGGTCGTGCATGCTCTGGCAAAAACCCGACTGCCACGACAGCGCCAGCACGTAACGGTCGAAATCACCATATTGTGTGGCCTGCAGCGGGGCGGCCTGATTCGAGCATGCGTACAGCGCCAGCATGGCCGCGCCGAGACGGTAAGCGACATCCTTCCTGAACATTTAATTTCCTGATAGTTGAAAACAGATAATTACCTGAAGTTATTAAAACACAAAAAGCGCCAGCAGGCGCTTTTTGTCGGACAGGCTCATCAACCCAGGGCGGTACCGGGCACCAGGATTTCAGTGGCGACGATCACAATGACCAGACCGACCAGCACCGGAACAGAGGTGCGTTTTACCACTTCGAAGGGGGAGATATTTGCCATCCCGGCCACGGCAACCACCACGCCTGAAACCGGCGAAATGGTGCGGCCAAGGTTCGAGGCCTGCAGCATAGGAATGGAAAGATAGGCCGGATTGATGCCGGAAGAGTGGGCCAGCTTCGGGATCATCTCCACGAAAGCGTAAAAAGGGGCGTTACCCGAGCCGGTGGTCATGGCCGCGAGCATGGTCAGGATCACCAGTACCAGCATCAGAATAATGCTGGCCGAGCCGAACGAGGTGGCGATAGAGATCAGGCTCTGAATAAAGCCGATGGTGCTGAGCCCCTGAGCAAAGACCCCGGCGGCGACCAGCAGCATAACCACGTTGGCAAAGGCATCCGCCATACCGCGATATGCCACTTCCAGGCCGCTGTAGACTTTCTGGGTATTAAAGCCACGCACAAATTCCAGCACCGCCGCCAGCAGCATACAGATCACCAGAATGGTAATGATGTGCAGCTGCGGACCCCATTTGCCGTCAAAAATCAGCACCCCGATAATCGGCGTAAAGGGGAGGATGGCGTAAAAAGCCGGCGCGGTAGTGGTAATTTCGCTGACGTCGAGCATTTCGTGAGAGATGTGCTCGCGCTTATCGAGATAGCGCTGCCAGAAATAGTGCGCTACCGCCATCCCGATAATGGCGGCGATAGAGATTGGTAGTGTGGTTTTAAAGGCAAAATCAATCAGCGGCATTTCAGCGGCTTTTGCTGCCAGCACCACGTCGCCTGAAGTAGGGGAGAGAATAATCGCTGCCGGGGAGGCGCAGATGGCTGCCGCCGCGCCGCGGCTGATGCCCACGTTGACCATCACCGGGAAAAGCGTGGCCATTAACAGCACGCCGAGGCCGGTGGCCGACGATACGGCGAGCGACATCAGGCAGGCGACGAAATAGGCGGCAATCATCAGCAGATAGGGGGAGTTGATGTACTGCAGCGGCTTAGAGGCCAGCTTCACCACCATGTCGTTGGCGCCGATATGGGTCATATAGGCGGCAAAACCGCACAGCATCATGATCATCATGCCAAGATCGCCGCCGCGGCTCATCAGCAGGATTTTAATGTATTCCACGATATCCGTGGCGGTGTAACCGGTGCTGGTTTCGCTGCCAGGCAGAATCTGGTGGCCCATCAGGGCGCTGACGATAAGCAGCGACAGGCCGCCGACAAACAGCACGCCGGTGGCGGAATAGCCTTTAATGATGTAGCGCGCGACGCCAACGATGACGACCACCCCGATAAGCAGCTCGATAACGGTAAGCATGTATTCCCCTGTCCCCAACGCCCAGAACGCCGGGATTGATAAGTAAGATTAATAAGGTGTCAAAATGTGCCCAAATAGTGGCCAGGCCTTGCTGACCAAAATCAATAAATCTACGACTAGAGGCGAGTTCTGCGCGCTTTTGCGCTCTGCGGGGGCGGGTAGCGACAGATAAGGCTCGCACACGTCAGCAAGATGAAAGCCGGTTTGCAGGAGAGCGGGAGCTAACTCGCCGGTACCCGGGCTCAATTCCTATTTTCGACGTAACAGAGGGATCGCACTATATCTGCTATGCGGGGGAACGTAAAATAGATGCAGCGTGCTAAACAATATCCGTGAGTGGTCTGATGCGTAATTTGTTATTACTTCAGGCAAGCAATAATGTCACTTTTAAGCTGAAGTTACAGTTGTTGCGGTCAGAACGGGTATTGCTACAAAAGTGTAAAGCACTGCGCTGGTGATATTTGCCTGCAGCCAACTTTAGTTCAGGGTGGATATCATTAGAGAAGTTTAATATTTAAGAATAACACCAATATTGTTAAGCATTCATTCAATTACCATGTGCAAGGATAAGCACTGAGCAACAAGATGGAAAAAGTATTGTGAGTGTATTGAGTAAATTTTCTCTGATTTTTTTGTTTGTTTTTGGCCAGTTAACTTTCTCGTTCGGCGCGATGGCCGATGACAACGCTGAGAACAAAGGGTGGTTTGCGACTTTTACCGACAACGTAGCGCAAACCTGGAGTGAACCTGAACACTATGATCTCTACGTGCCTGCCATCACCTGGCATGCACGGTTCGCTTACGACAAAGATAAGACCGACCGCTACAATGAACGCCCCTGGGGCGCGGGCATTGGCCAGTCGCGCTGGGACGAAAAAGGGAACTGGCACGGTCTGTACGTGATGGCGTTTAAAGACTCTTATAACAAATGGGAACCCTTTGCCGGCTACGGCTGGGAGAAGACCTGGCGCCCGCTGGTGGACGACAATTTTCACGTAGGGCTCGGCTACACGGCGGGCGTTACCGCGCGTGATAACTGGAAGTATATTCCGGTGCCGGCGCTGTTACCGCTGGCATCCATCGGCTACGGTCCGGCGACCTTCCAGATGACCTACATTCCAGGAACTTATAATAACGGTAACGTTTACTTTGCCTGGATGCGCTTCCAGTTTTAACTGAAAAAACTTTACATTATGGTCGAAAACCAGGCGGTCGTTGGAGAATAAAGGATAAAAAGCGACCGCTAAAAATTAACGCGACTTTTGTCACTTTTTATAAAATATCCACTGGACAAAACGCCTCACAATTGTTGTACTGATACCCGACACAGCATTAGTGTCTTTTTTTCATGTAAAGGTAATTTTGATGTCTAAGATTAAAGGTAACGTTAAGTGGTTTAATGAATCCAAAGGATTCGGTTTCATTACTCCGGAAGATGGCAGCAAAGACGTGTTCGTACACTTCTCTGCAATCCAGAGCAATGGTTTCAAAACCCTGGCTGAAGGTCAGCGCGTTGAGTTCGAAATCACTAACGGTGCCAAAGGCCCTTCTGCTGCTAACGTAATCGCTCTGTAATCCAGACGAGACAGCAAGAATTTCAAAACCCGCTCATTGAGCGGGTTTTTTTCGTTCTGTATCAGTTGAACAGATACAAATGCAAGAAGCTGGCGACGATCATCAGACTCAGTACCACCATTCCCGCGCTCATTATGTTCTCTTTCATACCGGCACCCTCAAAAAATGATGGCCCAGCGTGACAGAGAAAAATTAAGACAACATTAACGACACGGCTTTTAATGCCCGTTGGCAGCAGAAAAGAGCCAGAATGCGAGCGCGGTCATCATAAACGACCCCAGCAGGTTCAGCGCGATGTTGAGCAGCGCCCAGGCGGCGCGTCCCTCCTGCAACAAAAAGACGACTTCAGCAGAGAAGGTCGAGAAGGTGGTCAGCCCGCCGCAGAAACCGGTGGTAATCAGCAACTTCCACAGCGGATCGATATGGGTCATTCGGTTGAACCAGGCCAGCCCCAGACCAATGATAAAAGCCCCCATCAGGTTGGCAGTCAGGGTGCCCAGAGGAATCATCTGGTGCGCCGGATTCAAACGCATACTGAGTAGCCAGCGCGCCACGCTACCCGTCCCCCCGCCAATAAATACCGCCAAAAGAAGTTGAAACACGGTCAATACCTGCTATTTGATGTGTAAGGCTAAAGAGTGTAACGCCGTTTAAGGCAGGGGGAAAATATGTACGTTGCGGTAGGGCAATTTGCGGTCACGCCACGCTGGCAGGAGAACGCCGAAACCTGCGTGTCGCTGATGGCGCAGGCGGCGCGGCAGGGGGCATCGCTGCTGGTGCTGCCTGAAGCGTTGCTGGCGCGGGATGATAACGACCCGGACCTGTCGGTGAAGTCAGCGCAGCCGCTGGATGGCGGCTTTTTAAGGCTTCTGCTGGCCGAGAGCGCCCGTAATCGCCTCACGACGGTGCTGACGATCCACGTGCCCTCCACGGCAGGCAGGGCCATTAATACGCTGGTGGTGCTGCGGGGCGGTGAAATTGTGGAGCAGTATGCCAAGCTGCATCTTTACGACGCCTTTAGCATCCAGGAGTCGCGACGGGTGGATGCCGGTACCAGGGTGCCGCCGCTGATAGAGATCGACGGGCTCCAGCTTGGACTCATGACCTGCTACGATCTGCGCTTTCCGGAAATGGCGCTCAGCCTGGCGCTCGCCGGCGCACAGGTGCTGGTCCTGCCTGCCGCATGGGTGAAAGGCCCGCTAAAAGAGCATCACTGGGCGACGCTGCTGGCGGCCCGGGCGCTGGATACCACCTGCTACCTGGTGGCGGCAGGGGAGTGCGGCAGTAAAAATATTGGTCAGAGCCGGATCCTTGACCCCCTGGGCGTGACCATTGCCGCCGCGGCAGAAGCCCCCGCGTTGCTCTTTGCAGAAATTAGCCCGGCGCGTATTGCCCATGCGCGCGCGCAGTTGCCGGTCTTAACTAACCGCCGATTTGCGCCACCGCAATTATTATGATGATTTTTTCAACAAGGCTTGATTCACCTTGTTACAGATTGCTATTGTGTCTGCGCGCGAAATGCCCGTTAATACATTCGGGTTTTTAAGGCGCATTACGTAGCCTGTTTCAAGTTAAGAAGGTATCTATGGGTGAGATTAGTATTACCAAACTGCTGGTGGTTGCCGCACTGGTGGTCCTGCTGTTTGGTACTAAAAAGTTACGCACGCTGGGTGGAGATCTGGGTGCAGCCATTAAAGGCTTCAAGAAAGCGATGAATGACGATGACGTAACGGCGAAGAACACCGCCGATGCTGACATCACCGCTGAGAAGCTCTCTCACAAAGAGTGACAGGCATGTGAAATAAAAAAAACCAGCCGAGGCTGGTTTTTTTATGGGCGAAATGTAAGCAAGTGTGACGGCTTACTTCACCTCTTCGCCTTTCGCCTGCATGTCGGCGTGATAGGACGAACGCACAAACGGACCGCAGGCCGCATGGGTGAATCCCATCGCCATGGCTTCGGCTTTCATCTCATCAAACTCGTCAGGGCTGACATAGCGCTGCACCGGCAGGTGATGGCGGCTTGGCTGCAGATACTGGCCGAGCGTCAACATAGTTACCCCGTGGCGGCGCAGATCGCGCATCACTTCAATAATCTCTGCATTGGTTTCGCCGAGGCCAACCATCAGACCCGACTTAGTCGGGATATCCGGATGGGCTTCTTTGAAGCGCTCCAGCAGCTTCAGAGACCAGTTGTAGTCCGCACCCGGACGTACCTGGCGATACAGACGCGGCACGTTCTCCAGGTTATGGTTGAAGACGTCTGGCGGGGTGGCGTTGAGGATTTCCAGCGCGCGATCCATACGGCCACGGAAGTCAGGCACCAGCGTTTCGATTTTAATGTTCGGGCTTTTTTCGCGGATCGCGGTAATGCAGTCGGCGAAGTGCTGGGCACCGCCGTCGCGCAGATCGTCGCGGTCTACTGAGGTGATAACAACATAGCGCAGGGCCATGTCAGCAATGGTCTGGCCCAGTTTCTGCGGCTCATTGGCATCCGGAGCAACCGGACGTCCATGGGCAACGTCACAGAACGGACAGCGACGGGTACAGATAGCGCCAAGGATCATAAAGGTGGCGGTACCGTGGTTGAAACACTCAGCAAGGTTGGGGCAGGAGGCTTCTTCACAAACGGAGTGCAGACCGTTTTTACGCATCGCCGCCTTAATTCCCTGAATACGCGACGAGTCGGCCGGAAGTTTGATTTTCATCCATTCCGGTTTTCTTAACAGCGCTTCGCGCTCCGTAGCCACGTTTTTAACCGGGATAAGGGCCATTTTATCGGCATCGCGGTATTTAACACCGCGTTCCATCACAATGGGTTTACTCATAGCGTGCGTGTTCCAGTTGCGAAATTCGAAGGAAAGCGTTTCTATTCAAGGGAATGTTGTATTTATCAACTATTTTTGAACGAACGACAGGCAGTATATCATTGATACGGGCGATAAAGCAGCCTGCGCGGTCGCCAATTTGTAAAATAGTTGTTGAATTGTGCGTTTTGGCCCACCCGCGGCAGGCACCCGGACAAGAGTGGCTTGCTAAAAAGCCTGACGGATAACGTTGATGACGTTTTCCAGCACCGGATCGCGAAGGCTCAGCTTATTGTAATAGAGGGAAATTTCTACTGTTTCTGCATTAAGCGGGGCAAACGGGATCTGCTCCAGCGGCCAGCAGTTACGCAGCAGCGTGAACATGCGTGCGGGCATGATACCGAGCAGGTCGCTGCTGCCTACCAGGGCCGCAGTGGTAAACATATTGTAACTACTGAAGCTCACCGGGCGCTCAATAAAGATCTCATTGAGACGCTGGCGCAGGCTGTTCATGCTTGGCCCCTCTATGATCAGAAGCGTTTGTTCATACGGGCGCAGGTTTTCTGCCGTGGCCGGCTGGTTGAGGGCGGGATGGTTTTTACGGCAGATCAGCACCAGCGGGTCAGCAAAAAGCAGGTTATGGCTTAAGGCACGGGCGTTCAGATTGTTGGCATCAACAATAAGGTCCGTCTGGAACTGGCCCAGCTGCATTTCAGCGTCGTTGACCGGAATATTGCGTATCAGCAGCTGCGGGGCATACTGTTTAATCGCGTGGTAAATCTGCGGCATCAGCAGAGCGCCTACAGAGGGGGTGGTGCCGATGGTAATGGTGCGCTGCTTATCATAGCTGCCGGTCAAATCCAGCGCGCCGAGGATAGATTCTAACCCCTGGCTGATGTACTCGTGCAAATGGGTGGCGTAGGCGGTAGGGGTTACGCCCTGGCCTTTACGGATAAAAAGCGGATCGGGAAATATGGCGCGTAATTTTTGAATGGACTGGCTTATGGCAGAAGGCGTGAGATTAAGAATTTTCGCAGCATTTACGATCCCCTTGTGAACATAGACCGCCTCAAATATAGTCAATAGATTGAGGTCGATATTGCGCAAAGTCCGGAAAATTTGCGGTTTTGCATCTCCGCTCGGCTCACTGTGGCGTTTATCTGGAAGATTATTATAATCCACGCTGTCACTCCATTATCATTCGCAATATAAATAATAGTTGAAATTAAATATTATGCTTTTGTTCTGAACAAACCCTTGCCCTGTAGTTAGTTACTCTCAGGAATCAGTGAGTTGCTTGATGTCAATGCAGGCTATGTATTGCCATAGGGGTGGCCGTGCCGATACATGTATTATTTAAAGCATATAGACACGGGCTTTTCAGGCGTTTTGAAAATATAGAAACTTAAGATTATTGTAAAGGACAAAAATGAGGAAATAAGAAAGGCCCGTTAAATAAATGGGCCAGAGCAGTATATATTTCAGCCTTGAATATATTCATGTGGTGGATTGTTTAGCATGGCTAAAATAGTATTAACCAATACTGGGCGAATCATATCTGGCGTTACGTTTTCTACCCAACGGCACATTTGGGTCATCTCCATACCCGCATAGCCACAAGGATTGATTCGGCGGAAGGGGGTTAAATCCATATTGATATTCAACGCCAGGCCGTGGAAAGAACAGCCTTTCCGAATACGTAACCCCAGCGAGCAGATCTTCATCTCTCCCACATAGACGCCCGGTGCATCGGCCCGGGGATGGGCATCAATGCCGTATTCAGCAAGCGTATGGACCACCGTCTGCTCAAGCAGGGTCACCAGTTCACGTACGCCAAGCTTTCTGCGCTTCAGGTTAAGCAGAACATACATTACCTGCTGGCCCGGTCCGTGGTAGGTCACCTGGCCGCCGCGATCGCTCTGAATAACCGGGATATCGCCCGGCATCAAAAGATGCTCTGCTTTACCCGCCTGGCCCTGGGTGAAAACCGGGGTGTGTTCAACCAGCCAGATCTCATCGGGCGTGTTTTCGTCGCGGGTATCAGTGAATTCGTGCATGGCCTGGGAGACAGGTTCATAGGGCTGAAGGCCCAGATTGCGGACAAGGATTTTATCCTGATGCAAAACAACATCTCCGAAAACGAGAGGAAGGGTGTAGCGGGGAGTATATCAGGAAAACAGGGTTACCCGGCAAACCGGGTAACCGAAAAGGTGTTACAGCACCATACGCACGATTTCGATGTTGCCGAGCTCTTCGTAGAGCGTCTCAACCTGCTCGATATGGGTCGCGGTGATGGTGATTGAAACCGAGTGGTAGTTACCCTTGCTGCTCGGTTTGACAGACGGCGAATAGTCACCCGGCGCATGGCGCTGTACCACTTCAACCACCTGATCAACCAGCTCAGGTTTCGCCAGACCCATTACTTTGTAAGTAAAAGGGGTAGGGAATTCAAGCAGTTCGTTAAGTTTGGTT
>Ga0153917_1000529_pt1 | contig 23623 bp, 18 predicted proteins | sample TSFL001MetaG_FD_104695 | JGI IMG/M metagenome (GOLD analysis project Ga0153917, IMG submission 104695) | Attine ant fungus gardens microbial communities from Florida, USA - TSFL001 MetaG | ecosystem: Host-associated > Fungi > Mycelium > Unclassified | place: USA: Florida, Paynes Creek Historic... | reverse complement strand
ATGCTGTACAAAAATCCCAGGGGTAATAATGTGTTCAGGATCAAGCTGACCGAGTTCAGCCAGTTCAGAAACCTGCGCAATGGTGACATCCGCTGCCATCGCCATGATCGGGCCAAAGTTACGGGCTGATTTGTTATAAACCAGATTGCCCCAGCGATCGCCTTTGTGTGCCTTGATCAGCGCGAAGTCTGCTTTAATTGGGTATTCAAGCACGTAGTCTTTACCATCGATATGACGGGTTTCCTTGCCTTCAGCCAAAAGCGTACCGAAACCTGTTGGGGTAAATACTGCACCTAAGCCCATTCCAGCAGCCTGAATACGACAAGCCAGATTGCCTTGTGGCACCAGTTCCAGCTCTATCTTGCCTGCACGATACAGTTCATCGAAGACCCATGAATCAGACTGACGTGGGAAGGAACAAATGATTTTACGTACTGCACCTGTTTTAAGCAGTTTAGCCAAACCATAATCACCGTTACCAGCATTGTTATTGACGATGACCAGATCCTTGATCCCGAGTTCGATCAGTCCATCAATCAGTTCAGCGGGTTGTCCTGCGGTGCCGAAGCCACCAATCATGATGGTTGCTCCATCCTTGATCTGTGACAGTGCCTCGGTCAATGAGGCGGTACTCTTATCAATCATCTGACTACTTCCTGTACTGTGCATCACCCATTCATCCATCTAAAAACCGATAAAATGAAATTGAGTGTTTTGTTCGGATTTCTTCTATTTATTCTTGATAAATTCTGCGCTGACTTCTACGCTTTAAAATGGTTTTTGTTCGATTATTATTTTTTATGTTCGATCATCGAACATTATCCAAGTAAATTAGTCGTGATTGGATTAGAATAATTCTTCGTCAAAGGATTTGAAATGGATAATCTAAACAATGGAAAATGATCAAGATAAAAGTCCGCGACTCATTCATCATAGTGAAAATAAAAAAACCATTCGCCATGAGGATTTTATTGCGGGGATTGCCAAAGGTCTGTCCATTCTGGAATGTTTTGGGCCTGAACGCCACCGCCTGAATATGAGTACGGCGGCTGAAAAAACAGGAATGACCCGTGCTGCGGCTCGACGTCACCTACTGACGCTAGAATACTTAGGCTATTTAGATTTTGATGGTCATTATTATTATTTATCTCCAAAAATTTTAAAATTCTCAGGAGCTTATCTCGACGGCTCTTCTCTCCCCAAAATCTGTCAACCTTTACTGAATCTCTTAACCAATCAGACTTCACTGATTTATTCAGTCATGGTACTGGATAGCTATGAAGCGATTACCATTGCCCGTAGTGCCGCCCATCAACAAACTGATCGGGTCAATCCTTATGGCTTGCATTTGGGTAATCGTCTCCCCGCCCATGCCACTTCGGCTGGCAAGATTTTACTGGCACATTTAACGCCCAAACAACAAAAACGCTGGTTAGAAAAATATCCATTAAAACGTTTGACCAAATACACCCATACCGATAGTGAAGAGTTTCTGGATTTACTCCATGAAATCAAGGAACAAGATTGGTGTTATTCTTGTGAAGAACATGAGTTGGGCGTACATGCAGTCGCTGTACCCATTTATGATTCCAATGCCAGCGTAGTCGCGGCACTGAATATTGTGTCCCCGACCATGCGCACCACCAAAGACTATTTAATTACCCATATTCTGCCGTTATTACAGGAAACGGCGCGTGATTTACGACAAGTGATTTAATTCAAAATCTTAAGGCAAAAAAAATGCCACATCTGGAATGTGGCGAAAGGTGTACTGTGTATACGGTTATTTCCGTCCTTTTAAATTAATTGCCCCAGCTTAAATGAATATTAATTTTAAACCTTTCACATCTACATTGATTTGAGTGGCTAAAAAACACACTGAGGCAATCAGTCAGACAGCTTACAGATCAAGTACCAATTTTTTACCTTTAGCACGGGATACACAGATCATCATGGACTGCTGTGATGCTTTTTCATCATCACTCAGATACTGATCGAAATGCTCTGCCTCACCTTCCAGAATCATGGTTTCACAAGTCCCACACACCCCTTCACGACATAAACATTCCACATCAATGTTGAGGAGTTCAATCGCCTGCAAGATCGTCTGGTTCCCTTGTACTTCCACTTCCTGATTCGATTTTGCCAGAACAACCATAAATGCTTCACCTTCCTCTGGTACGGTAGATGCAAATTGCTCCCAGTGAATATATTCATCGCGGTAACGATGGTAATTACAACGATCAATCACTGCATCAATCATCGGTTTAGGCCCACACACATAGACGTGTGTACCTTTAGGTTGAGACCCAATCAATTGATCGAGATCAAGATATTTTCCATCTGAATCAATATAGCTAACAATATGTTCGCCATGCTTTTGCTTGAGTTCTTCTAACAATGCAGCATGTTCTGGCGAACGGTAGGCATAATGCAATTCAAAGTCTGTACCACGCGCTGCCAGCTCATCCATTTGCGGTACAAACGGCGTAATCCCGATACCACCCGCAATTAAAATATGTTTCTCACCTTCTTCCGCCAACGGAAATAAATTCTTTGGTTCAGAAATCAGAATTTTACAGCCTTCATTGCACTGATCATGCATATAAACGGAGCCGCCTTTACCTTCGACATCCTTACGTACACAGACTTGGTAAGTCGAAAGATCTTGAGCACAACTCATCAGTGAATAGGCATTGGACAGTTGATCATTCATTTTGACAATGATATGACTGCCACCATTAAACTGAGGAAAATTTTGTCCGTCCTGACGTTTAAATGTGAACCGTTTAATCAATGGGGTCAGTTGCTCTACACGAGTGACCACTGATGGGAACATTTCATAATGACTAGCCATGTCTAAATCCTCTTTACCGCATGCTGCTCATCTAAGCATTTTCTAATTTTAACTGCATATTGCCTGTTGACCCTCGATGAAGAGAGTCGCAACAGGCATTGTTGCTATAATCCTAAACACATATATTTAATGGTCATGAACTCTTCTAAACCGTATTTAGAACCTTCACGCCCCACACCAGATTGTTTAACGCCACCAAATGGCACCACTTCATTGGAGATAGCGGTTGAATTCATCCCGACCATGCCATATTCCAGTTGTTCAGCGACACGCCAGATCCGTGAAATGTTTTCGCTATAAACATAGGCCGCTAAACCAAAAATCGTATCATTGGCTTGCGCGACCACATCTGCTTCATCTGTAAAGCGAATTAAAGGCGCGACTGGGCCAAAAATTTCTTCCTGAACAATTTCCATATCACGCGAAACATCGGTTAACACGGTCGGCTCAAAAAAGGTTTGTCCAAGTGCATGTTGTTTACCACCGCAAGCCACGTGGGCACCTTTGCCACAGGCATCATCAATTAACTGTTGAGCTTTAAGCACGGCCTTTTCATTGATTAACGGTCCAATCTGTACATTCTGTTCCAAACCATTACCAATTTTGAATTTCTGTACTTCTTGTACAAACTTCTCGGTAAATGCCTGATAAATCTTGTCATGGACATAAATCCGATTAGCACAGACACAGGTTTGCCCCGCATTACGGAACTTGGCAAAGATTGCGCCTTGAACTGCTTTATCCAAATCAGCATCATCAAACACGATCAGTGGTGCATTGCCACCCAGTTCAAGTGCCAGTTTTTTGATGGTATCTGAACATTGCTGCATCAATAAACGACCGACAGGCGTAGAACCTGTAAAAGTCAGTTTTTTGACTTTTTCATGGCTGGTAAATACCGAACCAATTTCTTGCGATTTACCTGTAACCACATTGATGACACCTGCTGGAATACCTGCCATTTCTGCCAGCTTGGCAATTGCAAGTGCACAATACGGCGTTTCATTGGCAGGTTTGATCACAATGGTGCAACCCGCCGCCAAAGCAGGCGCCGCTTTGCGGGTAATCATCGCAATCGGGAAATTCCACGGCGTAATCGCTGCCACTACACCGACAGGTTCTTTGGTGACAATAAAACGCTGCTGACTATTGGTGGTTGGAATCACATCGCCATAAACGCGTTTACCCTCTTCCGCAAACCATTGAATAAATGAAGCAGCATATTTCACTTCACCCAATGCTTCGGCTAAAGGTTTCCCCTGCTCAATAGTCATAATGCGTGCCAGTTCATCAGCATGACTCAAAACCAGTTGATGCCAAGCCAATAACAGATCTGCACGTTTTTGTGCAGTTAATCCTTTCCACGATGCTAAAGCCTGATACGCCACTTCGACTGCTTCGGTGGCTTCGTCTGCCCCCATATTGGGAATGACGCCAATTTCCTCACCTGTTGCAGGGTTGGTCACAGCAATGGTGGCATTGGTTTGCGCATTGACCCACTGGCCATTAATCAATCCGCGTTGTTGAAATAATTGACTTCCTTGCAAACTTGACATGTCATGATCCTATCGATTGAAAGCAAGGTACGGTCTTATTTTCACCGTACCCTTAATGAGCCTGATACAAAATTACTTGTGATACTGCGCAACAAGATTCTGGAAATAAGCAATACCATGCTCACTGATGCCTGAACGTTGTTTATCGGTCATGATACGGCCCTGACCGCGATAACCACGTGATTTCAAGCCACGTTGTACACTTTCAACCAGTTCAAGGTCTTCAGGACGGAAAACATTGCGATACCATTCGATCAAATCTTTCTGATCTTGAGTCAACTCTTCATTGGTGAAGAAAATATCGTAGTGCTGCAAAGTGGTTTCCGCATCCATCGGGAACTCATAGATCACTGTCATGAAGTTTGCACCTGGCGGCACGTTAAACATGGTGCAAGGCCATGTCCAGAAACCGCTAAAAGTCGGATCTTTGACTGATGGATCAAGCTTAAATGATTTCTCTGAAGAACGTGCATAACCATATTGCAGCGTCCAGTTTTGATGGGTGGTATGCCAGTATTTATCGACCTGTACCGAGTCTGCAAAACCAGGATGCGCTGGGCCACAGTGATAACATTCTAAATAGTTATCAACGATCACTTTCCAGTTTGCAGGTGTTTCTGTTACGAAACGTGCAGCCAGTTTCAAGTCTTTGATTACGGCACAAGCTTCATTCAGTTTTTGTGCAAATTCAGGCAATTGATCTTCAACACAAGTGGCATTTTCATCCATATTGATAAAGACAAAACCACCATATTCCTCGACTTTTAACGGCACCATGCTTGAGTTTTGCTTGTCGAAAGACTCGACGTGATCACAGTTACGCGCCAATGCCAAACTACCATCCAGCTTAAATGTCCATGCATGATACGGACAGGTAATCACATTTTTCGCTTTGCCACTGCCACTTAACAACTCATGACCACGATGCGGGCAGACATTATAAAAGGCACGTAATACGCTGTCTTTGCCACGAATCACGATAATATTTTCACCAATCACCTTACGGGTAATATAGTCATTGGCTTGGGCAACTTCACTGCCATGTGCCACGCAAATCCAGCTTTTCGCAAAAATTTCTTCTTTTTCACGCTCAAATACCTGAGATGAGGTATAGAACACTTTTGGAAATGTCCACGCCACATTTGGGTTTGAACAGAAATCTTCTGGTAATTTTTCAACTGCATTCATGGTTTTACTCCATTAAACTCTTTTGTCCTAACGACCGTTTTATCAAAATTGGCTGATGTTCAAATCACTTGAACATTTGCTTTAACGAACTCAGCATGTGCTGATATAAATCCTGTACCACAGGACAGTCCCGTACTAAACGTAAACTGCCATGCAGTAATCCTTTGCCGAGATAAAAATCGGCCACAATATTGGCTTGCTGTAACTTGTCCACAAAAATACGTCCGTCATCACACAGCGGATCATATTCAGCCACCGCAATAAAGCTGCGTGGCATGTCAGAAAAATCCTGTGCATTCAGTGGCGCTAAACGTGTATCTTTCCAGTCACTTTCATTCGGTGCATATTCCTTCAAGTAATAATGCATTTCCTCTAACGTGAGTAACGGCGCATGTGCATGCTGCTGGCAAGACGCTGTATCAAAACTGCTGCTCAAACAAGGGTAGATTAAGGCCAAACCACAGGCCTGATTGCCTGTATGCTGTAGCTGAACCGCCAGTGCCGCAGCTAAATTGCCGCCTGCACTGTCGCCTGCTAACACAATCTGTGCCGGGTTAATGTTCCAGTCTGCGCCATGCGCACGGAGCCACTGATAAACCGTTTCACAATCCTCATAAGCGGCTGGAAAATGATGTTCTGGCACCAAACGATAATCAACACTCAGTACCGCGACATTCATATCACGACATAAATATCGGGTGATAAATTCATGCGAATCCAGATTACCTAACATCCAGCCCCCCCCATGGAGAAACAGGATACAAGGCCAACCCGCTTCAGGTGCCTCACCCTGTGGTGAATACAACCGAACATTGACGGGATGAGTGGTATGCGCAACGGTTTTATCTTCAATATTGACCGCACCATCGCGTGGCAAGGTGTAATGCAGGCACATGGCATCGTAGGCTGCACGAATTGAATCAATATCGTTATCCGCTGCTGAATAAATGCTGCTCCAATACACCAGACTTTGCATTTCTTCGCTTAACTCATAACGCGTGTTCGGTTGCTGTGTCATGACAATTCCTTTTGACTGCTTTTATGTGCAACTGCTGTTGCCGCGATATCAATCTGCATTTGTTGATTTGAGTCAGTATGCTCAAGCGCTTCCAAGTCATTAAAGCTATTCTGCTCGATCAAATGCGATGGCACCTTGGAATAATCCTCAATCAGCCACTTCACCAAACCATAGGTCTGCACCAGAATAATCACAATAAACGGCAAGGCAGTCACAATGGTCGCAGTTTTCATAGTGTCTAACGGCGCCTTCGAGAAAATCATCGCAATCGGCACTAGAGTTAACATCACACACCAGAATAAACGCGCATTTGGAGATGGATCCTGCCCTTCACGCAAACCGCGGGTGCAGGTTGCAGAGACGGCATAACCGACCGCATCCATATGTGCTGCAAGGAAAATCACCATAATGCCAAGAAACAACCACATCATCAGCTTGCCTGCTGGTAGTAAACCGAGCAGTTGACCGATCGCCACTTCACCGCCTTGCTGACTCAAGACTTGCGGGACATTGACCATACCGTGAATAAAGCTATAGACACTGTAGTTCTCAAATACACCGAAGATGAACCATAAACCAACGCTACCGCCGATGACCATGGCAAGAATCACTTCTTTAATGGTGCGGCCTTTGGATACACGAGTCACAAATAAGGCCACACCAGGTGCATAAGAAATCCACCATAACCAATAGAACACAGTCCATTCACGTGTGAATTTTCCATCCCCCATCGGGTCAGTAAACAGACTCATATCCACAAAATTGGTCGCCATGAGGCCAAAGCTCATCAACGAATTATTCATAATGAATTGAGTTGGGCCAAAGCACAGCACATAGATCGCGAACAGCACCACACCCAAACACACCATATGGCTTAAGCGTTGCATCCCCTTATCCATACCGACATAAGAGCTCAGTGCAAATAAGATGGATACCGCTAAAATAATGATGACTTTGGTCATGAAGGTATTCGGAATACCAGTTAGTTGCGAAAGAATGTTGGTAAAGGTAACGGCAGTCAAAACCAGTGAAATGGTCAAGGCACCAAACATACACAACAAGAACATCAGATCAACCACACGCCCAACTGGACCCGTTGCTTTAAAGCCTGTCACCGCTTCAATCACGGATGCCAGACTCAGACCTTTATTCTTTCTAACATGGTAGCTGTAGCACAGTGAAATCGACGCCAAAGCATAGATTGACCATGCACTCAAACCAGAATGAAAGAAAGAATAAGCCACGCTGTATTTCAGCGCTGCTGCCGATTCAGGTGCTAAATTTAAACCTGGGGTTTGGTAATAATAAGCCCAGTCTAAAAAGCCCCAGTACAAGGTGGAAGACCCAATCCCAGATAGAATGAACATGAAAATCCATGACATGGTGCTGTATTGGGGCTTGCCTTCACCGAGCTTGATCTTGCCGTATTTACTAAAAGCCAAACCGAAGGTAAAAATAATTGATAAAAAAGCAAATAAAAGGACTGGCGTGGTAAACACCGACGTGGTCCACTGCATCCATTTTGCAGCCAGTTGTATTGATTCAGATGAGTAAATTGCTAGGCCAGCCACCGATGTAAACACAACGGCAAGACTGGTGATCGCAAGCGTCTTATCTGTATAAGGTTTTGTAATTTGATTATCCATATCTATTCAATCCATCTCGGATAGTGACTATTCCCTAAGGGGTACTTACTCCATCGCGACTAAATCCATTTTTTGCTCAATCACACAGGATGCAATTGCATCACCCACTTCATAGGTTTTTGCAGTTCCACCGACATCTGGCGTTTTAGGGCCATGCACCAAAACATACTCAATCGCCTGCATGATTTCCTGTCCAGCCTGAATCACCTGTTCATCACCGTCTGCCAAGAAATCCAGCATCATCGCACCCGACCAAATTGCAGCAATCGGATTGGCAATTTGTTGTCCGTAAATATCTGGTGCTGAACCATGTACAGGTTCAAACAAGGATGGAAACTTACGTTCGGGGTTTAAGTTTGCCGAAGCCGCCAAACCAATCGTGCCCGTACATGCAGGTCCCAAATCCGATAAAATGTCACCAAATAAATTCGATGCCACCACCACATCAAAACGCTCAGGTTGCAATACAAACCGTGCCGCTAAAATATCGACATGCTGTTTATCTGCCTTGATTTGCGGATAACGTTTTGCCATCTCATCGACACGTTCGTCCCAGTACGGCATGCTCACCGCAATCCCGTTAGACTTGGTAGCAGCCGTGATTTTTTTCGCCTCACGCTGATCTGCAAATTCAAACGCATATTTCAAAATGCGATCGACACCATGACGGGTAAAAACTGCTTCCTGCAAAACAAACTCACGATCCGTACCTTCAAAAGCTTTACCACCAATCGCAGAGTACTCACCTTCACTGTTTTCACGAACCACATAAAAATCGATATCTCCCGGTTGCTTGCCAGCCAGTGGACATTTCACCCCAGGCATTAACCGAACTGGACGTAAGTTCACATACTGGTCAAAACGACGGCGGAACTGGAGCAATGACCCCCACAGTGAAATATGATCAGGCACCTTTTCAGGCCAGCCTACCGCACCAAAGAAAATTGCATCATATTCCTGTAGTACTTCAAACCAGTTATCTGGCATCATTTTGCCGTGTTCTAGGTAGTAATCACAGCTGGCCCAATCAAAGCTATCCATTTGAAGTTGAATGCCATATTTGTCTGCCGCTGCCTTTACAACTTTGATGCCTTCTGGTAGAACTTCTAAGCCAATTCCATCGCCCGCAATCGTGGCAACTTTATACTTTTTTGCCATAACGCTCCCTTACACCTTTGGTTAATATCCTTAGCTGTAAACATGCTGTTTTCAGCAGCAATGATCAATAAGAAAACTATCACCCCAATGGACACGGATCGTGAATAATCTACCTAACCTATCGGATTTAAAGGTTTTTTGTACAGTCGCTAAACGCAAGAGTTTTGTCGATTCAGCTGAGGAGCTGGGCGTTTCACCTGCATTTATCAGTAAACGCATCAATATTTTAGAAACCAACCTGAACTGCAAACTATTCCATCGTAGTACCCGTCATGTCAGTTTGACCGAGGATGGCAAACTGATTCTGGATCGGGTCTCCAATATTCTGGATGAATTCGATGAAATCAGTGAGCTGGTCAATAACCCCTTAAGCACGCCAACGGGTCATCTCGACATTGTCAGCAGCTTTGGTTTTGGCCGAAAACATGTTGCGCCGATTCTGTCTAAACTGTTGACCATGTATCCAAAACTTGAGATCCAGTTCGACACCATCGACAACACCAAAGACCTGATTCAGCACAGCATTGATTTGGACATTCGCATTGGCAATGATATTGCCCCGAATATGATTGCCAAAAAACTGGTCTCGAATTTCCGGATTTTTTGTGCAGCACCGAGTTATTTGCTGAAACATGGCATGCCTGAAAATCTGGAAGATTTACGCAGCCACGATTGCCTAACCATCAGTGAACGTGATCAGTCCTCAGTCTTATGGAAATTGCGCCATACCTCGGAAGATATGTCCGTCCATGTCACACCGCGCTTCATTTCCAATAATGGCGAGATTATTCACCAGTTAGCCATTGAAGGACATGGCATTATCTTACGTTCGATCTGGGACGTGGCAGATGAATTGATTAGCGGTGAATTGCAGCACATTTTGCCTGAATACTGGCAAGATGCCGATGTTTGGGCGGTCTATCCTTCGCGTTTAAAAAGCTCGTCAAAATTACAGACCTGTATTCTGTTTATTCAAAATGAACTGATTAACCGTTTACAACATATCCAGAATCTGACGCGTGGAAAGCTGATTCAGCCAGTTGAGCCGATCAATCCAAATACTGAAAAAGTATTTCTATAATCGCGATAAGCTGCCTGCTTTCTTTTTTCAGTAATATCATGCACATTAGCGAGATCATGAATCAGCAGGCAGCCTATGAGCACAGCAATATTTGTCCTTATTTTAATTGCAGCAGCATGCCACGCCAGCTGGAATGCCATTGTAAAAGCAGGGACAAATAAGTTTTTAACCACGGTACTGGTCACGGCATCAGCAGCAGTTTTAGCCGCGATACTGTTACCCTTTTTTCCAATACCGCACAGTGATAGCTGGCCTTACATTCTGGCTTCAACGGCAATACAAATTCTGTATTTTGGACTGGTTGCCAAAATCTATCGCGTTGCTGATATGGGACTGACCTATCCGCTGATGCGTGGCACGGCACCCCTTATTGTGGCAGTATTCGGTACGTTTTTGCTGCATGAGCAACTGGAATTTAATGCGTGGATTGGCATTATCACCATATCCATCGGTATCTTATCCATGATCTTGGCAGCCCCAAAAACTGGACGCAAAGGCATTGGTCTGGCCTTGCTAAATGCAGTGCTGATCGCAGGTTATACTTTGCTGGATGGTCATGGGATCCGCCTGTCTGGCTCACCGATTTCCTATATCTTATGGAGCTTCGTTCTGTCAGGCCTGATTTTTTTGATGTTCGCCTTGAGAATGCAATATCGACAAATGGGTGCATATTTCCGCCTGAATTGGCATTTAGGCTTAATCGGTGGCATTGGTTCTTTTTTTTCTTATGGCTTAGCACTGTGGGCAATGACCTTTGCACCCGTTGCCGTTGTCGCGGCATTGCGTGAAACCTCAATTTTATTTGCCACTCTAATCTCGATTTTTATTCTAAAAGAGCGCATCAATGCAGTACGAATTATGTCCTCAGGTCTCATTTTAATTGGCGCTTTGATCCTCAGAATCGCCTAAATAAAAAAGCCAGTCCATGACGAACAGACTGGCTTATTTTCGGTATCGAATTTAGAAATAATAACCCAGCGATAAATAGAACAATTTATTCCATTGATTGCTGTCACCTTGAGCAAGGCCATCTGCACCACTGCCCGTCATCGGGTCATTGCGACTCCAGATATATTCGCCCTGTATGCCAATTTTTTTATAGTTAAAATACAGACCTGCGATTAAGCGATCCGAATCTTGATAGCCTGATTCATCTTTATAAAAACGGCTATAAGATACGTAAGGTTTAATATTTTCTAACTGATGGAATGGCTTGGCAAAGGTGTAGTTGATTTCATTGGCCATATATTTGCCTTTATTGGCCACCTGATAGGGATAATCAAATGCCCCAATCGTCGAACTTTTCGGTAAAAGCTCATCTGCATTTTTAACGTCCTGCTCGCCTGCCAAGAACAACCATTGCCATGCCTGATAATTGGTGGTGCTAAAAACACTCCAGGTACTACGATGTCCATCTCGATTGGTGCGATTATTTTCCAGTTCCGAATACCAGTAAGAACCACCAATTTCTGTCGAGAAATTCTGAGATTGATCGATATCAAACTTTCGGGATAAGCGCGTCACCCACATGTTCTTTTCATCAATATCAGTGCCTTGAGTCAAATCATCGGCTCGAACAAAGTTACCGCTATAACGACTGGAATCTTTAGATGTTCCTTTATAATTTCCACCATCGGTTGGATAAAAACCGAGAATGAAGTTGTACAGATTGTCCTTAAACTGGTACTTCACTCCAAGGTTTTGAATGTCTTCCAGTCCAACGGTATTGAGCAAAGTTTCATAATAGCTATTGCCCCACAGTCGTCCAAAGCCAAAATCAACCGATTGTAAACCGACTGTCACGCGTTGCTGATCTGAAAATTTATAGCCAGCCCAAGCATCTTTTAGAAATAAAGCATCACATAAGCGATCATACTGGTAGCAACGCACATCCATTGAGGCAATCCAGTTCGGATTTTCATAACTCAATACCGCTTTGATATCTGCCAGTCGCCAGTCATCGTTCTTGGAACCTTCATTAGCTTCAACAACATAATCTTTATGAATATAACGGGTACGGATTGCACCTGTAAGTTTCAGTTCACCCAATTGTGTTTTCGGGTCACCGATACTTAAATCGGCTGCCAAGACAGGCATATTTGCCAAGACACCCATTGAACCTAAGAGAAGCAGTGCTTTTTTCATTGTTGTACGTCCTTGTTTAACCTTATATGAAAATGAAGAAATTCAAGCTCACAAACAATGGTTAAACTATAAAGTCGGTCTTTACGGAGTGTGTTTAATGGAACACAATTAAGCTCAGACAAGTATGGAATATCCTTTCTAGATAGATAAAATCATTAATAATTCAATTAAAGCCAAAAGAGCATAACTGAGCTTATAACCATCGTAAAACCAAAAAAAACAGATAACTTAATATAGAACCATAACTTTTTATGCTGCTCTACCACACTCATAGCCGATTTCAAATCCAAACTATAGAATATTTTTCTTTTTTCAAAAAAGTTTTCTAAGCTTCTTTCTGAAATAAAGAAAATTATATTGATAAAAGTAACACCTAAAATTACTGCCTCAATATTAGCGACACCCATTGATTTATTTTTATACAAACTACCATAAAATATACTTTTCAAACTTTCATTACTATTCACATATCTTGCAGCTAATTGATGAAAAATAGCCCACAGCATGACAGATAATAATAAATAAATTACTAACAAGTCTTTAATTAACAATTTCTTAATCCAATTTAATTATTGATATTTCATCTTTAACACAATGCTTAACCCCTGCTTCACTATATGATAATCCAACTGACCATTCATCTATATTTTCATATTTTATTTCCTCACCATCATAACCATAGTGTTTTGAATTTATTGGATACAACACTCCCATATATATCTTTTTACCCAAACAATATTCAAAAAAACTATCATGACTTGATATTAGTACCCAACCATCATCTTGCAATTTTTTTTGTATATTTTCAAAATCACCAAATGACATCCTTGATTTTTTCACCTCTGCTGTGGTGTACTTATTCATAGGCTTATCAATCCAAACTTTCTCTTCTGGACTGAACTTCCCAAAGTATTTATTAACTACACTATAAAAATATTGATCTTGCTGTTTTTTCTCAGTGCTTGAACATGCAGCCAGCAAAACAGATAAAAACAATATTGAAATGAATTTCATAAATTTACTCTTAATATTTAACCTATAGTTAAAAAAGAAATACTAATCGAAGCACCAGCATCTATATCTCAGCCAAAATCTATTTCTATAGTTTTATAGATGCTAACATTATCTTTAAGAAAATATTAAAAATAAGTCTAAATACAGCATTTCAAAAATTTGTTCAAATTATCTTTTTATTTAATTACAGGTATCTCATCTTTTCTACATTGATTCACTCCACTTTCTCCATAAGACAACCCTACTAGCCAGTCATTAATATCTGTATATTTAACTTCGCGCCATTCAGGGTTGTAATGATGTGGTCGTATTGGATAAAGTATACCTATATGTATTTTCTTACCCAAACAATACTCATAGTAGCTATCTTGATCAGAAATAAGTTTCCAACCATCAAGTTCCAACTTCCTACGTATATTAGAAAAATCATTTAAAGAAAGATTTGATTTTTTTATTTTAGTAATTGAATATTTACTTTCTAGCTTATCAACCCAAATTTTTTCATTTGGTTGATATTCCCCAAAGTATTGATTAATAACATGTGTAAAACACTTACCTTGTTGAGTTTCTTCAACGCTAGTGCAAGAACAAAAATATACTATAAAAACTAAAAAACTAGCTTTCTTTAATGCTTTTTTATTTATAAAACAATCTAAAAACAAAATATTCGACATACCCACCTCTATTTATAATTATGACATATATATGAGGTTGTATTATTAGCTTTATAAAATATTACATGCCAATCATCATTTAATTGCATTGCAACAGAACCTTCGGCCAATTCTTTATTACCCACAACAACTCGCGGTGCAATAATTTCAAGTTGTCTTTTATCTCTACAAAATATATAACTTTCATTATATTTTTGATGATATTTCCATCCCATTTCTTTTAGTTGCTTATCTTTCTTATTAAAAAAAATATTGATCTTAAATTCATCTGCTTTAATTTTATATGAAACCGTATTCGAGCTATAAGATGAATAACCCTTTAGATCGCCAGCTTTACCATCAAAAAGGACATTAGCCTCATTTACAAAGTCCTGATTTACTTTATCTATATAGGGTTTTCGTTCTACCTCCTTATCACATCCGACTAACAGAAATGAGAGGATTAAAATAATTTTTTTCATACAAGAAAAATCAAAGTAAAAAAATACAAAATAATTACTTACTATAATACTCCATACAATTATTAACGCCTAGCTTATTGTAATAAATTGCAAAGTACCAATAATCTTTGCTTTTAAAATTAACTTCTTCACCGTCTCGTGTATAATGCTTATCATAAATCGGATTTAATATATCTATCGAATAATGGTTGGTTTTACAAAAATTATAATAACTATTATAAGAGTCTACCAAATCCCACTTTCTATCTAGTAGTTCTTTTTTAACACCCTCATAATCTCTACTAGAAAAATCTTGTTTTTTTATTTTCACTACTAGAAGTTGAGTCGAGCTATTTTTTCTATCAACATCATATTCGTACTCATATTCTCTAAACAACTCATTGGAGAAACTCTTAAAATCTAGTACTTCACTATCATTACATCCTAACAAACCAATGCAAAAAGTAAAGATAGACATCAGTTTTATAAATCTAACCATTAACTTAAAACCATATTAAAATAATTCTAACTATCAATATTACATACGTATCGTTTATGTCTAGAGTGAATAAAACCCACATTCCAATACCCAACCAACTGGTTTAATGACTGTCCTTCACCAGTAGAACTATAAGTATCTAATTTAACTGGAAGTACTAATTCTAGTTGATTAGTGTTTTTATCACAGTAAATATAAGCTTCTTTATATTTTTCTTTATACAACCATCCTTTTTCTTTAAGGCTAGGTTCAATATTGTTTAAAAAATTCCTTTCGCTAATACTACTATCACTCTGAATTTGAAATATTAACCTATCTGTATTATAGGATGAGAATGAATGTTTATCTAAGATGCGATCGCCAAAAATATAGTTAGCATCACTTTCAAATTTTTTAATTATTGTCTTATTGTTAAGACTCTTTACTTCTGATTTTTCAATACTTACACAAGCAGCTAACCAAATAGTTAAAAATAATATTAAAATAAATTTCATAACTTTTTCCTAATATTTGATTGGTGTTTGTAATAGAGGAATACTAATCGAAGCGCCAGCATCAATATCAGCTTTATCTGAACTGAAACCTATTTCGATAGCTTCAAGTAGTTTTAAATTAAACTACTCACTTGCTGGTACGGTCAAGCCTAGCCACACATTTCGAATGTGTGGCTCCTGCACTAGCAGCACCACCCTTTAAAAACCATTAGCTTTTCTTGCAGGTATATTCTTTTATTTTTAGAGGGGGATTATCTTATATCTGCATAAACCCCAGTTAAAAACAATCGAACTTTTTATTTATTTCCCCTAATAATATTTAAATTATTAATTGCATTCAAATGTCCCTGTTTAGCTGATTTTTCATACCAATATTCAGCTTGCTTTGCATCTTTTTTTACATAAATACCTTTTTCAAAGAAAACCCCTAAATTATACTGTGCTTCTGGACTGCCTAATTCGGCAGATTTTTTCGTGAAATCAAATGCTTTACTGTAATTTTCCTGCTCTAAGTACAATTTCGACAATCCTTCATATGCTCGCGAAGGATTATCTTTGGAGCCTAATAGATACCATTTTACTGCTTTTTCATAATCTGGTAATTGTCCAAAATCACTGCTTCTATATAGCTCCGCCAAATTTAATTTAGCATCTTTATTCCCTAAACTATTTGCTTTTAAGAAGTACTCCTCAGCCTTCTTAAAATCTTTTTCTCTACCTATCCCTGCATAAAAAATCATTCCTAAAGAGTTTAATGCTTCATTATTGTTAGATTTTGCTGATTTTTCAAACCAATAATAAGCTTTATCAAAATTAGGTTGAACTTTTTCAGCGCCATTAAGATATACCCAACCCATTAAGTTCTCTTTTTCATTCAAAGTTAACTCTTTAAGATTGAATATCTCACATTGCTTACTAGCACTTTCAGCTTGTTTGCATTCTTCTTCTAAAGTAAGATTTTCATCATTTCTATCTAAGTTCGTACAAGAGAATAACCCACTAAGGACTAAAAGAATTAAAAGTTTCTTCATAAAAGTCTACCTACAATAATTAACAGCAGTACAGATTGAACCTGTAGCCCCAGCCCCAGCTCCAACAATCACGTTACCTGAATATGTTTGAGAACCATCTGTATTTTGACAAGCTTGTGCGCCACCGCCAATTAGCGCAGCACCTTTTGCACTACCACAAACTGAACCGCCAGTAGAAAAACCAGATGAAGTATTTGTATTTGTATAGCTCTGTCCGCCACTACCATAAGCACTAGCTTCAGCTCCCGCACTACCACAAATTGTTATTGCTACACATTGCATAACTTTTCCATATTGATCTCGCGTGTGCCCTCCACCAACACCAACCGAAGCGCCAGCAACAGCAGCTACGCCAACATTTACATTTGTCATTGTTGTATAAGGAACATGCGTTGCAGCTTTTACAGGTGAAGGTGGTGTCATCACTTCATTTCGATACGCTGTATCATTTTGCATTCTCCAATTATGTTCAGACACTTTGGCTCGTCCATATTCCATTAATCCGGGAGGAAATGCATTTGCCCAATTTAGTCCCATTGGGTCGATCCATTGAGTTGGATCACTTACATAAACGGAACTATTCATCCCCCCCTGTAACCCGATCGGATCTTTACTTATATACTTTGCACTATACGCCTCATAATAACGATAACGGTTATAATGCAGTCCTGTTTCATTATCGTAATACTGACCTTGGAATCTAAGATTGCTCTGCTCAAATGGATTGTCCTTATTGAGCATTTGAATCTCGAGTGCAGTCCCCCATGTATCCTGAGTAATTTCCCAGACACATTCACCTACGGCATTGCTGAGTGTTTGCGGTGTTCCGACCTGATCACAATGATAAAAAGCGGTCTGCTCTAAAGCCACACGATTTTTACGTGTATCTGTACTCCAGATCGGATCTTTATAAATAGAATAAGGCTTGTTGAGGTATTCACTATAATCAGGTGTTTTAATTAGTTGAATAAAACCTTGATACCCTGCCTGCATTAACGGTACAAAGCTGTCAGGCTCATAAACATAATGTTTGGTATAACTTTTCTCAGGATGGCTCGAATTTTGGCTTGACTCCCAAATCATCAAATCCCCATCCCAACCAAATAAGGTGAGATTATGGTTTGATGATTTCTTATATAAACGACGTCCAAAAACATCATAACCATACTGAGTCACTTGCCCATTCAAGTTACTTTGGATCAACCGGTTATGATTGTCCCACGTCAGCTTTAAGGTTTTACCATTTTGTGTGGTTTCAATCACATTGCCTTGCACATCATATTGATAATGCTTGCCTTGATACTGTTTGATTAAATTGTTTTTGGCATGTGTGGTCTGGTTGATTGGATCTACCAGATTCCCCGCTGGATCAAACTTGAAACTTTCATTTTTATGCTGACTCTGGGTTGAAATCAAACGTCCAATCGGATCATATTGATAATTGAGTTGCCCTAAACGGCTATCTTCAACTTGGATGAGCAAATAGTTTTTATCATATTGATAATGTCTATGCGCTTGGTAACGCAGTCGATCTGAGGTTTCCTGCTCAGGCTCAATCTGTTGAGAAATCAGTAACCCGACATCATTATAATGCTTGGTTTGCATCAAACCATTTGCCAGAAATCGTACCGTTTCACGATGTAAATCATCTCGCTGAAAAGAAACAATATCCTGTTGGTTAAACGCAATTCCGTATATATGCCCTGAACCATAGCTCAGATTCGTCTGTTCCTGTCCATCCGGACGAATGGTTTTAACCAGATTACCTAATTCATCATATTCATAACGTAGCACAGCCGTTAGATTCAACAGCTTATAATGCTGATGTTCACGCACCAATTGCCCAAGCTGGTTACGATACATTTGAACTTGGCTCTCAGCATTACTGGCCGAGCTTAATTGTTGATTTAAGTTATATTCAAAATGCTCTGTCTGGCTTTGGTGGGTATGCAGGTTGGTATAAGTTTTTGAAGCAATCTGTCCATCATCATGATAGCTAAATTCAGTCAAGATATTAGGTTGGCGAATCTGGAATAACAAACCATTTTCACTGTAGCTATAATGCTTTTCTTCTCCATCAAATGCTTGTTCGCGAACTAACTGACCAAACTTGTTATAGCCAAACTGGTATTCAGCCTGATTCTGGTTAATAAGCTTTTGGATACGACCTTGTTTATCCCATGCATAACCAACACGGTGCTGATTGGCATCAATCCGATGCTCGAGCAAACCGACATTATTGTATTGATATTGAGTAATTAGACCATTGGTATCCGTGTGTTTAAGCAAGTGACCTTCTTCATCATGTTCAAACAGCTCTTTTAATCCATCTGGGTAAACAATCGCTTGAAGCTGGCCTTTATCTTTGCCTTGCATGCTATACAGATATTGAACTTTCTGCTCATTCGCTGCTTGCTGGGTACTTAGGTCACCTTCTTCATCATATTCCCATGTACTACTTTTTCCCGAACAATCGGTATAAGACAGCATTTGTCCTTGATCATTGTATTGGATTTTTTTGATACCCCCTTTGGCATCAATCACTTCTACAACTTGATTACTGCTATTGTATTTATATTGGGTAACATGACCTAAAGGATTAATCTCTTTGCTGACGTTGCCCTGTGCATCATATTCACGTTTCCAGATATTGCCTTCTGGATCTTTGGTTTCGGTTAAATTTCCTTGTTCATCATAAGCAAAGCGAATCACACCGCCATTAGGCTGTACAATTTTCGCTAGTTGGCCCTGATCATTATATTCTTGTTGAGTTTCTCGACCTTCAAAATCAATTTGTCGGGTGATGCGTTTTTCACCGTCACGAGAATACCAAGACTCTCGACCATCGGCTAAGCGGGTACGATAAGTAAAGCCATCCAGATCGAAATAATAGTAGGTTGGCACATCATAAGCATCGTAAACTGCAACTTGGCGTAAACGCGGATGCCATTTTAGTTTGGTATGAAAGCTGCCATCATCTGCCCATTCTTCAATGGCTTTGGCATTTGGCAACGTCGATTCATAACGAATATTTTGTCCACGACCTGTACGATCGGTATAGCGCGTTAATTGGTGCGCCTGATTATATTCGTATTGACGTGCATGCCCATTTTGATCAAAAGCTGTAATCAAATTACCTTGAGCATCATAATCATAGCGTGCCCACGGCTCAATCTGCTCATCCACAAATACGGCTATAATCTTAACTTGCTCATTAAAAGCAAATTTTAGTTGATGCTGTGCCTGTTCAAACTGAAAATCAATTGCTTGTAAATATGCAATACCATCAGACAAAAGATAGCTTAGGCTAATTTTTTCATTGCTATTTTCATTAAATTGTTGAACTAAATGATAAGGCTGACCAAGACTAAATTGGTGGAAATGAAAGTTCCAGTCACCACCAAAATTTAATAGAAAATCACCATTTTCAATTGGGTAAACTGTCATTCCTTCATAAGGCACAGTATAAGCTTGCTGCAAAATCGTAGATGGTAATGCATGTTTACGACCTTTGGCATCAATAAAGATATAGCCTTGTTCTTTTGGCAGGATCACATTGGAAAATGGCATCATCCAGCGCGCCCCCATCATCCCCTGATCAAACTCATCCATTTGTGAGTTATATTGGCGACTAAATACAAAACCCACTTTCGGTAAATAGAAATCGGCGTGCTGAACCCGCTCTGCACCAATCGAATAACTAATACTTTGACCCGTTTCTGTGCCTTTACCTTCACAAGGGGGTGCATTTAATGCATTGGCCTGTAAGCTCACAAACTCTAAGGTATCCCCTTTGGTATGACGCTCATATTCTCCCGTCTGGTTAATCGGCACACTAGCATTGCCTTTATTTTGTAGCGCTTTAATTGCCTTCAACGTCTCTTGTAATAACCAAGCCAGACTATATTTCTGCCCTGCATTTGCCTGTTGTTGTAAAGTCTCACTTAAGGTCATCATGGCTTGCGCTGCTTCTTGTTGTAAGCGCGTTTTAATCGTTGGTTGAATCTTCGGCGTTAAATCGGCCTGACTTGGTTTGCCCATTAAATCAATGAGTGGCACAGCCCAATTACTGAATTTAAGTTTTGGATCTCTTTTCTCTGCTGTTGCACCTACAGATGTGGCAGTCATACTCGTACTTACCGCTGTAGCAGGCACGGACAGGCTCTTTAAAATGCTGCTTCCTAAAGTTGTCGCCTGTGAGAGTAAAGTCGTTAATTTGGCTTGTGTTTCTTGTAAGAATTTTTCTAAATCGCCTGCCACCATTGCATTCAGATGTAAACCCAAGCGCTTAATATCGGCTTCTTGGATCTTTCCATTTTCAGGATATAAGCATTGAGACATTAAACCGAACATCGGACGTAAAGCCATTCGTGCATGTGCTTCACTACTTGGCTCTGCAAATAATCCAATTAAATTTGCAGCTAGCAAAGCACCCTGTTGTACACCTGCATCCTCGGTTTTACTCTCTGTAGCGTAAAGAACTAGATCGAGTACACTGCCTGTTAAGGCAAAAATATTGGCTACCGTCGGAACATTGGCATTACCCTGTAGCTGCTCTAAACTGGTATTACCACATACCTGCAAATAAAGCTGGATCTGATGGGCAATCATCTGCAAGTCAGTCACAGTGTTTACGCTGTCCAAATTAAAAACAGCAAGTTCAACCTTCGACGCTTTTTTATCTGTTGTCTGTTGTGTATTTTCTGTAGCCATTAAACTTAAACCTTAATTCATTTCAATACGTCTATTTTTTAAATCGTTACGCGTTAATTAAATTTGATCCTAACCATTGTTCTTGCCATGAAAACGGTCAACGATGCCTTGCTGAAGTATGGCGTCCACTTTGGTTGCTTGCATTAATTTGCTAGAAGCCTGATCTTTTACAAAATCCATGCCCTGCGCCTTGAGCATATCAACAGACTGACTCGGATTTTTGGCAATTTGCGCAAGACTTTTCATTTGATCTGGCGAAATATTGAGATTTAACTGTTTTGAAACAGCACTTAAAGCAGTATTGCTGACTTGGTCCTTAATTTGCCCAACTGTCTGATCAACCAAGCCGTTCAAAGTATTTTTTCCAATATTTTTAAGACTATTTTTATCCATTGAAAGTAAACCACTGGTCAACTGCTGCTTCAAATTCTGTCCCAAGGCACTGCTTAATGAAGCTGCAACTTTCTCCACAGGTTCAGCCCACTTATAATCACGTTTAAAGTCACTACTTTGTGCCCATGCACTGGTTTCATCTTTCTCAAAAATAACTTTAGCAGCACCAGGTGCGATGCCTGTGACTTGAGCAAAGCCATTTCCATCGAGCTTGCCAGTAATTTGCTTACCTAATGAATCAATGACTTTATAACTATTCTGTTTAAAGAAATTATTACCGCCATAGCTTCTTAATAGCTGTAATGCGCCTTTCAATGATTTAGCTTGAGGTAACTGTGGTGCATTGCTGCTTGCACTTGCGCCAGAGGCCAACAAATGCTGCCCCGCCTTCGCTTCAAATTTCCCACTGGTCACAGGGAAAATACCTGAGCCATTCAGCTTGATTTGTGATGGGCCCGCAGTAATCACAATCTCTTTCGGACTACTGATCTCAATACGATCTTCGGTTGAAATAATTTGAATCCCTTGCTTGGCAAGCAAATCTATTCCATCTGACTGAGCCTGAACCTCAAACTTACCTTTGGCAGCGACCTGTTTAATCCCATTTTGTGCAGCAAACAGGCTGATTCGGTTTTGCGCATGCGTAATCAGATTCTTCTGCGTACTCAAATTGATACTGTCACCTGCAAACTGGTTGATCTGCCCATCCGCAGATAAATGAATATCTTCATTGGTGCTTAGACCAATGCCAGCGGGTGAATTAAGTAATAACAGTGATTTTTTAAATTGGGCAATTTTTTCTTGGATCTGCTCTGCAAATTCTTTGAGCTGATCAAGCGATTCAATTTCATCAGTCTGCTGGTTCTTAGCGACTTCACTTAAGGCTTTGGCATTGCTCTGGTTGCCTTCCAGCTGTTGCTTGGCTGGCTGGGCATCAAGGTGTTCGCCTTGCGCCTGATCCTGCTTGTGCGTGGAAACCAGTAGTCCTTCTCCAGCTCGGACTGCACCCCATTGATCGGTACGTAGTTCAAAACCTTCACCACGGTCTTCACTTTCAGCTGTGGCTTTAGGATGGCTCAGTTTACCTAAGTTAAGTTGGCTGGCAGCGTGGCTGCTTTGTAGTTGGGTACTGATTTGTCCTGTGGTGTCATCAAAGCGTAGTTGGTTAAAGCCATCACCTTGGTATTCCTTGGACTTGATCCCTGCCAGTTTCTTGGTATCTGGGAGCTTGCCTGCATTGTCGAACTTGGTTGGGCTACGTTGGGCTTCGTGAATGCGTCCCACCACAAATGGTCGGTCAATATTGCCATCAAAGAAGTCGATCACCACGATTTCATTGATACGCGGCAGGAAGCGGGCTCCATAGCCTTCGCCTGCCCAAGGCGTCAGCACATCCACCCACGCTGAATCAGTGTCGTTGTCATTGGCACCTGCACCGCCATCATGGCTGTGATCTTCATTGCGGGTAAACAGAAAGCGGACTTTTATCCGTCCCCATTCATCGACATGGATTTCTTCGCCACTTGGGCCAACCACTTTGGCGCGTTGTGGAGATGCTGTTGGTCGGTGTTGTAATGGATTGTATTCGGGTACGGTTTTAATACTACGACGTTGTAGTGTGAGTTGATTGGCTTGGCGCTCGTCATTCTCTTTGCTTTGCCAGTTACTTTGCGTTAGTAACTGTTTGATCTGCTGCTGTAGATCTTTAGGTAAGTT
>Ga0153917_1000527_pt1 | contig 23703 bp, 24 predicted proteins | sample TSFL001MetaG_FD_104695 | JGI IMG/M metagenome (GOLD analysis project Ga0153917, IMG submission 104695) | Attine ant fungus gardens microbial communities from Florida, USA - TSFL001 MetaG | ecosystem: Host-associated > Fungi > Mycelium > Unclassified | place: USA: Florida, Paynes Creek Historic... | reverse complement strand
GCTTCGAGAGAGGAACGCTCTTTACCCAGCGCCTGTGCGCGTTCAGGTTCGTTCCAGACGTCCGGCTGTTCCAGCTCGGCGTTTACTTCTTCAAGACGCTCTTTCTTGGCATCGTAGTCAAAGATACCCCCTAAGAACGTCGGAGCGCTCGGTGAGGTCCTGAATGCGGTTTTTTACCGGATTAATTTCAAACATGGTCTGTTTTCTTTTATGGACTTGTCAAAATGCGGTGATAAGAGCGGGATTGTACCGAATCCACGCCCTTTTTTATAGAGATTACTGACGCTAAATTGGCCAGATATTGTCGATGATGATTTGCAGGGAGCGGTTACCGCGAAACTCGTTAATATCCAGCTTGTAGGCAAGCTCGACTTCACGCACGCCGTTGTCCGGCCAGATGGCGGTGTCGACGTTAAAGGCAATCCCGTCGAGCAACGGGCCGCCGCCTGACGGCTCGACCATCACCTTAAGATGGCGTTCACCAACAATACGTTGTTGCAGCAGGCGAAAACGCCCATCGAACAGAGGTTCCGGGAACATCTGCCCCCACGGGCCTGCATCGCGCAGCATCTGCGCCACGTCCATGGTCATTTCTGCGGGCGTTAACGCACCATCGGAAACCACTTCACCCTGTAACAAAGACGGGTCGATCCAGTCCGTCACCAGCTCACCAAACAGGCGCTGGAACTCGTCGAACTTCGCCGCTTCCAGCGACAGACCCGCCGCCATCGCATGCCCGCCGAACTTGATCATCAGCCCTGGGTGGAGTGTATCCAGGCGCTCCAGCGCATCGCGCATGTGCAGCCCCTGAATCGAACGGCCCGAACCTTTTAGCGTGCCATCCCCTGCCGGGGCAAACGCGATCACCGGACGGTGGAAACGCTCTTTGATGCGCGACGCCAGAATGCCCACCACGCCCTGATGCCACTCGGGATGATACATCGCCAGCCCGCCCGGCAGCGTATCGCCGCTGCGTTCCAGCTTTTCGCACAGGGTCAGCGCTTCGGCCTGCATCCCCTGCTCAATCTCTTTGCGGGTCTGGTTCAGCGCATCCAGTTCGTTTGCCAGCATCCGCGCTTCGCCGATGTTGTCACACAACAGCAGCGCAACGCCGACGGACATATCATCCAGCCTTCCGGCTGCGTTCAGACGCGGCCCGAGGGCAAAACCTAAATCGCTTGCCGCCAGTTTGAGCGGGTCACGGTTGGAGATTTCCAGCAGCGCTTTAATGCCGGGACGACATTTTCCTGCGCGGATACGGCTTAAGCCCTGCCAGGTTAAAATACGGTTATTGGTATCGAGCGGCACAACGTCCGCCACGGTGCCCAACGCCACCAGGTCGAGATACTCCGCCAGGTTCGGCATCGCAATGCCGCGTGCGTCAAACCAGCCTTTTTCACGCAGCAGCGTGCGCAGGGCCAGCATCAGATAAAACGCCACGCCCACACCGGCCAGTGATTTGGACGGGAATTCACAGTCGCGCAGGTTGGGGTTAATGATTGCCTCGGCGGCAGGCAGGGTATCACCCGGCAAATGGTGATCGGTAACCAACACCGGGATCCCCAGCTCATGCGCCCGATCGACACCGGCGTGTGACGAGATCCCGTTATCCACGGTCATGATCATCTGCGCGCCAAGCGCATGGGCCTGATCCACCACTTCCGGGCTCAGGCCGTAGCCATCTTCAAAGCGGTTAGGCACCAGGTAGGTGACGTTATCGCACCCGAGCGCGCGCAGGCTGAGCACGCTCAGCGCCGTGCTGGTTGCGCCGTCGGCATCAAAATCACCGACAACTACAATCCGCGTCCCTTCACGGAACGCGTCATAGAGCATCGCAGTGGCGGTTTCAACGCCGCTCAGCTGCTGCCAGGGCAGCATCCCTTTCACGCTGCGTTCAAGATCGGCAGTGTTTAACACGCCCCGGCTGGCATAAAGCCGACGTAAAAGCGGTGACATATCCGCAGGGAGATCTGCGTTCTCATTCACTTCACGACGGCGGAGTTGGATGGGTGCTTTCACGCGGATTAGTTACCACCAAACTGTTTCTGGTGCGCGTCGAGGAACTCTTTCATCTCTTTCGGCCCCTGATAACCCGGCACAACGTAGCCATTGCTCAACACGATAGCAGGTGTGCCGTTCACGCCAAACTGCACGCCCAGCGCGTAGTGGTTAGCGATATCAATGTCGCAGGACGCAGGCTTAACGCCTTTGCCGTTCATTGCATCATCAAACGCTTTGTTGCGGTCTTTCGCACACCAGATAGCCTTCATGTCCTGCTCTGGCTGGCTCTGCACGCCCGCACGTGGGAAGGCCAGATAGCGCACGGTGATCCCCAGCGCGTTGTAGTCTTTCATCTCTTCATGCAGCTTGTGGCAGTAACCACAGGTGATGTCGGTGAAAACAGTAATGACGTGTTTTTCCTGCGCCGCTTTATACACGATCATCTCTTTTTCGAGCGCGTTCAGGTTTTTCATCAGCAGCTGGTTAGTCACGTTCACCGGTTGTGCGCCGCTGACGTCATACATTGGCCCCTGAATGATGTGTTTGCCGTCTTCGGTCACGTACAGCACGCCGCTGTTGGTCAGCACGGTTTTCATACCGGCGACTGGCGCAGGCTGGATATCGCTGCTGGTCACGCCAAGTTTGGTCAGCGATTGCTTGATTGCGGCATCGTCAGCGTGAGCAAAACCGGTAAAAGAGGCTGCCAGCAAAGAGAACAGCGCTAAAGACTTTTTCATATTCAATCCTATTACAATTCGTCGGCACTCACGCGCGTGGGTGGTGCTGTTGGTGAAGCTGCCGCAGGCGTTCCGTCGCGACATGGGTATAAATTTGCGTCGTTGAAAGATCGCTGTGCCCAAGTAGCATCTGCACCACGCGTAAATCAGCTCCGTGGTTTAGCAGATGCGTCGCGAAGGCATGACGCAAAACGTGCGGCGACAGTTTTTCACTATCGATACCTGCCAGTGTGGCGTAATGCTTAATGCGATGCCAGAAAGTTTGCCGCGTCATCTGTTGCGCACGCTGGCTTGGGAAGAGCACGTCAATAGAAACGCCGTTCAACAACCACGGGCGGCCGTGCTCCAGATACGTTTCCAGCCAGTACACCGCCTCTTCTCCCAGCGGTACCAGCCGTTCTTTGTTCCCTTTACCGATCACGCGCACAACGCCCTGACGCAGGCTGATGTCACTCATCGTCAGCCCGACTAACTCAGAAACACGCAAACCGGTAGCATACAATAGCTCAAGCATGGCTTTATCGCGTAACTCAAGCGGCAGGTCAACCGCTGGCGACTGTAATAATCTCTCAACTTGTGCTTCGCTCAGATCTTTAGGCAGACGCTGCGGGAGTTTAGGCGAGGCCAGCATGGCGCTGGGATCGTCGGCACGAATTTTCTCACGATAAAGGTGCTGGAACAGCCGGCGTATGGCGCTTAACAGGCGCGCGGAGCTGGTTGCTTTGTAGCCGCCTTCAATACGTTCGGCCAGCAATCCTTGCAGGTCATCGCTTTGCGCGTTCTCAAGCCCCAATTCCCTGTGCGCCAGCCACTCCACCAGCAGGGTGAGGTCACGTCGATAGGCGCTAATGGTGTTGTCGGCCAGGTTTTTCTCCAGCCACAGCGCATCGAGAAACTGTTCAATGAGTGCGAGATCCTTTTCCACATCAGCCCCTTTGTTTCTGCAATCCGCGCATTATGCCTGATTGCCACCGCTTTCTGGTACACTACGCGCAAAGTCAAAGCAAGAATTGAGATATTTACGCGATGAATATTGGTCTATTCTACGGTTCCAGCACCTGCTACACCGAAATGGCGGCAGAAAAAATTCGTGACATCATTGGCCCGGAACTGGTGACGTTGCACAACCTGAAAGATGACGCGGTCGCGCTGATGGAGCAGTACGATGTGCTGATCCTTGGCATTCCAACATGGGATTTCGGTGAGATCCAGGAAGACTGGGAAGCCATCTGGGATCAGCTGGATACCGTCAACCTCGACGGCAAAATCATTGCCATGTACGGGATGGGCGATCAGTTAGGTTATGGCGAGTGGTTCCTTGATGCGCTGGGAATGCTGCACGATAAACTGGCTCTGAAAGGCGTAACGTTTATCGGTTATTGGCCGACCGAAGGGTACGAGTTCACCAGCAAAAAACCGATTATTGCCGATGGACAGCTTTTTGTCGGGCTGGCGCTGGATGAAACCAACCAGTACGACCTCAGCGAAGAGCGTGTGCAAAATTGGTGCGAGCAAATCCTGGGTGAAATGGCCGAGAAGTTTAGCTAGCCGCCCTATTCCTGCGTCGGTTGTTGCAACACCATCCGACGCAGATCCCGCCACTCCACTTCATCCATACTGTCCGCTGCCAGCCACAAGTGCTGACGACGCCCGCCGCCCACCTTACGTAGCCTGAGCATCATGCCGGAACTGAGCATCCATGGGGTACCGATAATTTCCCACTCTTTCCCCTGCCAGCGCAGACGTGAATCCATCATCAGCTTGATTTCACCCTGACGGGCATTGATACGGCGCTGACTACGCACGCTGTCAAACACCACGAATGACAGTAACAGCAGCCAGAGAGGGGTATAGCTAAGCGGCCACGGCATCAGTAAAACAAATGCCGCGACCAGGCCGTGGAGCAATAAAGACATCCACTGCGAGCGCCATGAAACGCGAAGATCAGATTGCCACAGGACCACGTTCCCGATTCCGTGTTTGAATTAATTGCACCATCCGTTGCAACTCGGTGTCGGCGGGTTTGCCGTGGTTCATCAGCCAGTTGAACAAATCAGGATCGTCGGATTCAAGCAGGCGAACGAACAGACGCTTGTCATCATCGCTTAAGCTGTCGTACTCGTATTCGAAGAAAGGCATGATGGAAATATCAAGTTCACGCATTCCGCGACGGCAAGCCCAGTGGATACGGGCCTTGTTGTTAATATCCATGTTCTTTTTCCTGCATTACGTTTGGCACAGTCGGTGTCCCGTTCGGTATGCTTTCTTTCTGCCGGGAACTCTGGCTAGTGTAACGTGTTTTTGACCGTTTCTTTACTGGAATATTGCAAACCCGGAGCAGGGCTCCAGAATAAACCCTATAAAGATAGCGGATTACACTATTTTGCGTTGCGCTACGCAGAAGTCAGATATGGCACGAATGGTCTGCTGAAAGCGCTTGCAATGACAACAGTCTCTTTTACCATTAGGCATTATCAAAGCGTTAAGCAATTCAGGACATCACTATGGCTTTTACTCCATTTTCTCCTCGCCAGCCCGTCGCCTCTGCGCGTCTGCCGCTGACGCTTATTACCCTTGATGACTGGGCGCTGGCGACACTGACCGGTGCCGACAGCGAAAAATATTTGCAGGGTCAGGTCACTGCTGACGTCAGCCAGATGACGGAACACCAGCATTTACTGGCCGCGCACTGTGACCCGAAAGGCAAAATGTGGAGCAACCTGCGTCTGTTCCGCCGCCAGGGCGGGTTCGCGCTTATCGAGCGCCGCAGCCTGCGCGATGCCCAACTGACCGAACTGAAAAAATACGCGGTCTTTTCTAAGGTCACCATCGCGCCTGACGATGAGCATGTCCTGCTTGGTGTTGCCGGGTTCCAGGCGCGCGCAGCCCTGAAAAATCTGTTCAGCGAACTGCCGGATGCCGAAACACAGCTGGTGCATGACGGCGCGACCTCAATCCTGTGGTTTGAACACCCGACGGAGCGTTTCCTGCTGGTGACCGACGTCGCCACCGCTGAACGCGTCACCGACGCCTTGCGTGGTGAGGCTCAGTTAAATAATAGCCAACAGTGGCTGGCACTCAACATTGAAGCGGGGCTGCCGATCATTGACGCGGCAAACAGCGCGCAATTTATCCCGCAGGCTACTAACCTACAGGCGCTGGGGGGCATTAGCTTTAAGAAAGGTTGCTACACCGGCCAGGAAATGGTCGCGCGCGCAAAATTCCGTGGTGCGAATAAACGCGCGCTGTGGACGCTGGCAGGCCACGCCAGCCGCGTGCCGGAAGCCGGTGAAGATCTGGAGCTGAAAATGGGTGAAAACTGGCGCCGTACCGGCACGGTTTTAGCCGCAGTACAGCTGGACGATGGCCGCGTGCTGGTGCAGGCGGTAATGAATAACGACATGGAGCCCGACAGCGTGTTCCGAGTGCGTGACGATGCCAAAACCCTGAGCATTGAGCCACTGCCGTATTCACTGGAAGAGTGATTATTACCCTCCCTCTCCCTGTGGGAGAGGGCCGGGTTAGGGCATCAGAGCGCACGGTGCAAAAACTACACCTGCCCCACGTACAAATAAATCGCCAGGAAGTGACACACGCTGCCGCCCAGCACGAAGCCGTGCCAGATAGCATGGTTGTAAGGAATACGCTTACAGACGTAGAAAATCACGCCCAGCGAATAGACCACGCCACCCACGGCCAGCAAGGTTACCCCACCCGCCGCAAGCTTGATTGCCAGTTGATACACCACAATCAGCGATAGCCATCCCATCGTCAGATACGTCACCAGCGACAACACCTTAAACCGGTGCGCAATGGTCAGCTTAAACAGAATACCCAGCAGTGCCAGGCTCCAGATCACAATCATCAGGCCACGCGACAGCGGCGAGTTTAACCCCACCAGCAAAAACGGCGTGTAGGTGCCTGCAATAAGAAGATAGATAGCGCAGTGGTCAAATTTCTTGAGCCAGATCTTGGCCCGCTGATGCGGAATAGCGTGGTACAGCGTCGATGCCAGAAACAGCAGGATCATGCTCCCGCCGTACAGGCTGTAGCTGGTAATCGCCATGGCGCTGGCGTTGGTATCCGCCGCCTGCACCAGCAGTAACACTAAACCGACAATCCCAAATACCAGGCCAATGCCGTGGCTAATACTGTTGGCTATTTCCTCAGCCAGCGAATATCCCTGTGCGATTAATGGCTTGCTCACCATAAGTAACTCCGGGAAAACAAAAGATGATTATTCATCGCCTGACTATGCTAACTGAGAATGATTCCAGTGAACACCTGTTAGCTAAAATAAAGTTAACTCTCAATTTTTTATTTTACAATCAAATAGTTACAAAAATATTTCAGCTAACAAATGTGTTTGTTTATATTAAAGACATTTAAAATCAATCACATAAAACTGGGTCTGCCCCGGATAGATTTCAGCGATCACACTTCTCAGCGTCCCCACCGTCATGTTTTCCTGCTCAGCATGTTTTTCCGTCAGCGTATCCAGCGTGACGGTCGACGTGCCCGTCACCTCGATGGTGCAAAAATAGCCGTCATCTTCATAACGCCCAACGCGCAGGATATCGCCGGTTTTAAAATGGGATTCACTTTCGTCACGAATGGTGATGGTTTTGCGCCCGGCCAGAATGTCATCCTGAAAGCGCTGAAAAAAAGTGATGTCGTTTGGCTGCATGTTATTATTCCCTGAAGATAAAGTCTGATGAGTGAGTGTAGCCACTGTGAGCATGTTCTCCCATTCCGCCGTTGCCAGTCTCAACAATCTGGAGATGATGGTCTACAACTATGTCATTAAAAATCGTGACAAAGTGATGTACATGACCATCCGTGAACTGGCGGATGCAGCGGGGGTTTCGACCACCACTATCCTGCGATTTTGCCGCAAGCTCAGCTGCGAAGGCTACTCCGAATTCCGCGTGCGCTTTAAACTCTATTTAGAGCAGAACGAACCCCAGCAGGCAAATTTCGGTGCCAGCGAAATTATTAGCTTCTTTAAAAGCGTTAATAATGAAGAGTTCGATGCGTTATTAGATGATGCCGTTGATATTATATTATCCTCTGAACGCATTATATTTGTCGGCGCTGGCACATCAGGATCGCTTGCAAAATATGGTGCACGTTTTTTCTCGAATATCGGAAAATTCAGTAACCATATCGATGATCCTTATTTCCCGGTAACCAACGACATGGCCAAAAATGCGCTGGCGATCGTGCTTTCCGTTTCGGGAGAAACAGAAGAGATCCTGCGCTTCGCCAGCCAGTTCAGCCTTCACCACTGCAAGGTGCTGTCGATTACCAGCCACGAGCACTCCCGACTGGCAAAGCTGGCAGACTTTAATCTCTCCTGGCATGTTCCGCAAACGCGTATTGCCGGTGTTTACGATATTACAACGCAAATTCCCGTCATCTATATTCTGGAATCGCTGGGGCGTAAACTGGCGAAGAAATTAACAGAATAAAACACCCTGTTTTTTCGATGTGACAAATCACATTTTCTGAGAATTGTTATATCGTGACATTTAATTCGGCTTTGCTAGACTCGAACGTATTAAGTCATAAATTGAGAATAGCAAAGATGAAAAAACTCACCTTACCAAAAGATTTTTTATGGGGTGGCGCAGTTGCGGCACACCAGGTTGAAGGCGGCTGGAACAAAGGCGGTAAAGGGCCAAGCATTTGTGACGTGCTGACTGGCGGCGCCCACGGCGTACCGCGCGAAATCACCCAGCAAGTGGAGCCAGGCAAATACTACCCAAACCACGAAGCTATCGACTTCCATGGCCACTACAAAGAAGACATCAAGCTGTTTGCTGAGATGGGCTTCAAATGTTTCCGCACCTCTATCGCCTGGACCCGTATCTTCCCGAAAGGTGACGAAACGCAGCCAAATGAAGAAGGGCTGAAGTTCTACGACGACATGTTCGACGAACTGCTGAAATACAACATCGAGCCGGTGATCACCCTCTCCCACTTCGAAATGCCGCTGCACCTGGTGCAGGAATACGGCGGCTGGACCAACCGTAAAGTGGTGGATTTCTTTGTACGTTTCTCCGAAGTGGTTTTCGAGCGCTACAAAAGCAAGGTCAAATACTGGATGACCTTCAACGAAATCAACAACCAGCGTAACTGGCGTGCGCCGCTGTTCGGCTACTGCTGCTCTGGCGTGGTCTATACCGAACACGACAACCCGGAAGAAACCATGTACCAGGTGCTGCACCACCAGTTCGTGGCAAGCGCTCTGGCGGTGAAAGCGGCACGCCGTATTAACCCGGAAATGAAAGTCGGCTGTATGCTGGCGATGGTTGCGCTCTATCCGTTCTCCTGCAAACCAGAAGATGTGATGTTTGCTCAGGAGTCCATGCGCGAGCGCTATGTCTTTACTGACGTGCAGTTGCGTGGTTACTACCCGTCTTACGTGCTGAACGAGTGGGAACGCCGTGGTTTCTCCATCAAAATGGAAGCGGGCGACGAACAGATCCTGCGTGAAGGAACCTGCGACTATTTAGGTTTCAGCTACTACATGACCAACGCCGTGAAAGCGGAAGGCGGTACCGGGGATGCTATTTCCGGCTTCGAAGGCAGCGTGCCGAACCCGCACGTAAAAGCATCCGACTGGGGCTGGCAGATTGACCCAGTAGGTCTGCGTTATTCCCTGTGTGAGCTGTACGAGCGTTATCAGAAGCCGCTGTTTATCGTCGAAAACGGCTTTGGCGCATACGACAAAGTGGAAGAAGACGGCAGCATCAACGATGACTATCGCATCGACTATCTGCGTGCTCACGTGGAAGAGATGATGAAAGCGGTCACTTACGATGGCGTGGATCTGATGGGCTACACCCCGTGGGGCTGCATCGACTGTGTATCATTCACCACCGGTCAGTACAGCAAACGCTACGGCTTTATCTATGTGAACAAACACGACGACGGCACCGGCGACATGTCCCGCTCCCGCAAAAAGAGCTTCGAGTGGTACAAAGGCGTGATCGCCAGCAACGGCGAACAGCTGTGATCCTTCGCTCTCTCCTCCCGCAGGAGAGGGCAAACCACTAATCTTCCAGACACTTCTTTACAGCTTTCGCGTTGCCAAAAAACCTGCGCCCTATAAGATAAGCCTCGTGAATATTTGAGGCGAACATGATCAAGCGACAACGCAAAGCAATTCTGCTTGTAGCCCTGGCCTGTCTGGTGGTGTTGGTATGCACCGCCCAGCGGATGGCCGGGATGCACGCGCTTGTCATGAATGCCACCGCCTCATCCCAGTCCGTTCAGCAGGGTCAGGAGAGCAGCGACGCGCCGGTGACGCCGTGCGAACTCAGCGCAAAATCACTGATGGCGGTGCCGCCTGTGCTGTTTGAAAGCGCACTGTTCGCCGTTACCCTTTTGCTGGCGCTGCTGGCAGCGATTCCACCGTGCCGCGAACGTCTGTGGCCTCCCCGCGTTATCTCCCCACCCCGATTGCGGGTGCATCTGCGATTATGCGTCTTCCGTGAATGAGCATTCACCTGACACCTCAGGTTAATTCATCATTTACGGAGAAAATTTATGTTTACTGTATTCAGGCGACTGCTGGTCTGCCTGCTTTGGCTATGGCTACCCCTCAGCCAGGCCGCCGACACGGGCTGGCTGCGCGCCGCCGATAATCAACACGCCAGCGTCAGACTGCGTGCCCAAACTGAAAACAGCGGCGAAACTCGCCTGCTGCTGGACGTTGCCTTACAGAAAGGCTGGAAGACCTACTGGCGATCGCCGGGAGAAGGCGGGATTGCCCCGGCGATAACCTGGCATCAACCGCTGGAGGCGCTGTGGCGCTGGCCAACGCCCGAGCGTTTCGACGTAGCGGGTATCACCACGCAGGGATATCACGGCGACGTCAGCTTCCCCATAACCCTGCGCGGCAACGTGCCCGAACGCCTTAGCGGCGTGCTGACGCTGTCCACCTGTAGCAACGTCTGTATTCTGACCGACTACCCGTTCTCACTGGATTTGACGGCCTCTACAGGCGGTGGCTTTGATTATGATTTCAACCGGGCGATGGGCACGCTACCGCTCAGCAGTGGATTGACGTCTGCGCTAAGCGCTCGCTACGCCTCCGGCAAGCTGACGGTGACCGCGCAACGCGACGCGGGCTGGCAGCAGCCAGCGCTATTTATCGACAGCATGGACGATATCGATTTCGGCAAGCCGAGCTTCTCCGTGCGCGACGGCACGCTCACGGCCACCGTGCCAGTGTCCGATAGCTGGGGAGAGACGGCACCGGATCTCAGCGGCAAAACCCTGTCTCTGGTGCTGGCCGATAGCGGTCAGGCGCAGGAGTCCAGCCTGCTTATCGGGCAAGGCAGCTCAGCGCCAGCCCCTGCCTTAGGCTGGGTATTGCTGATGGCGCTGGTGGGTGGGTTAATCCTCAACGTGATGCCCTGCGTACTGCCCGTGCTGGCGATGAAGCTTGGCACGCTGATGCAAACCGAACATCAGGCGCGTGGTCAGGTACGCAGGCAGTTTCTGGCTTCGGTGTGCGGGATAGTCATTTCATTCCTCGCGCTGGCGCTGATGATGACCGTGTTACGTTTGGGCAACCAGGCGCTCGGCTGGGGCATCCAGTTCCAGAATCCGTGGTTTATCGCTGCGATGGCGCTGGTGATGGTGCTGTTCAGCGCCAGCCTGCTGGGGTTATTTGAGATCCGGCTTCCCTCTTCTGCCAGCACCTTCCTCGCCACACGCGGCGGCAATGGGCTGGCGGGCCATTTCTGGCAAGGCGCTTTTGCCACCCTGCTGGCGACGCCGTGTACCGCGCCGTTTCTCGGTACTGCCGTGTCGGTGGCGCTGGCGGCACCGCTCCCGCTGCTGTGGGGCATTTTCCTGGCGATGGGGATCGGAATGAGCCTGCCCTGGCTATTTGTCGTCGCCTGGCCGGGGCTGGCGCAGCGGCTGCCGCGCCCCGGTCGCTGGATGAATGTCGTACGGGTCGTGCTTGGCCTGATGATGCTCGGTTCGTCGCTGTGGCTGCTGAGCCTGCTGGGAGTACACATCGGCACCCTGCCCGTCATTACGCTGGGTGTGGTACTGATCCTCATTCTGCTGCTGGTGACGGCCTGGCGCTACCGCTGGCAAACGGCACTGCGCGCCGGAGCGTTAGCCATTGTGGTTGCGTGTGCTGTCGCGTTTGTAACCGGCTCCGGAGGAGAAAACACCCGACGCGATCGGGTGAACTGGCAGCCGCTTAGCGAACAGGCTATTGCCCGCGCACTGGCCGAGAACAAGCGCGTCTTCGTCGACGTCACCGCCGACTGGTGCGTGACCTGTAAAGCCAATAAATACAACGTGCTGTTTCGCGACGACGTGCAGGATGCGCTTTCAGCGCCGGATATCGTCGCCCTGCGCGGTGACTGGAGCCGCCCCTCCGCCAGCATTAGCCAGTTCTTAACCACGCGCGGCAGCGCCGCCGTGCCGTTTAACCAGATTTACGGACCGGGACTGCCGCAGGGCCACGTGCTGCCTGCGCTATTGAGCCGCGAAGCGGTGTTAACCACCCTGTCCGATGCGAAAGGAAAATAACATGAGAGCTTTTGTTGCTTTACTGCTGCTGTCTTTATCAACGCTCAGCGTTGCGGCGCCATCCGAACAGTCGTCTGATGACCAGCTGGCAGAACTGCTGTTTAACGACCCCTATAGCCCGCGAACCGGTGCCAAAGAGCCAAAGCTGACCATTGTCTCGTTCACTGACTACAACTGTCCTTACTGCAAGCAGTTCGACCCCATGCTGGAGAAAATCGTGCGCGATAACCCCGACGTGCAGCTGATCATTAAGCTGCTGCCGTTCAAGGGACAAAGCTCGGTGAATGCCGCTAAAGCGGCGCTCTCAGTATGGCGTCAGCAGCCCGATACGTTCTGGCCGCTGCACCAGCGTTTGATGATGAAAAAGGGCTATCACGATGATGCCAGCATCGCGGCGGCACGAGTGAAGACCGGCACGGACAACATCACGACGGATGAAAAAACCATGGACTCGCTGAAATTGAACCTGATTTTGTCGCAGGTGCTGAATATCCAGGGCACTCCGGCGACGATTATCGGCGACCAAATGGTTGCGGGTGCGATCCCCTATGACGATCTGGAGGAGCTGGTGAAAGCGCAGCTGGCATCCGCCCGTGGCAAGTAAACTCACGCGCCTGCTGCGCGAGCTCGTGCTGTGGCTGTCGATTGGCGTTGCCGTGAGCATCGCGGTGGACTATTTCCGCCAGCCTGCGCTACCGCAGAATTTCTCCGCGACGGCGCTGCAAACCCTCGACGGTGATCCCGTTGATCTTGCCGCCATGAGCAAGGAGCGGCCGCTGCTGGTCTACGTCTGGGCGACCTGGTGTGGTGTGTGTCGCTACACCACACCCGCGGTGGCGACGCTTGCCGCAGAGGGCGGTAACGTAATGTCCGTTGCGCTGCGCTCTGGCGATAACGCCATGCTGGAAAAGTGGCTTGCGAAGAAGAAGATGACGCTGCCGACGGTCAATGACGCCAGCGGAGAGCTGGCGCGTCAGTGGGACGTTCAGGTAACGCCCACGCTGGTGGTCATTTCTCACGGTGAGGTGAAGTCGATCACCACCGGCTGGACCAGCAGCTGGGGCATACGCCTGCGGCTGTGGATGGCGTCGTAGGATTTACTTTCCGCCAGCAAGCTCGAGGAAACTGCCGGTCACATAGGAAGCTTTGTCGCTCAGCAGCCAGGCAATGGCCTGAGCGACTTCCTCCGGCTGGCCGCCGCGCTGCATTGGCAGCAGAGACTTGACCCTATCCACACGCCCCGGCTCGCCGCCGGAGGCGTGAATATCGGTGTAAATCAGCCCGGGACGCACGCAGTTGACGCGAATACCCTGCGCGGCCACCTCCAGCGCTAGCCCGGTAGTCAGTGAATCCACCGCCCCTTTCGATGCGGCATAGTCCACATATTCCCCCGGCGCACCTAAGCGCGACGCCGCCGAAGAGACATTCACAATGGCCCCGCCCTGGCCGCCATGCTTATGCGACATGCGTTTCACCGCTTCACGACAACAGAGAAAATAGCCCGTCACATTGGTGGCCAGCACACGGTTGATACGCTCGGCAGACAGGTTTTCGATAGTGGATTGTTCAAACAGGATCCCGGCGTTGTTTACCAGCGCGGTCAGCGGCTCGCCTTCCCGGTCAAGGCTTTCGAACATCGCCAGTACCTGCGCTTCATCGCTGATATCCGCACGCACGGCAAAAGCTTTCCCGCCCGCATCAACAATCGTTCTGATGACATCCGTCGCTGCCTTGATGTTGCGGTGATAGTTCACCGCAACGGTGTAGCCTTCGTCTGCCAGCTGTAGCGCGGTGGCTTTTCCAATTCCGCGGCTGGCGCCGGTCACAAGTGCAATAGCCATTCACAATCTCCAGATAAAAAAAAGCCGGGTGACGCTTACGCTTACCCGGCCTACAGTATGGCAAAGAAATTACTGGTATTCGCTCATCGGCACGCAGGAGCAGAACAGATTACGGTCACCGTAAACGTCATCAAGACGTTTCACGGTCGGCCAGTATTTGTTCGCCACGCCTGCCGGGAAGACCGCCAGCTCACGGGTATAGCTGTGGTTCCACTCTGCCACCAGCTCGTGCTGGGTGTGCGGCGCGTTAACCAGTGGGTTATCTTCCAGCGTCCATTCGCCGTCCAGCACGCGATCGATCTCCATGCGGATCGCCAGCATCGCATCAATAAAGCGGTCCAGCTCGGCTTTGCTCTCAGATTCCGTTGGCTCTACCATCAGCGTACCCGCTACCGGGAACGACATGGTTGGGGCGTGGAATCCGTAGTCGATCAGACGTTTGGCGATATCCAGTTCGCTGATGCCGCTCTGCTCTTTCAGCGGACGAATATCCAGAATACACTCGTGCGCCACGCGACCATCGCGGCCGGTATAGAGCACCGGGAAGGCAGACTTCAGGCGAGTCGCAATGTAGTTGGCATTCAGAATAGCCACCTGGCTTGCCTGCTTCAGCCCTTCCGCACCCATCATGCGGATATACATCCAACTGATAGGCAGGATAGATGCGCTACCAAACGGTGCCGCAGATACCGCGCCCTGACGGGTCAGCATCCCTTCGATTTGCACGACGCTATGGCCCGGAACAAACGGTGCCAGATGCGCTTTCACACCGATTGGCCCCATACCTGGGCCGCCACCGCCGTGTGGAATGCAGAAGGTTTTGTGCAGGTTCAGGTGCGACACATCCGCGCCGATAAAGCCCGGAGAGGTAATGCCAACCTGAGCGTTCATGTTCGCGCCATCAAGATATACCTGGCCGCCAAACTGATGCACCACTTCGCACACTTCACGGATAGTCTCTTCGTACACGCCATGGGTAGACGGGTAAGTCACCATGATGCAGGAAAGCTTATCGCCCGCCTGCTCGGCTTTTGCACCCAGGTCGGCCAGATCGATGTTACCGTTCTTATCGCAAGCCACAACAACCACTTCCATCCCTGCCATCTGTGCAGAAGCCGGGTTAGTACCGTGGGCGGAACTTGGGATCAGGCAGATATCGCGATGCCCTTCATTGCGGCTTTCGTGATAGTGGCGGATCGCCAGCAGACCAGCATATTCACCCTGTGCGCCGGAGTTTGGCTGCATACAGAGTGCATCGTAACCGGTCAGTTTCACCAGCCAGTCAGAAAGCTGGTTGATCATCAGGTGATAACCTTCTGCCTGCTCTGGCGGGCAGAACGGGTGCAGCTCAGAGAACTCAGGCCAGGTGATTGGGATCATTTCGGCCGCGGCGTTCAGTTTCATGGTGCAAGAGCCCAGCGGGATCATCGCCTGATTGAGCGCCAGATCTTTGCGTTCCAGAGAGTGCATATAACGCATCATCTCGGTTTCGCTGTGATAGCGATTGAACACCGGGTGCGCCAGGATGGCATCGTCACGCAGCATGGTTGGCTGGATGGAGCGGCTGTCGTGCGCCACCTCTTTATCCAGTGAATCAATGTCCAGGCCGTGAGCGTCACCCAGCAGCACATTAAACAGGTTCAGGATATCTTCACGCGCGGTGCTTTCATCCAGCGTAATGCCCACTGCGTTGTGAATATCGCTGCGCAGGTTAATTTCTGCCGCTTCAGCGCGTGCCAGAACGGCCGCTTTGTCTGCCACTTCAACACACAGGGTGTCAAAGTAATGAGCGTGGCGCAGCTTGAGGCCTTTTTGTTGCAGGCCGCAGGCCAGAATATCCGCCAGACGGTGGATACGGCTGGCGATACGCTTCAGGCCAGCCGGGCCGTGGAAGACGGCATACAGGCTGGCGATGTTTGCCAGCAGAACCTGCGAGGTACAAATGTTGGAGTTCGCTTTCTCGCGGCGGATGTGCTGCTCACGAGTCTGCATCGCCATACGCAGTGCGGTGTTACCGGCAGCATCTTTCGATACCCCGATAATACGGCCAGGCATAGAGCGCTTGAATTCATCTTTCGCCGCGAAGAATGCCGCATGCGGGCCGCCGTAGCCCATCGGTACGCCAAAGCGTTGCGCAGAGCCGAAGACAATATCCGCCCCCTGCTTGCCTGGTGCAGTCAGCAAGACCAGCGCCATAAAATCAGCGGCGACGCTAACCACAACTTTGCGGGCTTTTAGCTCAGCAATCAGCGGGCTGTAGTCGTGAACTTCACCGGTAGTGCCTACCTGTTGCAGCAGCACGCCGAAGACATCCTGGTGATCCAGCACTTTGTCTGCATCATCAACAATCACGTCAAAACCGAAGGTTTCCGCACGGGTGCGTACCACGTCCAGTGTTTGCGGGTGAACATCTGCCGCCACGAAGAAGCGGTTGGCATTTTTCAGCTTGCTGACACGTTTGGCCATCGCCATGGCTTCTGCCGCAGCGGTCGCTTCATCCAGCAGAGACGCGGAAGCGATATCCAGACCAGTCAGATCCAGCGTGACCTGCTGGAAGTTCAGCAGCGCTTCCAGACGGCCCTGAGACACTTCTGGCTGATAAGGGGTGTAAGCGGTGTACCAGCCTGGGTTTTCCAGCATATTGCGCAGGATAACCGGCGGCAACTGCACGTTGGTGTAGCCCATGCCAATGTAAGACTTGTAGCGCTTGTTCAGGCCGGCAATTGCCTTCAGCTCCGCCAGAGCGGCGAATTCTGTGGTGGCTTCACCTACCTGCGGCGGTGTTGCAAGCTGGATGTCTTTTGGCACTATCTGGCCGATCAGTGCGTTTAATGAATCCGCGCCAACCGTGTTCAGCATCTCCTGCTGTTGCTGAGCATCCGGCCCAATGTGACGTTCAATAAAAGCGCCACGGTTTTCAAGCTGGCTTAAAGTCTGTGTCATGAGCGATGGTTCCTGAAACGTGCAGTGAATGTGTTTTCTCCCTCTCCCTTAGGGAGAGGGCTGGGGTGAGGGTGTCGTCTGTTCCCCTCACCCTACCCTCTCCCCAAGGGGGAGAGGGATAATGGCTTACTCGTCTTCTAACAGTGCTTCGTACGCGGTCGCGTCCAGCAGGGCGGCAACTTCCGCTTCGTCGCTGGCTTTAATTTTGAAGATCCAGCCGCCTTCATATGGCTCGCTGTTCACCAGCTCCGGGGAGTCGCTCAGCGCATCGTTCACGGCAACGATTTCGCCGCTGACGGGTGCATAGATGTCGGATGCCGCTTTAACAGACTCCGCAACTGCGCAATCGTCGCCTGCACCTACGGTCGCGCCCACTTCCGGCAGATCAACAAACACCATATCGCCCAGCAGCTCTTGCGCGTGCTCGGTGATCCCTACGGTGTAAGTGCCGTCCGCCTCTTTGCGCAGCCACTCGTGTTCTTTGCTGTATTTCAGTTCTGCTGGCACATTGCTCATTGAATTTCTCCTGATAAAAATGATTAGGCGACCGGCTTACCGGCGCGAACAAAAATCGGTTTGGTCACGTTGACCGGCATTTCGCGGTTGCGGATTTGCACCACCGCCGTTTCGCCAATTCCCGCCGGTACACGTGCCAGTGCAATACTGTAGCCCAGAGTCGGAGAGAAGGTACCGCTGGTGATAATGCCTTCGAGGTGATTGCCGTTAGCATCGGTGAAACGTACCGGCAGTTCGCCGCGCAGCACGCCTTTTTCAGTCATCACCAGGCCAACCAGCTGTTCGGTACCTTTTTCACGCTGGATTTCCAGCGCTTCACGACCAATGAATTCACGGTCAGCGGGTTCCCACGCAATGGTCCAGCCCATGTTGGCAGCCAGCGGAGACACGCTTTCATCCATTTCCTGCCCGTAGAGGTTCATCCCGGCTTCCAGACGCAGTGTATCGCGCGCCCCCAGGCCTGCCGGCTTAACGCCCGCTTCTACCAGCGCACGCCAGAAATCAGCAGCTTTCTCATTTGGCATAGCAATTTCGTAGCCCGCTTCACCGGTATAGCCGGTGGTCGCGATAAACAGATCGCCTGCCTGCACGCCGAAGAACGGCTTCATCCCTTCCGTTGCTTTGCGCTGTTCATCGCTGAACAGAGAAGCAGCTTTTGCCTGCGCGTTAGGCCCCTGTACGGCGATCAGCGACAGATCGTCACGAACAGTGATGTCGACAGAGAAAGGTTCAGCGTGTTGGGAAATCCAGGAGAGGTCTTTTTCGCGGGTGGCGGAGTTTACAACGAGGCGGAAGAAATCTTCAGTGAAGTAATAAACAATCAGGTCATCAATCACACCGCCGGACGCATTGAGCATCCCGGTGTAGAGCGCTTTGCCTGGGGTCTTCAGTTTTGCGACGTCATTTGCCAGCAGATAACGCAAAAACTCCCGGGTGCGGCTACCGCGCAGGTCGACAATGGTCATATGGGACACGTCGAACATGCCGGCATCGGTGCGCACCGCATGATGCTCATCAATCTGTGAGCCGTAGTGCAGCGGCATCATCCAGCCATGGAAATCCACCATGCGCGCGCCGCATAACACGTGTTGATCGTACAAAGGAGTCTGTTGAGCCATCTTTTCCTCGTTGAATAAGCAGGGCTATCTTGCGTTTCATGCGCCCAAAATCGCCACGAAACCCGGCGTCGGCATCACTTTACGGACGTCGACGCAAACGTTCTCTTTTACCTGAACTTACCACCGAAACCGGTGATTAACCATAAGGTAAAACGGGTCATCACATTAGCTTATGACCAAAAAACGCTAAAAAGCCTACAGAGTTATTCACTGGAAAAATGCGATTAAACCCGCACAAAATTAACATTGAACTAACAGGATTTAGCACATGGTGATATTTCATGCGGAAAAACGGGCCGAATTTCCGCAACATAAAAAACGTAAGATTAGATAATCTAATGCGAAAAATGGCGTGGAATTAGAATATTTCAAACGAGGGAATTTCCCCGGCGCAGAGGCCGGGAAAATAAAGTGTGACGGGTATCTAAGTTAGCGTAGCCAGTCCGGCAGATCGTTAAGACCCATCGCCTGACGCAGGAGTTGCGGTTTTACGCCCGGGAGAGTGTCGGCCAGTTTCAGGCCAATATCACGCAGCAGTTTTTTAGCCGGGTTTGCGCCAGCGAACAGCTCGCGGAAGCCCTGCATTCCTGCCAGCATCATTGCGGCACTGTGCTTGCGGCTACGCTCGTAGCGACGAAGGTATAAATGCTGACCAAAATCTTTGCCTTCACGGTGCAGACGGCGCAACTCATCAACCAGCTCTGCGGCATCCATAAAGCCCAGATTAACCCCCTGCCCGGCCAGCGGATGAATAGTATGCGCCGCATCGCCCACCAGCGCCAGACGGTGCGCCGCGAACTGACGCGCATAGCGACCGGTAAGCGGGAAGACCTGTCGTTCGCTTTCAAGGGTGCACAGCCCCAGACGATTATCGAAAGCAACGCACAGCGCCTGGTTAAACTCTTCAGGCGTAGCTTCCTGCATCTGTTGCGCTTTTTCCGGCACCAGCGACCAGACAATGGAGCACAGGTGCGGGTCGGCAAGCGGCAGGAATGCCAGGATACCGTCATTATGGAAAATCTGACGCGCCACGCCGCCGTGTGGCTCTTCGGTACGGATCGTGGCCACAAGCGCGTGATGGCGATAGTCCCAGAAGGTCAGCGGAATATCCGCTTTATTACGCAGCCAGGAGTTCGCGCCGTCGGCCCCCACCACCAGCCGCGCGGTGAGCATATCGCCGCTTTGCAGGGTAAGGAATGCCTCATTTTCGCCCCAGGCTACCTGCTGGATTTGCGCCGGTGCCATCAGCGTGACATCACTACAGCTCTGGGCTTTTTGCCACAGCGCGTGGTGGATCACCGCATTCTCAATAATATGACCCAGATGGCTGTACCCCATGCTTTCGTCATCAAACGCAATGTGGCCAAAGCTGTCTTTGTCCCACACTTCCATTCCGTGATAGCAACTGGCGCGGTGCGCGACAATATCCGACCACACGCCCAGGTGAGTCAGGAGTTTTTCGCTGGCGGCGTTGATGGCCGACACACGTAATTCTGGTGGCGCATCCTGTGCAACGGGCTGAGGCTGTTTTTGCTCAAGCACGGCCACACGCAGGCCGCTACCCTGTAAACCACAGGCCAGCGCCAGCCCGACCATTCCGCCGCCGACAATGGCGACATCAACATTCTGCACGGTGATAACTCCTTAACGAGCGACCCAACCAAGAGTCCTCTGCGCCAGCACATCACGTGCCGGAATAAATAATTCCATCGCCATCAGCCCGAGGTTGCGCCCGGCAACCAGCGGCGCCCAGCGATTCGCGAACAGATGCACCAGGCCATCCGTGACGCCGATTGTGGCCTCTTTATCGGCATGACGGCGCTTCTGATAATGGCTAAGCACCGAATACGCGCCACAATCTTTTTGTTCAACCCACGCCAGCGCCAGCGATTCCGCCAGGCTCATGACATCGCGCAGGCCCAGATTAAAGCCCTGGCCCGCAATCGGGTGCAAGGTTTGCGCGGCATTCCCCACCAGCGCAACGCGATGGGAGATCGACTGGGACGCGGTCGTCAGCGACAGCGGATAAACCGATCGTTTCCCCGCGTGGGTGATGCGACCAAGCCGCCAGCCGAAGGCTTTTTGCAGCTCAGTGCAAAAGCGCTCATCGCTCCAGGACAGCACTTCATCCGCCTTATCTTGCGGGTGGCACCACACCAGCGAACAGCGATCTTGCGCCATCGGCAGCATCGCCAGCGGGCCATGCTGGGTAAAACGCTCAAACGCACGCCCGTGATGCTCGCTCTGTGTAGAGACATTCGCAATGACCGCCACCTGCCCATACGGCTGCGAGCGCCATTCCACGCCGCACTGTGTCCCCAGCGCAGAGCGGGAACCATCAGCTGCAACCAGTAGCTTACCTTTAAGTGTCGAACCATCGTCGAGCGTGACGTTAACAGCATCTTCGCTGCGGCTAAAACTGGCCACGCGCGCCGGGCAGTGTAGCGTCACACCCGGTGCGTCCTGTAACAAGCGGAACAGGCGGAGCCCAACGTCGTGCAGCTCAACAACCTGTCCCAGCGCGTCGATGCGATAATCCTGCGCATCAAGGGTTACAAACCCCGCATGGCCGCGATCGCTGACGTGCACTGTGTCGATGGCGGTCGCACAGTCGGCGATAGCCTGCCAGATACCAATGCGCGCTAACTGCTGGCAGGTGCCTTGTGCCAGCGCAATTGCGCGGGCATCAAAGCCTGGATGCTCGGTAGTCTGAGGTGCGACAGCTTCAATCAGGTGAACCGGGAGCTGCCCCTGCGTTAAATGTGAAATGGCCAGAGCCAGCGTGGCCCCGGTCATGCCACCGCCAACGATAATCACGCTCATACGCGTGCCGCTGCCATCAGCGCCTCAATATCGTCGGCATTTTTCACAACAGAGGCTGTCAGATTTTCATTGCCGGTTTCGGTGATGACGATGTCATCTTCAATACGAATGCCAATTCCGCGGTACTCTTGCGGCACATCCGCATCCGGGGCGATATACAGACCCGGTTCAACGGTTAACACCATGCCCGGTTCAAGTACGCGCGAACGTTCAGAACCATAGGCACCCACATCATGAACATCCAGCCCCAGCCAGTGGCTCAGGCCATGCATAAAGTACGGACGATGGGCATTTTCGGTGATCAGGGTATCCACTTCGCCCTTCAGAATGCCAAGACGCACCAGTCCGGTAATCATGATCCGCACGACAGCACCGGTGACTTCCTGAATGGAGGTGCCCGGGCGATAGAGCGTCAGCGCCGTTTCCAGCGACTCAAGAACGATGTCATAAATTGCACGCTGCGCAGGCGTGAATTTGCCGCTTACCGGGAAAGTACGGGTGATGTCACCTGCATAGCCCTGATATTCGCAACCGGCGTCAATCAGCACCAGGTCACCATCACGCAGTTCACTTTCGTTCTCGGTGTAGTGCAGGATGCAGCCGTTTTCCCCGCCGCCCACAATGGTGTTGTAGGACGGATAGCGCGCGCCGTGGCGGTTAAATTCGTGGTGGATCTCGCCTTCGAGCTGGTATTCAAACATCCCGGGACGGCACTTTTCCATCGCGCGGGTATGCGCCAGCGCACTGATTTCTCCTGCACGACGTAACACTTCAATTTCTTCTTCAGACTTGAAGAGACGCATCTCGTGCACCACCGGACGCCAGTCCGTGAGCGTAGCTGGCGCAGATAAGTTCTGACGCGAACCTTTTCGCAGCTTATCCAGCGCGTTGAAGACAATCTCATCGGCCCAGGCATATTCGCCCTGTGCGTGGTAGAGCACGTCCAGGCCGTTAAGCAACTGATAAAGCTGCTGGTTGATTTCGCTAAACGCCAGAGCGCGATCGACACCGAGCTTTGCAGGAGCAGCCTCCTGGCCTAAGCGACGGCCAAACCAGATTTCGGCGGTTAAATCCCGTACGCGGTTGAAAAGCACGCTGTGGTTGTGGGTGTCATTGCTCTTAATCAGCACCAGTACTGCTTCAGGTTCGTTAAACCCGGTGAAGTACCAGAAATCGCTGCTCTGGCGATAGGGGTATTCGCTGTCGGCGCTGCGCGTCACTTCAGGCGCGGCAAAAATTAGCGCGGCGCTTCCTGGCTGCATTTTTGCCAGCAGCGCCTGACGACGGCGAGAATACTCTTGATTCGAGATAACCATGACACCCTCCTGTGCGTTATTTTTCTTAATGTAAGGTTGGCTTGCGCACTTCCGGCGCGGTTGGCTGTGAGCGCGTAAAGGTGTCGTGGCACAGCAGCGCCGCAACGCGTACGTACTCAATAATCTCTTCGAGGGACATTTCCAGCTCTTCCTGGTCTTCCTCTTCGTCATAGCCAAGCTGCGCGATGTTGCGCAGATCGTCGATAGCTTCACCCGCTTCGCCGGTAACTTTATCGAGCTTAGGCTGTGTCACGCCAAGACCCAGCAGATAGTGGTTTACCCAACCTGCGAGCGCATCAGCGCGTTCGAAGACGCTAACGTCGTCGCCTTCAGGCAGATAAAGCTGAAAAAGGAAGCCGTCATCTTCCAGCGAGTCGCTGGTTGCGGAGTGCATTTTACGCAGCGCTTCAGCCAGTTCGTGACCAAACGCCAGTCCTTCGTTCGTCAGGTCGTGAACCAGCGGCTGCCATGAGCTGTCGCTGTTTCCGCCACACAGCATCCCGGCGATCAGACCGTGCATTTCGGCAGGGGTTAATCCTACTCCCTGCTGGTTCAGTAACTGGCTTAATTCGTTGTAACCAGGCATTTCGTTCTGTATAGACATGCGCATTCGTCATCGTTGGGAGGAATATTCATGATATGCTACCACTTTGGACCCTGGTGATACCAGAAAAGGGCTTGTATCTTCACATCAGGGTAGCTATAGTGTCGCCCCTTCGCGGCCCCCGGGGCAGTAAGCGAAGGCAGCGCAGTCAATCAGCAGGAAGGTGGCATGTCTGCACAACCCGTCGATCTCCAGATTTTTGGCCGTTCACTGCGAGTGAATTGTCCACCTGAACAAAGG
>Ga0153917_1000526_pt1 | contig 23716 bp, 14 predicted proteins | sample TSFL001MetaG_FD_104695 | JGI IMG/M metagenome (GOLD analysis project Ga0153917, IMG submission 104695) | Attine ant fungus gardens microbial communities from Florida, USA - TSFL001 MetaG | ecosystem: Host-associated > Fungi > Mycelium > Unclassified | place: USA: Florida, Paynes Creek Historic... | reverse complement strand
GGAAGCCAGCCGTCAGGCCGTACTGAAAGCGGTGGATGAGCTGAACTACCGGCCTAACGTGATTGCCCAGTCGCTGCTGAGCCAGTCGACGGGCTGTATCGGGGTCATTTGCGCGCAGGAAAATATTAACCAGACCACCGGTTATCTCTACGCGCTGGAAAAACAGCTCAGCCAGCATCAAAAACACCTGCTGCTGCGCTTCGCGCACAGTAAAGCGGAAGTGATGCATGCCCTTGAAGAACTCTCTCGCGGGCTTTGCGATGACATCCTGGTGATTGGCGCGCGTTTCCCGCTGGATGTCGATATGGACAACGTCATCCTGGTCGACTGCATGGAGTCTGATAATTCCAACAGCATTCAGTTCGATCACGCCTTCGCAGCCGAAACCGCCTGTAACTACCTGACCAGCCAGGGGCGACGGCAGATTGCCCTGATCCACCCGCACGGCAGCGGGTTTGCCGACCAGGTTCTGCTCGGCTACAAGCACGCGCTGGAGAAAAATTTCCTGCCCTTTAATCGCAACCTTGTGTTCATGGACGCGACCTCCTCGTCCGTTGCGCTACAGGAGCTGCTGAATAACGCCAGCACGCTGAACTTCAACGCACTGCTGGTGGCGGACGAGCAGGAAGCCCAGCGGGTGATCCCGCAGCTGCAGGCGTTTAATAAATCCGTGCCAGACGACATTATGGTCTTTAGCCTGGCGGGATCGCTGCACCTGCCGGGTATTCCGGTGATCCCGGCGATTGAATATTCAATGGATGCCATGGCGGCGCGTATCGTGAGCTGGCTGACGGAGAAAACGCAGATGCTGGGCTCGTATGTGCTGCGCGGGGATTTGATCATTCCAGACGTGCGTAAGCGTTAAAAATATTGTGTAGGCCGGGTAAGGCGCAGCCGCCACCCGGCAAGCAGCATTCAATAATCTTCCATACAATCCACCTGACCAACCGCCGCCCAGTAGGCGTCCAGGTTGTCGCGCTTCACGGCGGTAACGGCATTTTTGATCAGCAGCTGATTGGCCTCTGACGACAAAATCATCGCCTGCCAGGCCTTATCGCTCTGCTTTTTCTGTGGCGTACAGGTTTTCTTAATATCTTTCAGGACCTGCTGCTTAATCTGTGCCTCTTTCGCCGGATCCTCCTTTTCCTGAGCATGGACAAACGCGGCGAACAGCAGACAAACCAGCAGGCAGACCAGATGCGCAGCTTTCATCAACAACCCCCATTAGAAGTCACAGGCTTCCCATGAAATATATCGTTACATTCAGTGTAGCGACGCCAGCCGAAAGTATGAATTTTCTCCACGATGCGTGTGTGAGATAGTGAAACGGCACAGATAACAAGGAGAAAAAATATGCACCTGAGCATTACTGATAATGTTACGACGCAGGAGAAAGAGGAGTTACTGACGGGGCTGAGGGCTTTTAACGGAAAGTTTCTCGATCTGACAAATTTTAGCGGCGATGTTGGCGTTTACGTACGGGACGAAAACGGCACCATGCTCGGCGGGCTCATTGGGGTGCGCAAAGGCGACTGGCTGAATATCGACTATCTCTGGGTGAGCGACACCGTACGCGGAACCGGCGTGGGCAGCCAGCTCATCAGAACGGCCGAAGAAGAAGCCAGGCGCAAAGGCTGCAAGCACGCGCTGGTCGATACCGCCAGCTTCCAGGCGCGTCCGTTCTATGAAAAGCAGGGGTACCAGCTGCAGATGTCTTTGCAGGATTATCCGTACCCGGGCATGCAGCGACATTACCTGGCGAAAGCCCTTTAAGCCCTGAATCCGTAGGCCGGGTAAGTGCAGCGTCACCCGGCCATACCCGCATATAACCGATCCTTCTTATTGATTCTTTTTCGGTTTTTATTTCCCCGCCTCGTTGTCGATATAGTCACTACAACATTCAGCAAAAGGAACTGTCTTGTGAAACGTCGATTGGGTGCTCTGGTACTGGCTGGCCTGCTGCTGGCAGGGTGCGATCAAAGTGGCAGCGATGCCAAACACATTAAAGTTGGCGTCATCAACGGCGCCGAACAGGACGTGGCGGAAGTCGCCAAAAAGGTGGCGAAAGAGAAATATGGCCTGGACGTGGAGCTGGTGGGCTTCAGCGGCTCGCTGTTGCCTAACGATGCCACCAACCAGGGGGAACTGGATGCCAACGTCTTCCAGCATCGCCCGTTCCTTGCAGAGGATAACAAGGCGCATGGCTACAAGCTGGTGGCCGTGGCGAACACCTTTGTTTTCCCGATGGCTGGCTATTCCCGCAAAATCAAATCCGTGTCTGGCCTGAAGGACGGCGCAACCATTGCCATTCCAAACGACCCGACCAACCTGGGACGCGCGCTGTTGCTGCTGCAAAAAGAGAAGCTCATCACCCTGAAGCCAGATACCGGGCTGCTGCCGACGGCGCTGGATATTACCGCCAACCCTAAGCAGCTGAAAATCATGGAGCTGGAAGGGGCGCAGCTGCCGCGCGTGCTGGACGACCCGAAAGTGGATGTCGCCATCATCAGCACCACCTATATTCAGCAAACCGGGCTGTCGCCGGTGCATGACAGCGTCTTTATCGAAGACAAAAATTCGCCGTACGTGAACATCGTGGTGACGCGCGAAGACAACAAAGACGCGGAGAACGTGAAGGAATTTATCCAGTCGTATCAGTCCCCTGAAGTAGCGAAAGCAGCGGAGACGATCTTTAACGGCGGGGCGGTGCCGGGCTGGTAAAAACACCCGCATAAAGCACGGTGACGTAAATTGGACCGATTTCATCGGTAATCGCTCTTTAACCCACAGCGTGCCGCGCGACGGCTGGCTATCCTCCTTATCACACCAACAGGAGGATAGCCCATGAACATCACCCACATTCGCAACGCCACCCAGCTGATTACCTATGCCGGAAAACGTCTTTTAGTCGACCCGATGCTGGCCCCACAGGGCGCTTATCCGGGCTTCCCTGGCACGGCCCATGCCGAACGCCGCAACCCGACGGTCGAACTCCCCGTTGACGTCAACGCGCTGCTGGACGCCGACGCGGTGATCGTCACCCATACCCATGACGATCACTGGGATCGCGCCGCGGCAGAACTGATCGCCAAAGACAAACCGATCTACGTACAAAATGACCGCGACGCCGCGCTGCTGCGCAGCCAGGGGTTTAGCAACCTGACGGTCATGACCGACGAGACCACCTTCGGCGAGATACGAATTGCGAAGACCCACGGCGGCCAGCACGGTACCGATCGCGCATACGCGGTGCCCGAACTGGCGGAGCGGCTGGGCGAGGCCTGTGGCGTGGTGCTGCGTCATCCTGATGAGAAGACGCTCTATATTGCCGGGGATACCGTCTGGCGTGACGAGGTGGCGGCCGATCTGCAAAAGCACCAGCCGGACGTGGTGGTGCTGAACGCCGGCTATGCCCACGTCATTGGTTTTGGGCCCATTATTATGGGGCAGGAGGATGTGCTCAACGTCCATTTCCTGCTGCCGCAGGCTAAAATTGTGGCGATCCATATGGAAGCCATTAACCACTGTCTGTTAACCCGCAGCGCGCTGCGGGAGTACGTTGAAGCCAACCAGGTGAGTGACGCAGTGAGCATTCCCCAGGATGGCGAAACCGTTATATTCTGAGTGTCTGAAAGGGAAAGGAGAGACAGATGTCGCTAATCAACGTCGCGATTGTCGCGGTAGACGGGTTCAGCCCGTTCCACTACTCCGTTCCCTGCATTCTGTTTGGCGACTCGGTCTCCGGAGAAAAGCGCTTTAACGTGACGATCTGCGCCGAAACGCCAGGGTTTCTCACCTCAAAAGACGGATTTGCTCTCAACGCCACGCAGGATTTTACCGCCATTGGGCAGGCCGATATTGTTGTCGTTCCTTACTGGCAGCACGTTCTTGAACGCCCACCGCAGTCGCTGCTCGACAGCCTGGTGCAGGCGCGAGACCACGGTGCGGAAATCGTCGGGCTGTGTCTGGGGTCGTTTGTGCTGGCCTGGGCGGGGATCCTCGACGGCAAACGTGCGGCCACCCACTGGGAGTTCGAACGTCAGTTTCAGTCGCTCTTTCCGAACGTTCAGCTGGATATTAATGCCCTTTACGTGGATGACGGCAATATCATCACCTCCGCCGGTACTGCCGCAGCCCTCGACTGCTGCCTGTATATCATTCGCCAGCGCTTTGGCAGCGTGGTCGCTAACCAGATTGCCCGTCGGATGATTGTTCCGCCCCACCGCGAGGGCGGACAGGCGCAGTTCATCGCCCAGCCGGTACCCAAAGATACCCGCGACGGACGCATTAACTGTCTGATTGACTACCTGCAGCAGCACATCACCGAACCGCATAGTCTGGACTCGCTGGCGGACGTGGTCTCGATGAGCCGCCGCACCCTGACCCGTCATTTTGTTAACGCTACGGGGATGAGCGTCACCGACTGGCTGACCGCCGAACGCCTGCGGCGCAGCCAGATCTTACTGGAAGCCGGAAATATGCCGATAGAACGCGTGGCTGAGCTGGTGGGATTTAATTCCGCTGTCACCTGGCGACAGCAGTTTAAAGCGCGTTTTGGGGTGAGCCCCGCAGAGTGGCCAAAAACTTTCCGTCTTCACAGCTAGTGTATTCGGGCTAACTCAAGATTTAAGGCTTAGTTAAATGAGTTCGTATTTTTTCTTAATACCCTTCTCATTTTTCTGAAAGAAAAATTTATTTCAGATGCCCTAACGCAAATTAGATATACTCGCTTTAAGAATGCTCTTATATTACGCAAATAATCATTGCGGACATTTTTGTGGCATGGATGAATAGCTCCAAAATAAAAAATAGAATAATTTCATTAGTAAATTATGCTGCTGCTATCTTATTGGCCGTCTTTTTTTTAGCGCGCGCCAATGCTGCGCCGCTGTCGCCAGCCGATCGCGATTCCATTCAACAGCAACAGCAGCAGCTTTTATTACAGAACCAGCAACAGCGTGAGGAGCTGGAGCGCAGTATTCCTCGCCCTGCGCCCGCCAGACCGCTGCCTGTTACCGGCTCCGGGCCCTGTTTCACTATTCATACCATTACCCTTTCCGGTGCGACCTTAATCTCCCCGAAAAACCGGCAGGCCCTTGTCGCGCCGTGGCAGGGCCGCTGTCTGGATATGGCGAAAATAACGGAGCTTCTCGCCCATATTTCTGACTGGTATATCAGCCGGGGATATATCACCAGCCGCGCTTTTCTTACCGAGCAGGATCTCTCTGGCGGTCAGCTGAATATTGTTGTGCTGGAAGGCAGACTGGAAGCGATCCGTCTGGAAGGCGAAACGCCGCGTATGCTGAAAATGGCGTTTCCGGGACGGGTGGGCGGCATCCTTAATTTACGCGACATCGAACAGGGCATGGAGCAAATAAACCGTTTGCGTACCGACCCGGTTCAGATTGAAATTCTTCCGGGAACACAGGCCGGATATTCCATCGTTAATCTCACGGCAAAACCGGAATTTCCCTTAAGTGTATCCGTAAGCCTGGATAATAGCGGGCAGAAGAGTACCGGCGAAGATCAGCTGAGTGGCGTGCTCACCGCCAATAATATGCTGGGGCTGGCGGATAAATGGTTTGTCAGCGGCGGGCGCAGCAGCGATTTTGCCAGCGCGTACGATGCGCAGAATTTCCTGGCGGGCGTCAGCGTGCCGTTTGGCTACGGATTACTGGACTACAGCTACGCCTGGAGTAACTACCGAACCACCATCAGTAACCAGGGATTCAACTGGCTCTCCACGGGCGATACCAAAACCCACCGCGTTAACGCGTCCTGGGTGGTCTTCCGCAACGGGGAGGTGAAAACCGGCATTGCGGCTGGCGTGGTTCAGCGCTCCAGTCGCAACTGGCTCAACGACGCGCCGCTTCAGAGCAGCACGCGCAACCTCTCCAGCCTGATTCTTGGGATCACGCACACGCAAAAAATGCTGGGCGGCGTGGCGACCTTCAACCCGACCTGGAGCCACGGCATGCCGTGGTTCAATGCCGAAACCGACGAAGACAAGTCCGGGGATGTGCCGCGTGCGGAATTCCGTAAATGGAGTCTGAACGCCAGCTTCCAGCGGCAGATAACCCGTAATGCCTGGTGGCTGACCAGCGCCTACGGCCAGTGGTCGCCCGATCGGCTGTACGGTTCCGAGCGCCTGACGCTCGGCGGCGAAAGCTCCGTGCGCGGTTTTAAAGAGCAGTACCTGTCCGGGGATAACGGCGGCTACTGGCGTAACGAGCTGGGGTACTCCCTCTTCACCCTTCCGGTGATTGGCGCAGTGAGCGCAACGGTCGCCGTTGACGGCGGCTGGCTGGAAAAAGACCGTCAGGACCGCTTTGCCTCCGGCACGTTATGGGGAGGCTCGGTGGGGCTGAGCAGCGCAGGGCGCTGGTACAGCAGCCAGATTTCGGTCGGCACGCCCCTGCACTACCCCGACTGGCTCGGCCCGGATCATGTGAGCGTTAACTGGCGCATTGCCTTCATGCTTTAAGAGACTCTACGACTATGGATACCCGTCACCCACCCGTTCGTTTCTCGCAGCGTCTGATCAGCTGGATTGTCTGCGGCTTAATGGTCTGGCAGCCGATGGCTCCTGCCGTCGCGGCGGCGCTGACGCCGACCGGGCAGACCACGGTCGATCGGGCGGGGAACGGGGTGCCGGTCGTCAACATCGCCACGCCCAATGGGGCGGGTATCTCGCATAACCAGTTCGGTGAGTATAACGTCGGCAAAGAGGGGCTTATCCTCAATAACGGCACGGACCGTTTAACCCAGACCCAGCTGGGCGGGCTTATCCAGAACAACCCCAACCTGCAGGCCGGGCGGGAAGCGAAAGGCATTATCAACGAAGTCACGGGCGCCAGCCGCTCGCAGCTGCAGGGCTACACGGAAGTCGCCGGTAAAGCAGCAAACGTTATGGTGGCCAACCCGTACGGCATTACCTGTAACGGGTGCGGATTTATCAACACCCCGAACGTCACCCTGACCACGGGGAAGCCGCAGTTCGACGCCAGCGGTAACCTGCAGGCGCTGGAGGTGACAAAAGGTGCCATCACGGTTGAAGGCCAGGGGCTGGATGCCAGCAAGAGCGACGCGCTGTCGATCATTGCGCGCGCGACGGAAGTGAACGCCGCGATACATGCGAACGACCTGACGGTAACGGCAGGGGCGAACCGCGTGGGCGCAGACGGCAGCGTCAAACCGATTGCCGGTGAGGGCGCCGCGCCCGTGGTGGCCGTGGATACCGGCGCGCTCGGCGGGATGTATGCCAACCGTATCCGCCTGGTCTCCAGCGAGACGGGCGTGGGGGTGAACCTCGGCAACCTCACCGCGCGCCAGGGCGACATTCAGCTGGACGCGGGCGGGAAACTGACGGTCACGAACAGCGTGGCCAGCGGCTCGATTACCGCGAATGGCGCGGGAGTGGTCCTCAACGGCAGCCATCAGGCCGGGGGCGCGCTGAATGTGGCCAGCTCGCAGGATGTGGAACTCAATAACAGCACGCTCGCCAGCCAGGGCGATATGCGCCTTTCCGCTGCGGGGAAAGTGCAGACGACGGGTGGCGGGACAAGCAGCGCGGGCGCGCTGTCGGTGAGCAGCGGGCAGGGGATGACGCTCAGCAATACCTCCCTGGTCTCCCGCGGCGCGGCGACGCTGGACAGTAAAGATACCCTGACCGTAAACGGCGGCGGCGTGTCGGCACAGGGCGGGGCGCTAACCGTCACGAGCAAACAGGGAATGGCGCTTGCGGATGCGACGCTGACAGGCCAGGCCGACACCACGCTGTCCACCGACGGCAGCCTGACGCAGCGCGGCGGCAGCGTCACCAGCAAAGGCGCGCTCAGCGTGGCGGCCGGGAAAGATATCACGCTGACGAATACCCGCAGCGGTAGCGATACCCGCGCGACCCTCAGCAGCGGCGGCACGCTGTCATCCACGGCCAGTGCGGTCTCGGCAGGAGAAAATCTGGCCCTGAGCGGCGGACAGCTGGTGATGGACGGCCAGAGCCGGGCCGATGCCACGGGCGATGTCCGCCTGACGGGCAGCGCCGTCAGTAATCAGGGGCAGGTGAATGCGGGGCGCGACATTGCCCTCTCCGGCAACAGGGTGTCCAACAGCGGCCAGCTGGCAGCGAAAGGCCACCTTGACGTGAACGCAGGAGAGCTGACAAACGGCGGCACGGTGCAGGGTAACGACGTCACCCTGAAGGGGCAGATGGTCACTAACAGCGGTACTCTGCAGAGCGCCGGTAACCTGGCGCTAAGCGCCGGTACCCTGGAACAGCGGGGCACGCTGAGCGCGAAGGGCAATGCAAACGTCACGGCGCAGCAGACCCTGCGTAACAGCGGCAGCCTGCTGGCTGACGGGGCGATGAGCGTGACGGCAGACGCGCTTGAACAGAATGGCACCCTGTCCGGCGCGACGGCGCTGACGGCGCAGACCGGCACCCTGACCAGCGGTCAGGCGTCCCGCACCACCAGTCAGGGCAATGTTCAGATTACCGCGACCCGCAGCGCCAGCCTGAACGGGCAGATGGACGCGGCGGGGGCATTAACCGTCAGCACCGGCGACCTGACCACCGGCCAGGATGCGCATCTGCAGAGCGGGCAGGCGCTCACTCTGCAGGCGCAGAATGCCGCGCTGAACGGCACGCAGGCGGCGAAGGGTGCTCTGACGGTGACGGCGGGCACGATTGCGCACGCCGGGAAATCCACCGGTAACGCGCTGAGTTTTAACGCGACCGGCGACCTGACCAGCGGCGGAGAGCTTACCGCCAGCGCCATCGCGCTCAGCGGACAGAACATCCTCCAGTCCGGCGTCGCAAAAGCGGATCGCATGATCCTGACGGCTCCTGAACGCATCACCAACAGCGGTACGCTGGTTGCCGGTACGCTGGCGCTGGACGCTGCCTCGGTGGAGAACAGCGGACTGCTGCAGGGGACCACCCTGCTCGGCCTGAATACCGGGTCACTCACAAACCTCGCGGGCGGATCGGTCTACAGCACGCAGGATTTAACGCTGAACGTTCCGGTGCTGTCTAACAGCGGGCTTATCACCACTGACGGCACGCTGCACCTCCGGGGCGACACGCTGACAAACCAGGGTGAAATCAACGGCGTCAGCCTGAGCAGCGACTACCTCAGCCTGACCAACACCGATACCGGACGCCTGCTGGCGGACGACCGGCTCACCCTGAACGGCACTGCGTTTGCGAACGCGGGCAATATTGCAGCCAGCGACCTGCACATCACGGCGAACAGCCTGCAAAACCAGGGCACCGTCGAGGGGGATTCGGCGCTGACGCTCGGCGTGGCAGACCTCACTAACCGTGGCGCGCTGCGCAGCAGCGGAACGCTGACGCTCGGCGGTGAAACGCTGGCCAACAGCGGCGAGCTCAGCGCCACCGCGCTGCTGCTGAACCTGACCCGACAAGCCAGCAACGATGCCGACGGGCGGGTAATTGCCCGGGACGGCCTGACGCTGACCACCGCCAGCCTGACGAACAGCGGGCTGATGGCCGGTACCGACGCGCAGTTTAACAGCGCGTCGGTGACCAACGGCGGCACGCTGCAGGGGACACATGCCCTGACGGCGACCGGGGCACAGCTCAGCAACCAGCAGGCGGGCATGCTGCTCTCCGGTGGCGCGCTCGCCCTGCACCACACCACCCTGAACAACGCCGGGCTGCTGCAGGGCAACACCCTGAACCTCGCCACCGGTGAGTGGATTAATACCGGTAACGCGCTGGGGGAAACGGGCGTGACGGCGGCGGTAACCGGCACGCTGACCAACAGCGGTAAGGTGCTCAGCCAGCAGGCACTGGACGTCCAGGCCGACAGGACCGATAACCGGGGCCAGCTGCTGGCGAAAGTGCTGACCCTGCGGGGCGACCTGCAGAACAGCGGTCTGCTTCAGGGCAGCAGCACGCTGGCCTGGTCCGGGAACACCTTCACGAACCAGCCTCAGGGCCAGGTGACGGGCGGCGAGACCCTGACCCTGAGCGGACAAACCCTCAGCAACGCGGGCAGCCTTCAGGGGCGCAGCGCGACGCTTGACGCCGGGAGCCTGAATAACCAGGGCAACGTTCAGACGCTGGACGCCCTGACGCTTTCCGCGACCGGCAGGCTGGATAACACGGGTGCCCTGCTCAGCCAGAATCTGTTCACGCTGACGGCGGCGCAGCTGTTCAACGACGGCCAGCTTGCCGGGAAAGCCCTCGCGGTGAAGGCTGCGCAGCTGAACAACACCGGGATTCTTCAGGGCAACGACACGCTGGCGCTGACCACCCGCACGCTGAGCAACGGCGCCACCGGGCAGCTGGTGAGCGGCAGTCCTCTGGATTTATCCCTCGACACGCTCGATAACGCCGGCCTGCTGCTGGTGAAGGGTGAGTTTACCCTGCGGGGCAGCGACCTGACGAACCGGGGCGAAATTCAGGCGCAGAGCCTGGATTTGGGCCTGAGCAATGCCCTGACCAACACGGGGAACATCGTTGCCACCGACGATGCCGTGCTTAACGCGACGACGCTGACCAGCAGCGGCACGGTGGCGGGCAAAACGCTGACAGCAGGCGGTACTGAGCTGCGCAACAGCGGCCTGATGCAGGGCAGCAACGCGGTTAACGCCACCGCCGACCGCTTTATCAACGAGCTGAACGGTAAATGGCTCTCCGGCGGCGGCTTCACGCTGACGGGCGGACAGCTGACCAACGCCGGTTCGCTGCAGGGCGCCACACTGGGCATGACCGGCACCACCCTCACCAACAGCGGCACGGTGAACGGGCAGACGGGACTCAGCGGCACGCTCAGCGGGGCGTTAACGAATACCGGGCTGCTGCAGAGTGGCGGCACGACCGCCTTCACCGCGGATACCCTGGCGAACCCGGGGCGCATCACCGGCGGTACGCTGTCCCTCACTGCCCGCGATATGAACAACGGCGGGCTGATGCAGGGAACGAATGGCCTGGCGCTCACCGGGACCACGTTGACCACGGGCGCGACCTCGCGCACCCTCTCCGGCGGCATGTTGACGCTGGATGCAGGCCAACTGACCACGCAGGGCACGCTGCAGGGGAACGGCGCGGACATCCGCGCCAGCGACTGGGCGCACGGCGGGTCTCTGCTCAGCCAGGGAACGCTGACGGCCACGACCGGCGGCACGCTGACCTCAACCGGCTCGCTGATGAGCCAGGGTAGGACGGATATCACCGCACAGACGCTGGATAACCGCGGGCAGCTCCTCAGCGAGGGCGATGTGACGCTCGGCGGCAGCACGCTTAAAAACAGCGGCACCGTGCAGGGGAACACCCTCGCGCTGCATCAGAACAGCATTAACAACCAGGGCACCTTAACCGGTCTGCAGAGCCTGACCGTTCAGGGACAGCAGCGGCTGATGGCGCGCATGGCGATGGCCGCGCCTCAGCAGGAGCTGATCAACGGCGCAGGCGGTAAGCTTCTCACCCAGGGTACTCTGACGATTGCGTCCGGCGCGGTGACCAACGCCGGCAGCTGGCAGGCACAGAACATCCTGCTTAACGCCCGGTCGCTCACCAACAGCGGCGCGGTGCAGAGCGCCGACGCGCTGCAGATGACGCTGGCCGATACGCTCACCGGAACCGCAGGCAGCAGGATCACCGCGCTGGGTGCGGCGACGCTGCAGGCCGCGACGCTGGCGAACCAGGGCCAGTGGGCGGCGAAAAACCTGACGCTGACAGGCGGCACGCTCAGCAACAGCGGCGCCATCAGCGGCGTGAATGGCCTGACCCTCAGCCAGACCGGCGCGGTCAGCCAGCAGTCTGGCGGCACCCTGCTGTCCGGCGGGGCGCTGAACATCACGGCGGCCTCCGTCACCAGCGACGGCAAAATGCAGGGGGGCACGCTCGGCATCACCACCGGGGCGCTCACCAACAACGGACGTCTGCAGGGCGATAACGGCGCGACGCTGGCCCTCAGCGGGACGCTGACCAACAACAGCGGAGGCGAGATCGTCAGCCGCGATGCGCTGACGCTGACCACGCCCGCGCTGTTTAACTACGGCCTTATCCAGGGCGGCGGCGAGACGCGCGTGACCGCCTCCTCGCAGGCGCGTAACGACGGCAGGCTGCTTTCCGGCGCGCGCCTGACGCTCGGCACGCCGCAGTTCACGGGCACCGGCTGGCTGCAGGCCACCGACCTGATCCTGAATGCGGCAAACGCTACCAACGGCGGCACGTGGGTGGCCGATCGCGCCACCCTGACCGGCACCAATTTCGCCAGCCAGGGCACCACCCAGGCGGGACAGCTGACGGTTAACTACAGCCAGCTGAACAACAGCGGCACGCTGCTCGGCAACACGCAACTGAATATTGGCGCGGACCAGGTAACCCAGAGCGCGGGCGGCAAGCTGCTGAGCGGCGGCAACCTGTGGCTGCAGAGCCGGGGGCTGGACCTTACCGGCCAGCTGGTGTCCCTGGGGGACTTAACGCTGCAGCTGACGAACGCGTTTACCAGCAGAACCGCTGTGGCGGCAGGCAGAACCCTCACCATCAACAGCGGCGGCGACATCGATAACCGCAGCGTGCTGCAGGGGCAGGCGGTCAACCTGAACGCGGGCGGGCAGCTCAGCAACAACGGACAAATCACCACTGGCGGCGGCGCGAGTACGCTTTCCGGCAGCAGCGTGGCGCTGAACGGCGCGGGCTCGGTGCAGGGTGGAGGTGACATCACCGTGGCCAGCCGGAGCAATATTACCGTGGACGGCTTCACCGGCACGCGCGGCTCGCTGACACTGAGCGCGCCGGGCGCTATCGTCAACACCGCGCTGCTGTACGCGGCGAATAATCTGGCGCTGTCTGCCGACAGCATCACCAACCAGCGCGGCGACATCATGGCGGGGAATAACCTGTGGATGCAGCGAGATGCGGCAGGGAATGCGAACAGCCAGGTGGTGAATACGTCGGGGAATATTGAGACGCAGAATGGCGATATTACAATTAAAACTAATCGTTTTTTTAATCATTACGAAGTTTTTGATGTAAAAACAGAAAGCAGTAGTCCGACTAATTCAGGGGACTTAAATAAACAATTACCTTCCAATGCCCATTTCGGGGAGGACAGTAAAGGTCCTTACATTGAAGTTAAGATGCATATTGATCTTATACCCGATGAAGTTGTACTCAGTAACGGACCGGAAGAAAATGTAACTATACACACGCAAGGTACCGCAGGGAGACTTTCTGCAGGAAAAGATTTGAATATTTCCAGCAATGAGCTTATTAATCAGGCCAGTAATATGCTAGCAACTGGCAATATCAATATTTCCGGAAATCAGTTAAATAATCAAAGTTACCAGTCTGGTAAAAGCTCCAGTGAAATTGTTTACCAATTATCCACTATGTCAGGCTCCGATGGTGATTTCCCTACGGTTGTTTACAGGCCTAAGAGTTCTTCAGGTTCTGTTCCTGATGGCCCTGTTTACCGCGCTGTTATACAAGCCGGCGGTAACGTTAATGCAAACTTTACCAGCAATATCAGCAACACTAATACCACCGCCAATGCAGGTGGCGTCAGCAACGTTATCTCCACACCGTCGCTGAACACCCTCAGCAACCAGAGCGTCGGCAGCGGCGTACAAAAACAGGGGCTGAGCAATACCGGCACCGTGGCGGTGAACTCGCCGCAGTGGAACGATCAGCTCCAGGGTGCGCTGCAGCAGCTTAACGGCGGCGGCGCGCTGGATAACGGCGGCGCCTCCGGCACGCCTCTTAGCAACATTGGCACCAGGCAGAAAGGCAACGCGAACCTCGGCCAGCTGGGCGCACTGGCGAATGCCGGGGTCACCACGGCCGATCTCAGAACCGCCCAGGGCGGCGCCGTCGGGCATTATCAGGGCCAGCGCGTCGATACCAGCGCTTACCCGCTTCCGTCGGGCAACAACGGCTATTTTGTCTTCTCCGATAACCCGAAAAGCCCGTACCTGATCAGCATCAACCCGAAACTGAACGGTCTCGGACAGCTTGATCCCGCCCTGTTTGCCGACCTGAACGCAATGCTCGGGGTCAAACCGTCGTCCACGGCACCGCAGGAGACGCGGCTGGCGTTTACCGACGAGAAGCAGTTCCTCGGCTCGTCTTACATGCTCGGCCGTCTCAACCTGAACCCGGACTACGATTACCGCTTCCTCGGTGATGCGGCGTTTGATACCCGTTATGTCTCCAACGTGGTGCTCAACCAGACCGGTAACCGCTACCTGAACGGCATCGGTTCCGATCTGGATCAGATGCGCTATCTGATGGATAACGCGGCGGCGGCGCAGCAGTCGCTGGGCCTGCAGTTTGGCGTCTCGCTGACCGCCGATCAGATTGCCGCGCTCGACCACAGCCTGCTGTGGTGGGAGAAAGCCACCGTCAACGGCGAAACCGTGATGGTGCCGAAACTCTACCTGTCGCCGAAGGACGTCACCGTCAATAACGGCAGCGTAATCGCGGGCAACAACGTCACCCTGAAGGGCGGCGACATCACCAACAGCGGCAGCTCGCTGCTGGCGAAAAACAGCCTGACGCTCGACAGCCAGAACAGCATCAGCAACCTCAACAACGGCCTGATGAAAGCGGGCGGCGACCTGAACCTGAGCGCCATCGGCGATATCAATAACATCAGCTCCACCATCAGCGGCAAAACGGTCGCGCTGGAGAGCCTGGACGGCAGCATCAACAACCTGACTCAGGTTGAGCAGATTGATATCAACGCCGGAGGGAAGTACGGCAAGATCGGCCTGAAAGACACTCTGCTGGGCAACACGGCGTCTATTACCGCACAGGATGGCCTGTCGCTTGAGGCGGGGAAAAACATCACCGTTACCGGGGCGAACCTGGCCTCCGGCGGCGATATGCTGCTGAACGCGGGCAACGATCTCAATATGAACGCGGTACAGACCAGCGAAAGCAGCCGTAAAGGGAAAAGCGAATCCCACAGCACCAGACTCGCTCGCACCACGATTTCCGCAGGCGATAACCTGGTGCTGAAGGCCGGGCAGGATATCAACGCTCAGGCCGCCGCGCTGGCAGCGGAGAAAAGCGTCGGGCTGCAGGCGGGTCGCGACGTGAATCTGGCGGCGGAAGAGACCACGCAGGGCGATAGCTATAAGTCAGGCAAGAAAACCGTCATCAACGAATCTGTACGCCAGCAGGGAACCGAGATCGCCAGCGGGGCGAATACCCAGATCCTCGCGGGGCGCGATGTCACCACCGAAGCCGCGCAGGTAACGGCGAAGGGCGATATCGGCGTGGCGGCGGGCCGCGACGTCAATCTCAATACCGCAACCGAAAGCGATTATCACTACAAAGAGCAGACCAAAACCAAAAAAGGGTTCCTGAGCAAGAAAACCACCCACACGATCGAGGAGAACAGCGCGACGCGTGAATCCGGCTCATTGCTGAGCGGCGATAACGTGCAGGTCGTTGCGGGCAATAACCTGCTGGTGAACGGATCCGCCGTGGCGGGCGATGGTGACGTGAAGCTTAAGGCGGGCAACAACGTCGATATCGTGGCAGCGACGAACAGCGATACCTCCTGGCGCTTTAAGGAAGAGAAAAAATCCGGCCTGATGGGCTCAGGCGGGATTGGTTTCACCATCGGCAGCAGCAAAAGTACCCAGGATCTCCGTGAGAAAGGCACTACCCAGAGTCAGAGCTTCAGTACGGTGGGCTCGACGGGGGGGAGTGTTGATATTGCCGCCGGTAATCAGCTGCATGTCGGCGGCGCGGATCTGGTGGCTGGCAAAAATATGGCGCTCACCGGAGACAGCGTGACGATCGAGCCGGGCCACGACAGGCTCACCAGCGATCAAACCTTCAAGCAGAAAAGCAGTGGCCTGACGATTGCCCTCTCCGGCGCAGTGGGTGACGCGGTGAACACTGCGGCCAGCACGGCAATGGCGGTGAAAGACCAGAGCGATGGCCGTCTCGCCGCACTGCAGGCGACCAAAGCGGCACTGTCGGGTGTTCAGGCCGTGCAGGCCAACCGTCTCGCTGAAGCGGCTAACGGCAGCGATCCCACCAACAATGGCGCGTTCGGCGTGATGGCCTCCATTGGCGGACAGTCCTCTAAATCCACCTCACACTCGGAGCAGGACAAAACGACCGGCAGCACGCTGAATGCCGGGGGTAACCTCGCCATCACGGCGACAGGTCAGGGCAACGCTGCCAACAGCGGTGATATTACCGTGGCGGGCAGTCAGCTGAAGGCTGGCAAGGATCTGACGCTCAATGCGGCTCAGGATATCAACCTGACGAGTGCAGCCGACACCAACAAACTGACGGGCAGTAACTCCAGCAAGGGTGGCTCAATCGGGATCGGTATTACCGCCGGTCCGAATGGCGCGGGCATCACCGTCTCTGCCAGCGTAAACGCCGCCAGAGGCAGCGAAAAAGGCAATGGAACCTCCTGGAACGAAACGACGCTGGATGCCGGACAGAACGTCAACCTGACCAGCGGCCGCGATACGGTACTTAAAGGCGCGCAGGTCAACGGCGATAAGGTCACGGCGGATGTCGGGCGCGACCTGACCCTCAGCAGCTTGCAGGATAGCGACAAATACAACAGCAAACAGCAGAGTATGAATGCGGGTGCAAGCTACACCTGGGGAGCGGGCAGCGGTAGCGGCAGCTTTAGCATCAGCCGCGACAAGATGAAGAGCAACTACGACTCGGTCCAGGAGCAGACCGGGATCTTCGCTGGCAAAGGCGGCTTTGATATTAACGTTGGCAACCATACGCAGCTGGACGGTGCGGTGATTGCCAGCCGTGCTGATGCAGACAAAAACCGCCTTGAGACCGGTACGCTGGGCTTTACGGACATCAACAATAAGGCGGAGTATAAGGTTGAACATCAGGGTGTCGGCTTCAGCAGCGGCGCCGGGGTTGCGGGTAATCTGGTTAGCAACATGGCCAGCACAATGCTGGCAGGAATGGGCGGCAGCGGCCATGCTGAAGGGACCACGCAATCAGCGGTAGCTGACGGTGCTATCATTGTTCGCGACCAGGCTAACCAGAAGCAGGACGTCAGCACGCTCAGCCGTGACACAGACCATGCCAACGGCAGCATCGACCCGATCTTTAACAAAGAGAAAGAGCAGAAACGCCTGCAAACCGCGCAGATGATTGGCGAGATCGGCAATCAGGTTGCGGATATTGCGCGCACCAACGGCAAGATTGCGGCCACGGAAGCGGCCAACGAGAAGATGAAAACCGCGGGCAGCGATGCGCGTAACGCCGCCATTAGCCAGCTGAAAAAAGACGGTAAAGAGGTTACCGATCAGGCGATTCATGACCAGATGTACCAGACCTTCTATAACGAAGCGTTTAACCAGTCTGGCATGGGAACGGGGCAGAGCACCCAGCGCGCCATCACGGCAGCAACGGCGGCCATTCAGGCGCTGGCAGGTGGCGATATTAAAGCTGCGATTGCGGGCGGTGCCGCGCCGTATATCGCCAATGCCATCGCGAATGCCATCCCGGAGAAGGATCTTAAGGGACGCGTGCTGGCCCATGCGGTTGTCAACGCCGCACTTGCAGCCGCTTCCGGCAGAGATGCGGCGTCGGCCGCAGCCGGTGCAGCGGTGGGTGAGCTGGCTGGTAAGATTGCAGTTGACGGTTTTGGCAAACAGGTCAGCGAACTGAGCGAGGAAGAAAAACAGGCGGTATCTGCGCTGGCGACACTGGCTTCTGGTCTGGCTGGCGGGCTTGTCGGAGACAGCAGCGCGAATGCGGTAGCGGCGGCTCAGGCGGGCAAAACGACGGTTGAGAATAATTATCTTAGCAGCAAACAGATAGATGCCTGGTCTGCTGAAATGAAGTCCTGTCAGGCCAGCGGCGGTGACTGTGATGGCATTATCAGAAAGTATGAGGAATTAAGTACCTCCCAGCAACAGCAGCTTATCAGTTACTGTGCGGCCAATCCGGCGACCTGTCAGCAGAAATATGGTGATGTGCTGGCTGATAGCATGGCGGTGAAGCATGCGCTGGATAAAGCACTGGGTCAGGACATTCCGGCAAAGATGGCTTATGATCTTACTGCAACATGGATGCATCAGATCCAGGCCGATGGAGTTATTTCAACCAACAAAGTCTCGGAAGCCCTTCAGAAAGATTATGGTCTGGATGCGATTCAGGCTGATATTGTAGCTGGTGCGGCGGCAGCGGCGTTTGGGGGAATTAGTAAGGTCACCAAGCCTAATTACACCTTAAATAAAGAAGGTGTAATGCTTGGTATAAATGGCCCAACAGTTCCAAGCAAGACATTGTGGATGGGAAAAGGCAAAGAGAGAATTGATGTTGAGAACCCAGCACCAGGAAAGAGAGCGGGTCAAATACATTATCAAGATAATAGTAACAACAAGTACTATTATGATCCTGTCACACAAACTTTCCCTGATGCACCTAAAAGTGTGAATGATAAGTTGAAAGACTCGGCTTTCAAAAATGCTATAGATAAAGGTATGACTAAATATCTGGGGGAAAAATGATATGCTGGCTAACTATTTAATGCTCCCTCAACTAGAATCCATATGTTGGGAGGATATGAGGAAAATTACTCTTCCTTACGACCTAAACGAAGTTGTTGAGCAGGGTTTTGTGGAGTTATTTAGTTGTTTTTTATCAAAAAAACTCTTCGGTTATTGTGGGGGGGTTAAACCTGATTCTTTTGAAGATGAAATAGCCTTGGAGTGTTTTGTAAATTCTATCCATATAGAAGATTACGTAAGTGAAAATTACCTTCAACATTCTATTGTCTTTTGTAATTCAATGATTAAGGAATGGAATGAAAGCCATTCTGGGGTTCTAAATGTTATTATATCGTTGGATGATGAAACATTACTGCCAACAATAAAATTCCATTTAAAAAGAAAAGACGCTTCATGGCTAGATGAAGATAATCTTGACTCAAGTATTCAGGCTGTCTTAGTGACTACAGATGAAATTAATAAGGATAGATTATCAAGTCTACTGATTAAGTAAAAGAACCCAACCTTTGAGGCCGCCTACGGGGCTGGTATGCTGGTTGGTGTTCCTCAGGGGATTAGTGATTCCGTCGAGAGTTTATCGAAAGCCGTCACAAATCCTGCCGCCACTTATGATGCGATTAAGCAATTAATCACGAGCGACGACATGTCCAGTACGATGTCGGATGCCGTTAAACAAAGTTATATTGATCGTATCAATCTGATGGAATCAGAGTATCAGAGGGCAGGTGCGGGAGGTGCGTACAATGCAGGTCTTGAGGCGTGTAAACTCATGTCCGATCTCATTACTGCTGTCGCCGGTGGTGTTGGTGTTGCAAAAACAGGTACGGCTCTGACAGAGAAGATTGTTGCAAAAGTCACTTCCAAAGTAGACAAAGTTATTCCTGAAAATCCGTCGATCACATGGACTGCAGGCGATGGCGAGTATTCAGTAAAACCGGGTAAGGATATTAAAGATGTAGAGTATCCTGGCGGTCAGTATGGCGGAAATTCGCTGCCATATAAAACCAGTACAGAGAAGGGCATGACGACAATCACTTATCCTGATGGGATGAGTATCAGAATTGATCAACCAAAACATCTGGCAACGGTTGATGGGTTTACGCAAAAGAGTGGGATCTCAGGTGGGCATAATGCTGATGCGTTTTATGATACCGTTAAAAAATATGGCGTAAAAATCGTAAGTGAGAAACCTACAAATGTTAAAGGTATTTCTGAAGTTGAATACTTAGCTCCTACCAAAGATCGCGCGGGGAATTTAACTGGAGAATATAAACCAAGTCCAGTAAAGAAAACTATCTATGATCCGAAAATATATACTTGCAAAGTAATGTTAGATCTTGGGCAAGAGGCTGCAATGAAAGGGTAAAGAGATGCAATGCGCAATGGTCAGTCAGCATATGATGCTACAGCTGGCGGGTTGAATTTTAGAGTTTATCTCGAAAAAAATACAGGTCGAGTCACAAACTTTCATCCCAAATAGGATTAAATGAATGAAATTTTTATTTGATTTACCTTATATAAAATCAGACCCTTACGTGGTTATAAAAACTTACTTTGACCTCATGTATAATGATGGTGTTTTCTTGATGTCTATTGAAAGTATTATTAAAAAGCATTCATTTATAAGAGATGGGGTTTACTGCTTCTTTCCTGATATGGAAAGTTATGACGAAAGTGAACATTTTGAAGGTGTTGAATTTGCTGTTGGTTATCCTCCCTCTGAAGCAGATACTACTATCGTTAGTGAAGAAATCTGCTATCACTACGTACGACTTGCAAGTGAAAAGTATTTGCTGCTTCACCCGGAAGATACGGAAAAGGTAAATAGCTTACTTGCTCGGCTACCTGTGTGAGTACAAATCCAGCCAACTGTCCGCGGGATTTTTTTGCTCTGCCTTTTTCACTTCCAGACAAGATGTGTTTTTGGAGTACCGCCGTCCGCGACGGTACTCCAAAACGACCAGGTTACGCAATCCTAAACATCAGATGGTGGAACCGTTTTTAGGCCTGTAAACGGTAGGGCGTACTTCGATAATTTGAGGTCATGAATGAATGTAATATCTCTTGCTGGGAAACAAGCTCAATTAACCATTGATGAAAATGAGTTATTGATCCTGAATTCAGCTTTAAATGAAATCTGTAATGGTATCTCTGTTCCTGAATTTGAAACCAGGATTGGGGCTTCTAAAGAAGATGTCTGTGCCTTACTTAATGATATAGGCCAAATTTTAGCCAATATGATGGCTTGAGAAGATCCCAGCTCCTGCGGCGTTTTTTTGTTACGCAATACTGTTTGGAAATATCTGAACTCATCCCGGCAGGCTATTTTACGATAGCCTGCTTCTCACTGACCTGCTCCCCGTTGATGCCATTATGCTGGGAGTGGCATCTGCCGCAACTACGGGGAAAGGCTGGAAAGTATCAGCGGCAATCAATATTGGGGCTGCGCTTGGCAGTGCGATTAAAAGGAAAGACCCGAATAACACTCTGATAAGTCGTGGATTTGGAAGTGCGGCTGGTAGTTTAGGAGGAAAAGTTTTTGGTTCATTGTCTCCAGTAGCTGATCAAGTGACAAAGAATGTTATTGGTGTAGTAACAGGTTCTACTGCTTTTGAATTTCCAGGAAAAGTGGTAAAAGATGAGTGAGACAAACGGGAGAAGAAGTAATGAGCATCTTCAGTAAGGTTGGTATCTTTTGGCTTCTTTTCTTGGTTATGTACTGTACTGTTTTAGTCGCTATTGTTCTTTTTGCATGCCAGTTCGGAGTGTCAATAATTTTCTATTTTAACGATGGTGAATTCTTTTTTTCATGGAAAAAGGCATTACATATCTCATTAATAAAAGGGGGTGTTACAGGATTAATATTAGGTGTAGGGGTGTGGTTAAAAAACAAAGTGCATGAGTATCGCTGGAAAAAGAGTCGCCGAGGATAGATAGCATGAGCGAGATGCGAAAAACAGCCCGTGGGCCTCGGCAAATTGCCGCTGCTAACAACAAGAATTGAGCGGTAAAATGAACAAAAAAGGTGGTTAATATCTTTTATTTTGCTGGCGCTGATTTTAACAATGGAAATTATTGCTTTGTTTGCTTATTTTTTCAAAATCCGTCTCTATTTCATTCGTAATATTCCTTTTGAGATAAATATTTTTTGAGTTAGTGAGGATTATTAAGGGTGCTTCATTTGGTGGACTTATTGTTGGTATAGGTTGTTTGTATCTTTCTTTTAAAAAATTTATTATTGCTGATGATGATTTACTCGGCGGTAGCGAAGATGTTCAGGCCGCGAGGATACGCCAGCATGGTGTTGATATGGCGTCTTTTTCCGACAATCCGAGTGGGGCTGCATGTCAGAAAGCAATGAAGGACTAATCAAATGATTTATCTGCTGTTAGGAATTGCGCTGTTCGCATTTTTCATCGGAACTGTCGTGTTTGTCCGTTTTAGTAAAGTGACGGGAAGAAGCGTTCAGTCACCTCTTACCACAATGTTTTTCTTTGATGCGCTCTTTTTTGGTCTGGGTAGTAAGCGAGACATGAACATTGCAGCATCTTCATTTATCGTCTTCTTAGTCAGTATCTGGGGATTAACTTATTTAAAGTTAAGCACTCATTTTTGGGGAAGTCGCGAAAGTTATTTTGGTTTTGCGATCGCCGGAATTTTATTTCTGATTATGCATTGCCGCTATTGTGCAAAAAATGTCGTTATCAAAGATGATGGCCTGGCCCCCATGAGAGAGTTGATTAATATCCGGCGATCCGGCCTTACCAGCCCCTTTATATGGTTAAGCAGGGCCGGGTATCTGGGGTTCTTTATTGGCATGCTTCACTGAAGCGAGATGCGAAAAAACAGCCTCCGTGCCCATTGAGACTACCCCAGCCTCTCCACCCGCGTCTCCCCTTCCGTCATCGACAGCTGATACAGCGAAAACGTTCGCTGCTTCTCAATCAACTTTGCCAGCTCCGGCGAGTGGCTGGTGAGCCAGATCTGCGAGTAGCGGCTGGCCTCGGCGATTAAGCTCGCCAGCGCGGGCAGCATCTGTGGGTGCAGGCTGTTTTCCGGTTCGTTCAACGCGATAAACGCCGGTGGGCGGGGGCTTAACAGCGCTACCGCCAGGCACAGGAAGCGCAGGGTACCGTCGGAAAACTCTGCCGGTTCCAGCGGTCTGCTCAGCCCCTCGCGCTGCATCATCATCCGGAAACGACCGCCGGTGTTGTCGCTGTAAAACACGCAGCCGGGGAAGGCCTGGTCAAGGATGCGCATCAGCAGCAGCTCGTCGCCAATCTCGACGATGGTCTGAAACGCCGCCGCCAGGTTGGCGCCGTCGCTGGCCAGCACCGGGGAGCGGAAACCGACCTGCGGGGCGCGCATCGCCGAGCCGATTGATACAGAAAACTCATGATAAAATCGCCAGTTACGCAGGGACTCGCGCATCTGCGACACTTCCGGGTAAAGATGCGGTTCGCCGAGCTGTCCGAATACCGATTCGTTCTCGTACAGCGTGCCGCTGTGGGTCACCTTCTCGTGATGCACGTTGTTCAGAAACACCGCCTGGTTCTTACGCTTCATCAGCTGTGACGAAGGTCGACGGTGCTGGCCGCTCAGCCAGATGGACTCCTCTTTGATCACCGGGTCGAGCTGAAACTGCGAGGGATAGGGCAGCTTCTCCACAAACCCGACCTGCAGCTCGTATTCGTAGGCCTCTGTTTCTACCGCGAGGTTCATCCGCCGCACCTGGTCGCTACGGGTTTTACCTGCCCAGAACACCTTCAGAATGCCGCCCTCGTTCGCCAGCGCCTGGGAAAACTGCCCCTGCGCGGCGCTGTGCATCAGGTGTATCGCCTTGTAGATATTCGATTTTCCGGTCCCGTTCGGCCCGAAGACGATATTGAGCTGCTCCAGCTCCAGCGACATCTCGCGGATGGAGCGGTAATTTTGAATGTGCAGGGTATTGATCACAGGCAGGCCCCTTTCGCAGAATAAGCCTGTATATAATCACAGTCTTTGAGATGAAATGCAAAAAAGAGACGACAGTGAGGATGTCGTCTAAACGGGGTACTGCTTTGGGCCTCTAAGGGTCAATGGGGCCTTCGCATTTTTATGATCACTTGACTGCCAGACGCAGACCCAAATCATCAGGATAGGGATCAAAGTAGTTTTGCGTCATCAGATACCGGTCGGGGTATTCGGCCAGGTAGTGCTTCAGCAGCGTGATCGGGGCGAG
>Ga0153917_1000523_pt1 | contig 23873 bp, 23 predicted proteins | sample TSFL001MetaG_FD_104695 | JGI IMG/M metagenome (GOLD analysis project Ga0153917, IMG submission 104695) | Attine ant fungus gardens microbial communities from Florida, USA - TSFL001 MetaG | ecosystem: Host-associated > Fungi > Mycelium > Unclassified | place: USA: Florida, Paynes Creek Historic... | reverse complement strand
GCGATATCGTTTCCTGGTCCGTCTGGCTGCTGATGGCCGCCGAGGAGAAGGGCATCACCCAGGCCAATGTCGACGAGAAGCTGAAGAGCGACGACCCGGACGTCCAGCGCATGCTGGGCGCCACCGAAGAACTCGGCAAGATGCTCGGCCTCGACAACAAGTGGGGCTACAACATCATCAAGAGCGTCGGCAATTACGGCGAAATCTTCGAGCGCAACGTGGGCGAGGGCACCAAGCTCGGCCTGACGCGCGGCCCGAACGCGCTCTGGAATGCCGGCGGCCTGATCTACTCGCCGCCGATCCGTTGATCGCTTCCTAGGGCGATCCTCCGGGGCGCGCGCATGGCGGTGCGTGCGCCCCCTCTTTCCTGACATCGGCGGCGAGGTTTCATGGCTTTCCTGCATGACATGCGCTTTCGCACCTATTTTTACCAGGTCGTCGCGATCGGCTTCGTGGCCCTCGTCGGCTGGACCCTGTTTTCCACGGCGAGCGCCAACCTTGCCAAGCAGAACATCGCGACGGGTTTCGACTTCCTGACGCGGCCGGCCGGCTTCGTCATTACCGAGGCGGCCATCGCCTTCGAGCCCACCGACACGGTCGGCCGCGCCATTCTGGTCGGCATCGCCAATACGGTGAAAGTCTCGCTGCTCGCCGCCATCTTCGGCACCATGCTCGGCTTTGCCGTCGGCATCGCGCGCATGTCGCGAAACCCGCTGCTGGCGCGCCTCGCGCTCGTCTACGTCGAGCTTCTGCGCAACGTGCCGCTACTGCTCTATCTCTTCCTCTGGTATTCGCTGATCATCCTCATCCTGCCGCCGGTCAAGCAGGCCCTGAACCTTCTGCCGGGTGTCTATCTCTCCAATAGCGGCCTCGTCGTGCCGGCGGCGCTCGTCGAAAGTGGCGGCCTTGCGCTTCTCGCCAGCCTTGTTGGCGGCGCGGTCGCGGCCCTCGTCATCCGCAATGTGGCAACGAAGAAGCGTGTCGCGACCGGTCAGTCGAACCACGGCGGTCTCATCGCGCTCGCCGTGCTCGTCGGTCCCGCGCTGCTGCTCTGGCTTGCCGGTGGCGTCTCGATTGACTGGGATTTTCCGACGGCCGGAAAATTCCGCCTGACGGGCGGGCTGCATGTGCGGCCGGAATTCGTGGCGCTGCTCTTCGGCCTTGCGCTCAGCGTCTCTGCAAACGTTGCGGAAATCGTGCGCGCCGGCATCCAGGCGGTCAACAAGGGGCAGTGGGAAGCTTCCGCCGCGCTCGGTTTGCCGCGCGGCAAGACCATGCGGCTCGTCGTGCTGCCGCAGGCGCTGCGCATCATCATCCCGCCGCTCACCAATACCTATCTCACCGTCTTCAAGAACAGTTCGCTGGCGATCGCCATCGGCTATCCGGATCTCGTCACCGTCTCCAACATCGTGATGAACCAGACCGGGCAGGCCATGGAGACGATCGCGATCTTCATGGGCGTCTATCTCGCCCTTTCGATCGCCATCTCGCTTCTGATGAACTGGTACAATGCGCATGTCGCGCTGAAGGAGCGTTGATATGACCGACGTTCAGGCCCTCGTTCTCGCCCCGCCGCAGCCAGCCCCCGCCGCCGCGCGTGGTGGAAAGCTATCCGCCTATTTCGGCACGCCCGGCAACACGCTGATCAGCGTTGCCTCCATCGCGGCCATCGTCTTCATCGCCAAGCTCGCCTTCGGCTGGCTGGTGATCGATGCCGTGTTCTCCGGCGACGGCGCTGTGTGCAAGGCGGCGAGCGGGGCCTGCTGGCCCTTCGTGGCGCAGAAGCTGCGCTACATGCTCTTCGGCTTCTATCCCTATGACGAGCAATGGCGGCCGATGCTGGCGCTGCTCCTGCTCTTCGGCGCCTGCCTTTTCTCCATGATGCCGCGCTTCTGGAGCCGCAAGCTGCTGCTCGCCTGGATCATCGTCATCCTGCCCGCGCTCTACATCCTCATGGCCGGCGGCGTCTTCGGCCTGACGCCGGTGCCGACGACGAGCTGGGGCGGCCTGCCGTTGTCCTTCACGCTTTCCTTCGTCGGGCTGACGCTCGCCTTGCCGCTCGGCATCGTGCTGGCGCTTGCCCGCGCCTCCAACCTGCCGGCGATCCGGGTGCTTGCGGTCGGCTTCATCGAGATCGTGCGCGGCGTGCCGCTGATCAGCATTCTCTTCATGGCGACGGTCATGCTGCCGCTCTTCATGCCCGAGGGCACGAGCATCGACAAACTGCTGCGCGCGCAGGTGGCGATCATTCTCTTCGCCTCGGCCTATATCGCCGAGATCGTGCGCGGCGGCCTGCAGGACGTGCCGGCCGGGCAATATGAAGCGGGCAAGTCGCTCGGCCTGCATTACTGGCAGATCATGCGCAAGATCGTGCTGCCGCAGGCGCTGAAGAAGGTCATTCCGCCGATGGTCGGCCTCTTCATCGGCTTCTTTCAGGATACGACGCTCGTCACCATCGTCGGCCTCGTCGATTTCCTCGATACCGTCCGCTCCGCCATCCGCGATCCGGAATGGCAGGGCATCGCGGTGCTGGAAGGCTATCTCGTCGCTGCTGCCGTCTATTTCACCTTCAGTGCCCTGATGGGCGCCTACAGCCGCTTCCTCGAAGTGCATTTCAGGACGACCCATGCCTAACGTCACCGTCATCCGCAATGCCCGCACCGTCGTCGCCTATGACGAGGGAACGGGCAGTCACGCCTATATGCAGGACGCCGACGTCGCCTTCGACGAGACCGGCTTCATCCGTGTCGGCGGACGCTATGACGGGCCGTTCACGACGGAGATTTCCGGGCGTGATCGCATGGTCCTGCCGGGCTTCGTCAACGTGCATTGCCATTCCGGCGAGGAGCCTATCTCCAAGAGCTTCTTCGAGGACCAGGGAACCGTCGCCCTCTGGGGGCAGGCGATGTACGAATATTCGACGCTCATCGAAATCAGCGACGACGCGGTGAAGGCCGCGCTCACCGTCATGCTCGGCGACCTCCTGCGCAGCGGCGTCACCACCTTCGTCGATATCGCCGGCCCGCACGAATGCTGGTTGCCGACGCTGGCCGAAAGCGGTGCGCGCGCCTATGTCGCCCCCGGCTTCCGCGAAGCGCAATGGCATGTGGAAGACAGCTACCGCCTCGATTTTCGATGGGATGCCGCCCGCGGCCGCGAGGCCTTCGCCCGTGCGCTCGAAACCGTCGATGCGGCGCAGGCTCATCCCTCCGGCCGCCTCGGCGGCATTGTCGCCCCGGCGCAGGTCGAGACCTGCTCGCCCGAACTGCTGCAGGAAGCGGCGGAGGCCGCGCGCAGCCGCAAGGTGCCGATCACCATCCATGCCGCCCAGACCATGGCCGAGCACGAGGAGCTGCTGCGCCGCCATGGCCTCACCGCCGTGCACTATCTCGAAAAGCTCGGTGTCCTCGGCCCGGACCTCATTCTCGGCCATTGCATCTTCATCGACAGTCACCGCTGGACGCGCCAGCGCACGGCGGACGATCTCGGCCGTCTTGCGGCAAGAGGCACCAGCGTCGCCCATTGCCCCGTCACCTTCGCGCGAAGCGGCATGATCCTGCAATCGGTCGGCCGCTATCGCCGCAGCGGGGTCAACGTGGCGCTCGGCACGGACAGCTATCCCTTCAACATGCTGGAGGAGATGCGCACGGCGCTGATTAACGCCCGCATCGCCGCCGGCACGGTCTTCGACGTCTCGACCGCCGATATTCTCGACGTCGCGACGCTGGCTGGCGCAAAAGCCCTCGGCCGCAGCGATATCGGCCGCATCGCGAAGGGCGCGAAGGCGGATTTCTCGATTGTCGACCTGAAACACCCCGGCATGCAGCCGGTCTATGACCCGCTGCGCAACCTGCTGCATTGCGCGGCCGAGCGCGCGGTCGCGGCCGTCTATGTCGACGGCGCCTGCGTCATGGAGAACGACCGGCCGACGCTGGTCGATTATGACGGCGCCCTTGCGGAATTGCAGGCCGTGCAGGATTTCGCGGTGCGCCATTTCCAGTCGAACGACCCGCGCGGCCGCTCCGCCGCCGCGCTCGCGCCGCTTTCGCTGCCGGTGCTGCCGCATCCGTGATGCTGCGGATCGCCAAGGGGGGAGGGAAGTCCTATGATGATCCTCCCGAACCCTGATCTGGCCGCACCGCGCATGCATCGACGACTGACCTTTCTCCGTTCCTCCGCCGCTTTTGCCGGCGGCTGGCTGTTGCTGCTGGCGGCTTTCGGCGTCTATTCCGCGACGAGCCATTGGCAGGCCTTCGAGCAGGAAGTGTCGGAAAGCGGCCGCGCCTTGCAGCGCGCGATCTCTCAGCGCGTCGCCCAGCACGATGCGCACCTGACCGGCCTCAGCGCCCTCGGCCTCGCGCAGGCGCAGCCATCGGAGGATTTCGACCTCGTCGCCAAGTCGATCCTGCGCTTCTACCCCCGCATCGTCGCCATCGACCTCGTGCGTCTTCCGTCAAGCGCGGCGCCTGATGTCGTCAGTTCGGCGACATCAGGCGATGGCTCGACCGTCGATCCCGCGCAGGTCTCCCGGGCCGTGGAAATGCTCACTCCCGGCAAGGCGGCCTATGGCGCGGATGCCAAACCCGGCCATTACCGGGTGATGAAGCGCATGAACGAGACGATGGCCGTCAGTCTCGATATCGACGGCGCAAAGCTGGTCGAGGGTGAGGAGCTGCCGCGCTGGGCCACTCTGCGCCTTTCGACGGCCGAGGGGCCGTTGCTTGAAACCGGTGCAAGGCAGCCCGATGCCGCAGGTTTTCTTGCCCGAACGGTCAGTTTCGATGCGTCGATCGCTAGCGCCACCCAACCGCTGCGCCTTTCCCTGCAGCGCCATGTCACGCTGGCGCAGCTCCTGCCGCCGCTGCCTTTCGCGCTTTTCGCCGCCCTCTCGCTTGCAGGCCTCGTGCTGGTTCGCTCGCTGCTGAAGCACCGGCAGGATGCTGCATTGGCGCGGGAGGCGGCGGAGGCCGCGTCCCAACGCGAGGCGCTGCGCCAGCACGAGACGAAGCTCGCCCATGCACTGCGCATCAACAGCATGGGCGAGATGGCCTCCGGCATCGCCCATGAACTCACCCAGCCGCTGACGGCGCTACTCAGCCAGAGCCAGGCCGGCAGGCGCATCGCCGCTGCGAACGGCCTGACGGATACGCCCATCGACACCGTGCTTGCCGCCAATGTGCTGCAGGCCAAGCGCGCCGCCGATATCCTGGTGCGCCTGCGCGCCTATGTCGGCAAGAGCGCGCTGGAAGCCGGCGTGCATGATCTCGGCCGCCATGTCGCCGATATCGTCGCCCTCTCGCGCATCGACCTCGACCGGCGCGGCATCGCGCTCGATATCGAGATACCGGAGGCTCCGGCACTGGCGCGGATCGACCCCGTGGAGATCGAGCAGGTCATCCACAACCTCATCCGCAACGCCGCCGATGCTGTCGAGCAGACGGCAAGGGCGGATGGCCGGGTGCTGGTCGCGCTGAAGCCGGCGGGGGCAAGCTACGAGATCACCGTCTCGGATAACGGCACCGGCATCCCGCCGGATATCCTGCCGCGTCTCTTCGAGCCGTTCTTCTCCAGCAAGCCCGATGGCATGGGCCTCGGGCTCAGCCTCTGCGAAAGCATCGTCGAGCGCTTCGACGGCAGCATTTCGGCCGAGAACGGGGCGGCGGGCGGTGCGATCTTCACCGTGCGCCTGCCGGCGGCACAGGATATGCAGAAACGAGAGGAAGCAGCGGAATGACGATGGCGCCGGTCTATCTGGTCGATGACGACGAAGGGGTGCGCAGCGCCCTGTCGCTTTTGCTCGGCACCTACGGCGTCCGCATCGAGACGTTCGGCGATCCCACCGCCTTCCTCGCCCGCGCGCCGAAACTGAAGCCGGGCGTGCTGCTGCTCGACCTGCGCATGCCCGCCATCACCGGCCTGCAACTGCATGAAAAGCTCGCCGCCATCGGCTGCGACTGGCCCACCATCATCTGCACCGGCCATGGCGACGTGCATGCCTGCCGCCGCGCCTTCAAGGCGGGCGTGGTCGATTTCCTCACCAAGCCCATCGACGAGCAGGTGCTGATCGAGGCCCTGCAACAGGCTTCCGGCGCGCTGGACGTGCATGCGGAGAAGGCAGAGGCGGTGAAACTGGTGGCGCAGCTTACCGATCGCGAGCGCGAGGTGCTGGATATGGTCGGGCGCGGCTGGTCGACGAAGGAGATCGCCGACAGCCTGCAACTCTCACCCCGCACGGTGGATACACACCGCGCCAACATCGCCCAGAAGCTCGGCACGACCTCGGTCGCCGAATTCGCGCGCCTCGCGCTGATCGGGCAGGCTCCGTAGTCCTACGGACCCCGCTCCGTCCGTCCACCGATACCGCAAGACGCGGAAATCTCCGAAAAGAGAGCCGTCGCCGCCGATGAGACCGGGCGGCCCCAGATGGAGATCAACATGAAGAAGTTCGTTGCTACCGCCTTCGCCGCTCTCGCCTTCGCCGGCGCCGCCAATGCCGACGTGCTCACCGAGCGCAACATGCCGCTCGACATCGCCGTCGAAGCCGCTCAGGCCGCCGTCAATGCCTGCGCCGCCAAGAAGTTCAACGTGACGGCCGCCGTCCTCGACCGCGCCGGCATCACCCGCGCCGTGCTGCGCGCAGACCGCGCCGGCCCGCATACCGTCGACAGCGCGATCCGCAAGGCTTTCACCGCCGCTTCCATGCGCACGCCGACCCAGAAGATCGCCGAGAATGTCGGCAAGAACCCGGCTGCCGCGCAACTCGTTTCCATCGAGGGCTTCCTCGTCCTCGCTGGCGGCGTTCCGGTGAAGGCGGGTGAGGAAACCATCGGCGCCATCGGCGTCGGCGGCGCGCCGAGCGGCGATATCGACGACGAATGCGCCCGCGCCGGCATCGAGGCCGTCAGCGCCAAGCTGAAGTAAGGATCGCGCGTTCCACGATCGACCCCGGCGCCGGAAGGCGCCGGGGTCTTTCTGTTTGAAGTTCCTCCAACGGAGAAGGGCGGGTCGCCGGGGTTTGTCCTTTGCCGGGAAAGGCATAGACTGCCCGAAATCACCGGGAGAATGCCGCATGCGCCCAACGATTCCCGCTCTTGCCGCCTGCCTGCTTCTTGCCGCGGCCTCGCAGTCCGCTGCGCGGGACGGCGCCTATGTCGCCTGCGACAATGGCTTGCGCTGCTTCAAGGCGCCATGCCCTTCCACGACGGTGCGCGATCTTGCGACCGGCAAGCTGTGGAAGGGGACGTCTCCCGATATCGGCAGGCTTTCGGCGAGCGATCAGCAGCGTATCCGCGAGACGGATGCGCTCTACTATGGCCGTCTCGTGCTGCGCGGCCATATCGTGCGGCAGGCAAAGGGCCCTTCCGCGCTCGTCGTGACCGGCATCGGGCGGAAGGCGAAGCCGGCGGAGCGCCGGCACTGCCCGAAGGGATAGGGGCGACCTGCAAACGGCGCCTTTTCGCGCTTCCGGTGGATAGACCTAATCGCGGTCCGGCGCGCCGAGCGGGAAGAACTTCCGGTAGGGCCTGCCTTCATCGACCGCACGGGCGAAGGCGGAGCGTTCGAGCAGCCGCCGGCGATAGGCGTGCACGTTGCGAAAGCCCGGATCGATGGCATGGGTCCAGTCGGCGTAGAAGAGGAACGGGCCGGCAGCGCAATCGGCGAGCGTGAAGGCCTCGCCCGCGGCCCATTCTCGGCCTTCCATGTGCCGGTCGAGCCAGGCATAGGCGCGCTCCAGCATCCGCCGCGCCTCCTCGACGCCGTAGGGGTCGCGGTCCGGCTCGGAGCGAATGGCGTCGAAGACGATCTTCTGCTGCGGCGTCGAGATGTAATTGTCGAAGAAGCGGTCGAGCATGCGCACCTCGATCGCCGCGTCAGGATCGTCCGGGATGAGCTTCACGGGCCCCGGATAGCGCAGCCCCAGATATTCGATGACGATGGTCGCCTCGACGATCGTGCGGTCGCCGTCGACGAGGATGGGAAACCGCTTGATCGGCCAGCGCGCCTCGAAATCGGCAAGCGTTTCCGGCTGGGCATGGTCGAGCATGCGATACTCGAAATCCGTGCCGTTTTCATAAAGCGCCGTCAGCGCCTTCTGGCAGTAGCTTGAAAAGGGATGGGCATAGAGAACCGGCTTCATGGCAACCTCCCGTTTGCCATGCCTTTGTCGCAAATCCGATTGCACTTTGCAATCGGATTTTCAAGGCGCAGCAGTTTCCCGACCTCGGGCGGGACCTGCATGGTTCCGGACCGTCAGTCGCTCCGCCAAGCGAAAGCCCTCTGCAGGTCTTCGCTGTGCGATCTTGCGAACTGGGTCTGGGCGAGCGGGATGGCCAGGACCAAAAAGACCAGGGCGCCGACGAACAACGCGCCGGGATAAAGCAGTCTGGGTTTCACGTATCACCTCGCATTCCAGCACCGGTTTATCCGGTGAAAACCTGACATCGGGCTGAACGCGGCCGGATCGTTCAGGCGGCTGTCAGCTTGGCGGGGCAGGGGGAAACAAAATGGCGGACCGTGCGCGGCCTTGCCCGATTTGACGTGAAAGGACCATTCATGCGCGAAGGAACCGGCCGCTTCTCCCTCTGGCGGCCCGAACTTGGCAGCGTTACCGTCAGCATCCTGACGGCGCTTTATCTTCTGGCGCTCACGAACTGGAGCTTCTGGTCGAAGGGCTGGTCCTATCTTGAGGGTCGTCCCACCACCTTCGCGTCCATCGCCCTTGGGGTCGCCTGCCTTTACATCGCGCTCTGCGTCGCCGTGTCGCTGAAATATGTGATGAAGCCGCTCTTCATCGCGCTCATCCTCGCAAGCGCCGCGGGCGCCTGGTTCATGGACCGCTTCGGTGTCGTCATCGACATCGAGATGATCCGCAACGCGGCCGAGACGAACAGCGCGGAAGCCGGCCATCTCATCACGCCCGGCTTCGTCATCCACATGCTGGCCTATGGCGTGTTGCCCTCGCTCCTTCTGATCTGGGTGAAGGTCCGCCATCGCACCTTCTTCGGCAAGGTGCGCGGCAACCTTGCCGTCATCGTGCCGGCGCTTGTCGTCGCGCTCGTCGCGGGGCTCTCCCACGCCCGCGTCTATGCCGCCGCCGTCAGGGCGCATCACGACTGGTTCGAGACGCTCAATCCCATCGTGCCGCTCGTTACCGCCGTCCAGTTCGCGGCCGGCCAGTCCGGCGACCTGAATGTGGTGGCCGCACCGCTCGGCGAGGATGCGCGTGTCAGCGACGCGCCGCTTGGCCAGCGCAAGCCGCGCCTCATGATCGTCGTTGCCGGCGAGACCGCACGCGCCGACAATTTCTCGCTCGGCGGCTATGAGCGCGACACCAATCCCGAACTGGCCAGGAAGGATATCCTCTACTTCCCCGACACGACGAGCTGCGGCACGGCGACCGCTGTCTCGCTGCCCTGCATGTTCTCCGTCTATACCCGCTCCGACTACACGCACCGCAAGGGGCTCGCGACGCAGAACCTGCTCGACGTGCTCTCCCATGCCGGCGTTGATGTCGAATGGTGGGACAACAATACCGGCGACAAGGAAATCGCCAAGCGCGTGAAGGAGCAGTCGCTGATCAAGAACGGCAATCCGGCCTATTGCTCGGGCGGCGAGTGCCAGGATCAGGTGCTGATCGACGCGCTGGACGGCTGGATCGGCTCGGTGAACCGAGACACGGTGCTGGTGCTGCACCAGATCGGCAGCCACGGTCCGGCCTATTACCAGCGCTATCCCGAGGCGTTCCGCCACTTCCAGCCGGAATGCCGCAGCGCCGAGTTCTCCGACTGCACGAAGGAGGAGATCGTCAACGCCTATGACAATACGATCGCCTATACCGACCACATCCTTGCAAGCGTGATCGACCGGCTGCAGAAGCAGGAGGACCGCCTCGACGTCTCCATGCTCTACATGTCCGACCATGGCGAATCGCTCGGAGAGCTGGGCCTCTACCTGCACGGCGCGCCCTACATGATCGCGCCGAGCCATCAGACCCATGTGCCCTTCGTGCTCTGGCTCGGCAAGGACGAGAAGGCGGCCTATTCCGCGGCCTGCCTCGAAGGCAAGACCAGGGAACCGCAGTCGCACGACAACCTCTTCCACACCGTGCTCGGCATGATGCGGGTCGATACCACTGTTCGCGATCCGTCCCTCGACATCGTCTCCGGCTGCCGCGAGGGCGCTACGTCCTGAACGATGGGCATGGCAAGACGGCTCCTGCCCATGTATCGTCCGGATTCGGAAGGCGGCGGCGGTCAATGCGCCGCCGCGATGCGGAGTGCCGGGCGATTGAGAGTTCTGCTGATCGAGGACGACGCCGTTCTGGGCGAGGCGGTGCGTGATTATGTTGCCGGGCTCGGTCATGCCGTCGACTGGATGCAGACGCTGGACGACGGCCGCACGGCGACTGACACGGTTGCCTACGACCTCATTCTGCTCGACCTGCGCCTGCCGGACGGCAGCGGGATTTCGCTGCTGACGGACCTGCGCCGGGCCGGTGCCATCACGCCCGTCATCATCCTCACCGCACACGACCAGATCTCCGACCGCATCGAGGGGCTGAACAGCGGGGCGGACGATTATCTCGTCAAGCCTTTCAACCTCGGCGAGCTCAATGCGCGCATGCTTGCCGTCGCCCGGCGTTATGCCGGCACGGCCCTTCCCTTGGTGGAGGCCGGGCCGCTGACGATCCAGCTTGCCGATCGCCGGGTGCTGCGCGAGGGCGAGCCGGTCGATCTTTCCAGCCGGGAATGGGCGGTGCTGGCGCGGCTTGCCGCCCGGCCCGATGCCATCGTCTCCAAGGGGCAGATCGAGGAGGCGCTCTATGCCTTCGGCTCGGAAATCGAAAGCAACACGGTGGAGGTCTATGTGAGCCGGCTGCGCAAGAAGCTCGGCAAGGGCTGCGTGGAGACCCTGCGCGGCATCGGCTACAGGCTCGGCCGATGAGAGGCGGGCCGATGAGAGGGGGAAGGAGCCTTGCCGGCCAGCTCATGCTGTGGATCACGGCGACGATCACGCTGCTCTGGCTCGTCGCCGTCGGCTTCGGCGCCTTCGTCATGCATGACGAGTTCGGCGAGATTTTCGACAGCGCCCTGCAGGAGACCGCCGAGCGCCTCGTGCCGCTGGTGGTCGATGACCTGAGGCATCGCGACGAGCCGAACGCCCCGTTGCGCATCGAGGCGACGCGCGGCCCCTCCGAGGAGGAATACCTGACCTATCAGGTGCGCGACGAGACGGGCAGGGTGCTGCTGCATTCGCACACCGCGCCCGTCGATCCCTTCGGCGCGCCGCTCAAGGTGGGATTCTGGGAAGGGCGCAAGGGCCGCATCTACACGGCTGCGACGCTGGACGAGACGATCTTCGTGCAGGTGCAGGATTCGGCGAAGGAGCGGCGGGAGGCGACGCGGGAGGGTTCGCTCGCCCTGCTCCTGCCCGTGCTGCTCATCGTTCCCCTCACCATCACGGCCGTCTGGTTCATCGTGCGCCGTGTTCTGGCGCCGGTCGAAACGTTGCGCGCGGCGATCGGCGAGAAGGATGGCGGCAATCTCGCCGCCATCGAGGCGGTTGGTCTGCCGCAGGAGCTGCGGCCGATCCTCCGCTCGGTCAACCTCCTGCTTGCCCGCCTGCGCGCGGTTCTTGCGGCCGAGCGCGAATTCACCTCCAACAGCGCCCATGAGCTGCGCACGCCGATCGCAGGCGCGCTGGCGCAGACGCAACTTCTCCTCTCCGAGCTGACTGACGTGCCGGAACGCGCGCGCGCCCAGCAGATCGAAGCCTCGCTGCAGAAGCTGACCAAGCTTACGGAAAAGCTGCTGCAGCTCGCCCGCGCCGAGGCGGGCATCGGCATGACGGAAAACACCTTCGACGTCGCCGATGTCGCCCGCGTCGTCGTCACCGATTTCCAGCGCGCCTCGGCCGATGCCGGGCGCATCCGCCTCACAAGCGACCTCGCCGCGCCCGTCCTGCACGAGGGCGAGGCGGACGCCTTTGCCATCGTGCTGCGCAATCTCATCGAAAATGCGCTGCTGCACGGGCGGGCCGATGCGCCGGTCGACATCCACCTCACCGGGGCGGGCGATGTGCGCATCCGCAACGGCGCCCCACGCATGAGCGATGAGGAGCTTGCCGCCGTGCGCAAGCGCTTTGCCCGCGGCAGGACCCTTGCGGCCGGTTCCGGCCTCGGCCTGTCCATCGCCGAGCGGCTCCTGGGGCAGATGCAGGCGAGCCTCGTCCTGACCTCGCCCATCCCCGGCATGCCCGACGGCTTCCAGGCCGAGATCGTGTTTCCCACACGGAGCTGAGGGGCGGCAGCAGGCCTGACCCATTTCCGGACAGCCCGGTTTTCCGGTGTTTCCCGCTTGCAACAGTCGGGCGGTTCCGGCTATTTTTTTTGTATTAGCATGTGAGAAAGTTGTGGCTTTATGCCCAATATTGTGGTTTTATGTGGTCATAATCAAAAACTGGTGGGGAACATGGGTCGCAAACCGGAGGAATATGCGCGGCTTCTGGCCAGCGCACTTTGCAAGTTGCATGCAGCAGAATCTCGCGGCGGGTCGCCGCTTCTTTCAGAAAACAGCGTTCGCGTAATCAGCCAGACCATTGCCGCGGCGATGGACGAGGCACGGAATATCCACATCCATGATGAGCTGACGGCGATGAACGAGCGCCGCGAGCGTGTCCTGCTTCACTCCTGATCGTAAGCTTATGGCGCGGGTTTGTACTGCGTATTGCGCCAATGACATGTCATGATCACGGAGCTGCCGCCCGAAGCCGCGTATTCTGGCTTCGGGCGGTCTATTCATGTCCTGAGGTGACTTTCCCGGTGCGGGGCGATAGGTCCTCATAAGGCCTGTGGCATCGATTCTGAGGAGGAACCCGACATGACGCAATGGGGCAGCACCGGCAAGGGCAGGATAGCACTCGTGACGGGCGGCGGAACAGGTATTGGCCTTGCAATCGCGCGCGCCCTCAGCGCCGAAGGCTATGCCGTCGCCATTACCGGGCGGCGGCTTGCCGTGCTGGAAACGGCGGCGGGGGAGATCGCTGCGGCGACGGGCAATCCCGTGCGGGGCATCGCCTGCGACGTCGGCGATCCCTTGCAGGTGGCGGCCGTCTTTGCCGAGGTGAAGCAGGAATTCGGCCGGCTCGACCTTCTCGTCAACAATGCCGGCTCCAATGTCTCGCCGGCATTGCTGGAGGACATTCCCTTCGAGGAATGGTCGAGCATCCTCGCCGCGAACCTCACCGGCGCGTTTCTCTGCACCCAGCAGGCCTTCCGCATCATGAAGGACCAGAGCCCGCGCGGCGGGCGCATCATCAACAACGGCTCGATTTCCGCGACTGCGCCGCGCCCCAATTCCGCGCCTTATACCGCGACGAAGCACGCCATCACCGGCCTCACCAAATCGACTGCGCTCGACGGGCGCAAATACGACATCGCCTGCGGCCAGATCGACATCGGCAACGCGGCGACCGACATGACCTCCCGCATGAATGCCGGCGTGCTGCAGGCCAATGGCGAAATCGCCCCCGAGCCGACCATGTCGGTCAGCCACGTCGCCGACGCGGTCGTCTACATGGCCAGCCTGCCGCTCGACGCCAACGTGCTGACCATGACGGTGATGGCGACCAACATGCCTTTCGTCGGGCGGGGGTAGGGCGCATATCGGTCCGGGCCCGGCGGTGGCGCGCGTTTCAGGATTACTGCGACAGGATTGTTGAAATCCAGGGGTGAGCGGTGCAGTCCGTGAGCCCGCGATAGACGATGCCCTCCCACCCGAAGGCGCTGGCGGCCTGCACCACCGCCTCCGAATCGTCGAAAAAGAGGGGCGGTTCGTCCTGGGGGCCGAGGATTTCCGCAGCGCGCTCGAAGAAGGCGCTTGCGGGCTTCAATGCGCCGAATCGGGCCGCGTGAAACATGTCGTCGAACAGGTTCTCGAAACCGTGCCTGTTCCAGAGATGGAACGCGCGCAGGTGTTCCTGGTTGGTCGCGACATAGAGGCGGGCGCGTCCCGTCCGCCGGAGGCGGCGGACGACATCCAGCAATTGCCGGTTCAGGTGACTGTCGCGATCCAGCCAGTAGCTGGCGACGACGAAGGGCGAGCCGTGAAAGCCCAGTTTCGGAAGGACCTCTTCAAGGGCTGAAAGCAGCGCCTTGCGGCCCGTCAGGACCTCTTTCTCGAAGGCCTGCTTGATGAAGAGATCGCGGAATGCCACCGGATCGATGCCGAGATCGGCAAGCAGGTGCTCGTCCCATCGGCGGCGGCGTTCCGTCTGCCCCGTATAGCCATGGACGAGGACGCCATCCACATCGAAGAGCACTGATCTCAAGACAATCCCCTTTCGGCTTGATGGACTAACGTCGCGGCTCGCCGCCTGCGGCATAGACCGTCTTCTGCTGGAACTTGAAGACATGGCCGCAGCGGCAGCGGATCATGTGCTTGTCGGGATATTTCGAGGGCCGTTCGGTGAGGAAGCCGCGCGGCAGGGAATCGACGGTGAAATCCGGGTGAGCGCGGGTCGGCATGTCGTCCTCGGAGACTTCCGCATAGCCGGCATTGCCGCACATGGCGCATTCCAGTTTGCGCGAATAGCGGTCGCGGGCGGCCATGGGGAGCTCCTTCGTCGGTTAGGGTTCGCCGTTAATAGGCATCGGCCCGGCTGGTTTCAAGGATTCGATGCCGCCAGCAAAGCCTGAAGGGCGGTGATGATGCGGCGGTGCTGGTGGGCATGGCGGGTGCGCACGTTGACGGCCGCATAGACCGGCTGGGCGATAGGCTCGGCGCCTTCCACCCGGCTTGCCGCGCCGGCCTGCACCAGCCGCGCGGCGTCGGCCGCCGTCACGAAGGCCGAGCCGCCGAGCTTCTGCATCAGCGCGAGGATGGCGGTCGTCTCGCCGCTGGCGATGGGGGCGGTGGAAAGGCCGGGATAGGCCTGCCGGTGCAGCCGGTCGAAGGCGGGGGAGTAGACGGCCTGGATATAATCCTCCGGCCTGACGTCCTCGATGCGGCTTACCCGGTTGCTCACCATGTCGTAGCGTACTTCGCCGATGCGCTCGTAATGGAGGTCCGGCAGGTAATGCGGCGTGAAGAGGATGGCGAGGTCGAGGTCGCCCGCGCCGAGGTCGCGGTTCATCTGGTTGGAATAGTCTACCTCCAGATAGATCGACGTCGCCGGCAGCTCCGTCCGCACCGCCGCCAGCCAGTCGCCGGCATAGTGGGCGGCAAGGTCGTGCTGAAGGCCGAGGCGCATGGAGCGCTCATAGGCGCCCGCCGTTTCCACCGCCCGTGCCGCCTCGTGCCACTGGTGCTGCAGGGCCTTGGCGTGGTCGAGGAAGCGCAGGCCTGCGGCCGTTGGCTGGGTGCCGCCCTTGTTGCGCGCGAAGAGCTTTCGGGCGAACAGCGCCTCCAGCGCGTTGATGCGATGCGTGACCGTCGATTGCGTGATGTTCAGCCGCTCCGCCGTGCGGTTGAAATTGCGCGTTTCCATCAGGTCGAGGAATGTCTCAATCAGGGCAATCTGCATGAACGCGCCGTATTTTCTCAATGTTTGACAATAGTCTAATCGGCATCCTCGATTAATAAAGCGAAATCCTCCGCTTGTCCCCCGGCGCTTTGGTTGCCACAAATCCCCGTCGAATAAGGGGATCGAGAATGTCCGCACTGCCAAGCCATGCCCGTGTCGTCATCATTGGTGGAGGCGCTGTCGGCGCATCCGCCCTCTATCATCTGGCGAAAGCCGGATGGACCGATTGCGTGCTGCTCGAGAAGAACGAGCTGACAGCCGGCTCGACATGGCATGCCGCCGGCAACGTGCCGACCTTCTCCTCCTCCTGGTCGATCATGAACATGCAGCGCTATTCCGCCTCGCTCTACCGGGAGCTGGGAGAGCTGGTCGACTATCCCATGAACTACCACGTCACCGGCTCGATCCGCCTCGGCCATTCGAAGGAGCGGCTGCAGGAGTTCAAGCGCGTCGTCGGCATGGGCCGCTATCAGGGCATGGACCTCGACATCCTGACGCCCGACGAGATGCGGGGCAGGTATCCGTTCCTCGAAACGCACGACCTCACCGGCGCGCTCTACGATCCCAATGACGGCGACATCGACCCCGCGCAGCTCACGCAGGCCCTTGCCAAGGGCGCGCGCGACATGGGCGCGAAGATCTTCCGCTTCTGTCCTGCCACCGGCGCGCGGCGCGAGGGCGAGGAATGGGTGATCTCCACGCCGCAGGGCGAAATCCGCTGCGAGAAGGTGGTCAACGCCGCCGGCTACTATGCTCGCGAGGTGGGAAAATGGTTCGGCCGCGATGTGCCGATGATGGTGATGAGCCATCAGTACATTCTCTTCGAGGAAATCCCCGAGCTTGCCGCGTGGTCGAGGGAGGCCGGGCACAAGCTGCCGCTGCTGCGCGACGTGGACTCGTCCTATTATCTCCGTCAGGAGAAGACGGGCATGAATCTCGGCCCCTATGAGCGGAACTGCAAGGCGCATTGGGTGACGCCTGACGATCCGATGCCGGACGATTTCTCCTTCCAGCTCTTCCCGGACGATCTCGACCGCCTCGAATGGTATCTCAACGACGCCGTCGAGCGCGTGCCGATCCTCGGAACGGCCGGCCTGTCGCGCATGATCAACGGCCCCATCCCCTATGCGCCGGACGGCAATCCGCTGATCGGCCCGATGCCGGGCGTGCCGAACGCCTTCGAGGCCTGCGTCTTCACCTTCGGCATCTGCCAGGCGGGCGGGGCCGGCAAGGTGCTGGCGGAATGGGTCACGGAAGGCGAGACGGAGTGGGACATGTGGTCCTGCGATCCGCGCCGCTACACCAGCTTTGCCGCCGACAAGGACTATTGCATCGCCAAGGGCATGGAAATCTACGGCCACGAATATGCGATGCACTTCCCCAAGCACGCATGGCCGGCGGGCCGGGACAGGAAGCTCTCGCCGATCCACGACCGCATCAAGGCGCTCGGCGGCCAGTTCAAGCCCTATAACGGCTGGGAGCGTGCCAACTGGTACGCCAAGCCCGGCGACGATCTTTCGGAAGAATCCACCCAGACCTGGAACCGCGAGGGGCCGTGGCGTCCACGCATCGAGGAGGAGTGCCGCGCCGTCACCGAGGCCGCCGGCATCCTCGACCTTCCCGGCTTCTCGCGCTTCCGCGTGAAGGGGGAGGGCGCGACGGCGTGGCTCTCCTCGCTCATCACCGGCAAGGTGCCGAAGCCCGGCCGTATCGGCCTTGCCTATTTCTCCGACGACAAGGGCCGCATCGTCACGGAAATGTCCGTCATGATGCTGGACGAGGACTTCTTCTTCCTCATCACCGCCGCGACCGCCCAGTGGCACGATTTCGAATGGCTGACGAAGCATCTGCCTGACAATGCCGCCTTCACCATCGACGACGTGACGGACGGCTTCTCCTGCCAGATCCTTTCCGGCCCGAATTCCCGCGCCATCCTTGCCGAAGTGTCCGATGCCGACCTTTCCAAGGGCTGGCTGACGCACCAGAGCTGCCAGATCGCCGGCCGCTGGTGCCAGCTCGTGCGTGTTTCCTTCGCCGGCGAGCTCGGCTGGGAAATCCACACGAAGATCGAGGACACCGCCGCCATCTTCGATGCCGTGTGGGCGGCGGGGCAGAAGCATGGCCTGAAGCCTTTCGGCATGGAGGCGCTCGACAGCCTGCGCATCGAGAAGGGCTACCGCGCGTGGAAGGGCGATCTTTCGACCGACTACACGATCCTGCAGGGCGGCCTCGACCGTTTCGTCGACTGGACCAAGCCCGACTTCAAGGGCAAGCCGGCGCTGGAGCGCGAGAAGCAGCAGGGCGTCACCAAGCGGTTCGTGACGCTGACGGTGGAAGCCGGCGAATGCGACGCGCCCTACATGTCGACGCTCTGGCATGGCGGCAAGGTCGTCGGCGAGACGACCTCGGGCAACTGGGGCTATCGCACCGGCAAATCCATCGCGCTCGGCATGCTGCGCGCCGATCTTACCGTGCCCGGCACGGAAATCGAGGTGGAAATCTACGGTGACCACTTCAAGGCGACCGTCCAGCCGGACGGCCCGCTCTTCGACCCCAACAATGAAAGACTGCGCGCATGACGAAGCCCATTCCCTCCAAGGCGAGAGCCGTCATCATCGGCGGCGGCGTCTCCGGCTGCTCGGTCGCCTATCACCTCGCCAAGCTCGGCTGGACGGATGTGGTGCTGCTGGAGCGCAAGCAGCTCACGTCAGGCACGACATGGCATGCCGCCGGTCTCATCGGCCAGCTCCGCGCCTCGCAGAACATGACGCGCCTCGCCAAATATTCCGCGGACCTCTACGTCAAGCTGGAGGCGGAGACCGGCATCGGCACCGGCATGCGCCAGTGCGGCTCGATGACCGTGGCGCTCACCGAGGAGCGCAAGGAGGAGATCTACCGCCAGGCCTCGCTCGCCCGTGCCTTCGATATCGACGTGCGCGAGATCAGCGTCGACGAGGTGAAGGGGCTCTATCCGCATCTCAACACGGCGGATGTGAAGGCCGCCGTGCATCTGCCGCTCGACGGCCAGTGCGACCCCGCCAACATTGCCATGGCGCTTGCCAAGGGCGCGCGGCAGAACGGCGCGACCGTCATCGAGAACGTCAAGGTGACGTCGGTGCTGACGAAGGACGGCCGGGTGACGGGCGTCGCCTGCGAGCAGAACGGCGAGACCTTCACCATCGAGACCGACAATGTCGTCAATGCCGCCGGCATGTGGGGGCGCACACTCGCCGACATGTCGGGCGTCACGCTGCCGCTGCATGCCTGCGAGCACTTCTATATCGTCACCGAACCGATCCCGAACCTCCAGCGCCTGCCGGTGCTGCGCGTGCCGGACGAGTGCACCTATTACAAGGAAGACGCCGGCAAGATGCTGATCGGCGCCTTCGAGCTGAAGGCCAAGCCCTGGGGCATGGACGGCATTTCGGAAGACTTCTGTTTCGATCAGTTGCCGGAGGATTTCGACCATTTCCAGCCGATCCTCGAAAACGCCATCAACCGCATGCCGATGCTGGAGACCGCCGGCATCCACACCTTCTTCAACGGCCCGGAGAGCTTCACGCCCGATGACCGCTATTATCTCGGTGAGGCTCCGCAGCTGAAGGGCTACTGGGTTGCCGCCGGCTACAATTCCATCGGCATCGTCTCCTCCGGCGGCGCGGGCATGGCGCTCGCCCAGTGGATGAACGATGGCGAGCCGCCCTTCGATCTCTGGGAAGTCGATATCCGCCGCGCCCAGCCGTTCCAGCGGAACCGCGCCTATCTCAAGGATCGCGTCTCCGAAACGCTCGGCCTGCTCTATGCCGACCATTTCCCCTATCGCCAGATGGCGACGGCCCGCGGCGTGCGGCGCTCGCCACTGCACGAGCACCTGAAGGCGCGCGGCGCGGTCTTCGGCGAGGTGGCCGGCTGGGAGCGCGCCAACTGGTTCGCGAAGGAAGGGCAGGAGCGGGAATACCGCTATTCGTGGAAGCGGCAGAACTGGTTCGAGAACCAGAGGGAGGAGCACCTTGCCGTCCGCAACGGCGTCGGCCTCTTCGACATGACCTCCTTCGGCAAGATCCGTGTTGAGGGTCGCGATGCGCTGGCCTTCCTGCAAAAGCTCTGCGCCAACCAGATGGATGTCGCGCCCGGCAAGATCGTCTATACCCAGATGCTCAATGCCCGCGGCGGCATCGAGAGCGACCTGACGGTGACGCGCCTTTCGGAAACCGCCTTCTTCCTCGTCGTGCCCGGCGCGACGCTCCAGCGCGACCTCGCCTGGCTGCGCAAGCATCTTGCGGACGAGTTCGTCGTCATCACCGATGTCACGGCGGCCGAAAGCGTGCTCTGTGTCATGGGGCCGAAGGCGCGCGACCTCATGCAGAAGGTCAGCCCCAACGACTTCTCCAACGCGCACCATCCTTTCGCGACGGCCCGCGAGATCGAGATCGGCATGGGCCTCGCCCGCGCCCATCGTGTCACCTATGTCGGCGAACTCGGCTGGGAGCTCTACGTCTCCACCGACCAGACCGCCCATGTCTTCGAGGCGCTGGAGGCGGCCGGGGCCGATGTCGGCCTGAAGCTCTGCGGCCTGCACACGCTCGACAGCTGCCGCATCGAAAAGGCCTACCGCCATTTCGGCCACGACATCACCGACGAGGATCACGTTCTGGAAGCCGGCCTCGGCTTTGCCGTGCGCACGAAGAAGGGTGAGTTCATCGGCCGCGACGCGGTTCTGCGCAAGCAGGAGGAGGGGCTGAAGCGCCGCATGGTGCAGTTCCGCCTCACCGATCCCGAGCCGCTGCTCTTCCACAACGAGGCGCTGGTCCGCGACGGGAAAATCGTCTCCACCGTGACCTCGGGCAATTACGGCCATGCCCTTGGCGGGGCCATCGGCATGGGCTACGTTCCCTCTGAAGGCGAGAGCGAGGCGGATATCCTCGCCTCGCAATACGAGATCGAGATCGCCGGCGTGCGGGTGAAGGCGGAAGCCTCGCTCGTGCCGATGTACGATCCGAAAGCCGAAAGGGTGCGCGCCTGATGAACCTTGCCGAACGCCATCAACGGTTCCACGACCTGCACCAGTCGGGCTGCTTCGTCATCCCTAACCCGTGGGACATGGGCTCTGCCCGCATGATGGCGGCGGCCGGAGCCGTCGCGCTTGCCACCACCTCGGCCGGCTTCGCCTTCACGCTCGGCCGGCCCGACATGGGGCGGGTGACGCGCGAGGAATCGCTGAAACACGCCGAGGATCTCGTCCGCGCCACGCCGCTTCCCGTCTCGGGCGATTTCGAGAACGGCTTTGCCGATGCGCCCGACGATGTCGCCGAGACGATCCGCCTTGCGGCCGAAGTCGGTCTTTCCGGTTGCTCCATCGAAGACACGCAGATGGTGGACGGCAACCCGGCCTATGCCTTCGACCTCGCTGTCGAGCGCATCCGCGCCGCTGCCGACGCCACCCGCTCGCTCGGCCGGCCCTTCATCCTCTGCGCCCGCGCCGACGGCGTGATGAACGGCGTCTACGATCTCGACGAAGCCATCCGCCGCATCCAGGCCTTCGAAAAGGCCGGGGCGGACCTGCTCTATGTCCCGGTGCCGCCGGGTGTCGAGGAGTTGAAGCGCGTGCTCGCCTCCGTCTCGAAGCCCGTCAACGCGCTTGCCGCCGGGCCGCTGCGCCAGCTCACGGTGCCGCAGTTCGCGGAGCTCGGCGTGCGCCGCATCTCGCTCGGTTCGACGATCGCCCGCGTCACCCACGCCGCCATCGCCGAGCAGATGGACGCCATCCTCAAGGATGGCAGCTTCGCGAAACTCTCTGCGGCCATCTCCGGCGACACCGTCAACCGCATGCTGACGGCCGGTGCCGGCGGAACGGACTGAGATCACCCGCCGCGACGGTCGAAATGCGTGCGCAGCGAGACATGCGTCTGCACCGTCGCGATACCCGGCGTCGTGGCGATCTGGCGGCGCACCGTGTCCAGTTCGGCGTTGGACGCGCATTCCACCAGCAGCATCAGGTCCGTCGGGCCGGCCAGTGACCAGCAGGTCACGACATTGGGGATGCCCGTCAGATGCGGCACGACATGGTCGCAGTTGCGTCCCTGCTGGAAGCCGATCGCGATCAGCGCCTCCACGCCCGGCCGTTCCCGGTCGATGCCGAGCTTGACCGTGTAGCCGGCGATCACGCCCTTTGCTTCCAGCCGCCGGATACGCTCATGCACCGCGCTTCGCGACAACCCGGCATGGCGGGCAAGCTCCACAAGGCTCTGGCGGGCATCGGCCCGGAGCGCGGCAAGCAGTAGCCTGTCCTTCTCGTCCAGTTCGCTCATCCGGAAATTCTCCTTCTCACCGGATGATTGTCCGGCTCTCCGTCACCTTGCTGCGCGAAACCGGACGGAAAAGCAACTATTTGTCGGTCATCACCCCAAGGAGAGACCTATGCCGACCATTCCGCACAATGCCGTCCTGATCCCCATCGACATGCAGCGCGCCTTCGACGACGCGCCCTGGCCGCGCCGCTGGAACGACAGGCTGGACGAAAACGGCCTTGCCTTGCTCGCCGCCTGGCGCGCGGCGGGCCGGCCGATCATCCATGTCCGTCATGACAGCGTCGAGCCGAATTCCACGTTGCGTCCGGGAGCGCCCGGCAATGCGCATCGCCCCGGCTTCGAGCCGCAGGCCGGCGAACCGCTGGTCACGAAGGGCGTCAACGCCGCCTTCATCGGCACGGATCTCGATCTTCGCCTGCGTCGTCTTGGCGTCGATACGGTCGTGCTGTTCGGCATTTCCACGGATATGTGCGTTTCGACCAGCGTACGCGTCGGGTCGAATATGGGCTACCGCGTCATCCTCGTCGAGGATGCCTGCGACTGCTTCGATATGCCGGACGGCGAGGGCGGCACGATCCCGGCGCGGGATATCCACCGCGCCCATGTCGCGACGCTCCGGCACGAATTCGCGACCGTTCTTCGGACGGCCGACGTGCTCGATCCTGCCTCCGCTGCGGCGTGAAGCCTTACCGGGCGACCCGCACGTCCCCCGCGCCGAAATCGAACTGCGGCGCGGTGACGGGGGTCAGGTCCAGGCGGGGGAAGACGGCGAAGGTGCTGAAGGTCTGGCTTTCGCCCGGCAGCACGCGCAGCACGATCAGGGCGCTGTCGCGGCCCGCCTCGCGGCAGGCGCCGTTCGGGCAATCGGAGAGCACTACGTCGAGCCGGAAGGATTGCAGCGGCATCGTGCCCTTGTTCGTGAGGCGGCCGGTGACGCGGTAGCTCGTCTTGGTCTGGCCGACGCTCGCCTGCATTTCGGAGAGGGAAACGTCGTCGGCGGTAAGCGCCGCTGCCGTGCTGCCGGGTGTCGCGGGATCGCTCGACGGCGCCCGCTCGTCGACGAACCAGACGAGAAGCGCGCCGGCAAGACCGATGGCGACCACGATGGTCAGAACGGGTTCAACCCAGCTTTGGAAGCGCCGGAAGCGCAATGCGAGATACAGAATGGCCGCTGCCGCGACCGCAAATGCCCAGATCATCCCCGTCCTCCTGGGACTGGTATAGCCTGCGCGACGGGCGGCCGGAAGGGTATTCGGCTTCAAATCGCCTTGAACGGTCTCAGACCACGGCGCTGCCGGCCATCAGGGCAAGAACCAGGAAAATCAGGAAGATGACGAGCGCGATCACGAAGAGGACCTTCGCGATGGTGGCCGTCGCGGCCGATACGCCGGAAAAACCAAGGAAGCCGGCGATCAGTGAGATGACGAGGAAAATCAAGGCCCATTTCAGCATGGCGGTGCCTCCTGTTTGATGGAAGGCAAGACGCGTGAAGGGCAAGAAAGTTCCGGGGCGCTGGAGACGCCCCGGCAGGTGGCCGCGCGCGAGGGCGGCGGGGAGGATCAGCCGTGGTTGATCATGACGTGGCGGACGGCGGTGTAGTCCTCCAGCGCGTAGATCGACATATCCTTGCCGTAGCCCGACTGCTTGACCCCGCCATGGGGCATTTCGGTCGTCAGCATGAAGTGGGTGTTGATCCAGGTGCAGCCATATTGCAGGCGGGAGGCCGCCTTCATGGCCTTGCCGATATCCTTCGTCCAGACGGAGGAGGCGAGGCCGTAGTCGCTGTCGTTGGCCCAGCCGATGGCCTGTTCGGCATCGGAAAAGCGGGTGACGGAGACGACCGGGCCGAAGACCTCGCGGCGCACGATCTCGTCGTCCTGCGTCGCGCCTGCCACGACCGTCGGCTGGAAGAAGTAGCCCTCGTCGCTGCCGGGGCGGCCGCCGGCGGTGATCTCGATATGCTTCACTTCGGCGGCGCGCTCGACGAAGCTCGCCACCCGGTCGCGCTGGCGCTTGGAGATCAGCGGGCCGATCTCGTTCTGC
>Ga0153917_1000521_pt1 | contig 23943 bp, 20 predicted proteins | sample TSFL001MetaG_FD_104695 | JGI IMG/M metagenome (GOLD analysis project Ga0153917, IMG submission 104695) | Attine ant fungus gardens microbial communities from Florida, USA - TSFL001 MetaG | ecosystem: Host-associated > Fungi > Mycelium > Unclassified | place: USA: Florida, Paynes Creek Historic... | reverse complement strand
GTGTCCTGGTCGATCAGCTCTTTTTGCTCAGAATCGCGGATCAGCCCCAGCAGTTCGTCACGGTTTTTGGGTTCGCCGTGGAAAAGCTGATTGATTAACAGGGAGAAAAAACCCTTTTTACTACTGGGTGCGTCGTTGTTTTGAGAATGGTCGTCGCTCATGGCGTTTTTATTTAGTTCTCTCGAATGAGGGAAAGGAACTGCCGGCATCCTCGCCAGCAGCGCAATGTCCTGAACCGGCGGTTCAGGCGTCTTCTTTTTCCGAAATGTACGGATCGGGATAGCCAAGAGCAAGCATTATCTCGGTCTCGAGCGCTTCCATCTCTTCAGCTTCCGCGTCTTCAATATGGTCATAACCCAGCAGATGCAGCGTGCCGTGAACCACCATGTGTGCCCAGTGCGCTTCAGGGCTTTTGCCCTGCTCGGCCGCTTCCTGCTCAACAACCTGACGACAAATAATCAGGTCGCCCAGCAGCGGCAGCTCAATGCCCGGCGGTGCTTCAAACGGAAACGACAGCACGTTAGTCGGCTTATCTTTGCCGCGATAAGTCAGATTAAGCTCATGACTCTCCGCTTCATCGACCAGCCGTATCGTGACTTCGCTCTCAGGCTGAAACGGCGTGACCGCCGCCTCCAGCCAGCGCTGAAACGCCGCTTCTGCGGGCAGGCCGTTTTCATCGGCACACGCCAGCTGCAAATCTAAAATCACCGTGCTCATGAAGGCTCCTGCGGCGTCGGCTGGCTGGCAGGTTGTGCCGCCTGTGCTTCACGCTTACGCTCTTCCGCCAGTTTATCACGGCGTTTCTGGTCCGCTTCTTCCCAGGCTTCATAAGCATTAACAATGCGTGCGACCACCGGATGACGCACCACGTCTTCGCTGTGGAAAAAGTTGAAGCTGATCTCTTCCACATTGGCCAGCACTTCAATGGCGTGGCGCAGACCGGATTTGGTGCTGCGCGGCAGGTCAATCTGCGTCACGTCACCGGTAATCACCGCTTTGGAGTTGAAGCCTATACGCGTCAGGAACATCTTCATCTGTTCGATGGTGGTGTTCTGGCTCTCATCGAGAATCACGAATGCGTCGTTCAGCGTACGGCCGCGCATGTAGGCCAGCGGCGCCACTTCAATCACGTTGCGCTCCATCAGCTTCTCGACGCGCTCGAAGCCCAGCATTTCAAACAGAGCGTCATACAGCGGACGCAGGTAAGGATCGACTTTCTGACTGAGATCGCCGGGCAGGAAGCCGAGCTTTTCGCCGGCTTCGACCGCCGGACGCGTCAGCAGAATACGGCGAATCTCCTGCCGCTCCAGCGCATCCACCGCGGCGGCGACCGCCAGATAGGTTTTCCCGGTCCCGGCCGGCCCAATGCCGAAGGTGATGTCGTGATCGAGAATATTGGCGATGTACTGCGCCTGGTTTGGCGTACGCGGTTTAATTACGCCGCGCTTGGTCTTGATGTTTACCGCTTTACCGTACTCCGGCACGCTGTCGGCCGTCTGTTCCAGCACGCGACTCTCTTTGATCGCCAGATGGATCTGATCCGGTTCAATGTCCGGGATCTGGCCGCGCACCGGCGCGGTATCAACGTACAGCGAACGCAGAATATTGGCGGCCGCCTCGACACTCAGCGCACGGCCAACCAGCTTAAACAGGTTGTCGCGGCGATTGATCTCAATGCCCAGACGGCGCTCCAGCTGTTTAACGTTGTCATCAAACGGACCGCACAGGCTCATCAGTCGACGATTGTCTGCCGGTTCAAGGGCGATTTCACGAGTTTCGATATTCAAATGAATCCTTTGGGTCACTCAGGGCCAGTTGAAAGAAATAGCAGATACCGCACGCCAGGCGTCAGCATCTTTACGGAATTATTTATGGGGTCGCGCCCGGGCGCAAGCTTCAGGGGAGATATTTGGGCGGCAGCTGCGGAAAGCAAGGGCTGCGGGATGAAACAGGCGACAGCGCGTTGTGCGCTGTCGCTCAGTAATCGCGGTCTCAAGGTTGATACAGGCCCACGCCGATCTCATCCTCTTTACGCGTACGCGCAATCACCGATGCCGGACTCTCCGCGACGCGCAGGCCCATCTCCTCTTCGGTGCGAACCACGACGCCACGCAGCGAATTGGTGTAAACATCGACAATTTCGACATCAACAAATTTACCGATCATGCGCACGTCGCCTTCAAAGTTGACCACGCGGTTGTTTTCGGTACGGCCGGTCAGCTCCATCACATTCTTACGTGAGGTGCCTTCCACCAGAATACGCTGAACGGTACCAAGCATGCGGCGGCTCCATGCCATCGCCTGCTGATTGATGCGATCCTGCAAAATGTACAAACGCTGCTTCTTCTCCTCTTCCGGCACGTCGTCCGGCAGATCGGCCGCTGGCGTACCCGGACGCGCCGAATAGATAAAGCTGAAGCTGGTGTCGAAATTAACTTCGCCGATCAGCTTCATGGTCTGCTCGAAATCCTGCTGGGTTTCGCCCGGGAAGCCAATGATGAAATCTGAACTGATCTGGATATCCGGGCGCGCGGCCACCAGCTTGCGGATAATCGCTTTGTACTCCAGCGCAGTGTGCGCTCGCTTCATCAGCGTCAGAATACGATCGGCACCGCTCTGCACTGGCAGATGCAGGAAGCTCACCAGCTCCGGCGTATCACGATAAACGTCGATGATGTCGTCGGTGAACTCAATCGGATGGCTGGTGGTGAAACGAATCCGGTCAATTCCGTCAATCGCGGCCACCAGACGCAGCAGCTCGGCAAAGGTACAAATCTGGTCGTCAAAGGTCGCGCCGCGATAGGCGTTGACGTTCTGCCCCAGCAGATTCACTTCACGCACGCCCTGCGCCGCCAGCTGGGCAACTTCCAGCAGGATGTCATCGCAGGGACGGCTCACTTCCTCGCCGCGCGTATAAGGCACCACGCAGAAAGTGCAATACTTATTGCAGCCTTCCATGATCGAGACAAAAGCCGTCGGACCTTCAGCGCGCGGCTCCGGCAGGCGATCAAACTTTTCGATTTCCGGGAACGAGACGTCAACAATCGGACTCTTGCTGCCGCGCACCTGATTAATCATCTCCGGCAGACGATGCAGCGTCTGCGGGCCAAAAACGATGTCCACGCACTGCGCGCGCTGGCGAATTTTATCGCCCTCCTGCGAAGCCACGCAGCCGCCCACGCCAATAATCAGCTCAGGATTTTTCGCCTTCAGCTTTTTCCAGCGTCCCAGCAAGTGAAACACTTTTTCCTGCGCCTTCTCACGGATGGAGCAGGTATTCAGCAGCAGAACGTCTGCGTCTTCGGCTTCCTCCGTCAGGGTATAGCCGTGCGTGCTGTTCAGTAGGTCAGCCATCTTCGATGAATCATATTCGTTCATCTGACAGCCCCAGGTTTTGATATGCAGTTTTTTGGTCATTGAACTAGCCATTGATTCTGAGCAGAGAAGTGCAGGGCGCGTATTGTAATGCTTTGGCGCGGGTGTGACCAGCATGCCCGTCATACTTCGCACGCCAGGTGCGTTGGCTGCGCGCGGCTCCCCCGGTCACTTACTGATGTAAGCTCCCGGGGAGATCCTTGCTTGCCGCCTTCCCGGCGCACGAATTATTTAGGGCATGATGCCGGTCATACTTCACATGCCAGGTGCGTTGGCTGCGCGCGGCTCCCCCGGTCACTTACTGATGTAAGCTCCCGGGGAGATCCTTGCTTGCCGCCTTCCTGGCGCACGAATTATTTAGGGCATGATGCCCGGTTATATTTCACGCGACAGGTGCGTTGGCTGCGCGCGGCTCTCCCGGTCACTTACTGATGTAAGCTCCCGGGATGATCCTTGCTTGCCGCCTTCCCGGCGCACGAATTATTTTGGGCATGATGCCCGGTTATATTTCACGCGACAGGTGCGTTAAACATGCACGGCTGAAGCACAAGATTAGCAGGGCTTTTCTGCTGGTGCGGTAAATTTCCGGTACACTTTGCCACATAGAGTGCTGCCGCAAGGCGTCACGGCAATCAGAAGGATAAGAGTCGATGCAGGATTCACAGTTTGATGTGGTGGTAGTGGGCGGCGGCATGGTCGGTGCCGCGCTGGCCTGTGGTCTGGCGCAGCAGCAGTTTCGCGTGGCGGTGATTGAACGTGCCGAGCCGGCCGCGTTTGACGCCAGCCTGGCGCCGGATATACGCATCTCCGCCATTGGTGCGTCATCGGTGGCGCTGCTGCGCCAGCTCAATGTCTGGCCGCGTGTCCAGGCGATGCGCAGCGCGCCCTACCGCAAGCTGGAAACCTGGGAGTGGCAAAGCGCGCACGTCACCTTTGACGCGGCTGCACTGGGCATTCCCGAGCTGGGCTATATGGTGGAAAACAGCGTGCTGCAGCGCGCGCTGTGGGAGCAGATGCAGCAGGATGGCGTAACGCTACTGTGTCCGGCCTCACTGCAGGCGCTGCAAGCGCACAGCGGCGGCTGGCAGCTGCAGCTGGATGACGGGAGCACGCTGGATAGCCAGTTGGTGGTGGGGGCCGATGGTGCTAATTCGCGCGTGCGCCAGCTGGCGGGTATCGGCGTGCGCGGCTGGAACTATGCGCAATCCTGCATGCTAATCAGCGTTGAGTGTGAACACGAGGCCGGCGATGCCACCTGGCAGCAATTTACGCCGGATGGACCGCGCGCGTTTCTGCCGCTGTTCGATCGCCACGCTTCGCTGGTGTGGTACGACGCGCCGGCGCGGATCCGTCAGCTGCAAAATCTGCCGCTCAGCCAGCTGGCCAAAGAAGTACAGGCCAACTTCCCGGCGCGTGTCGGCCGCTTCCAGGTGAAGAACGCGGCGTCGTTTCCGCTGGTGCGCCGCCATGCCACACGCTACGTGCTGCCGGGCCTGGCGCTGGTCGGTGATGCTGCACACACCATCAATCCGCTGGCCGGGCAGGGGGTTAATCTCGGCTACCGCGATGTGGATGCGCTGATTGATACGCTGGTGGACGCGCGCAGCCAGGCGCAGCGCTGGTCATCGCTGCCGGTTCTGCAGCGTTATCACCGTCAGCGCTACAAAGATAATTTGCTGATGCAGGGCGGTATGGATCTGTTCTACTTCGCCTTTAGCAACGCGCTGCCGCCGCTGCGTGTGGTGCGTAACCTTGGTCTGATTGCAGCAGAGAATGCTGGCGTGCTCAAGCGTCAGGTGCTGCGTTACGCGCTGGGGTTGTAAACACACCGGGCGCCGCAATCGTGGCGGCGCCATCTGTTGTATAAGGCGTGAAATTCAGTAACGACAAAAACAACAAAGCCCGCAAAAGCGGGCCTGTTGTGCAATTTGGCTGGGGTGCAGGGATTCGAACCCCGGAATGCCGGAATCAGAATCCGGTGCCTTACCGCTTGGCGACACCCCAATAGGTGTTTGGTCAAATTGTCTTTGTATGGCTGGGGTGCAGGGATTCGAACCCCGGAATGGTGGAATCAGAATCCACTGCCTTACCGCTTGGCGACACCCCAATTTGTTTGGTGGCTACGACGGGAATCGAACCTGTGACCCCATCATTATGAGTGATGTGCTCTAACCGACTGAGCTACGTAGCCAGATTGTACTGCTTTACTGCGCCCGATGATGGCTGGGATACCTGGATTCGAACCAGGGAATGCCGGTATCAAAAACCGGTGCCTTACCGCTTGGCGATATCCCATTCGTCGACTCGTATCCACGAGAGTGCATCGGATTGGCTGGGGTACCTGGATTCGAACCAGGGAATGCCGGTATCAAAAACCGGTGCCTTACCGCTTGGCGATACCCCATCCGGCTGCCGAAGACTGAAATGGTGCGGGAGGCGAGACTTGAACTCGCACACCTTGCGGCGCCAGAACCTAAATCTGGTGCGTCTACCAATTTCGCCACTCCCGCAAAAAGATGGTGGCTACGACGGGAATCGAACCTGTGACCCCATCATTATGAGTGATGTGCTCTAACCAACTGAGCTACGTAGCCATCTTTTTTCGCGTTACCTTCATCGGCGTTGCGGGGCGCATTATGCGTATTGAGCTTTGTAGCGTCAACAAATTTTTTGCCGTTTTTTGCCTTAACGCGCCTGTTTGTCTGGCTTGTAACCAGGCTGATGATTTATTCGGCAATTTTCGATCGTATCCGCGTCAGATGCAAGAAAAAGGGGCCATAATGGGCCCCTTATACGCATAAAGAAAATGCTTATTTGTACGCTGACTGATGCACGCCTACCGCACGTCCGGACGGATCGTCCATCGATTTAAACGCTTCATCCCACTCAATGGCTTTCGCCGACGAACAGGCCACGGATGGACCGCCCGGAACGCACTCTGCCGCGCTTGGCAGCGGGAACAGCTCCTCAAAGATTTCGCGGTACAGATACGCTTCTTTCGAGGTTGGCGTGTTGTGCGGGAAGCGGAAATGTGCGGTCGCCAGCTGCTGCTCGCTAATCTGCTTCGCCGCCACTTCTTTCAGCGTGTCAATCCAGCTGTAGCCTACGCCATCAGAGAACTGCTCTTTCTGACGCCACGCCACGCTCTCCGGCAGGTAAGAGGAGAAACATTCACGCAGAATGTGTTTTTCCATCTTACCGTTGCTGCCGCACATTTTGTCTTCCGGGTTGATGCGCATCGCCACATCAAGGAATTTCTTGTCGAGGAACGGCACACGCGCTTCCACGCCCCATGCCGACATCGCTTTGTTAGCGCGCGCGCAGTCAAACATGTGCAGCGCCAGCAGCTTACGCACGTTTTCTTCGTGGAACTCCTGGGCGTTCGGTGCTTTATGGAAGTAGAGGTAACCACCAAACACTTCATCCGCGCCTTCACCGGACAGCACCATTTTGATGCCCATCGCTTTGATTTTACGCGACATCAGATACATCGGTGTCGACGCGCGAATGGTGGTCACATCGTAGGTTTCGATGTGGTAAATCACATCGCGGATCGCATCCAGACCTTCCTGCACGGTGAAGTGAATTTCATGATGCACGGTACCGAGGTGATCGGCCACCGCCTGCGCCGCTTTCAGATCCGGCGATCCTTCCAGACCGACGGCAAACGAGTGCAGCTGCGGCCACCACGCATCGCTCTTGTCCTGATCTTCCACACGTTTGGCGGCAAAGCGCTTGGTCACCGCAGAGATGATGGAAGAGTCGAGGCCGCCGGACAGCAGTACGCCGTACGGTACGTCTGACATCAGGTGACTCTTCACTGACTCTTCCAGCGCGTGCTTCAGGCCAGCGGCATCGGTGGTGTTTTGCGCCACGGCGGCAAAATCCATCCAGTCACGCTGCCAGTAACGACGGATTTCGCCATCGGTGCTGGAGAGGTAGCTTCCCGGCGGGAATTCTTTGATGCTGCGGCACACCGGCACCAGCGCTTTCATTTCAGAAGCAACATACAGGTTGCCGTGCTCATCGTTGCCCATATAGAGCGGAATAATACCGATGTGATCGCGGCCAATCAGATACTGCTGTTTGACGCTGTCCCACAGAATGAAGGCGAACATGCCCTGCAGGTCGTCGAGGAAGTCGAGGCCTTTTTCCTGATACAGCGCGAGGATGACTTCGCAGTCTGAACCCGTCTGGAACGCGTAGCGATCGCTCAGTTCCGCGCGCAGCGCCTGGTGGTTATAAATTTCGCCGTTAACAGCCAGTACGTGGGTGTGATCCGCGTTGTACAGCGGCTGGGCGCCGTTGTTCACGTCAACGATGGACAGGCGCTCGTGCACCAGAATGGCTTTCTCATCAGCGAAGACGCCTGACCAGTCCGGGCCGCGGTGACGCATCAGACGGGAACATTCCAGCGCTTTCTTGCGCAGTTCAACAGGATCGGTCTTCAGATCCAGCACACCAAAAATCGAACACATAACTGACTCCTGATCTCACCCTGTGGCGATGTTATTGACTTGTTTGTCCGGCAGACTGCGCTGCGTGATGTATAAGAAAATGCGCTAATTGATGGTGGTAACGCAAGCGAAATCACCAAATACTGATAAAAAGATTGTTGGTGTGAAGTAATGTTGAATTTTATTCAAAAAATTAGCGATTAAATTAGATGGTGTCTAATGAATTGTCAGGAGTGATGGTTTTGTGCGCAGCCGATGAGATCGCGTCAGCGGCTGAATCACAGCGGTGTGCCAGACAGATAAAAAAGCCCTGCACACCTTAACGGCGAGCAGGGCCATAAGCAGACAGCATGACGCTAATCAGAACAGGTCGATATCAGCCACGGAAGGGTAGATCCAGTCCGGACGGAACGGCATGGCGTCGATATCGCTCAGCGTAGAGACGCCGGACAGCACCAGAATGGTTTCCAGACCGGCCTGGAAGCCAGCCAGAATATCGGTGCGCAGGTTATCGCCCACAATCACCGTCTCTTCTGAATGCGCATGCATTTTATTCAGTGCGGCGCGCATGATGTAAGGGCTGGGCTTACCGACATAAAACGGTTTGCGGCCGGAAATGGTTTCGATACCGGCACAGAGCGCGCCACAGGCCGGCACAAAGCCGCGTGCGTGGGTATCAGGATTGGTCGCGATAAAACGTGCACCGTTGGCCACAAAGAAGGCGGCTTTATGCATCATCTCCCAGTTAAACGATCGCGTCTCGCCGACGATGACGAAATCCGGGTTGACGTCAGTGATGGTAAAACCGGCTTTATACAGTTCATGAATCAGTGCGCCTTCACCAATCACGTAGGCTTTTTTGCCCTCCTGACGACGCAGGAAATCCGCGGTGGCCATGGCGGAGGTGTAGAACACCGAATCCGGGATGTCGACGCCGGCGTTGGCAAAGCGGTTGGCCAGATCCTGCGCGGTTTGTGACGGATAGTTGGTCAGTACCACCAGCGGCATCTCTTTTTCCAGAATGCGCTGCAGGAATTCGTTTGCGCCTTTCACGGCGGTATTGTCGTGCATCAACACGCCGTCGATGTCACAGATTACGCTTTTGATGGTCATAGATGGCTTCCGGTCGGGCCTGCCAGCCGGCAGGCTTTCTATTATTCTTCCAGCAGGTGCTGCAGCAGAATGCCATTCAGCATAGCGCGTTTTGCCAGCGCGAAAGCGCCAATTGCCGAACGATGGTCCAGCTCAGACCGCACCACGGGCAGATTTTTGCGAAACGCGTTCAACGCCTGGGTGTTAATGCAGCCCTCAATCGCCGGGAACAGCACTTTATCGGCATCGGTAATTTCGCCGGCCAGCACCACTTTTTGCGGGTTAAACAGGTTAATGGCGATAGCGATCGCTTTGCCGAGATAGCGGCCAACGTACTCGATCACTTCGCAGGCCAGCGCGTCGCCCTGATTGGCGGCGCGGCAGATTTGCGGCATCTGGCAATCATCCAGCGTCAGGCTGCTGGGATAACCCTGATTGAGCAGGTGGCGCACGCGGTTCTCAATCGCGCCATTGGCGGCAATGGTTTCGAGGCAGCCAAAGTTGCCACAGTGGCAGCGTTCGCCGAGCGGATCGACCTGAATATGACCAATCTCACCCACGTTGCCATTGCTGCCGAGGAAAATGTGGCCGTTCGCGATGATGCCGGCGCCGGTTCCGCGGTGTAAACGCACCAGAATGGAGTCTGCACAGTCGCGGCTTGCACCGAAATAGTGCTCAGCCAGCGCCAGGCTGCGGATATCGTGCCCGACAAAACTGGTGACGTTAAAGCGTTTTTTCAGGCTCGCCACCAGCGGCCAGTGGCTGACGGCAATGTGCGGCATGTAGCGAATGATGCCGTTAATCGGGTCGACCAGCCCCGGCAGGATCACCGCGATAGCGATCAGCTCATGAATTTTACGCTGGTGCGTGCTCATAAAGGCACTGATGGCGTTGAACAGCGCGTTCTCCAGCGTCTCCTGGGTGCGCTCCGGCAGCGGATAATCTTCCTGCGCCAGCGATTTTCCGCTGAGATCAAACAGCGTCAGCGTGGCATCGTTGCGCCCCAGGCGCACGCCGATGGTATGAAAATGGCGGGTTTCGGTGATGATGGAGATGGCGCGGCGCCCACCGGTGGAGGCCTGTTGCTCCACCTCTTTGATGAGGCCGCGTTCGATAAGCTGACGGGTAATTTTGGTGACGCTGGCGGGCGCAAGCTGGCTGAGTTCGGCAATCTGAATACGCGAAATCGGCCCCTGTTGATCAATCAGCCGGTAAACAGCTGCACTGTTAAGTTGTTTGACAAGATCGACATTTCCTATTTGAGTCTGGCCGCCAGTGGTCATTCAGTACTTACTCGCTGAGGACGTTGTCTCCGTTGACGAACGTCTTAGTGATTTGATAATCGCGGGTAAAGACAGTGAGGTTGGCGACTTTTCCTGCTTCCACCGTACCAAACTGCTTTTCCACACCCATTGCCCTTGCCGGATACAGGGTCGCCATGCGCAGCGCTTCGTCCAGCGCGATACCACAATGTTCCACGCTATTCTGCACCGCTTCAATCATCGTCAGCGCAGATCCGCTCAGGGTACCGTTCTCATCTACGCACAGGCCGTCGCGATAGTATATTGTTTTACCTGCAAAAATGAATTGATCAATCGACGCACCGGCCGGCGCGGTGGCATCGGTCACCAGCACCAGTTTGTCGCCTTTGATACGTTTTGCATTGCGCACGTTAGCGTAATTGACATGTAAACCGTCTGCAATAATGCCGCAGTATACATCAGGCGAATCAAACAGCGCACCGATAAGACCTGGCTCACGACCGCTAAAGGCGCTCATGGCGTTATACAGGTGGGTGGCAAAGGTGACGCCCGCGCTGATGCCCGCTTTGGCTTCGGCATAGGTGGCATTGGAGTGACCAGATGACACAATAATCCCGGCGTCACGCAGCTGGCGAATCACCGCGCTGCCCGCATTTTCCGGCGCCAGCGTAACTTTGGTGATGACGTCAGCGTTGGCGCACAGGAAATCTACCAGTTCCGCATCCGGCAAACGAATCAGCTGCGGATTGTGAGTACCTTTCTTCTCTTTATTCAGCCACGGACCTTCCAGATGCAGGCCCAGCGCCTGATTCTGATGCTTCGCCAGGTAAGCGCGCATGGTTTCAATCGCGCGCTTCATCAGTTCATCACTGCTGGTAATCAGCGTCGGTAAATAGCTGGTGCAGCCGGATTTTTCATTGGCACGCTGCATGATCTCCAGCGTTTCCACGCTCAGGGCATTGATGTCATCGTTGAACTGCACGCCGCCGCAGCCGTTGAGCTGCAGGTCGATAAATCCGGGAGCGATGAACGCACCAGCCACATCCTGTTGTGGAATCGCGGCGTCCAGCGCATCGCGCGGGCAGACACGCTCAATCAGGCCATTGGCAATCACCACGGCGTGATTGTCCAGAACTTCATGACCGGTAAAAATCCGGCCGTTAACTAATGCGTACATCATCTCTTCTCCCGGCTGAACCTGCTGCGCTTAACAGCAGGCTTTCTACAACGTGTTGTTACACACCCTTCATATTTTCCGCTTCCATTTCGCGGAAATATTTCACGGTTTTCACTTTCAGTTCCATGGTGGCTGGCTCATCACACACCACCACCGCTTTCGGGTGCAGCTGCAGGCAGCTGATGGTCCACATGTGGTTGACGTTACCTTCTACCGCCGCCTGCAGCGCCTGGGCTTTGACGTGGCCGGTCACCAGAATCATCACTTCTTCCGCATCCAGCAGCGTGCCGACGCCCACGGTCAGGGCATATTTAGGCACCTGATCAACATCGCCGTCGAAGAAACGCGAGTTCGCCACACGGGTGTCGTGCGTCAGGGTTTTAATGCGGGTGCGGGAAGAGAGCGAAGAAGCCGGTTCGTTGAACGCAATGTGGCCATCGTTGCCGACACCGCCCATAAACAGGTGGATTTTACCCAGTGCGCGGATCTTCTCTTCGTATTGGCGACATTCTGCGTCAATATCTTCGGCATTGCCATTCAGAAGATTGATATTTTCTGGTTGAATATCAACGTGATCGAAAAAGTTACGGTACATAAAGCTGTGATAGCTTTCCGGATGCTCTTTCGGCAGACCGACATACTCATCCATATTGAAGGTGATCACGTGTTTGAAACTAACCTGGCCCGCTTTATGCATCTCGATCAGGTGCTTGTAGGCTTCCAGCGGCGTACCGCCGGTTGGCAGTCCCAGCACAAAGGGACGGTCTGCGCTGGGTTTAAAGGCATTGATGCGATTAACGATATGGCGTGCAGCCCATTTACCCACCTGGGTAGGTGTGGCCAAAGGGATCAGTCTCATGTCTTCACCTCAGTTAAGATTGGAAAGTTAGGGTCGCGTTTACTGCTGCAGCTGGCTGCTTATAGGGTAACCCGTTTGCGCGCTCGCGGCGTTGGAAAAGTGCGACCTGATATTTTTCATCATAAAATAAGTTTGTGGTGGTGGCTAGCATTTCGCAGTGAAAAACGTCCATTTTGGTGATTAAAGTCACAGTTACACTGGTTTTAATTTGCGAGGCGAATTAATTTATCTTTACACTGCGCCTCGTGGTGAAGTGTGTCATCAAGGTACCGGGTGCCGGGATAATAAAATCAACCCGCATCACGGCAAAACGCCAGTCTCATAGGGGGAGAATAAGGTGAGTATTTTAGGATATCTGCAAAAGGTCGGCCGCGCGCTTATGGTGCCGGTAGCGACCCTGCCGGCAGCGGCAATCCTGATGGGGGTAGGTTACTGGATCGATCCGGATAGCTGGGGCGCAGGCAATGCGCTGGCAGCACTGCTGATCAAATCGGGTTCTGCCATCATCGACAACATGTCCGTACTGTTCGCCATCGGTGTGGCTTACGGCATGTCAAAAGATAAAGATGGTGCAGCGGCATTAACCGGCTTTGTAGGTTTCCTCGTGGTTACTACCCTGTGTTCACCCGCCGCGGTGGCCATGATTCAGAAAATGCCGGTGGAGCAGGTGCCTGCCGCCTTCGGTAAAATCAACAACCAGTTTGTCGGCATCCTGGTGGGCATTCTCTCGGCAGAAGTCTATAACCGCTTCAGCCACGTTGAGCTGCCTAAGGCGCTGTCGTTCTTCAGCGGTCGCCGTCTGGTGCCGATCCTGGTCTCCTTCCTGATGATTGTGGTCGCCTTTATCCTGATGTATGTCTGGCCGATCATTTTCGGCGGTCTGGTGAGCTTTGGTGAGCACATCCAGAAACTGGGCTCGGTCGGCGCTGGCGTGTACGCCTTCTTTAACCGTCTGCTGATTCCGGTTGGCCTGCACCACGCGCTGAACTCGGTGTTCTGGTTCGACGTGGCGGGCATCAACGATATTCCGAAATTCCTGGGCGGCGCGCAGTCAATTGCCAACGGTACCGGCATCCCGGGTATCACCGGTCGCTATCAGGCGGGCTTCTTCCCGATCATGATGTTCGGTCTGCCGGGTGCGGCGCTGGCAATCTATCACTGCTCACGTCCGGAAAACCGCGCCAAAGTCGGTGGTATCATGCTGGCAGCGGCTTTTGCAGCCTTCTTCACCGGCATCACCGAGCCACTGGAATTCTCCTTCATGTTTGTGGCACCGGTGCTGTATGTCATCCACGCCGTGCTGACCGGTATTTCGGTCTTCATCGCTGCCAGCATGCACTGGATTGCCGGTTTCGGTTTCAGTGCCGGTCTGGTGGACATGGTGCTGTCGACGCGTAACCCGCTGGCTGTGCACTGGTGGATGCTGATCCCGCAGGGTCTGGTGTTCTTCGTCATCTACTATGTGGTGTTCCGCTTCACCATTCAGAAATTCAACCTGCTGACGCCGGGTCGCGAGCTGGCTGCCGGTGATGAGACAGACGGCTACGACGTCAACGTTGATCACAGCAGCAACGGTGAGAGCGAAACCGAATCACTGGCGCGTCGCTATATCGGTGCGATAGGCGGTTCTGACAACCTGACCAACATCGACGCCTGCATCACCCGTCTGCGTCTGAATGTGAAAGACTCTGCGCAGGTGAATGAGAGTGTAGCTAAACGCCTCGGTGCTTCTGGCGTGATCCGCCTTAACAAGCAGAGCGTGCAGATCATTGTTGGTACGCAAGCCGAAAGCATTGCGACCGCGATGAAAACCGTACTGAGTAAAGGCCCGGTGGCCGGCGCAGCTGCGCCAGCAGCGGCAACAACCGCTGCGCCTGCGGCTGCTCAGCCCCAGGCCGTGCGCAACAGCGAGAAAAAGGTGATTGCAACGCTGCTGGCACCGGTCAGTGGCGAAGTGGTAGCGCTGGAAAACGTGCCGGATGAAGCTTTCGCCAGCAAAGCGGTAGGCGATGGTCTGGCGATCAAACCGAGCGATAAAACTGTCGTCGCGCCGGTGGCGGGCACCGTGGTGAAAATCTTCAACACCAACCATGCATTCTGCCTTGAAGCCGAAAATGGCGTCGAGATTGTCGTGCATATGGGTCTCGATACCGTCGCGCTGGAAGGTAAAGGGTTTACCCGTCTGGTGGAAGAGGGCGCAACCGTCACAGCGGGCCAGCCGATCCTCGAAATGGATCTGGACTTCCTCAACGCCAATGCGCGTTCGATGATCAGCCCGGTGGTGGTCAGCAACAGCGATGATTTTGCTGGTCTGAATCTGCTGGCAGGCGGTACCGTGGTGGCAGGCGTTACGCCGCTGTATGAAGTGAAAAATTAACACGTTTTGATCGTCACTGAAGGCAGGAAGCAATTCCTGCCTTTTTTGTTTTAAAACGACCAACAAACGGTTGTTTCCCTTCAGCGCTTTGTGGATCATACTCCGTTACTTCGTGGTACAAATCACCCGCTATTGTTTTGAGGATTTTGAGATGAGTGAGGCTGAAGCCCGCCCAACGAACTTTATTCGTCAGATCATCGACGAAGATTTGGCGAGCGGTAAGCACAACAGTGTGCATACCCGTTTCCCGCCTGAGCCCAATGGTTACCTGCATATTGGCCATGCAAAATCGATCTGCCTGAACTTTGGTATCGCACAAGATTATCAGGGGCAGTGCAACCTGCGTTTCGACGACACCAATCCGGTCAAAGAGGATATGGAGTTCGTTGAATCGATCAAGAATGATGTGCAATGGCTGGGCTTTGAGTGGAGCGGCAACATTCGTTACTCCTCTGACTACTTTGACCAACTGTTCAACTACGCGGTTGAGCTGATCAACAAAGGCCTGGCCTACGTTGATGAGCTGTCGCCAGAGCAGATCCGTGAATACCGCGGCACGCTAACCGCGCCGGGCAAAAACAGCCCGTATCGCGATCGCAGCGTGGAAGAGAACCTGGCGCTGTTCCAGAAGATGCGTGATGGCGGCTTCGAAGAGGGCAAAGCCTGCCTGCGTGCCAAAATCGACATGGCATCCAGCTTTATTGTGATGCGCGATCCGGTGCTGTACCGCATTAAATTTGCCGAACACCACCAGACTGGCAACAAGTGGTGCATCTATCCGATGTACGACTTTACCCACTGCATCTCCGATGCGCTGGAAGGCATCACCCATTCCCTGTGTACGCTGGAGTTCCAGGATAACCGTCGTCTCTACGACTGGGTGCTGGATAACATCACTATTCCGGTACATCCGCGTCAGTACGAGTTCTCGCGCCTGAATCTGGAATATGCGGTGATGTCGAAGCGTAAGCTGACGCAGCTGGTGAGCGAGAAGATTGTTGAAGGCTGGGACGATCCGCGCATGCTGACCGTATCCGGTCTGCGCCGTCGTGGCTATAGCGCGGCGTCAATCCGCGAATTCTGCCGCCGTATCGGTGTGACCAAGCAGGACAACATTGTTGAGATGGCGTCGCTGGAGTCGTGCATTCGTGACGACCTCAACGAGAACGCGCCGCGCGCCATGGCGGTGCTGGATCCGCTGAAAGTGGTGATCGAGAACCTGCCGGCCGGGCATGAAGAAATCATCAGCATGCCGAACCACCCGAACAAGCCGGAGATGGGCACGCGTGAGGTGCCGTTCAGCCGTGAGGTGTGGATCGATCGTGCCGACTTCCGTGAAGAGGCCAACAAGCAGTACAAACGTCTGGTGCTGGGTAAAGAAGTTCGTCTGCGCAACGCTTACGTCATTCGTGCCGAGCGCGTGGCGAAAGATGAAGCCGGCAACATCACCTGCATCTACGCTACCTGCGATGTCGACACCCTGAGCAAAGATCCGGCCGATGGCCGCAAGGTGAAAGGCGTTATCCATTGGGTGTCGGCGATTCACGCGCTGCCTGCCGAATTCCGCCTGTACGATCGTCTGTTCAGCGTGCCAAACCCGGGCGCGGCCGAGGATTTCCTCACCACCATTAACCCGAACTCGCTGGAGATCAAACAGGGCTTCGTTGAGCCGGGTCTGCGTGCCGCCAGCGCGCTGGCACCGTATCAGTTTGAGCGCGAAGGTTACTTCTGCGCTGACAGCGTGTACTCGCAGCCGTCGAAACTGGTGTTCAACCGCACCGTGGGTCTGCGTGATACCTGGGCAAAAATCGGCGAATAATTTTACTGCTTGATAGCACGATATGATCAGCAAAGGGCGAGCAATCGCCCTTTTTTATTGCCCGTTATCTGCAAACGGGAATCGATTATGCTGAACCAGACAAAAAACAGTAATTGCGCGCGATTACGACTAATCTGACTTTAATAAAATTAACTAATTTACCCGTGTGAAATCGTTATTTTCAGGTAGGCTATGCGCTCTTAAATGTTGCTGTGCGGGTTAGCGAAGGAAGAAAAATGACAAGTCTCGCTCTGGAAGCCAAACATAGCGTGGTGGTTTTACATCAGCTTATCGAACGTATTTTTAATCAGGCCGAAGGCAGCGATGACAGTATGGATCTGCTGCTGTCGCACTTTCATCCCGACTTCAAAATGGTGACGCCGCAAGGCAAACAGCTCGATCTCAATGACACTGAAACCCTGTTTCGCAAACTGCACGGGCAGCGGGAAGGGATGCGAATCGCCACCAGTGAGCATGCCATCATTTCCCAGCAGCAGCAGGAAGTGACCATTCAGTATCACGAACTGCAAATGCTCAACGGCAACAACCAGACCCGCATTTCGCTGGCGGTGCTGGACTGCAGCACGTCGGTTCCGCGCTGGCGCTATTTGCAGGAAACGCTGGTCGCCTGAACACAGCCATAAAAAAACCGGTGCCTGGCACCGGTTTTTTTATACTGCATAGCATATTCAATTACTGATCGTGGAGCGTCTCGTCTTCGCGGCAGTCTCCCAGCGCACAGTGGCCGTACAGATACAGGCTGTGGTTGCTGAGTTTGATACCGTGGCGTGTTGCAATCTCACGCTGACGCGTTTCGATAGATTCATCGCTAAACTCGATCACTTTGCCGCAGTCGAGGCAAATCAGGTGATCGTGGTGATGCTGCTGGGTCAGTTCGAACACGGATTTCCCGCCTTCGAAGTTATGACGCGTCACGATGCCGGCGTCGTCAAACTGGTTCAGAACACGGTATACCGTCGCCAGACCAATCTCTTCGCCCATGTCGATCAGGCGTTTGTACAAATCTTCCGCACTGACATGATGGGACTCGGGTCCGGGTCCCTGAAGCACTTCCAGAATCTTCAGTCTGGGCAGCGTGACTTTCAGGCCAGCCTTTTTCAATGCGGAGTTGTTGTCAGTCATGCGGATATTGTCCTGTTACTTTGCTAGTCACTTACGGCGCAAAGGCCTTGAATGTGTGGTCAACGCGCATTCTCATTTGCGTCTCATTATAGAGCTCAGCCTGCGAAATGAAAACCGGCTGCGGCGGACAATTCCCCGGATGCTGTAAGGAGAAATGTCGTGAACCTCAGCGGGATCGTGCAGATCGATGTTCCTTTTCGCGCAGTCTCAGTCTGATGCCCGAGGAATAAGCAGATGACCGTTGCGGGTATTCTACAGAATTGAGGGAAAAAGTTAAAAAACCGTAGCTATTATTTTTATAGGTAATTCCATTGCCCGATGTGAGCCAGCGCCCACATCGGACAGGAAAGCATCAGGCTTCGATGATCGCCTGCAGCTGCAGCTCGTCAAAGATCTGCTTAACCCATTTGTCGACGCGCTCGTTAGTCAGTTCAGGCTGACGATCTTCATCGATGGCGAGGCCGAGGAAGTGTTTGTCGTCTGCCAGACCTTTAGAGGCTTCGAAGTGGTAACCTTCGGTTGGCCAGTGGCCCACAATCACTGCGCCGTTTGGCTCAATGATGTCGCGAATGGTGCCCATCGCGTCACAGAAGTACTCGGCATAATCTTCCTGATCGCCGCAGCCAAACAGCGCTACCAGCTTACCGTTGAAATCAATCTCTTCCAGCGTCGGGAAGAAGTCATCCCAGTCGCACTGGGCTTCACCGTAGTACCAGGTCGGAATACCCAGCAGCAGAATATCGAATGCTTCGAGATCTTCTTTGGTGCTCTTAGCAATGTCATGCACTTCGGCGACATCTTTACCCAGTTGTTTCTGGATCATTTTTGCAATGTTTTCAGTGTTGCCGGTATCGCTGCCGAAGAAAATGCCTACGATTGCCATGGAGTGAGTAACCTCTTAAATCCTGATTGTGAAAGTAAGTCAGAAGACGACACAGTTATGCGAATGATAGCAGACCGGCGAAAAGCGCGGAATGTGTAAAGCGCTGAGTTTGTGTTCCAGCGTGCGGTCTGCGCACGTTACGCCAGTTTGAGCTGCGCCAGCAGCATTTGTTCAATCAGTTCACTGCGGCTGATGTTCTGCTGCTCGGCCAGCGTATTAAGCGCGTCGACCGCTTCGCTGGACATTTTCAGCTCAACGCGGCGCAGGCCGCGCACCCGGTCGCGCTTCAGCTGGTTGCGCTTATTAATGCGCAGCTGCTCATCACGCGACAGCGGACTGGTTTTAGGGCGACCGGGACGCCGCTCGTCTGCGAAGAGATCGAGCGTGGTACGATCTGTCTGTTCTTTTGCCATGGTTTGTGAAACTGCGTGGGCGCGAACGGCGGAAAGGCGCTGCGCGATTTAAACATTTATCGGCCCGACCGCGGCGAAAAAAGCATCCGCGGCAAATTTTTAGCGCGACATCATACTCCAGCGCCCGGCGCGACGCCAACCCTAAACCGCCTGTGGCAAGCTTTTGCTTTTACAGGTTAAAAAAGCGGCGCACCGCGCGCAGCACGGCATCGGGTTTTTCGGCATGCACCCAGTGGCCGGCACCGCTGATAATGTGCGCCTGCGCCTGCGGGAACTGGCGCAGCAGCGCATCACGGTGCTGATTGTCCAGATAGGGTGAATCACCGCCGCGAATAAACAGCGCCGGATGAGGCCACGCGGGCACCTCCTGCCAGCCAGAGAGCACCGGATAATTGTCCCATAATACCGGCACGTTAAAGCGCCATTCGCCTTCATGGAAAGATTTCAGAATGAACTGAATCACGCCTTCTTCGCGCACGTGTTCACGCATCACGTCGGCTGCAGCGCTGCGGCGCGTGACACCAGCTGCGCTGACCGCACGGATCGCCGCGAAGATCTCATCGTGGCGTCGCGTCTGGTAATCCACCGGCGCGATATCAATCAGCACCATTTTGCCAATCCGTTCGGGCGCAACGGCGCTCAGCGCCATGGCAATTTTGCCGCCCATTGAGTGGCCGATAACATCGACCCGTTCGATGTGGTGCGCATCCAGCGTGTCAACCATATCCTGCGCCAGCGCAGCGTAGTGCATCTCTTCGCTGCGCGGTGACAGGCCGTGGTTACGGACATCCACCTGCAGCGTGGGCCGTGCATCGCGCACGCCGCGCGCCAGTACGCCGAGGTTATCCAGGCTACCAAACAGGCCATGAATTAACAGAATGGGCTGGGCATCAGGGGCAGATTGTTCAGTTTGCAGACGGGCGTTCAAAATCATGGCTAAAGTTCTTTCGGTTGAGACCTGGGCTTAGGGTATCATGGATTCACCTGTCCCGGCGCCAGGCGGTCAGGCATTAGGGCATATTCCGACTTTTGCCCGTAAACGATGCCAGCGCTACCGGCTGTCGCGGATTTAACTTTATAATCCTTATGTTAGAGCCCGCTCACATTTTGCACGACCGGATTTTGTTAAGGCCTTTGCAAAGTAGCGTGGTTCTGCCATTTGCCAGAATCGCACGGAAAAAGATGAAAACGATTGAAGTTGACGAAGAACTCTACCGTTATATTGCCAGCCACACGCAGCATATTGGTGAAAGCGCCTCGGACATTTTGCGCCGTATGCTGAAATTCACTGCCGGCCAGAGCGCATCCGCTGCGCCAGCGGCGAATGCGGCGGTAAAAGAAGCGCCAGCTGTACGCAGCGAAGCGCGACCTCAGGATCGCGTGCGCGCCGTACGCGAGCTGCTGCTGTCTGACGAGTATGCGGAGCAGAAGAAAGCGGTTAATCGCTTCATGCTGATCCTGTCAACGCTTTATCGTCTTGATCCGGCAGCCTTTGCTGATGCCACTGCCTCGCTGCAGGGCCGCACCCGCGTTTACTTTGCGGGCGACGAGCACACGCTGCTGCAAAATGGCACCCATACTAAGCCGAAGCACGTGCCCGGCACGCCGTACTGGGTGATCACCAATACCAATACAGGTCGTAAATGCAGCATGGTGGAACACATCATGCTTGCCATGCAGTTCCCGCAGGAACTGGCAGAGAAAGTTTGCGGCACCATTTAAACCGAAGCGTCAGGGAGAAGCGCCAATGGCCAATCACCCCCGTGCCGGGCAACCTGCCCAGCAGAGCGATTTGATTAACGTTGCACAATTAACCTCGCAGTACTACGTCCTGAAGCCGGATGCGGCGAACCCGGACCATGCGGTGAAATTTGGCACCTCCGGCCACCGCGGCAGCGCGGGACGTCATAGCTTCAACGAAGTACACATTCTGGCGATTGCGCAGGCGATCGCTGAAGAGCGTAAAAAGAACGGCATCACCGGTCCGTGCTACGTAGGTAAAGACACCCATGCGCTGTCTGAGCCGGCGATCCTGTCAGTGCTGGAAGTGCTGGCCGCCAACGGCGTTGATGTGATTGTGCAGCAGGACAACGGCTATACGCCGACGCCAGCTATCTCCAACGCCATTCTGGAGCACAACAAGCGCGGCGGCGCGCAGGCGGACGGTATCGTGATTACCCCGTCGCATAACCCGCCAGAAGACGGTGGCATCAAGTACAATCCGCCGAACGGTGGACCGGCTGACACCAACGTCACCAAAGTGGTGGAAGATCGCGCGAATCAGTTGATCAAAGGTGAGCTGAAAGAGGTTAAGCGTCTGGCGCTGGATCAGGCGTGGGCCAGTGGCCACATCGTTGAGCAGGATCTGATCCAGCCATATGTTGAAGGTCTGGCGCAGGTGATTGACTTCCCGGCGATCCAGAAAGCCGGCCTGAAAATCGGTGTCGATCCGCTCGGCGGTTCCGGCATGGCCTACTGGCAGCGCATTGCTGAGCACTACCAGCTGGATCTGACCATCGTCAATGATGCCATCGACCAGACGTTCCGCTTCATGCATCTGGATAAAGATGGCGTGGTGCGCATGGACTGTTCGTCCGAGTGCGCGATGGCCGGTCTGCTGGCGTACAAAGACAAGTTCGATCTGGCCTTCGGTAACGATCCGGATTACGACCGTCACGGCATCGTCACGCCCGCCGGTCTGATGAACCCGAACCACTATCTGGCGGTAGCGATCAACTACCTGTTCCAGCATCGTCCGCAGTGGGGCAAAGAGGTAGCCGTCGGTAAAACGCTGGTCTCCAGCGCGATGATTGACCGCGTGGTGAACGACATTGGCCGCAAGCTGGTGGAAGTCCCGGTCGGCTTCAAATGGTTCGTGGATGGTCTGTTCGACGGCAGCTTTGGCTTTGGCGGCGAAGAGAGCGCCGGCGCCTCGTTCCTGCGTTTCGACGGCTCCGCCTGGTCAACAGACAAAGACGGCATCATCCTGTGTCTGCTGGCGGCGGAAATCACTGCGGTTACCGGTAAGAACCCGCAGCAGCACTATGATGAGCTGGCCGCGCGTTTTGGTGCGCCAAGCTACAACCGTCTGCAGGCACCTGCCACTTCCGCGCAGAAAGCGGCACTGTCGAAGCTGTCACCTGAAATGGTCAGCGCCGATACGCTGGCGGGCGACCCGATCACCGCACGTCTGACCGCGGCACCGGGCAACGGCGCCTCGATTGGTGGTCTGAAAGTGATGACAGAAAACGGCTGGTTCGCGGCACGTCCGTCCGGCACGGAAGACGCCTACAAAATCTATTGTGAAAGCTTCCTCGGCGCTGAGCATCGCCAGCAGATCGAGAAAGAAGCGGTAGAAATTGTCAGCGAAGTGCTGAAAAACGCCTGACAGGGCATCCTGGATGAAGAAGGCCGCGTTTGCGGCCTTTTTTTATGGCATGAAGCGATAGCCGATGCCGGTTTCTGTCAGCAGGTGCGTCGGCTGGGTGGGGTTGGCTTCCAGCTTTTGCCGCAGGTGTCCCATATAGATGCGCAGATAATGGCTGTGTTCAACGGCGTTAGGCCCCCACACCTGGTTAAGCAACTGGCGCTGGGTCAGCACTTTGCCGGCGTTATTCAGCAGCAGGCTGAGCAGGCGAAATTCGGTCGGTGTCAGATGTACCTCTTCACCGCTGCGCAGCACGCGCCGCGCGGCGAGATCAACGCTCACTTCGCCAAACTGCACCAGCGGTTCCGGCTGGCTGCGCTGATGGCGGCGCAGTGCCACGCGCACGCGCGCCAGCAGTTCGCCGATGCCAAACGGCTTGGTGAGATAGTCGTCAGCGCCGGCATCCAGCGCCTCAATTTTATCCTGCTCGTCGCTGCGCGCCGACAGCACAATAACCGGCATGCTGCTCCACTGCCGCACTTCGCGGATGAAGGCATTGCCATCGCCGTCCGGTAAACCGAGATCGAGAATCACCAAATCCGGTTTGCGCGTAGCCGCTTCAATCAGGCCGCGCTGCAGCTGCTCCGCTTCCACAATCTTCAGGCCTTCGCTCTCCAGCGCCAGGCGCACGAAACGGCGAATCTCCTTTTCATCTTCGACAATCAAGATGGTCGTCACGCTGACTCCTGCGGCAAATAAGGTTAACGCATTACTGTAACAATAAACCGCGACGGCGTCCGTCACGATCTCAGTAACTCGCCGTGATCCGAAATTTTACAAAAATGTAACTTCCTTTCATCCCGGCCAGGAAATGACTGAAAAAAGATCAAAATAGTGGTCGGATGAGTAGTAAAATTACACAACCAGGCGTAATATCTGAGGCAGATCACATTTCATAGCAAAATTTACCACGAGGAGGCATTGATGTATCAGGCATATCCACTCGCCAAAATTGTGCTGCGCCGTGTGCTGGTGGTATTGATTGGCGTACTGGCGCTGCCAGTGATGCTGTTCCGCCAGGATCGCGCGCGCTTCTACAGTTATCTGCACCGCATGTGGTGCAAAACCAGCACCAAACCAGTCTGGCTGGCGCAATCGGAAGCGGCAGGCGGTATCTACTGGTAACCCCCGGCTTCGCGGTGATAACCCGGTGACCTCGCTCGAGGCACCGGGTTTTTTTATCTTAAAGTGGTGCGACAAACGCATTGTCCCGCTGTTATCTCGCGGCATTTCAGCTACACTTAAACCTCTACAAGATTTTGGAGGTTGTACAAGTATGAGCGAGAAAATTCCTGTAGGTATCAGTGCCTGCCTGCTCGGGGATAGCGTCCGATTCGATGGCGGCCACAAGCGTTTTGCCTTTGCAACTGACGAGCTCGCGCCATTTGTGCGCTTCGAACCTGTCTGCCCGGAAATGGCCATCGGTCTGCCGACGCCGCGCCCGGCGCTGCGGCTGGTCAAACAGAGCGACGATCAGATCCACCTGTGTTTCAGTAAAGACGGCGGGGAAGAGCTGACCGACGAAATGGCCCGCTGGTCTGCGGAGCGCGTTAAATCGCTGCACCATCTGTGCGGCTACATCCTGTGTGCCAAATCGCCGAGCTGCGGACTGGAGCGCGTGCGCGTCTACGAGCCTGACACTAACAACAATCGCAAAGC
>Ga0153917_1000520_pt1 | contig 24012 bp, 31 predicted proteins | sample TSFL001MetaG_FD_104695 | JGI IMG/M metagenome (GOLD analysis project Ga0153917, IMG submission 104695) | Attine ant fungus gardens microbial communities from Florida, USA - TSFL001 MetaG | ecosystem: Host-associated > Fungi > Mycelium > Unclassified | place: USA: Florida, Paynes Creek Historic... | reverse complement strand
GCCACAATCAAAGGGATTGAAGTGATGCGTGCGCTACGCAAAGGTCAGGCCGAATCATTTTATTTTGGGCATCCCCTGGGCGAGATGCGTCTGGTTAGCAGGGTCTTTGAAAGATAAAACCTTTCAATAACACGAAAGGCTACCTCATCACTAACTTTGCAACAGTGCCATAATAACTGGCATCCTCATAAAGGGCTGAAAATGCAGTCACCGAGAGAGTACAGAAGTTCGCTACTAGCTATAAATTAGCCGTGTCCGTTTTAGCGGGGGGCAACTCCAGTAACTGATTAATAGCCATCCGGCCATAAGATATATTTTGTCGGGCTTAGCTCTTGCTGAGTGGCTTCCTCTGTATCTCTGATAAATATCAGAAGTTATAGGCAATAGCTGCTCCGACAAAATTATACCCTGAGTTTTTTTCAGTTAGTGAGCCATTTGAAAAATGGCGTATAAACACTTCGGCGTTTGCCGGACCAAAGCTGTATCCCAACAAAGCTTTTTCCCCAAACGTAAATGCGGAATTTACCCTCTCATCATCCCTTGACTTTGTTTTAATGTATGCACCAAGCCCGACACCTAAATAAAATTTTGATATGGATAACAGGGCTGCATCTTTTGAAACACCAAGGATGTACTGATTATAATCGTCACAGGGTAATGAGCCACTGTTTGCTGAACAATCCATAGAATTTCCTTTGTTTTTTTCTCCCAACATACCTCCCACTTCCAGATTCGTTCGGGCACGGAGAAAGAAAAAATCACTGGGTTCGCTGTATTGAACCATTGCTGAATACAGGTTTTCAAAGCCATTGCTTCTCGTGCTAACGCCTCCGGACAAGGAAATCTGATGGTTGTTACCCCCCCCGAGCATTATATTAGAGGCTAAAGCTGTCGCTGAGAATAAAGTCATCACTATCATCAAAACTATCTTGTTGAACACGATTCCACCTTTCACCTTATTTCTTTTATTTTATCTTATCTTAACTAAATTCCATGGTTAAAAAAGAGAATTACAGAGCAGAAGAAATATCATAAAAAAGCAAAAGCCAATTTACCTTAAACCTTCTCCCCCTCCCCATTTCATGTTTTCGATTATGTATCAATAATACATGGTGCTATTTTAACAAACGTTAAACAGGCTAAAAAATGGATCAAGTATTAAAAGTGTTGATCGTGGTATAGAATAGCCGTTTTTTGCTGAGTACTTAAAATGGCTAAGGTTGACGTGAAATGTCCCTGTTGTGGGCAGTCTGAGCCTGTTAAAAAGCATGGGATGGGTAAAGCGGAACACCAGCGTTACCGGTGTCAGTCGTGCAGCCGAACTTTCCAGCTCGATTACACTTATCGTGCCTGTCAGCCCGGTATGAAAGAGCAGGTGGTTACCCTTGCCATGAACAACTCAGGTATCCGCGATACCGCGAGGACATTACATATCAGTATTAATGAGGTTATGCGCACCTTAAAAAACTCCCGCCGCGACAGGTGACTATACTTCCACCGGATAATCTGCAAATACAGCTCATCTGTGAAGTGGATGAAATGTGGTCATTCGTGGGCAACAAGAGACAGCAACGCTGGTTGTGGTATGCGTGGGAACCCCGCCTCAAACGGATTATTGCCCATACTTTTGGTCGTCGAAATAAAAAGACTTTCCGTAAGCTATTGACGTTGTTGGCAGGGTTTAATGTGTCCTTCTGGTGCACTGATAACTTCAGTGCTTACGGCATACTGCCGAATAAAAAGCCCATCACGGGTAAGCTTAATACTCAACGCATCGAGCGTGAAAACCTGAATCTTCATAACCGGTTAAAACGGTTAAATCGTAAGACCCTCGGCTACTCAAAATCAGCAGGAATGCACGGCAAAATCATCGGTACATTTATCGAGCGCGAGTATTACCTGCAATAGTCAGGTCTAAACATTGAATACACGACCGGAAAAACTATGATGGCGGGTAGCCTGTCCCGGGAAATTTTTGACGTTCTGCTCCGGTTAATGGAATATTTTAAGATAAATCCAATCTGACAAGGCAGAAAACTCTGCACTATAAAATCGATGTGGCGAATCCCCCTGAGCGGAGGGGTTTACCTGTAGCTATTTTAATACTGGTAAGCGAATCGTTAATTAATTAACGGGTCACCGGGAGGCACCCGGCGCCGCAGTTTGATAAAGCTACAACTTTCAGCACTAAGCAAGGCCCGTCTGACGGGCCTTTTTTAATGAAGAGATTAAGGAAGGTAATTATAGAATCCGGGCAGGGTTAACCAATTATTTTTCACTGTTTGCCAGTATAAGGGTTGTCAGATAGTGTTGCGGGAGTGGTGGCAGAAGAATAGGGTCCGCCCAGGGATTTAAGACACAGGCCAAGTGCATCTCCTATGTAAAGAAGGATAATACCTTTAATTAACAGGGAAGAGAGATACATCATCATGACTGAACAGAAAGCTTAAATAAAAAACGGAACCATATGGTTCCGTGACGGGAAACAGCCCGAAAAAGAACACCACCACCACACAGCATTACCTGGAGAGAACTCAGATGTTCAGCTTAACAATCCAACATAAAGAGTAAGTTAATTTTTAAACTAAGAAAAATCCCAATATCATAGTGAGCGCCACCCGGTGAGGCGGATTATTATTTTACTCAGGTGAAAAAAAAAGAGCTGCAGAAGCAAGGAAAAGGTAACCCTATAAATATTGACATTTGTATGATCCTCTCTATCTTGAATCATGTCTAGAGTTAATAAATTCGGAAGATAATTGCGTTCTGAGCCGGGAAAGTGAAAATGTATAGTTTTGACCAATATCTGGATGAAATAGTTATGGAGCGTAAAGGAGAAAAAATAAAAAGACGCATGTTATGGTCTCTGCCCCATATCAGCAGGAGTCGGGATGTGTGGGAGGATTGTATGAAGAGAAATGGCTTTACTGAAAGGAGATCGCTAAAAAAGCGGAACTGATATTTTCACGAGGCGACGCGCTGCAGACAAATTAGCAGGGAAGCTTTCTGTAGAACGCCGGACAGAGGGATTTCTATAATTCATTTGTAAAACCCTCCTAGAATATTAATAAAAAGCCATATACGGGCTGTATAGTGTGCTAATGGCATTACTGGTAACAACATTTTGAATAATTAATGCCCCAGCAAATGCATTACTGACCACAGTATGGTTGCAGGTATTACACCAAGAATGACCCAGAAAATGATTGCCACCCCAAGGCCGATGCATATGGAAATTTCCTCTTCCCTGACACCCTCCATATATACTTTCATAAGATAGACCCAGCAGAATGCCAGCCAGAGAGCAATCATAATTTCAAGAAAGATATTAATGTAAAAAGCACCAGGCGTTGTTGGCATAGGATAAGGTTACCTCATTAAAATAAAGGTGAAGTCGTTAATAATTAACATTTTTTAAATTCACATAGAATAAAATACTATAATATAAAATGGTAATAAAAAAACAAAGGAAAAATCCAATTAAAGATAATGTGAGCATTTTTTTACTGTCATAGGAAGCGGAGCCCGCTATTATTAATGCCACAGAGAGCGAAACAATTATGGTCACAATCTGATCGAGTGAATCACTTCTCACCAAAATAGCCTCTTAAAAGCGTGATGATCACACCGCGTTAATCCTTTGGCTTTTTATGCATTTTAAAAGAAACAGGTATCATCAGAAAGAGAAAAACGGCAATAGCCGTGATGAAAGCCTGATCGCTGCTCCAGTTACCGACATAGCATAATAGAAATCCAGAAAAAGCCGACACTGCAACAACAAAAAACAGCACAAGATTAATATATTTATAAAATAAATTTTCCATAAGGCCTCCCATAGTTTATTGATATGCTTAATCATTAAGAAGAGTTTTAGAGAGAGAAGAATAGGAAAAATCCCAATGAGAGGTATCGTCAGTCGCGAATCTACCGGCAGAATGAGCGCCGGTGTCGACGTGTCACCACTGTGTAATTGCGACAGATGAATGCTGATGGCAGATTTTTTATTATCCAGGGATTTAGAAACGATAATTATCCATAAGAATCTTTGGTGAAGGATTATTTTCTTATAAAGTACTGATGCTCCTTCAGAGGAGCCCGGCCCCAGACCATGGCTAACCTTCACCTGTGACAATAATCACATTATTTGTTAAATGCCGCTTTAACCTGGTTGCTGCACTATACGGTAAAGCAAAAACATAATGATGTGCATTTCTGCACTAATTTTCCTCGGTTGGGGGCTGAAAGGCGCTCTTTTTTAGAAAAAACTGCGTAAAGAAACGGCTTTTATGAGTGGGCTCCGAATGTTTAGTTTAAGATTAAACGCAATGAGTGTGAGCCAGGATGTTAGAAAGATAAAAAAAACTCAACAAAAAAATGATTAAATCAAGGAATTTGAGAATAAATTGGCTCTACTGACAGTACTTATCAACCGCTCCGCTAAAAAACCACGCTGCTGAAGCCAGTCTAAATACCGGAGGTATCACTGGTACTTATAGTCAGACTACAATAAGTTAACTTTTATCCTCCCTTCACGTCAGCGCAGATCTGAGGGTGCGTCCTATGTAAAATCCCGCAGAATTCCACAAATCAGTACCGTAAAATAACATTAATAGGTCTTAATGATTTTGTTAAAAAATAACGGAATATAAGATTGTTTCTACCGTAAAAAAAGATTATTGTTATAAGGCAAAGGCATCACACAGCATATAAATATAACAGGGGATTTGGAGTTGAAGTGGCAATTTCAGACAGGGAAGTCTTAGATACTGTCAAGACCCTCTCTGTTCTGTGTATTGAACAGAAAAAGAAAACGCCCGGTGGTAGGGCGCTTTCGGAAATTCCGAAAAATTGCACACAGCATAGCCGCGTCGCTAAACAGGCACTGTTAAAGGTACCATTATTCGAGTAAACGTATACTAAACACCCGTGCGGCATTATAATTTATATTCCCTTCATTGCTGCATTAAAAAGAGTGTTGGCCAGGCGCACCGGGCCAATTTTTTATAAAATAACAGGTCACCCTGTACCAGGAGGAGCTGATGAGTGTGATAAACAGGAGAGCCGGGCTTAAACGTGAGTTAATTGAAGAGATCTTCTCTTTGTATAAAGGCATTTTCAGACGACCCGAACTGTGGATTAAAGAAAACACCGTTCCAGCAGGGGCGAAAATAACCCCGCCCCACATCCGGTGGCATGTTGTTACTCATTCGGGCAGGACGCTGCTGGAGATAACCTCTGCAGGAAAAATAAGAGTGCTGGATGAGTTTTCCCTGAAAAAGTTTCCCAGCGACAGGATTTCCAGAAACAAAGTTCCGGCAGCTGACGGCACCGTTAAAGCGATGCTGCTCACCGAAGCCTATGCTGATGCGCGGGCCTGGGAGAAAATGAATAAAAAAAGGCGTCGCGCGATGTCATACCGGGGGAAAAAGGCATTACCCTGAATAAGGATAGCGTTTCACCATGAACTGTTTTGGTACTGGATTCCGGTCACGCCTCAGAGCGCTGCTCTTGGAATATCCTTTCACGCTCCTGCATGATGAAATTTCACACCATGTTTTACACTCCTGATGATCTTATCCTTGAACGAAATACCGGCAGCCAGCGATCGCACCTTCGCTTCTTTTAACATTGCCGCCGTCGGCTGTTCGCTTGCCGCTTTCCTTATTACGATGGGAGCCAGGTATGTAGCCGAGAGTGCCTGGTGCGATCCCGCCGGCGCCGTTTTTTCATGATTCCCTTACTCACCAGGCACTTAACATCTTTTCCGTGCCCGTAAGGCGCCGCGGCCCGCGCCTTTTTATTTCTAGCCCCCCAGGTTATTCTCCGTATACGGGAGAAAAGCCGAAAAACAGCTCGAAACCGGATCCTATGCGGATCGATTTATTCCCGTGGTTTTCGCTGGACAGACAGGGGAAAATACGTTCCACCACGCCAGACAACGGAGATTGAAAGTTTGGGCTCTTTACCCCGCGAAGTGATGCAGATTTCACGTAGCGACGTCACCGGCCAGAACGTGAACGGATCCGGCGCCGCGCGCTACTTTGACTATGAGAGCGCCGTGGCGCTGCGCAACCTGGCCGCCGCGTACGGTACCGACATGCCGCGCTACCTGCTCGCCCCCGAGGTGGCCGTGCTGCTCTCGAAGGTGCCCGACCTGAAAAAGCGCCTCTTCATTGACGCGCTGTGGAACACCGGCGGAAGGCTGAACGAGATCCTGCCGCTCACCCGGGAGGACTTTGTGCTGGACGATCCCGCCACCGGCGCGCCGCTGTCGTCGCCGTTCGTGGTGCTGCGCACGCTCAAGCAGAGGAAGCTGGAAGAGGCGGCGAAAAGCCGCAGCCGCCGGCGCGGCCGCCCGACGAAGGAGGAGCAGCAGGCGGAGCGGGAAACCGAGGCGGAGATACGCGAGAACCCGCCGCGCGCGGTGCCGCTCACCGATCCGGGCTTCGTGCAGCGGCTGCGGGAGTGGTTTGCGACGGCGCAGCCGGCGGCGGGCGCGCGGCTCTGGGACATTAAAAGCGAGGACACGGCGCGCAGCTGGATTTCTCAGGCCGTTTCGGCGGCTGCACGTGACGGTGTGACGTTTTCCATCCGCCCGGTCACGCCCAAGACGTTCCGGGATTCGTTTGCGATGCACCTGGTGCAGCACCAGGTACCGCAGAAGGTGATCCAGACGCTGATGGGCCACAAGGACGCGAAGTCCACCGAGTGGTACACGCGGGTATTCGCTCTGGACGTCACCCGCCAGCTCGGGGTGAGATTCTCTATGGATCCCGGCGAGGCGCAGAAACTCCTGCCGCACTCGTCCGCGCAGCGCTGACGAACCGGCCTGAAAGAGGCCGGTGGAGAAGACCGACAGGAAGGCTGTGAGACGGTTACGGCGTTTTTGTCTACGGCCCTGTCCCTGCGCAGGTCGGTGACGTATAATTAGGCTTATGACGTGTGAATAATTATCTGTCTGGGGCGCATAGTTCCATTACATACCCGTGCTGATAAGAGGAAGCGCCTGGCTGGCGGCATATCCTGACTGTCAGGGCGGGCGCGGAGTGCTCAGATGACGCAAGAGGAAAAACTCATTAATGGTGGTGATGGGAGTGAGCAGTGTGACGATGACGCGCTTCCCGACTGGTGCCTGTCGGCACGGCAGCGATGTTTTATCCTCTCGCTGCTGGAAGATCCGGCCTCTTCAGAGCCTGCGCTTCCCCCAGCAGAGGAATAAAATGGCTGCCCGGTTTATAAAAGACAGGTAGCTCAGCTTTCCCTGACTGACTGATCCGCTGGACATGCACACAGCCAGCCGACCGCTTCCGTCACGCGCCCGGTAAAATTTTTTTCGCTCTTCCTGTGCCGAGCCCTGCACTTGGCACATTGTGGTTACTTCACCGTCACGCCGCGCGGGGGCGCTGCCCGTGATCCCCTGGAAACTCCGGCGGCAGCACTGCTGCCCTCTTTTCCAGCCGTAAGACTGCCGGGTTCTCTCTCCTCTGGGCCTGAGCTGAACTCCGCAACCAGGGCCGTGTTCAGGCCTTCTGGCCCCGCCCCCGTCGTGACAGCCGAAGCCTGACACGCATCCGCCGCCTGCTGCAGAGTGAGCTTGCAAAGCGGTTCCGCGGCCGCATTGCGTCTGCCTGTCTTACCTGATGCTTCCGGCACGCCCGTTGATGACACAAACTTGCTTCGACTTTCAGGTCGCCCTCTTTTATCAGAGCGTTGGGCTTCTCCTGACTGGCTTTCTCCGTGCAAATAGTTCACCGCGTCGACAGGCTGCCCCGGCGTCATCTCTCCGGATGGCTTCCTCTGGTGGTAGGCGAAGCACGCTATTTATTTCCCGAACGGGCGGCCGAGCAGCGCGGCCGCCGCCTTTTCAGATCGCAGTCAACCATTTTAGGAGCAGAAATATAAGATCGCGCGGCGGGCAGAAAAGGTACTCATGATCATGCGGAGGCGAAAATCATCGGTTCAGGTGCATAGCAGCTGTGACAGCGAAAGGCCTCGCCCTGAGTTTATAGCTGTAGCTGCCGTCCAGATAACCCCCTAACGGCCCGGTTCCATTCTGTTTTTAAGGCGTCCGGGATGAGGGAGCAGCTTAATGTCATCCGAAGATTGGCACTAACACATCGCTTGGTTTAGAGAAGTATGTGAAATACGCCTGCGGATTTGAAAAATGACTTTCCGTCTGAACATTAATTATGATCAATACGCAAAAACGGGATTAAAATGTAGTTGACCTCTGCCTCTCCGTGAGGAGCGTTGAGGGGGTTTTATTTTAGTGCAATTTTTAAAACTCTCTATACTGTCTCCCTGCAATCAGACTTTAATGGTGAACGGAGTGTATATGGCTGACTTAATGATTACACATAGAAAATCATTCATGCTTTCGGGATATATTCTTGCAGGACTGATATCAGGTCTGCTCGCGGGACTGGTTATCGGAGGGCTGAATCTAATTATTTCTGATAATGACACACTGGGGTTTCTTTATGAATATATCGGCTATACGGGGATTTATCCGTTAATACAGATTTATGGTACAGAAGGAGTCGATGTCCTGCTGAAGGGGACAATGTGGATTTTCCTGTGTTCTGTTCCAGCCTCATCCCTCTACTTTATGCTGGCGATTAAGTATCCTAAAGTTACGCAATATCATGGGGTTGCCTACGCACTCGTATGTGTTGCAATTATGTTTTTCCTGTATTTTACTTGGATGGGCTGGGGGATGGCAATTGGCCGGTTTCCCTATGAAAGCTGCGTCGTGATTGTAATGGAAGGCGCGCTGCTGGGATGGATAATCGAAGTATACCGATACTATTTTATGCATAAATTACTTCCTGAAACCCGTAGCGAAAAAATGATCACCGCCACGGATGAGAGCGTTGATATGGATCGTTAATGGCTCCGCGGAGTCGCTTGTCGCTGAACGATAACTGCCGGGCGGAGCCTCTGTTAAAGTGGTTCCGCTCACTGCTCTTTTATTATTGCTGATAAAGTCATGGTATTAATTCCGCCAGAGCAGGCTTCGCTGAAGAGTTCGTTTCCCGTTCATACTCTTTAAACGCCGCGCGGATACATAAACATCTTGTTGGCTGAATATAGCCTGCGGGAGAGTAACCACCGAAGAAATCTGGCGACGTATTCCCGGATAAGATAACGGATCCGGTGTTCCTGAAATAACGTTACCTGCGCCGGTATGTTCGGTTAGGCTGAAGGTAAAAACACTGATTATCATCACCGGAAGGGGCAGCACCGGACGATAATTTTTTTATAATTGCTATGCGTTCTACCCCATGTGCCAGGACATCGTTAAGGAATGAATAATAACCGCCATGGATCCTCTCCGATAGCACCCGCCTGTGACTGCGCGCTTCCATCAGGTGTCCCACCCGGCAGCAGCGCCGTATTCGCTGTGTTAGTGGTCAGGAAGCGGGGCCGGCTGTAAAGGGCGTCCGCCAGGTCATTCGTTATGTTCCGGCGCGTTGAACTGTCTGTGTGCCAGCTAGCCGGTAATTGCCTTATGCCCGATATGCATTTCGGCCGGTGCAGGTGGGTTTCACACCGGGCGGTGAAGTTATAAACAGGGCTCCCGTCCGGGTACGTCCGGAGATTTCCTTGCCTATCCGTTCTGAACCGTTTGCCCTGCCGGATGTAGGTTTGATCGCCTATAAAGTGCGTCAAATCGTAGATCCAGTAAGTGTCGGTCCTCCACAGTCCGGCCGCACCTGGCGGGGGGATTGTGGCGGATGGCATGGTCTATGGCGTTTCGCAGCGTCACCTCCAGACAGTGCAGCAGCGGCTACATCGTCGCCGAGCGCCTCTTCAGGTTCCAGCTTGAGCACGTTCGTGTCAATCTTCGGACGCTCAGGTGAAATGTAGTCTTCCAGTTGCATGCCGTCTCCGCAGCTCTGATCAAAGGTAAGGTTGACGTCTTTCGGCAGACGGGAGTAAATTAAGCACCATCAACGCGCGGATTCTTCGGACCCGTGCGTTTAAGTTAGTACCGGAAAAGCCATCCCTCAGGGTGGCTTTTATCGTTTCAGCGACTCAGCGCATGCTGGGGGTACAAACCGGCCACATGGGTAACACTTTAGACCGGGCACATGGGTAACAGTTATAAACGGCATAGCAGAGGAGACTCACTATGCCCTGGACTGAGACTGTTACCATGCAACGCCTTGAATTCATCCTCGCCTGCCAGGCAGGCGGGGAATCCATGACGCAGCTGTGTCACCGCCCCGGCATCAGCCGCAAAACCGGCTACAAGTGGCTCAGCCGCTTTAACCCCGGCGAGCTCTCCTCGCTTGAAAATCTCTCCCGCGCCCGCCATCTCCAGCCCGATAAAATCCCCCCCGACATCGCCGCGCGCCTTGTTCAGTTCCGCCAGCAGCACCCCGACTGGGGACCAAAAAAAATCCGCCACTGGTTCCTCAGCAACGGCGCTGACTTCAGCGTCCCTGCCGCCAGCACCATCGGCGACCTGCTGAAGGCGGCGGGAATGGTGCAGCCGCGGACGCCGCGCAAGCGAACGCCGGGCAACCTGCGCAGTCTCACGACGCCCGTGAGGAATAACCACGTCTGGAGCGCTGATTTTAAAGGGCGCTTTCGCCTGAAAGACGGCAGCTGGTGCCGCCCCTTCACGCTTACCGATAACCACAGCCGCTACCTGCTGTCATGCGAGCCGGGCACGTCGGAGACCACGGTGTTCGTGCGCGGCTGCATGGAAAGGGTCTTCCTGGACGGCGGGCTGCCCGACGTTATCCGCACCGACAACGGCTCGCCCTTCGTTGCGCCGGGCATCCTCGCGCTGACGCAGCTGAGCGTGTGGCTGATAAAGCTGGGGATACAGCCGGAAAGAACCGCGCCGGGTTGTCCGGGGCAGAACGCCCGCCACGAGCGGATGCACCGGTCGCTGAAGGTCGCCATGAGCTACCACGACGTCTTTGGCTCGCTGCCGGAGCAGCAGGCGTGGTGCAACGGATGGCGGAACGAGTTCAATCAGGAAAAGCCGCATGAGGCGCACGGGCAGCCGCCGCCCGCGAAAATAAGGACGCCTTCACCGCGAAGATGGGACGGAAAAGTGCCGGAGGTGGGCTATCCGGAGGGGGCGAAGCTGTACAAAGTCGGTGAAAAAGACGACCTGAGGCTGAACGGGCGGACCTTCCTGAGCGCAGCGTTACGGGGCGAGTACGTGCGGTTCCTGGAAGCGGACGACGGCATTGACGTCATCCTCTTCGACAGGCTCATCCTTGCGTATTATGACCGGGCAGAAAAGCGTATTATCCGGATCGACTGACCACAAAAGTGTTACCTGTGTGCCCGGTCTGATCTGTTACCCATGTGCCCGGTCGTACCTGGGCCCCTCACTGATGAATGCGGATAATCAGTATGCGCCTTTTGTCCTCGGGCTGAGGACAAACGGCACGGTAATGACTCCAACTTACTGATAGTGCTTTATGTTCAGATAATGCCCGATAACCAGGTGAAGTGACCAGTCGACTCAGCAATTTCCGCTTTTGGCACATATCCGTCCGTTTCATCCACCGGGTTTAGACGCTAATCATTTATCCTACCCGATTCGCAATCCATTGCGTCGGGCTCACAATAGCTGTAAATGAAATCTCAATAGGCTATTTTTTAGCTGTCGCTACAAATGTATCAGTATAAACTGTCACTTTATGCTTGCCGGTCAAAACTTTTGCCTTGTAGGTTCTGATCTCGGTCGCGCCCATTTTAATAATGACATTCCCCGTCGCCTGCATAGTATCTTTTGAAATGGGTTTCATCTGGTCAGCATTAATCGTAACCAGTGGTGAAGCCGGGGCGGCATTCGCAGTCAACGCTGCAGTAGAGAGCCAGAAAGAACAGAAGGATGGGTATTTGACGGCGCATATCGTTCTCCTATACATCAGAAATATTCCAGTGAACTACTGCAAGTAAAAAGGTTAAACCTAGAAGTTGCTCAAGCAACACGACCTTGTTTGCCCTATAAAACCACCACCGGTCTTTTTCAGTTAAATATCTACCGGTACCGCAACAATTATTGTAAAGAGATACGTTTTGGTTCTGTCGCATTAAGAAGTGGTCGGGTAACATACTGCTTTTTTATAATGCTCCCTGACCATGTCTCTGATCCAGAAATCCTTTAAACGCCTGCATTCTCCCGCTGATATCTGGCCTGCGCCCTCAGCCTGCGCAACCTCGAAGAGATGATGGTGGAGCGCGGTCTCACCATCGACTATTCCACACTTCACTGCTGGGTTATCCGTCTGGTACCGCTGCTGGATAAGGCGTTCCGCCGGCATAAGCGCCGCGTGGGTTATCAATGGTGCATGGACGAAACGTATATCAGGGTTAAGGGCTCGCGGACAGTGGTGATTTGCAGCGCGCCTTTGACCACTGACGGACAGTCTACAACCTCAAGCGCTCACATCAGGCGCTGGATATGGCGGTGCCGGTGTCGCGCTATCAGCCATCATTGCGGCATTACATCGGGCGTGTAACGCCACCGGAATACGACGAGGGTGTGATGGTCAGGAAGGTAGGTATCAGCCGGAAGTTGAGCGTAAAAGGCCTCAGCCTGAAGGCAATCAAGGCGTTCAGGGGGAGTATGCCGGGCTGAAGAAGACGCGGGAATACAGTTATTACGAAGTGTGGTGATACAGCACAAAAGAGGAGGTGATCGGCCTGAAGAAAAAGTCGTTCACCATTGTTAAAGGATTTTAAAAAGTGTTTGCCATGTCCGCGGAACGTACAATGACGGGCAGAGGCAGAATATACTTTCCGTCCCTTAGGGGCCGGAATTCGCCTTCCAGAAGGCGTGCGGCTTAAGTCAGCTGACTTACCTGCCGTAACGGGACTCTTCCTCTGACCCGGCATCCTGAATGTAAAACAGCCGGCGGTTTTGCTGGTGAGTTTTGAGATTATTCTTACGCAAGAAGGATTGTTATCTCCAATAACCTCTCTATGGTTTTAATTTATAGGGATTGGTCATCCTTATAGTCGTGAAGTAAATTGTTGCAGTCATTCTTGTTAAGTTAATTACTGTCGTCTTAAAGTGCTGTAATAAGCATTAGTAGCCTTACCCGGGAGGCCATCACAGGTCTCCCGGTTTTATATTGACGGCACGCCGGGGTTTACCGAACAGGCGGCACGCTCTATTAGATCAACCGGCAGACAGAAAAATGCCTAACCGCCAGCCTCCACCAAAAGGCGTCAGGCCAGGGAAAAGCTGCTGTTAACATCCTGCCTAGTGGTAATTGGGTAACATCAAAGCACGGTTCATTCTGTAGTGTAAAAGCAATAAGAGGTTATTGTTAAAAAGGCGCCAGCCATCAGATAGGAGGAAATCACGCAACACCATAATACCGCAACCGCATAAACTGCGGGGCTGCCGGCTTGCAGTACTTATTAGTATTTTGCCGGGCTGGGAAGTTTTTTTAAAAGTCGGACACTCATTTTCTTTTTTTATTTCAATAAAACCATATCCCAAATTTGTGAATATCTTTCTTTGGAATGTGAAATTAAAAACCCGGGCGTAATTTAAATACAAAGTGATATGCCTGATTTTTTCTGAAATCGGAAGGTTCTTATGAAGCAAATCATAAAAGGTGACAATGAGCCTGCGCATCTCGTTGTTGCACATAAGGCGCTTGAAGCGCATAAGTCCAGGTACGGAGAGGGAAATAAATACAAGCACCTGCTTTATAATATCAGATACCGGAATAAGCATTTTCAGGTTGAAGTCATTACCTGGCGCGCTACAATGACAGCTACCGTCATTACGGGCGCCCGCAGCCTATCACGAATACTGGAAAAAGGCTGAGTGATTAAAAACCAGAAGGCAGCATGCCGGCATTATCACCAACAGAGCAGTCGGGGTCTACCTAACGGTGAAAACACCTGCCGGGCGTCTCCATTCTCATCACGGCCAAAGCGCTCCCCGCTCACTAAATAGCTGCAAGGGGTAAAAGCAAGTTTTCCCCCTTCTCGGGGTGAGGCATCCCTCCGGCTGTATGTGGGTGAAAAAAGAGGCTGCAAAGTTTTGCTGCAGATGATTCCTCTGCAATATTTAGTTTTTTTTCATGCTATAAACACAATATACTGTATGTTAGATGGTCGATTTTCTGTAAAAATCAGACTTTGCAGCAGTGCCGTTTCGCACATCTGCTTGACCGGATGGGGGAAATGACGATGTGCTGATAGTCACAACACTCGATCGCCTGAGCAGAGACGCGATGGGTATCCGGAAGACAGTTGAACGGCTGGGCCGGTGCGCTGAACATACCGCTGAAGAGTTGCAGCGTAATGTACGCCGGTCGGATGCAGCTGTCGTCACCCGCCATGCAGTAGCACAGTCACCGTCAGCAGGACGGGGCCCGGAAACATGCAGGGCGGTACGCGGCGGCGGTCCTTCAGCGGGCGGTGGTCCGCGTCATAAAGCGTTATCGCCGGCAGCGGCGGGAGGAGACAGGCGACCTCCCCGGTATTGTGCAGTATTAGCAGGCCCTCCTGCTGCAACAAGTCATTCCCGCCGGGGGCAGTCATGGCGGCGGACAGCTCGCGGCCTGACAAGACGCTGCGCCGGGCGGCTCGAGAGGGAGATGGCCAGAACAAAGCTGGTGTGAAAATGTGGTAACCATCAGGCAGTACTCCTTTTTCTGCGCGCCGGGATGTCCGGCGCGCAAGGCGGTGACAGAGGGCCTGTCACAGGGGAGCGGGCCGCGCCAGGCGCCAGACTGCTGCTGCCACATGTTTCACTCACGACCTGGCGATCCCGCACCTTCAGGAACATTACCGGCTTCAGCACGATTCTCCCGGGAACAAGGCCGCCATAGTGCCTTATCAGCACTTTTTCCTCCAGATATCCGGAGCAGCCCGGGCGGCCGCGGTAAAGGTCGCGAATGCAGTTGTCCGGATGGGCCTGCAGCACTCGCAGGACATCTTCTTTTTCCATCTCTGGATCCCTTTATGGTAAGCGTACAGCAGGAGCCGTATTGACGGCTATTTATTGGTGAGATCAACGTTCCAGGGCAGAAGTTCTGCCACTTTATTGGAAGGCCACTCCGGCAGCACATTCAGGATATGGCGAAGGTAAGCCTCCGGGATGCCATTGAGCCTGCACGTACCGATCAGACCGTACAGCAGTGCACCACGCTCACCACCGTGCTCGCTCCCGAAGAAGATATAATTTTTCTTGCCAAGACAGACGGCTCGTAGCACACGTTCTGCGGTATTGTTATCAGCTTCTGCAAGACCGTCATCGCAGTAGTAGCACTGGGCATCCCACTGGTTCAGGGCATAAGCGAACGCCTCGCCCAACCGGGATTTTTTCGACAAAGAGGCGCTTTTCTCCACCAACCAGTCATGCAGGGATATCAGCAGCGGCTTACTCCGCGACTGCCTGGCTACCAGCCGCTCAGTTGCAGGGAGGCCGCGTATGGTTTCTTCGATTGCGTACAGCTCGCCGATAAGTTGCAGGGCTTCCCCTGCTGTGCCGGTTTGAGTGCTTATATAGACGTCGTGGATTTTTCTGCGCGCATGGGCCCAACAGGCCGCTTCTGTTAACGAGCCATCTTCACGCTCTGCGCTGAACAACCTGTCATAACCCGCGAAGGCATCCGCCTGCAGCACACCATTATAGGGCCGAAGATGTTGCTGAGGATGCTTTCCCTGCCGGTCTGGTGAGAAGGCGAACCATGCCGCTGGCGGATCTGATGAGCCTGCATTTCTGTCATCACGTACATATGTCCAGATGTGCCCGGTTTTCGTCTTCTTTCTGCCCGGTGCCAGCACCGGCACCGGAGTGTCATCCGTATGCAGTTTGCGGCAGCCCATCACATAGTGGTAAAGGGCCTCATTCAGCGGGGCCATTAACCGGCAACAGGCATCCACCCAGTTGGAGAGCAGAGCCCGGCTGAAATTCACGCCCTGACGGGCAAAAATTTCGCACTGTCGATATAGCGGCAGGTGTTCACAGTATTTGGCCGTTAACACGCGGGCCAGCAGACCCGGTCCGGCGATACCCCGATCGATGGGGCGTGATGGCGCAGGCGCTTCAACGATGCAGTCGCATCGGGTGCAGGACTTTTTCACCCTGACCGTGCGTCACTTTCAGGGCGCTGGAGACCAGCTCCAGTTGCTCCGCGCTGACTTCACTGAGACAGGCCATATCACTGCCGCAACCGGGACAGCAGATTTCGGCTGGCTCCAGCCTGTTTATTTCGCGGGGAGGATGTTCAGGCAGAGGACGGCGGTGGCGCGACTGGCGAAGCTGACGCGGAACCTGCTGATCGTTATCCCGGCCGTTGTAACGATCGCTTTGCTGCTCCTGCTGTTTCAGCAGGGCTTCTGCGTTTTCAACCTGTCGGCGAAGTTTTTCTGAACGGGTACCGAACAGCATCCGCCGCAGTTTTTCTATCTGTGCCCGCAGATGCTCTATTTCGCGCTCTTCGCTCTCTATTTTCTCTTCTGCGCGGACCAGCGCCGAACGCAGGAACGACTCAGTCTCTGCAACGAGGCTGAGCTGACGGTCTTTCTGGCGAAGCGCGACTTCCAGCGCGGCAATACGGGCGGGATAGTCCTGACTCATGACCCCATTTATAATGCGGTCATGCTCTTTTTACAACATTGTCAGTGAGTTAAGACGAGCTGTTTTTTGGCTGACGTCAGTCCAGCTTATCGAGGGAGGAGCATGGCAAGTTGTGAGCGGGTGATGGCGATTTTACCATCGCTTACAGAAGGCCAGATGAACTGGCCTTCTGTAAGCCGTTTGGTAAACAGGCACAGACCATCAGCATCAGCCCAGAGGATCTTCACGGTATCTCCTTTGCAGCCACGGAAGATAAACAGGTGACCGGAGAACGGATTTTCATCAAGAACGTGCTGTATCTGCTCGCCAAGACCGTTGAAGGATTTACGCATGTCCGTTACACCGGCAGCCAGATACGGGTGTCTGACGGGAGATATATCATCGGGTTTTCCCTGTCAACTCGCGGAGCAGCACGGCCAGCAACTCAGGTGACGGGTTATCAAGCGTCATTTTTCCGTGGTGGAACTCAACACAACAGGAGGTGGCATTCAACGCTGAGAAATGACCCGGGTCTGTGTTCGTCTCACGTGTTGGTGTTGGATCAGGTATCACCTTGACAGGCAGCCTAGTCGGTGATGATGAAGATTCGACTGTTGCCGGAAGGCGGCGTGATATACGGCCTTCATTCTGCCAGAGCCGTAGCCATTTGAAGATGTCGTTATCATTGACGCCGTTTTCACGGGCCATCTGAGCAACGCAGGCTCCGGGACGGGAGGCAAGTTCGACCATACGAAGTTTGAAGTCATTGGGATAATTTTTACGGCGTTCTTTTCGCCAGGATTGGGATTCCATACTCAGATGTCCGTCTGTACAGGTGGACGTCTAAGTTACCGGTACTGGCTTAATGCCTACATACGGTGCTGGGTTTACGCTTACGACATTACTAACTGTGCGTTGTATCTAATACTGGGTCAGGTCATCCGTTAAAATGCAGCCAGTTTTTGAGACTATTCTGGCTATTACTACAAAACCCTCTCGTAAGGTGAGCCTAATGCGGTGAATCCCCCTATGCGGAGGGGCTAAGCTAACATCACTGAAATGTCTTGGTCAGTGGCGGGGCAGGTTGTGGCTTTTCTGACCCACCGGGAGGCACCCGGCACCGCAGACTTGCCACAATTTTCAGCATACACAAGGCTCGCTTCGGCGGGCCGCCTTTTTTACCCGCGCCACGGTCGACGTATTTCAGCTACAGAGCCCTTCAGGGGGTGGGCTCGATTGGGCGGTAAAAAACCCCGTGCTCCTTAAGCGCGAAGAGCACGGGAAACGTTACAGGGTAAATCTATGAAATGTGTTCTTCGACACGATGAGTAGTGTACTCATCAACCTTGTACAGTGTTTAAACGAAGGGTAACTGCGAACCGGCAAGGCATTTTAATCCTCTATATCCGGCGCGGTCAGGATGGCTGCTGTTAGGCATACCTGAGCCAGTACGCTCAACTGCTGCACATGATTAACGCTGGGCCAATATGAAATTGGCCACCGCAATTGCGCCAGTGTAACTTTAATAAGCCAGCCGCCAAGCTGGTTTTTCACTTTCCGCTTCTACTAATCAATCCAACCCTCACTCGTGATCCTGTGTGGCAGCGGGCGACTTTTATGCATAAAAAAATCCGCACTCAGGCGGATTCTTTGTCATTGGCTACCCAGCGGCAACCGGGCTTTTGTGTCTCGATAACTTAAAAGCTAACCGGACTTACCCAGTTCAGAAAGTAGACAATTCCTAATTGGCCAAGTCCCCCGATTCGGGGGTGGATATGTTTCGCATGAATCAACACGCAGACACTGCAATCAGCGGGGGGCACCTGGATGGCAACTCTTTCGAGCCTTGCCGGTGTCGTGACACTCGACAGGGTGTACATGATCACCGCTCTGGCAGGTTTAGTGATAGCCATCTTTGGGTATCTGGACAAGCGCCGCACTGAGAAGTTAAACGCAAAGAAATTGAGCAAAACATGCGTAGCGAGCAGGAGCGCCTTGAGCTGGGTCGCGTTCGCGCGCAGGCAGTACTCGATTACCTCAACGGGTCAAAAGACTCACCTGCAGTACAGAAATCACCTGAAGTCAACCAGGGCATTAACAAAGTGCTCGACTCAGTTAAGGAATAAACATGGCGCTATCCCGGCAGCTTAAAACCAGGCTCAGTGCCGCCATGCTGACGCTGATTGCTGCCGGCGCATCTGCCTCCGCTCTGATGGAACAATTCCAGAAGGAGAAAGAGGGAAGTAGCCTGACGTCATATCCTGACGCTGGTGGCGTCTGGACTATCTGCGGTGGTGTAACCCGCGTCTACGGCAGGCCTGTAGTTAAGGGCATGAAGCTGACTGCAGAGGAGTACCGGGCCATCGATAAAGTGGAACAGGCAAAGCGCTGGCATGGGTGGAAAAGAATGTCCACGTTCCGCTTACTGAACCGCAGAAGGTGGGAATAGCTTCATTCTGCCCGTGGAACATCGGCCCCGGCAAATGCCTGCCTTCTACCGCAAACTTAATGCCGGCGACCTAAAGGGCGCATGTGCTGAGATAAAGCGCTGGATAATTGACGGTGGCAGAGATCACCGCATCTGTTCGAGTGGATGTTATGAACAGGCTGATCGCCGGGGCCAGGAATCAGAACTGACGTGCTGGAGGCTGGATAAATGACATTTAACCTGCGCATCTACCTGATCACCATCGCTGTGGCGATAACCTTTGCTATCGGGTATGGAGAAATCCGCTACCTGAATGGATGGTATGCACATAGCGACAAAGTTAACGCCGACTCTGCACTGAAAAAGCAGAAGGCTGAAGCCAGGCTGGTACCCACTGAGCAGAAAGCGGCAACCGCCAACGCTGATGGCAAAGTCATCTAACGAACCATTACCCGCAACGTGGTGGCACATGTGCAGGATCCGAATCGCACTCACTGCGACTTTGATGATGATGCTGTCCGGCCGCGCCAGCAGGCAGTCGATGCTGCTAACAATATCCCAGGATTTGATGGGCCCACCGTGCAAGCTAAGTCCGGCGGGAAGCAATAGCGACGCAGACCTGCAATCGGATGTGGAAAACGCAGAATGAGTGAGAACTCTCAGGCTGAACACTTACCGGTAGCAGGCCTGGTATAGAGCCTCGCAATGATCATCACAGGGCGGATTTGCGAGTACGCCTGGTACATTGCTCTTGAAGTTATATTGCGGGTAATAAAAAAGGCGGCCTTCTCCGGCGCGCCAGTTAAGGGAAATTTAGACCCTTGCAATAACAATCCAACCTTTTCCCAGCGGAAACGTACCACCCCTTTCATTCACGTAGCCTGTATAAAATTAGAGAGTTTTAGTAATGTGCCAATTATGAGTGGATCGGAATAATCTTAAAAAGTGACTGTTCGGCGTATAAATGCGGCCGGGTGGTATAAACAAAAAAAAACGGCCTCCTTCGAGACCGTTAACCATTGGCGGTAAAGCAGATGAATCTTATTATCAGGCACGGGTTGAGTATGCCATCTGGCGATATTTTTAGGCTGGCCCCCCTGAATCTCCAGACAACTGATATCACTTAAATAAGTGATAGTCTTAATACTGGTTTTTAGACTAGTCGTTGGAGCCAGGATGATTGACGTTTTAGGTCCGGAGAAGCGCAGACGGCGTACCGCTCAGGAAAAAATCGCCATTGTTCAGCAGAGCCTTGAACCCGGCATGACCGTCTCGGTTTTCGCCCGCCATCATGGGGTGGCAGCCAGTCAGTTATTTCTCTGGCGAAAGCAGTATCAGGAGGGCAGCCTGACTGCCCTAGCCGCTGGTGAGCAGGTTGTCCCGGCATCCGAACTGGCCTCGGCAATGAAGCAGAGCAAAGAGCTTCAGCGACTACTGGGCAAGAAAACCATGGAAGTTGAGCTACTAAAAAAGCTGTCGATATTGGCCGCCAAAAAAAGAGGATAGCGCATGTGCCCTCGTTGCCAGAAGATGGCGAATAAGCTTCGTCAGCCGCTGCCTTCGGATCTCACGTGCGCAGCTTCATACCCGGTTAAAACGCCCGGGCAGCTGGCAGGATCGTCGACGAACACGACAGCCGGATGATACTGATGTTCTGTTGCGGATACATGCCGTCATCGGTGAGCTACCCACGTACGGCTATCGGCGGGTATGGGCTCTGCTGCGTCGTCAGTCAGAAGCCGAAGACCTTGCTGCCGTGAATGCTAAACGTGTTTACCGCATCATGCGCCAGCACGCGTTGCTGCTCGAACGTAAGCCGACCTTACCCCCGCCAAAACGTGCACATACAGGGAAAGTGGCCGTAGGGGAAAGTAATAAGCGATGGTGTTCTGACGGGTTCGGGTTCCGCTGTGATAACGGTGAAAAACTGCGTTTAACGTTCGCACTGGACTGTTGTGATCGCGAAGCGCTTCACTGGGCGGCCAGCACCGGTGGGTTCGACAGTGAAACGGTACAGGACGTCATGCTGGGTGCGGTGGAGCGACGGTTCGGCAGTGCTCTTCCGGGTTCGCCGGTGGAGTAAAGGTTTCTCAGTATACAGCGCAGGAACTGGGAAAAATTGATGCCGGATGGAAATGGCACAGTAATAAAAGGGCGCTACAGGGTGCAGGCACTATGATCCCTTCCCTGGAGCTGGTGTTAAAAAAAATGGCCAGTCACATTTTTTTATATTGATATAAAATCACCAGATGCCGATCCGCAAAATATGTCAAAAGCCTTGCTGAAAGTTTTTCAGAAAACAGACAGCCTCTTGAAAATCAGGGTTTATTCAACGGAAGACAGGTACATAGATGCTCTTCCAGCAAAGATCCCTCATTTTGCTACCCGTAGTGAAACACGAAACGCGCTGGTCAACGTGTTGCTGTCCCGGCAGTGTACTTTACCCGAAGAAACCTCAGGACGATGGTATGGCATGGAACTGAACCGTAAAGTGAATGTTGTAGAAAAATTCACATTAGGTGAGGGGCACTCACCAGCCACACTGACGTGGGATAAAGAAGCCATCAATTGTTTTCGATCAAAAGGTCGCTCACGAATTATTCTTTTTGGTATCAACAGCATTAACGATTTCAGGAAGGCCGTGGAATTAGGGGCTGATGGCGTTCTGGTTTACTCCCCCGGCCAAGCAAAAGCATGGTAGGTAAAATAATCATATCCAGCCTCAGATACTCCGTTACCGAAACCAATTATAGCTGAAAATGAAAACCTCCTGGACAAGCAACGATGTCCGGTAAACGAGGCCCAGCTTAGCGTGGGATATTTTCCGTTTTCCAAGCGGGCCCCTAAAAGAGGTTGCTTAAAAAAGCAATGAGCGATGTAAGTTGGCTGGTTAATTTTTGGCTATTTAAAATGACCGATTAACGGCGTTTACTGTTCCGTTGCTCCCGAAACCCCAAGCACGCGGGAGCGCCCCGTAATTCGTCCGGTCAGCCGCCGCACTCAGGCGGGTTCATTCCCGGAAGGCCCTCTCCGGCTGATGAGTCCTCCCTTCAGGCCTGCTTCAGCGGCACGCTGCGGATTTTCCGTAAAGTTACCGGCTCCGGTGCGATTTAACGGGGCAGGGCTGGAAGACGATCCCTGCCCTAGCGGCCACGGCCTGAGACCTTTCCCGCAGGTAAAAAAACCACCAGAGGCCGGGAAATTCGTTACAGAGAAATATCCCTGCGTAAATCAGATTATTATTTATACAAATAAGTTCCTGATTTGTCTATATGTTAATCAGAGGGATGTGCCGGTTTACCGCCGGAACGCTATGGCAGCGACAGACGCTGCGGCCGCCCGGAGCAGGATTAATCTTCGGTGATCCGGCAGCCCCGCGTCAGCACCCATGAGTAGACCCGGATAAACAAAAGGCAGACACATATGCGCTTTATAAACAGACCGGAAGAAGAAAGGCTGACCGCCATCATGATGGGCGAGGCCGTCGTTCAGTTGCTGGATGAAGGCGGACGGGTGACCTCCTCCCTGGTGATCCTTAAGTTGTACTCTTTTTTGCTGAGGGAAAGTGAGCCATCAAAAATCAGGGCGGCGCGTGACGCCATTCATGAAGTACGGAAGGCTGTTGCGCTCAAACGAAGGCGTCATTCCCGCAGGCTCCCCGAAGCCGTGAAGCCGGTAAAACACTGAGGCCGGTCTGCCGGGGCGGGAATGCTCCGCAGTCTGAACCGGAAAGGCGGGCTGGCAGCGCACAGCCAGCCCCTGAATGCCACGACAGCGGAGATGTAAGTGGACCACTTTTTACCCGTTGTTGACATTCACTGAAAGCAGCAGTTGCTTCACGGTGAATTCGCCGTTAACGGCCGCAATGACGATGTCGCCGTGCCGGGGCGTTCCAGCGCGGTCAACCACCATTAAATCCCCGTCCCTGAGGCCGATATCTGACATGGATTTACCGGACGCCTGGACAAAGAAGGTCGCGGCGGAATGCCGGATGCAGTAATAGTTCGGGCCAGGTTTGCGCTCTGTGTAATCCGCAGCGGGCGAGGGAAAACCGGCCTGGCAGGATTCCGGAAAGCGCGGGGCGACAACCGACACCTGCGAACGGGGCAGGGCGCCTGCCGTGTAAAAACGCGGGCAGCTGAGCCTCTGTTTTAATGATGGTCGTTACCGGGCAGCTTCACTGACTGTCCGCTCTGATACGGAGGCAGGATGAGTGCTCAGCTTTCAGCGCATGGCCGGCTGGTGACGGATGTACAGGTCCGCACCACGAGGCAGGAAACGAAGATGGCTTTTACCCGGATGGCGGTTTCTCTGCCCCGCCACAGCGTCGATGCGGGACAGGAAACGTTCTGGCTGAGCGTGGTGGCGTTTGGCAGCATTGCTGAGTCTCTGTCGGGGCATAAGAAAGCCGACATGCAGAGCGTTTCCGGGAGCATGCAGATGACGCACTGGAAGGATCGGGACGGAACGCAGCATACCGGCTATCAGATTGTGGCCGACGCGGTGATCAGCGTGCGCCCCGGCGGAGGCACCAGAACGGCCCGTCATAAGAATAACGAACCTGTAATACCGGAGGGGGCGAAACAGGTCAGCATGTGGCGGGTCCGGCGGACTACTGGGAAATTTACCGGCAGGTGGCAGACGGGGATGCCTTTGACCAGCGCCCCCCTTTTGATGATACAGAGTAATTAAGAGCACAACCGGACCGAACCGGTTGTCTGATACGGCTGCGCCGCATTGGCAGGGGCAGCCACCTGAAAGCCTTCCGCTCTTTTTGCCATCGATTAATGCGCTTTCCGGCCAGATATTCAGACGATGCCACCCCATCCCCAGCTGCGCCCGGACGCCATTCTGCTGGTTCAGCCGTGTTAACGCGACCGTGCCCGAAAAATTCTGCACCTATGAATTTCACCTGTACCAGCGCACTCAGTTTTAAAAGTATTCTTTACAGCTGGCAGGCGTTTACCGCTGGCTTAATAAACATGTTCATGTTCATGCAGTTAAAAACCATATGCGACAGCTC